>Ga0308157_10007491_pt1 | contig 12702 bp, 12 predicted proteins | sample PhyBR1_FD_201035 | JGI IMG/M metagenome (GOLD analysis project Ga0308157, IMG submission 201035) | Phyllosphere microbial communities from UC Gill Tract Community Farm, Albany, California, United States - DLSLB.R1 | ecosystem: Host-associated > Plants > Phyllosphere > Unclassified | place: USA...
GAAGCAGTCCAAGGATCCGGGATCGGGTGCGCGCGGCGGCGATCTGGACTGGGCCAATGCCAACAGCTATGTGCCCGAGTTCACCGAAGCCATGATCAAGCTGCAAAAGGGCAGCTACACGCAGACGCCCGTGAAGAGCCAGTTCGGCTACCACGTCATCCGCCTGGACGATACGCGCCAGGCCGAACTGCCCAAGCTGGAAGACGTCAAGCCCCAGGTCGCCCAGCAGCTGGAACAGCAAAAGCTGATGCAATTCCAGGAAGGCCTGCGCGCCAAGGCCAAGGTCGAATAAGACCTGCCGGTGCCTGGCACCAGTGGCATGAGAAAAAGCGGCTTCGGCCGCTTTTTTCGTTGCAGGCTGGCCCTGCTTCAACGCTCAGGCCGTCGCAACCGAGCAGGCCAAGCGATGCGCGCCGGCTCAACGCTGCAGCGATTTCTCGGGCAACGGCACGCTGGCGCCATGCACTGCGCTGGCAAAGCCCGCCACCTCATGCGCCGATTTCGGTGGGTGGAAGGCAGGCTGGGCCGACGTCAGCGCAAACAGGATTCGCCCTTCACGCGAGGCGCCCAGGCGTTGAATCACGATGGAACCATCATCGTGAACATAGATGCGCAGTTGCGGCACTTTGGGGCTTTGCCAGTAGCAAGGATCGCTGTCCAGGCTGTGCCAATCGTTTTCCTCCGACATTTTCTTGTGCAACAAGGCATCAAGATACTGCTTGTCGTGGTGATAGCTGGATTCGACCGCGTGCCAGTGCCCGAGCAGACGTTCATACGCCTGCTGGCGTGAAGCACATGGTTCCATGCCTTCGACGCGCTTGAGGAAGGCGACTGCACGGCGCTCAAACTCGTAAAACAATCTGACCTCCTTGTATGTAAGCCGATTTCGTCCGAGCTGGTTACGAATAGTCGTCAATGCGTCATTTCTAACAGACCAGCCGAATGCATGTCGAGTAACGCCGGCGTAAGTTTCAACCGGTTTCATTTACAACTTGCTTTTGCCAAAGGCGTTGTATGGTTTGTCTGGTTGAATCCCAGCAACAGGAGTTCTCATGCACCGTCCACAACCCACTGATCCACCAACCCCTTCGCCGCTGCCCACCGAACCCAGCGATGAAACGCCGATTGGCGATCCACCCGCCAATCCGACGACCGCGCCCCCGATCCAGGACCCCAAGCCCGGGCGCGAGACTGCCTGAGGCGCATTCATGGGCGGGCTTAGACCCGGCCATGGCATATGCCCAGTAGACGCCAACAAGGTGATGGAAATGCCTGCACACCGAAGTAACAGCGGTCACAAACAGTACCAAAGCTGCGCTTTTCAAGCCGCTTTGGTATGGCTCGATGCCGTCGCGACCATTGAACAGCCCGGCGCGAAGCAGGAACACAACAGCGCCTGGCCGCGCTGGGTCTGACATGCAAGAACGCGGTTGGCGACCTGGATTTCCTGCTCTGTTTTTTGCAGACAGCCGGAACTTCCCCTCGGACCGGGCACTCCCACAGGCTTTTACCATCCTGCAACCTTTAGATTGGAGCCGCTTCCGTGCTGTCTTTGACCCGCCGTTTCTCGCATTTCCTTGCCGCTGCCAGCCTGGCATTGGGCGCCCTGGCTCCCACGGTGGCCAGCGCCGCCCCTGAATTCGTCAGCATCAAGGGCAAGACGGTGAATGTGCGCGAGAAACCCAGCACCCGTTCGGCCACGCTGTGGGAACTGGGCCGGGGCTATCCCCTGCAGGTCACGCAGCGCCAGGGCAAATGGCTCAAGGTGCGCGACTTCGAATCCAGCCTGGGCTGGGTGCATTCGCCGCTGACGGCCAAGACGCCGCACATGGTGATCACCGCCCCCACCGCCAATCTGCGCTCGGGACCGGGCCAGAAGTACAAGCGCGTGGCGCGAATGGAGCAGCATGAAGTCGTGCGCACGCTGAAAAAGTCCGGCAGCTGGGCCCAGGTGCGCCGGGAGAATGGCCAGCAAGGCTGGGTCGCACGCAGCCTGGGCTGGGGCTGGTAAGACGCCTGCCGGCGCCACCTTCAGCGCTGGACTATCTTTTGCGCCACGGGCGCATAGCCATGATTGAGCGGACCATGGCCGCCGCCGGTACGCACATGGGCGCCGGCGGTGATCGCGCCCAGGATGTAGCTGCGCGCGCGCGCCACCGCATCGGGCAGCGCAAGGCCCGAGGCCAGCTCGGCGGCAATCGCCGAGGACAGCGTGCAACCCGTGCCATGGCCGTTGTGCGTCACGATGCGCGCCGATTCAAAGCGCTGGCTCAGGCCGTCGCGGTCCACCAGCTGATCCACCACCCAGTCGCCGGGCAGATGCCCGCCCTTGAGCAGCACCGCCGGCGCCCCCAGGCCCAGCAGTGCGCGGGCCGCGTCTTCAAGCGCATTGAGGCCATCGATGGCCTGGTCCAGCAGCCAGCCGCCCTCGTCGAGATTGGGCGTGATCAGCTGCACCAGCGGAAACAGCTCGCGCACCAGCGCATCGGCGGTTTCGGCGGCAATCAGCCGGTCGCCGCTGGTGGCCACCATGACCGGGTCCAGCACCACATGTGGCAGCTGGTATTCACGGATCGCATCGGCAACGACACGCACCGTGTCCGGCGTGGCCAGCATGCCGATCTTCACGGCATCGACGCCGATGTCCTGCACCACGGCATCGATCTGCGCCTTGAGCATCTCGGCCGGCACGGCGTGAATGGCGCGCACGCCGCAGGTGTTCTGGGCGGTGATGGCGGCAATCGCCGTCATGCCGTAGCAGCCCAGTGCGCTGAAGGTCTTGAGATCGGCCTGGATGCCGGCGCCGCCGCCGCTGTCCGAGCCGGCAATGGAGAGCACGCGCAGATAGCGCGCCGGGCGTACGGGGGCCGGAGCAGGCGACGCCGAGTGAGAGATGTTCATGGGGGAAAATTATGGCCGATCTCGCGCCCGGCGCCGGCCTTCAGGGCGCGCCGCCGGCACGGTCGGTCAGGCTGAAGTCAGCGCCCGCGGCGTATTCCAGCTGCGGCAGGGGCGCGCTTTCATCCTTGAGCATCACGCCCGTGAGCTGGCGTTGGCGCGCCGCGCGCAGCAGATACGCGGCGCGGCGCGCGGCTTGCGGATAGTCCTGGCCCTCGGGCCGCACGTTCGAGATGCAGTTGCGCTCGGCATCGCTGCGCCCGCGCCGCGGCGCCCAGGTCAGATAAAGCCCCAGGCTGTCGGGTGAACTCAGGCCCGGGCGCTCGCCTATCAGCACCAGCACCAGCGGCGCGCACAGCAGTGCGCCTATGTCGTCGCCAATTGCCACCCGTCCCTGCTCGACCAGCACCGCGGGCGTGAGGCGCCAGGGCGGTGCATCGGCCTGCAGCTCGCCCAGCAAGGCCGCCAGGAAAGGCGCCGCATGGCGCTCTATGGCCAGTGCCGACAGCCCGTCGGCCACGACGATGCACAGGTCCTGCGGCCCACCCTGATACGAGGCCTGCAGGGCCTGCGCCGAGGCGGCGTCGAGCCGCCGGCCCTGGTCGGGACGCTGCAGATAGCTGGCGCGGTCGGCGGCCGCGCTGTGCGCGCGCAGCGTGGGCACGCCCAGCGCCTCGATGGCGTCGGCCGTGGCGCGCACATCGAGCGGGCGGTGCACGGCGTCGCGCGCCTGCGCATGGGCCAGCTGAAACGCCAGTTGCTGGTGGGTGGGCAGGCTGATGCCGCTGCGGCCCAGCGCAATGCGCGCTGGCGTGTGGCGACGCAGATGCTCCCAGGGATTGGCAATCACCTCGGCGTTCATGGCGGGTAGGTCCTTCATGCCAGCAGATGGGCAAACGGGCCGCTGCCGGCATCGGCCAGGCGGGCCGTGGCGCCGGGCAGGAAGATGCCCGTGCGCTCCAGCCAGGTCTCGAATTCGGGCGCCGGACGCAGACCCAGCACCCGCCGGGCATAGAGCGCATCGTGGAACGAGGTGGTCTGGTAGTTCAGCATCACATCGTCCGAGCCAGGTATGCCCATCACGAAGGTGCAGCCGGCCACGCCCAGCAGCGTCAGCAGCACGTCCATGTCGTTCTGGTCGGCCTGCGCATGGTTGGTGTAGCAGATGTCGCAGCCCATGGGCAGGCCCAGCAGCTTGCCGCTGAAATGGTCTTCGAGCCCGGCGCGGATGATCTGCTTGCCATCGAACAGGTACTCGGGGCCGATGAAGCCGACGACGGTATTGACCAGCAGCGGCTCGAAGCGCCGCGCCACCGCATAGGCGCGCGCCTCCATGGTCTGCTGGTCGCAGCCATGGTGGCCGTTGGCCGACAGCGCGCTGCCCTGCCCGGTCTCGAAATACATCACATTGCGCCCGCGCTGGCCGTCATCGAAGACGCTGCCGCGCTGCAGCGACAGCGCTGCCGCCTGGGCCTCGGCCAGCAGCGCGAGGTCGATGCCGAAGCTGCGGTTGGTGGCCTCGGAGCCGCCTATCGACTGGAACACCAGATCGACAGGCGCGCCGCGCTCCATGGCCTGCAAGGTATTGGTCACATGGGTGAGCACGCAGGACTGGGTGGGAATGCCGTATTGCTGGATCACGGCGTCAAGCATCTCCAGCAGGCGCATGACCTGGGGCACGTTGTCCGTGGCCGGGTTGATGCCTATCGTCGCGTCACCCGAGCCATACATCAGGCCGTCCAGCACGCTGGCCGCCACGCCCGCGGCGGCGTCGGTCGGGTGGTTGGGCTGCAGCCGCGTCGACAGCCGCCCGGACAGGCCTATGGTGTTGCGAAAGCGCGTGGTGACCTGGCATTTGCGCGCCACCTGGATCAGGTCCTGGTTGCGCATCAGCTTGCAGACCGCGGCCACCATTTCGGGCGTGAGGCCTGGCGCCAGCGCCTTGAGGGTGGCGGCGTCGACATGGTCGGACAGCAGCCAGTCGCGAAAGCCGCCGACATCCAGACCCGACACGGCAGCGAAGGCCTGGGCATCGTGGCCGTCGATGATCAGCCGCGTGACTTCGTCGGATTCGTAGGGCACGATCACTTCCTGCAGGAACTGCGCCAGCGGCACCTCGGACAGCGCCATCTGCGCGGCCACGCGCTCCTCGGCCGAGCGCGCCGCGACTTCGGCCAGCTGATCCCCCGAGCGTTCGGGCGAGGCGCGCGCCAGCAGCTGCGCCAGGCTGTCGAAGGTATGGCGGCGCACGCCAATGGTTTGCTGGTAGACGGGCATTTGGGGCAATCGTGCTAGGTGGTGCAACAGTCATTCTCGGCATCTTTCGCGCCAAGGCAAGCCTCTGGCAAAGGATGTTGACATGGATACAGACGCGGCAGCCGCGCCTATGCTGTAATTCAGCTTCAACGGACGAAACAGGGGTGTCCCGCTGCCCACCGCTTGCATTGCGCAAAAGGTGCCGCAGTGCGCGACTGAGAAACACCCTGGGGCAAGGGCGCATGCGCCCCGGCTGCGCGCAGCTGCCGCCCCGACACCCGATCCAGGTCATACTGGCGTGGGGAGTTTCCTGCAAAGCGTGATCACGCCTTTTTGTCCTGCCGTATAGAACGGGACTTATCGACGGGACTCACATGCCTTGCCTTCAACCTTACTCGCGCATCGCCATTCTGGGCGCGGGCCTCATGGGCCGACTGCTGGCCTGCACGCTCGCACGCCAGGGCCACCGCATCGCGCTGTACGACGCCCAGGGCCCGCAGGCCGATGGCGCGGCCGCGCGCGTGGCCGCGGCGATGCTCGCACCGCTGGCTGAATCGGCGGTGACCGAACCGGGTGTGGTGCGCATGGGCCAGCACGCGTTGGGCCGCTGGCCGCAGCTGATTGCCGATCTCGATGCGCCAGTCTTCTTCCAGCGCAACGGCACGCTGGTGCTGTGGCACCGCCAGGACGCGGGCGATGCCCAGCGCCTGTGCGCGCTGTTCGAGAAGAACCGCCGCATCAACGACTCGCTGCCCGCCTTGCAGACGCTGTCCGGCCAGGAGCTGCATGCCATCGAGCCGGCGACCACCCATCGCTTCACGCAAGGAGTCTATCTGCCGGAGGAAGGCCAACTGGACAACCGCCAGTTGCTGGCCGCGCTGCTGGCCACGCTCACGCGCCTGGGCGTGGAAATGCATTGGCACACGCCACGCGAACTCGGCGACTTCGCGCCCGGCACGCCGGGCCAGCCCGACTGGGTGCTGGACTGCCGCGGCCTGGGCGCGCGTACCGCCTGGAAGCAGTTGCGCGGCGTGCGCGGCGAAGTGGTGCGCGTGCATGCGCCCGAAGTCACACTGCAGCGGCCGACGCGGCTGGTGCATCCGCGCTATCCGCTGTATATCGCCCCCAAGCAGGACCATCTGTTCGTGATCGGCGCCACGGAAATCGAGTCCGACGACATGTCACCTCCCAGCGTGCGCTCCACGCTGGAACTGCTGAGCGCGGCCTACACCGTGCACTCGGGGTTTGCCGAGGCACGCATCGTGGAAATCGCGACCCAGTGCCGCCCGACCCTGCCCGACAACCTGCCCGCCGTGCGCCGCATGTCCGAGCGCGTGTTCGAGGTCAACGGCCTGTACCGCCACGGCTTCATGATTTCTCCTGCCATGCTGGACGTGGTGCTGGAACTGTTGACCACGGGCGATTCGCCCCTCGCGCGCCGCTTCGACGTTGCCGTGCACACCCCTGCCCTTTGACGAGCCCTCCATGAACATTCTTCTGAACCAAAAACCGCTGCCCCTTGCCGAAGGTACCAGCCTGGCCCAGGCGCTGGCCATGCAAGCGTTGCGCCAGCCCTATGCCGTGGCCATCAATACCGTGTTCGTGCCGCGCGCACAGTACGCGGTCCGGATCCTTCAGGAAAGCGACCGCGTCGAAGTCGTATCGCCCGTCACGGGCGGCTGATCCGCTGTATTTGCCGAGTTTTCCCAAAATGAACAACACCGCCACTGCCACTTCCACCGCCGATCCAATGGTCCTGTACGGCCAGACCTTCCACAGCCGCCTGCTGCTGGGCACCTCGCGCTACCCCTCGCCCGCCGTGCTGGAAGCCGCGGTCAGGCGCTCGTGCCCGGCCATGGTCACGGTCTCGCTGCGCCGCCAGGGCAGCCAGGCAGCCGACACCGGCGCCAGTTTCTGGGAGCTGCTGCGCAGCCTGGACGTGCCGGTGCTGCCCAATACCGCCGGCTGCCTCAGCATCCAGGAAGCCGTGACCACCGCGCAGATGGCGCGCGAAGTGTTCGACACGCCCTGGATCAAGCTGGAGCTGATCGGCGACGACTACACGCTGCAGCCCGACACGCTCAATCTGGTCGAGGCCGCTTCCATCCTGATCAAGGATGGCTTCCAGGTGCTGCCCTACTGCACCGAGGACCTGGTGCTGTGCCAGCGCCTGGTCGATGTCGGCTGCCAGGCGGTGATGCCCTGGGCCGCGCCCATAGGCACCGGCCGTGGCCCGGTCAACCCCTACGCGCTGCAGATGCTGCGCGAGCGCCTCAAGGTGCCGATGATCATCGACGCCGGCCTGGGCCGCCCGTCCCATGCCTGCCAGGTGATGGAGTGGGGCTACGATGCAGTGCTGCTGAACACCGCCGTGGCGCTGTCGCAGGACCCGGTGGTGATGGCCGGAGCCTTTGCCGACGCCACCCACGCGGGCCGCGCGGCCTGGCACGCGGGCGCGATGGCCGAGCAGCAATCGGCCCAGCCCAGCACGCCGGTGCTGGGCACGCCGTTCTGGCACCACGACAACCCTTGAGGGAGCGCTGCATGACTTCTGCCGATACCAACACCCTGGCCCAGGCCCAGATGGCCCAGGCCCAGATGGCCCAGGCCGAAATGGCCCAGGCCATCCTCGCGCACCACGCCGCGGTGTTTGCCCCCGAAGGCAGCGCCCTGCCCGCCCAGCCCATGCCCGCGGCGCGGCAATCTGAGCCCGTCTACCTCGCCGCGCTGCAGGCCTGCAGCGCGCTGGGTTTCATTGCCATCGACGCCGAATGCCTGGCGCGCGCCTGGCAGGCGCAGACCGAACGCAGCGGACGGTTCGATGCCGCGCACTGGCCCGATGACGCGCGTGATTTCGGCCTGATCCCGGCCGATGCGGCCGAACCTGCGGCGTTTGCCGCCTGCCCGCCATCGTTGGGCCTGTATGCGGTGCTGCCCGATGCGCAGTGGGTGGGCCGCATGGCTCGCGCCGGCGTGCCGACGGTGCAGCTGCGCTTCAAGTCGGAGGACCCGCAGGCCATCACCCGCGAGGTGCAGGCCGCCGTTGCCGCGGTGCAGGGCACGTCGGCGCGGTTGTTCATCAACGACCACTGGCAGGCGGCCATCGATGCGCACGCCTATGGCGTGCATGTCGGCCAGGAAGATCTTGACGCGCTGCCCGCAACGGCGCTGGACGCGATCCGCACGGCCGGCCTGCGTCTGGGTGTCAGCACCCATGGCTATGCCGAGATGGTGCGCGCCCAGGCGGTACGGCCCAGCTACATCGCGCTGGGCGCGGTGTTTCCCACCACGCTCAAGCGCATGGCCACGGCGCCCCAGGGTGTGGCGCGGCTCGCGGCCTATGTGCGGCTGATGCACCAATACCCGCTGGTCGCCATCGGGGGCATCAGCGCCGAGCAGTTCCCCGAGATCCTGGCCACCGGCGCCGGCTCGATTGCGGTGGTGCGCGCACTGGTCAATGCCCAGGACCCGGAAGCTCAAGCGCAGGCGCTGCAAAGCGCCTGGCATTGAGGGCGCAAACACTGCCTCCCGCCCGCTGACAAACAGAGGTATCAGCCCAAGCTGTTGCCTGGCTCGGGCTGGTCCTTCTTGTCGTCTTGCGCCGGGGGCTTGGCGCTCACCATTTCCGTGCGCGCGGCGTTCCACGCCGAGAAGATGCTGTCCGGCGAATCCTCTTCCTCCCAGGGCGTGAGCGTCAGGTCGTCGGGCAGCGGAAGCTTGGGGTCGAGCGCATTGAAGCCCACCACCTGGTCCGGGCCCGACGGCACGATGGGCCGCTTGGGAAACTCCTCCAGATCGAAAGGCAAGTCCTGCACCTCGGGCAGATCCAGCGGCTGAAAGCGGCCGGCATCGCTCAGATCGATGTCCAGCAGCGATGGCAAGGCAGAGGCCTCGCTCTCGCTGCTGTCCACGGACAGCGGCGCCGAGCGCGCAAACGCCGCCTGCGGGACCTCGAAGTCGGCGGGGATGTCCAGCGACATCGGCGGCGTGTCGAGCACCGCTGGCAGCGGCACCAGCGTGGGCTCCGCGGCGCCGACGCGTTCGAGCGTGGCCCACGGCGCATCGCCCAGCGCCAGGCCGGCGCCAGCGTCGGCCACGGCGGCAGCCGCCGCCACAGGCGTCAAATCCGGCGCGGTGTCCGGCCCGGTTTCCGGCGTCGTGCGCGTGCGCCCGACAAGCTGACCGCGCAGTTCCGCCGGCGTGGTGCGCGCCACGGCCTGCAGCAGCAGCAGATCGTCGAAGGCCTCGAGGTCGAACAACACGCCGCTGTCCTGGCCCGGTTCGCGCAACAGAAAGCTTTCAAGCAGCTCGCTGACTTCGTCGGTTGGCCACTGCGCCTCGATGCTGGCCAGCAGTTCCGGGTAATGCACCAGGGATCGGCCGCGCTGCGCAAACTGCGCCATTTCCGGCACATGGGCCGCGAAATGCTGCTCGAACTGCTGGCGCAAGGCGTCGAATTCGGTCTTGCGGCTGAGCTGATAGAACAAGCCCAGCAGCTCCAGATAGGCCAGGGGCGAGGAATCCTGGTGCTCGTCGATATGCTTGCGCAGCCCGGCAATCGCCTGCTCGTATTCGCCCACCGAAGTGAAGAACTCGGCCTGCTGGCGCACGTCGAACAGGTCCTCGGGCTTGACGATCTCGCGCCGCCGCGGCATGCGCTGCGCAAAGGCCTCGCCAAACATCGAGGCGCGCAGCGTCGAGGGACCGAACTCGCTGACGGCAGGCGCCTGCACGGTGCTGCCGAACGTGCCGTGGGAAGGCGACGGCACCGAGACCCCGGCCGGCACGGTCGACGCCGCGGCGACGCCGTAGCCAGCGCCGGAATAGTCGGTCACGGCGCCGTTGTGCGGCCGGCCGTCGATGGAGTGGAGCCAGGGGTTGGTCGATGCCTGCGTGAGGCTGCGCAGGCGCATCAGCAGCCAGCCCAGCACCGCCAGCGCAATCGCCAGCAGCGCCAGCAAGGGGATGGTCCAGTCGCTGCCCTGCTGGCTCACCTGCAAGGCTTCGAGCTGGCTGCGGATTTCGGCAAAGCGCGCGTTCTGGCTGGCCTCCCGCGCCTTCAAGGACTGGATTTCGGTTTCCAGCGCCAGCACGCGCTGATCTGCCTCGGCCGGGGAGACGCCGGGATCGGCGCCCTCGGGCAGCAGCCCCTCGGACTGCGGCGCAGGAGCGGCCGTGGCCCAGGTTTCCAGCGGCTCCATGCGCAGGCGCGGCTCCATGCGCAGACGCGGCTCGATGCGCAGGCCGGCGTCGGCCGCCGGCGCGGCAGCGGCCGGCGCCGGCGCAGGTTTGGCGGCAGGCTTGCGTGGCTTGGGCGCGGCGGGCGCCGTCGCCGCGGTGGCCGCACTGGGCCGGGTGCTGCCCGCAGACTCGGCGCCGCGAGACGCGGCAGGCGGGCGCGCACGCGCCGCAGGCTCGACGGCACTGGCCGGCCGGGGCGGCGTGCCCAGCTGCCGGATGTCGAGCGGCATGCCGCTGGCAACCGCCGTGTTGGCCAGCTCGGCAAAGAAAGTGTAGCTGCGCGACATCGGGCCCACGCAGCCGGCGGAGAGCTTGACCACGACCACCGGCTCGTCGACGATGACCGAAGAGGTCACGCGTACCGCGGCCGGCTGGCCGGCGCGCGTCGACAGCGGCTTGACCGAAATCCGGCTTTCATCGATGCGGCGATCGCCCAGCATCACCTCGGCAGCGACACAGGACGAGGCGGCATCCAGACCGGCATCCGGCTGTAACTGGAACACCAGATCCAGCGGCGCCCCCAAGACTGCCTGGCCCTGGCTTTGCCCCAGCGACAACGCTGACGCGGTCAATGACAGCGCAAACAGCCCAACCCCGCCAAACGTGTTACAAATTTTCACAAGCAGCTCTCCCTGAGGTGAATTCTGGCATACAAGGATGGAGTGCCAAACAGGCTGGCGTTTTTGTTCCAATTTCCTGCCCATCCACCCTGGCGCAGGTCTCGCCGTTCCCGGCAACATCGCGCTGAGCTGGCGCTCGTGCAAGCCCGTACGTGTCAGCCCTTGCTACCATCCGCCAAGGCACGGTGCACAGACGCCCATGCGACAACCGGACAAGTCCGTATGTGCGCGCACCCGGTCCCGCACGCGACAATCAAGCAGTCATCAGTCACGAAAAAGACAGGCCATGGACGACCCGATTCTTACTATCGAAGAACGTGAAGCGATCAATTCCGGTCGCTGGTTCACGTCGCTATCTCCTTCACTGAGGCACGACATTCTTCGATGCGCTTATGTCAAACGTTACAAGGACGGTGCACTGATCTGCGCCCGTGGCGAGCCGCCCGAGGAATGGATTGCCTGCGCCAGGGGCGCGGTGCGCGTCAGCTCCACCTCGATTTCCGGCAAGCTGATCACGCTGACCTATGTCGAGCCCGGCATCTGGTTTGGCGACGTGGCGATCTTCGACGGCGACCGGCGCACGCACGACGCCTATGCGCATGGCGAGACCACCATCCTGTGCGTCTCCAAGGCCGATTTCAAGAAAATCCTCGCCACCCACGCCGAATTCTCCGAAGCCATGCTGCGCCTGCACGCGCGCCGCATCCGTCAGCTCTACGGCCTGGTGGAAGACCTCAACACCCTGCCGCTGCGCGCGCGCCTGGCCAAGCAGCTGCTGCATCTGGTGCGCAGCTATGGCGTGCCCAGCCTGTCCGAAGCCCAGGAAATCCGCATCGGCCTGCAGCTGGCGCAGGAGGAGCTGGCACAGCTGCTGGGCGCCTCGCGCCAGCGCGTGAACCAGGAGCTCAAGGCCATGGAGCGCGAGGACATCATCCGCATCGAGCCCGGCGGCCTGGTGGTGCGCGACCGACCCACGCTGCTGCGCATTGCGGAAACCGATCACTGACCCCAAGGACCCGTTGATCCATGAGCAATTTCGACCACTTCACCGGCACCCGTCCCCTCTCGGAACAGCATGCGTTTGACACCGCTGCGCTGTCGGAATGGCTCTCGCGCAACCTCAACGGGTTCGCCGGCCCGCTGAGCGTAGAGATGTTCAAGGGCGGGCAGTCCAACCCCACCTACAAGCTGGTCACGCCGGGCCGCAGCTATGTGCTGCGCGCCAAGCCCGGGCCGGTCGCCAGGCTGCTGCCTTCGGCCCATGCCATAGAGCGCGAGTTCGCGGTGATGCGCGGCCTGCATGGCACCGACGTACCCGTGCCGCGCATGTACGCGCTGTGCGAGGACGAAACCGTGATCGGCCGCGCGTTCTACGTGATGCAGTACATGGAGGGCCGGGTGCTCTGGGATCAGTCGCTGCCGGGCATGACGCCGGCCGAGCGCGGCGCGATCTACGACGAGATGAACCGCGTGATCGCGGCGCTGCACACGGTGAAGTTCGCCGAGCGCGGCCTGGCCGACTATGGCCGGCCGGGCAATTACTTCGACCGCCAGATCGCGCGCTGGAGCAAGCAATACGTGGCCTCGGTGACCCAGCCGATTCCCGAGATGGACCAGCTCATGGCCTGGCTGCCGGCCAACATGCCGGCGAGCGCGCGCGACGCGGCCCAGGTCTCCATCGTGCACG
>Ga0308157_10007493_pt1 | contig 12701 bp, 9 predicted proteins | sample PhyBR1_FD_201035 | JGI IMG/M metagenome (GOLD analysis project Ga0308157, IMG submission 201035) | Phyllosphere microbial communities from UC Gill Tract Community Farm, Albany, California, United States - DLSLB.R1 | ecosystem: Host-associated > Plants > Phyllosphere > Unclassified | place: USA...
TAGAGGAATATTTGGGTTGCTGATACTTGTAATAGATGTTACTGTTTGGGGGATACTTTTTTCTGTTATAATTGGTTTACCTGTGGAGGAATCAATTTTTGTAGTTTTTTCTGTTTTTAAAGTTATACTTGTTGTTTTAATTGCAGAAGTTGGGTTTTTATTAATATCAGCAATAAGAATTAATCTCTCTTTTTCATTTTTCGCGATTGCTGAATCTAATGATTTAATTTGAGAATTCAATTCTTCTGTTTTTGATTCTAAAGTTTTTTTTATTCTTTTTTCAGTGTAAGTAATTTTTTCTAATTCAATATCATCTTTGAAAATTATTTGATCAATAATAACTGAACCCAAAATTGCCATTGCAACTGCCAATGCTCCTCTTGAAAATTTTAAAGTCTTATTAGGATTATTTGTTAGGATTATTTGACGTTCTACTTGGATAATAATAATTATAAATGCTATAGCCCCACTAAGCGATGCTAAACTCCCTCCATGCATATAACGATCAGTAAAAACATAACCTATAAATCCCCAAAGAATGCTAATAATTAATAAAGCAGCTGTATATCTTTTTACAGTCTTAGCTGATGCCTCACTTGAATTTCTTAAAATGTCATAGTTATATCCAATTAAAAAACAACCGAAACGAACCCATAAATTTTTCATAATGCTAATTTTAGAAATTGGTTTTTATAATTGAATGGTGTGATATAGCTGCTAAACCATTTTTGAATCCTCGTGTATAGCTTAAAATGGTGCCTTGTGCTGGCCCTTTGTCATTTTCTGCTGCTTTTTCAATTTCAATAATTTGTTTGATGTGACTTTCTGCTGTTTCTTTTTTTACAGTTAATTCTTCTACTGTGTCAATCATTCCACTACGACTTCTACTTGTAATGTGAAAATTAATTTCTCTGATTAAATCTTCATAATAGATTTTAATTTTCCTGATTGTTCTTTCAAGATCATTTTTTAGAGCTTCGATATTTGTTTCAAGATGGGTATTGTCAGGATTTATTAAGGCATCATCATATCCTTTGCTTTCGTGATTCTTTTCAAGGAATTGGAATAATAAATTGATGCCATTTTCTGAAACTGTTGAAATGTTCTTCTTTTCTGTTGACTGATCTGTGTGTTTTTCTTTTTCTATAAATATATTTTCTGGAATTTCCTGTGAATTTTGTGTTGTTATAGAATTAGGTGTGAAGATTTCTTCAATTGTATTCTCACTATTATTTTTTAAAAAATTAAATAAACTCATAATTTTTATTTTATATATATTGTTGGTACTTTAAATTTTCGATGTCCTTTTTTGTGACAAGATTCACATAATGTCACTAATAAGTTATCTTGATATTGCCACGGCAGTTTGAATTGTTTTTTTTGAACTAGAAAATGATATTGACGGTGATGAATTTGTAAATTAATATTGTTTTTACAAATAACACATGAACGATTATCTCTAATTAGTATTTCTTCTCTTTTTGATTTCCATTCTTGCTTAAAAAGTAATTCTTTATATGACCCATGTGATTGTATGTCGTTATCGAAGAATATATTGGTTTTATTTGAGTCATCATTTTTGGACTTAAATCTTCGATATTTTGTATCGCTTTTTAATTTCAAATAACGATAACGACTATTTATAGGATCATTCATTTCGTACTATTTTATAATTATAGTGTGATCAGCTGTTGTGATTAATGTATAGATGTAATATTGATTACTTTTGAGATAGTTGAACCAAAAAAGCTAAAACACAATAATCATACCAATGTCACTTTAAAAGTAGATTATATGCTTTTTTCCCTGATTAAATGCATAAATTATGAGAAAAAATAGTAAAAAAACTACTTTAAATCACGAGTTTTTTTAATTGATTTCATAATTTTTTTATTAATTATTACTTAGATTTATTATTTGTACTTTTGCAAAAATAAATTACGAATAATGTAATTAAGAATGTCCTTATTTGGTTTTTAATGCCAATTTGATATGCTATTACATTTGATAAATATAATAAGTATCAGTATATGAAACGTGTAGTGGTAGGTCTTTCAGGTGGTGTAGATTCTAGTGTTGCAGCTTATTTATTGCAACAACAAGGATATGAAGTTATAGGTCTTTTTATGAAAAATTGGCATGATGATTCTGTGACAATTTCCAACGAATGTCCTTGGTTGGAAGATAGTAATGATGCTTTATTGGTAGCCGAAAAATTAGGTATTCCTTTCCAAACGGTTGATTTGAGCGAGCAATACAAAGAAAAAATCGTTGATTATATGTTCAACGAATATGAAAAAGGGAGGACTCCTAATCCTGATGTACTTTGTAACCGCGAAATAAAGTTTGACGTTTTTATGAAAATCGCCCTAAGTCTTGGTGCCGATTATGTGGCTACTGGACATTATTGCCGTAAAGGTGAAATAGATGTTGATGGCGAAAAAGTATACCAACTTTTAGCTGGCGTTGATAATAACAAAGACCAATCTTATTTTTTATGTCAATTGTCTCAAGAACAATTAGCAAAGGCTTTGTTCCCAATTGGTGAACTAACAAAACCTGAAGTTCGCGAAATAGCTGCTGAAATGGAATTAGTCACAGCCGAAAAGAAAGATTCCCAAGGATTATGTTTTATCGGGAAAGTTCGTTTACCTGAATTTTTACAACAAAAATTACAGCCAAAAGAAGGAACAATTATTCAAATAGACAGGAACGATCCATTATATTCTTATGATGTTCAAGAAGAATTATCAATTGAAGATCAATTAAGTTTTGCTTCAAGAAAATTGCCGTATGCTCCAAATATGGGCAAAGTGATGGGAAAACATCAAGGGGCTCATTATTTTACAGTTGGTCAAAGAAAGGGGTTGAATGTTGGAGGAACAACTGATCCATTGTTTGTAATTGCTACCGATGTTGAAACCAATACTATTTATACCGGTTTGTCAAGTATGCATCCAGGATTGTTCAAAAAAGCTTTGTTTATTGATAAATCAGAAGTGCATTGGATTCGTGAGGATTTGACTTTAGCTGAAGGCGAAACAATGGATGTTATGGCGCGAATTCGATACAGACAACCTTTGCAAAAAGCAACTTTACATCAATTTGAAAGCGGAATGTATATCTCTTTTGTAGAACCACAATCAGCCATTACCGAAGGCCAATTCGCCGCGTGGTATTTAAATGATGAACTAATTGGTTCTGGAGTGATTTCTTAGTTTAAACTAAAAAGTAATAAGAGACCATGATAGAATTTGTGGAATTTTTTGCAATTTGTGATTAAAATAATTTTCCATCTCCTAATTTGATTAACTTTTTTTATATGAACAAAATCACAAGCCTTTTCAATATTAAATACCCGATTATTCAAGCTGGAATGATTTGGAATAGCGGTTATAAATTGGCTAGTGCCGTGAGTAATGCCGGAGGATTAGGTTTGATTGGTGCAGGTTCCATGTATCCGGAAGTTTTAAGAGAACATATTCAAAAATGTAAAAAAGCCACTTCCAAACCTTTTGGTGTAAATGTTCCAATGCTGTATCCTAATATCGAAGAAATAATGAAAATTATTGTTGAGGAAGGAGTGAAAATTGTTTTTACATCAGCAGGGAATCCTAAAACTTGGACTTCATTTTTAAAAGAAAATGGAATAACTGTTGTTCACGTAGTTAGCAGTTCAGCATTCGCTTTAAAGGCACAAGAAGCTGGAGTAGATGCTGTAGTAGCCGAAGGTTTCGAAGCTGGAGGACACAATGGACGTGAAGAAACTACAACATTTACCTTGATTCCAATGGTAAACGATAAAATTTCGATTCCACTTATCGCAGCTGGTGGAATTGCAACTGGCCGCGGGATGTTTGCCGCAATGGCTCTTGGAGCGGATGGTGTACAAGTTGGAAGTAGATTTGCAGCTTCATTAGAATCTTCTTCACACGATAATTTTAAACAGACCATTATTGAACTTCAAGAAGGAGGAACTCAATTAACTTTAAAAGAATTGGCACCTGTTCGCTTAATCAAAAATAAATTTTACCAAGACATCCAACAATTATATGAAAAATGTCCTAGCAAGGATGAATTAACAACATTATTGGGAAGAGCCAGAGCGAAACGAGGAATGTTTGAAGGAGATTTAGTTGAAGGCGAATTGGAAATTGGTCAAATTGCAGGATTAATCAAAGAAGTTCTGCCTGCAAAAACAATAATCGATACAATGATTGCCGAATTTGAACAAGCAAAACAAGATGTAGTTTTATTTAATTTTTAAATTATTACATTTGCTTTTCTACAAATTTCTAGATAATGATTAAGTTAAAAAATGCCCTTCTATTGCTGTTTCTGTTTGTTGGTTTACATCAAGGTTTCAGTCAGGTTTATAAATTTAAAACTACTGGTTTAAGTGTTGCTGTAAAAGAAAAAAATGGCAAATATGGTGACTGGAGCGAATTAAAATTAGTAAACATTTTAGTGACCTTAGATACCAATAAAAACAGAATTGTAGTTTACTCCGAGGCAATTCAATTATTTGAAATTGTAGAATATCTTCACGAAGAAGAAAGTAAAACCGATCTTATTTATCCATTTATTTGCAAAGATAATAATGGTGAAGATTGTACTCTTTCTTTTATTACCAGAAAAAATCAAGAGAACAGAAAACAATTATATATCAAATATGATGACAGAGTGTTGGTATATAATGTCGTTAATTTTGAATAAGTAAGTTTTTAACTTTTCAAGTTAAGAAATAACCTATTTATTACTTCCATTGTCTAATCCTCTTATAAGTAATGGCTTATTGTTTTAATAATAATGTTTTGGTTTTATTTATTAGATAAAGTTTATTTTTGTTTACCATTTAAATATATTATGAGAAAAATTATTTTGTTTTTAGTATGTGCTTTCGCAATTCAAAGTCAGGCACAACAGCGTCCTAAATTGGTTGTTGGTATAGTTGTAGATCAAATGAAAATGGAGTATCTGTATCGTTTTTCAGATGATTATTCATCAAAAGGGTTTAAAAGACTTATGGATAAAGGTTTTACATTTTATAATATGAATTATAATTATGTACCAACATTTACAGCACCTGGCCATGCTTCAATTTATACAGGAACCACTCCCGCCGTACACGGAATTATGGGTAATGATTGGTATATTCGATCTACTGGAAAAAGCATGTATTGCACTGATGACGCTAACGCTAAAACACTAGTTGCAGGTTCTGAAAAAGAAGGAGCTATGTCGCCAAAAAACCTTTTGAGTACAACTATTACTGATGAATTACGTATGGCTACTAATTTTAAAGGTAAAGTTATTGGAATGAGCATGAAAGACCGTGGAGCTATTTTGCCAGCTGGTCATTTTGCTAATTGGGCTTTTTGGTATAGTAAAACAGGGGAATTTATTTCAAGTACTTTTTATGGTGACAAAATGCCGGATTGGGTAACTCAGTTCAATAGTGAGAAACGTTATATGAAATATATTGACAAAGGTTGGAATTTATTACGCCCAGCGGATACTTATAATGAAAGCCTTCCTGATCAAAACACATACGAAGAAAGTATAGACAAGAATGTACCGCCTGTTTTTCCATATGATTTGAAAAAAATATATAAAGACAGAGGAGCAGATATTATGCGTTCTACTCCTTTTGCCAATGATCTTTTGGCTGAGTTGGCTATAAAAGCAGTTGAAAGCGAGTCTTTAGGTAAAGATGATATTACAGATTTCTTAACGGTAAGTTTTTCTTCTACAGATTACATTGGACACATTTATGGGCCAAGATCTATGGAAATTCAGGATACTTATTTGCGTTTGGATCTTACAATTGCTGATTTTTTAGACAAATTGGATGCTACGGTTGGTAAAGATAATTACTTACTATTTCTAACAGCAGATCATGCTGCCGCAGAAAACCCAATTTATATGAAAGATCGTAAATATGATGTTACCAATATTTCATCAAAAAATATGGTAAAGGATATTGAAAAATTTTCAACTGATACTTTTGGTGTTAACTTGTTGTTGAATTATTCTAATTTTAATGTGTACTTAAATAGAAATCTGGTTAAGGAGAAAGGATTAGATATGATTAAAGTGAAACAAAGTTTTAAAGAATATTTAATGGCTTTGAACCAAGTAAAAAGAGTGTATACAGATGATGAAATTCTGGCGGGAACAACAGAAGATTATTATTTAAAGTTTGTTTCCAAAGGTTTTGATCCACAACAAAATGGAGATCTTGTGATTATTAATAAGCCAGGTTATATGGAATATCCGGAAACAGGAACTACTCATGGAACGCCAAATAGTTATGATACAAACGTTCCATTATTATTTTATGGCTGGCATGTTCCAGTTGGAGGTGAATCTTATAAAAAGGAATATATTACTGAGATTGCGCCAACACTTTCGAAAATGTTAAAAATAACTTTCACAAATGGCACAGAATGTGAAGTTTTGGAAGAGTTACTTACAAAAAAATAATTTTTCACTATAGCACTGAAAAGCCCATTCGTAACAACGAATGGGCTTTTTATTTCAATATGCATTCATAACTTCATATTAAATATTAATTTAAAGCATTAAATTTCAGTGTTTTATAAAATGAGTTTTAATTATGAAGAAAATTATCAAAGGAATTTTGTTGGTATTAGTGATTGGGATAATCGCACTTTTATTGTATGTAAAGTTAGATTTACCAAACGTGGGGGAATTAGAATATTTCACTATTAAGCCTTCGGAAAGTAAATTAGCACGAGGAAAATATCTGGCAAACAATGTTTGTGTATGTATTGATTGCCATTCTACCCGAAATTGGAATGAGTTTTCTGGTCCTTTGGTGGAAAGTACTGTAGGTAAAGGTGGCGAAGTATTTGATCAGAGATTTGGATTTCCCGGTAGTTTTTATTCTAAAAATTTAACACCCTACGGAATTGGTAATTGGACTGATGCTGAAATTTTGAAAGCAATATCCAGTGGTGTTTCGAAAGATGGGAAAGCGTTGTTTCCAGTAATGCCGCATCCACATTTTGGGCAAATGGACAAAGAAGATTTAGAATCTATTATTGTTTATTTAAGAAGCTTAAAACCAATAAAAAATAATGTTCCCGAATCGGTTGCTGATTTTCCAATGAATTTTATTATTAATACCATTCCAAAAGCTTCTCAATATTCAAAGAGGCCTTCGGAAAGTAATGCAGTTGCTTATGGAAGTTATCTCTTTAACGCAGCTTCCTGTTCAGAGTGCCATACAAAACAAGATAAAGGAAAACCTATAGAAGGGATGGAATTGGCAGGAGGTTTTGAGTTCCCTATGGTTACAGGTGGAATTGCAAAGTCAGCTAATATAACGCAAGATAAAGAAACTGGAATAGGTAAATGGTCTGAAGAGGATTTTGTAAAACGTTTTAAATTCTATACAGATAGCACTTATGTTGCTAATAAAATATCAAAAGGTAATTTTAATACCGTCATGCCTTGGACTATGTATGGGGGCATGAAAGAAAGTGATTTAAAAGCTATTTATGCTTATTTAAAAACAGTAAAACCAATACATAATAATGTGGAGAAATTCGTGAATCCATAATCTTCTCTTGGGTTAATCTAAAAATAAAAAATCCCGAACATTTATGTATCGGGATCTTTGTTTTATTAAACTGCTGCAGTTTCTTTTGTTTCCACTGGTAATGGAATTTGATTTTGAACTAAATCTTCAAATTTTTCATGAGCTCTGATTAGATACCCTTTTCCATTCATCCATAAAACCTCTGCTGGTTTGTATCTTGAATTATAATTTGAAGACATAGAGAAGCAATAAGCTCCGGCATTTCTAAATGATAATATATCTCCTTCTTTAATCTCAGCAATTCTTCTGTTTGTTGCAAAAGTATCCGTTTCACAAATATATCCCACTACTGAGTAAAAACGTTCTTTTCCTTTTGGATTAGAAATGTTTTCTATAAAATGTTGTGAACCATAAAACATTGGACGAATCAAGTGATTAAAACCACTATCAATTCCTGCAAAAACAGTTGATGTTGTTTGTTTTACCACATTTACTTTTGCTAAAAAGAATCCAGCTTCACTTACCAGGAATTTACCCGGTTCAAAGATTAAAGTCAAATCTTTACCATATTCAGCACAGAAAGCATTGAACCTTTTTGATAATTTTTTACCTAATTCATCAATATCTGTTGCGATATCATCTTTTTTGTAAGGAACTTTAAATCCGCTACCAAAATCTAAAAATTCTAAGTTTTTAAAGTTTTTTGCAGCATCAAATAAAATTTCTGCAGCATATAAAAATACTTCAATATCTAAAATGTCTGATCCAGTATGCATGTGGATACCAACAATATTCATGTTAGTGTTTTCAACAATTCTTACCAAATGAGGTAATTGATGTACAGAAATACCAAATTTACTATCAATATGTCCAACTGAAATGTTCGCATTTCCACCCGCCATAACATGTGGATTAATACGTATACATACTGGAACATGAGGATGTTTTGCTCCAAATTGCTCCAATATTGATAAGTTGTCAATATTAATTTGTACACCTAATGCGTTTACTTCTTCAATTTCTTCTAGAGAAACACCATTTGGTGTATAAAATATTTTTTCTGGTGCATAACCAGCGTGTAAACCCAATAGAACTTCCTGAATGGAAACAGTATCTAATCCTGATCCCATATCTCTTAATAATTGAAGTATGGCAACATTTGATAATGCTTTCATTGCATAATTGATGCGTAAATTAGGTACTTTAGAAAAGGCCTTTGTTAATCGATTATACTGGGATTGTATTTTCTCTGCATCATACACATATAGTGGACTTCCAAATTGTTCTGCTAACTGTAGTAAATCGTTTGCTTGCATCTTGTTTATTATTTTTTGACAAATTTATTATTCTTTAGGATTACGACCAAATAATTTATCGATGTTTAACAAAATGTAACTATTTGTTAGTATTAAAACAAATAGTCGGTATTTTTCGTTTTTCTTAACTTTATTTGTTTTTTGCCTGCTTTTGTTAAATATTTAACGAATATGATTTCTGTTAAAATTATATTCGTTATTAATCAATTCTTTTTAATCAAATAATTAAAGTTTTAAGAAAGTGAATTATAATTTAATTTGTTAAAAAAACAAATCCCTTGATAAAAATGATATCAAGGGATTTTAATTTATTGTTTCAAAAATTATAGAGCAGGTAAATCGCCATTTCCTTTTGTTGGTAAATTGCTATGACCCATCAAGTACAAATCAACTTCTCTTGCAGCTTCACGTCCTTCTGAAATAGCCCATACAATTAATGATTGACCTCTTCTCATATCTCCAGCAGTGAAAATGTGTGGTACATTAGTTTGATAATTTGTAGCTTTATAATTAGTTCTAAAATCAATTTCTAAACCTAATTGCTCTGCCAATGTTTTTTCCGGTCCTGTAAAACCTAAAGCTAATAAGGCTAAATCACAAGGCCAGATTTTCTCTGAACCTTCTTTTTCGATTAATTCAGGTCTTTGTCCAGGAATCAATTTCCATTGAACTTCAACAGTTTTTAACCCAACTAATTCTCCTTTTTCGTTGGCAAGGAATTCTTTAGTATTGATTAACCAGTTTCTGTCACATCCTTCTTCGTGAGATGAAGATGTTTTCAGTTGTAAAGGCCAAAACGGCCATGGAGTAGTTTCACTTCTTCCGATTGGTGGTTTAGGCATGATTTCAAAATTAGTAACTGATTTTGCTCCATGTCTGTTTGAAGTTCCAATACAATCAGATCCGGTATCACCACCACCAATAACGATTACATCTTTACCAGTAGCCATTACTTGATCTTCGATTTTTTCTCCGTATAATACTTTAGTTTGTTGTGTCAGGAAATCCATTGCCTGAACAACGCCTTTACTATCAGCACCTTTAGTTGGCAATCCTCTTCTTTCAGTAGCTCCACCGCATAATACGATTGAATCAAACGAATTTAATTCTTCTACACTATAGTTAACCCCAACGTTTACATTAGTTTTAAAAGTGATTCCCTCAGCTTCTAGTATTTTTACACGTCGGTCGATAATTCCTTTTTCTAATTTGAAATTTGGAATTCCATAACGTAATAAACCTCCAATTGCATTATCTCTTTCGAAAACAGTAACTGTATGGCCAGCACGATTCAATTGTTGAGCAGCTGCTAATCCCGCAGGACCAGATCCAATTACAGCAACAGTTTTTCCTGTTCTTACTTTTGGAGCTTGTGGTTTAATCCATCCTTCTGCGAAACCTCTTTCAACGATGTTTTTTTCAATATTTTCAATAGCTACGGGCTCTTTAATTATTCCCAATACACATGATTTTTCACATGGAGCAGGGCATAAGCGACCTGTGAATTCTGGAAAGTTATTTGTTGATTGTAAAATCTGCAAAGCATTTTCCCATTCTTCCTGATGCACCATGTCGTTAAAATCAGGAATTAAATTTCCTAATGGACAGGCACTGTGACAAAATGGAATTCCGCAATCCATACATCTGGAACCTTGTTCTTTTTTCTTTTCTTCTGAAAGCGGAATGGTAAACTCATTATAATTTGTTACTCTTTCAACAACAGCTATGTTGCTTTCGTCGGCTCTATTATATTCTTTAAATCCTCCTATTTTACCCATGACTTATTGTGCTATTAATTCTTCAATTTGCTTTTCTTCTGCCAACCTTTGTAATGCTTTTTTGTAATCTGTTGGCATAACTTTTGTGAAATTTTTGCTTTCGTTTTCCCAATCAGCTAAAAGGCGTTTTGCCAATGGGCTACTGGTGTACATTGAATGATTTTTAATTAAGCGTTTTAATTTCGCTAAATCTTCATCTTCTAATGTTTCTAAGGCAACCATTTCCATATTGCACAATCCATTTTCAAATTTCTTTTTGGCATCATAAACATAAGCAACACCACCACTCATACCAGCAGCGAAGTTTCTACCTGTTTTACCAAGAACGACTACTGTTCCTCCTGTCATATATTCACAACCATGGTCTCCAATTCCTTCAACAACAGCAGTTGCTCCAGAATTTCTAACAGCAAAACGTTCTCCAGCGATACCATTGATATAAGCTTCTCCAGTGATCGCACCATATAAAGCTACGTTACCAATGATGATATTGTCTTCTGGTTTGAAAGTAGCAGTAGGTGGTACTTTTACAATTAATTTTCCACCTGAAAGTCCTTTTCCTAAATAGTCATTACAGTTTCCATGAATTTTGAAAGACAATCCTTTTGCGGCAAATGCTCCAAAACTTTGTCCGGCAGAACCTGTGAAGTCAACCAAAATAGTGTCGTCTGGCAAACCTTGAGCACCATATATTTTCGAAATCTCGTTACTTAAAATTGCTCCCACAGAACGATCTGTGTTTTTGATATCAAAAGTAACTCTAGTTCTTTCTTTTCTATAAATAGATGGAATAGCAGCTTTTATAATATCAAAGTCAAGTACATTTTCTAATGCGTGGTCTTGAGGTAATGTATTATGATTTGGAACCGTTTTCGCTTTCTCTGGTTTATAAAGAATAGTAGATAAGTCTAATCCGTTTGCTTTATAATGTTTGATCGCTTTGTCAACGTTTAATTTTTGAGATTGACCCACCATTTCTTTCAAGGTTCTGAAACCAAGTTGAGCCATAATCTCTCTTAACTCTTCAGCGATAAAGTACATGAAGTTAATAACGTGTTCAGGAGTTCCTTTGAAATTCTTTCTCAATTCAGGATCTTGTGTAGCGATACCTACTGGGCAGGTATTCAAGTGACAAGCTCTCATCATGATACAACCTGAAGCTACAAGAGGTGCAGTTGCAAATCCAAATTCTTCGGCTCCAAGTAAAGCAGCGATAGCTACGTCACGACCAGTTTTTAATTGTCCATCACACTCTAAAACTACACGACTTCTTAAATCATTTAAGATTAAAGTTTGCTGTGCTTCTGCAAGTCCAAGTTCCCATGGAATACCTGTATGTTGTAACGAAGTTAACGGTGCAGCACCAGTTCCTCCATCATATCCAGAAATTAAGATAACGTCTGCTTTTGCTTTAGCAACACCAGCAGCGATAGTTCCAACTCCAACTTCAGCAACTAATTTAACGTTTACTCGAGCTTCTCTGTTGGCATTTTTTAAATCAAATATCAATTGAGATAAATCTTCGATCGAATAAATATCGTGGTGAGGAGGAGGAGAAATAAGACCAACATAAGGTGTAGAGTTTCTTGTTTCTGCAATCCAAGGCACCACTTTTTCACCAGGCAATTGTCCACCTTCTCCAGGTTTAGCACCTTGAGCCATTTTAATCTGAATCTCCTGAGCATTTGTCAAATAATTGATGGATACTCCAAATCTTCCTGATGCAACTTGTTTGATGGCGCTGTTTTTAGAATCTCCATTCATTTCTTTTTGGAAACGTTTTGGGTTTTCTCCACCTTCACCAGAGTTAGATTTACCTCCAATTCTGTTCATTGCAATAGCAAGATTTTCGTGAGCTTCCTGGCTAATAGATCCGTAAGACATCGCACCAGTTTTGAATTTCTTTACAATTTCAGTCCATGGTTCTACTTCGTCAATAGAAATTGGATCTAAATTGTTGAATTCGAATAAACCTCTAATGGTCATCAAGTTTTCACTTTGTTCGTTAACCATTTTAGAGTATTCTTTATAACTTTCTGG
>Ga0308157_10007494_pt1 | contig 12701 bp, 10 predicted proteins | sample PhyBR1_FD_201035 | JGI IMG/M metagenome (GOLD analysis project Ga0308157, IMG submission 201035) | Phyllosphere microbial communities from UC Gill Tract Community Farm, Albany, California, United States - DLSLB.R1 | ecosystem: Host-associated > Plants > Phyllosphere > Unclassified | place: USA...
CTTCATCTTAGCGCATTTATTCTTTGGATGAAGCAGAACATACTGCTGTTTTCTGAAAGGAGCACAGCATGAAAGTCATCGTGATAGGCGCAACGGGCGCCGTGGGCAAGGCGGTCGTCTCGGAACTGGGGCAGCGGCATGAGGTGGTGACGGTCGGCGCGCGCGGCGGCCAGCATCAGGTGGATTTTGCGGATATTGCGTCGGTGCGTGCCTTGTTCGCCAAGGTGGGCAAGGTGGATGCGGTGGTGGTGGCTGCCGGCAAACTGCACTTCGCGCCGCTGACGTCGTTCACGCCGGAACAGTTTTACATTGGCTTGAACAGCAAGTTGATGGGGCAGGTCAATGTGGCGCTGGTGGCGCAGGAGTACCTGAACGATGGCGGTTCGATTACGCTGACCAGTGGCATCGTGGCGGATGAACCGATACGTCACGGCGCCAGCGCCACCACGGTCAATGCAGCCATCGAAGGGTTCGTGCGCGGCGCCGCGATCGAACTGCCGCGCGGCCTGCGCATCAATGTAGTCAGCCCGACGGTGCTGCAGGAATCGATGGACAGCTACGGCCCATTCTTCGTCGGCTTCGAACCCATCGCCGCCAGCCGCGCCGCCTTGTCTTACGCCCGCAGCGTCGACGGCGCGCAAACCGGACAGATCTACCGCGCCTGGTAAGGGAGCATACCCCTTCTATATTTTTTCGGACTCTAAAAACTCTAAAAGCTCTATTTCGCTCTATTTCACTCTATTTCACTCTAAAACAGAGGGGCTTTTAGAGGAAATAGAAAAAATAGAGCGAAATAGAGTGTGCAACTTTCTATTTTTAGAACGTTTTCTAACGTTCTATAACGATTTAGCGCGAAATAGAGTTTTTAGAGCTTTTAGAGGAGAGAAAAAATGGACCACCCTATAGGCGGCATGTATTTGCCGAGCAAAGTATTCTGCGCGCTGACTGAGCACAGCGGTGAAGGCTACCATGGCCCCAAAACCTAAGCCATACTAAGCAGTCTGGTCCTGCACTGGATCGCCACAGCGAAAGCCGCGCCTCGCCCCTGGCTAGGCGAAAGCGATGCTGACGACAGCGCGCCGGCCGCCGCGCCGCTGGACGCTGAAGCTCCAGTACTCACATCGAACACCAGCGAGCCCTCCGCCAGCCGTGGCTACCAATGGAAGCAGGTCTTCCTGCCCAACGGCACCGAGCTGCGCGTCATCCACGGCGGCCGCTCCACCTATGCCAAAGTAGAAGATGAACAAATCATCAGCGATGGCATCCAGACCACGCCATCGCGGCTGGCCAATGCCAGCGGCTGTGGCACATGCAATGCCTGGCAAGCCATCTGGCTGCGCTTCCCGGGCAGCACGCGCTGGCAGCGGACCGCCGGGTGCCGGGTCTGACCGGCTGGATTACAATGTGGCCCTCACTCCACAAGAGGACCCCATGAAAAAAATCCTGCTCCCGTTGACGCTGGCGATTGCCTGCGCCACCGCCTATGCCGCACCGGCCGACGTCAAGCAACTCAACCAGATGAGCAAGCGGTATGCGCCGGTCGCGCTGACCGCCGACACCAGCCACCTGTCCGCCGGCGACAAGCAAGCCATCGCCAAGCTGATCGAGGCGGCCAAGATCATCGACGTGCTGCAACTGCGCCAGCGCTGGTCCGGCAACGAAGCGCTGTGGGCCGCGCTGCAAAAAGACACGACACCGCTGGGCAAGGCACGCCTGAACTACTTCTGGCTGAACAAAGGCCCGTGGTCCATCCTCGACGATCACCTATCCTTCCTGCCGGCGGAAGTGGCCGGCATCAAGGTGCCAAACAAGAAACCGGAAGGCGGCAACTTCTATCCTGAAGGCGCCACCAAGGCCGAACTGGAAACCTGGATCAACGCGCTGCCGGCGGTGGATAAAGAGCAGGCACAATGGTTCTTCACCACCATCCGTAAAAACAAGGACGGCCTGTTCACCACCGTCAAGTATTCCGATGAATATAAAGCCGACCTGGAAAAAGCCGCCGCGCTGCTGAAGCAGGCTGCCGCCGACACCGACAACGCCTCGCTGAGGAAATTCCTGCAACTGCGCGCCGACGCCTTCCTCAGCAACGACTACCTGGCTTCCGACTTCGCCTGGATGGACCTGGAAGCGCCGGTCGACATCACCATCGGCCCGTACGAAACCTATAACGACGAGCTGTTCGGCTACAAGGCCGCGTTTGAAGCCTACGTCAACATCCGCGACCAGAAGGAAACGCAGAAACTGGACTTCTTCGCCAAGCACATGCAGGAGCTGGAAGACAATCTGCCGCTGGACGCGCAATACCGCAACCCGAAAGTCGGCGCGCTGGCGCCAATGGTAGTGGTGAACCAGGTGTACGGCGCCGGCGACGGCAATATGGGCGTGCAGACCGCCGCCTACAACCTGCCGAACGACGAGCGTATCATCAGCCAGCGCGGCTCCAAGCGCGTGATGCTGAAGAATGTGCAGCAGGCCAAATTCAAATCGACGCTGACGCCGATCGCCAAGCTGGTGCTGCGCCCCGCCGACCAGAAAGATGTCGACTTCGACTCCTTCTTCACCCACATCCTGGCGCACGAAATCACCCACGGCCTCGGCCCGCACATCACCCGCCAGGACGGCAAGGAATCGACGCCGCGCCAGGACCTGAAAGAAGCTTATTCGACCATCGAGGAAGCCAAGGCCGACATCACCGGCCTGTACGCGCTGGCCTACATGATGGACAAGGGCCAGCTGCAAGGCACGCTGGGGCAGGGCGCGGCCGCCGAGCGCAAGCTGTACACCACCTTCCTGGCGTCGGCCTTCCGCACACTGCACTTCGGCCTGACCGATTCGCACGCGCGCGGCATGGCGATCCAGGTCAACTACATCCTCGATAAAGGCGGTTTCATCTCGCACGGCGACGGCACTTTCGCGGTTGACTTCAACAAGATCAAGCAGGCCGTGACCGACCTGGACCGCGAGTTCCTGACCATCGAAGCCACCGGCGACTACGCGCGCGCCAAGGCGATGATGAGCAAGTACGTGGTGATCCGCCCGGACGTGCAGAAGGCCTTGGATAAAATGAAAGCTGTACCAAACGATATCCGTCCCGAGTTCAAAACGGCAAACACCTTGTTGGCACAGTAAGCATTCCTGTTTTTCTACGTAGTAATTTACCTGCCACCGGGCAATAATTCTTGCCCGGTGCATGCTACAGTTTGATCACCATGATCAAGCGCACCTTACTCCCCCTGCTGTTGTTGAGCGCCAATCTGGCCTCCGCCGCCGAGCTGACCGAGATGGAAATCCGCTGGCTGAAAGCCGGTTCCGCCGTGCTGAACTACGCCAAGCAGCAGCTGAAGCTGCCGATCGATATCACCGTGCAACCGCAGGCGCGCGCCAACGACGTGCCGCTGGCGCTGGGCTACGACAAGGGCCGCTGCAAGCTGGTGCTGTCGATGCGCGGCAACCCGAACGCCGAAGACATCCTCGACCATGTACCAGCCACGCAACAAGCGCTGATGATCGAAGCCATGGTGGCGCACGAGATCGGTCATTGCTGGCGGTATGCGCAAGGCAGCTGGCACGCCGTGCCAGCCGGCTTCGAGGAACGACCGGCACCTGCCGGCGCCGAGGAAGAGCTGCGCGACACCCGCCGCGAAGAGGGCTTTGCCGACCTGGTGGCGCTGGCCTGGATCCACCAGCAGCATCCGCAGCAGTACGCCAGCGTGGCGGCGTGGATGCGCTCGGTGCGCGAACCGTCAGCGGCAGCCGGCACAGCCGGCACAGCCGGTACATACAGCACGCACAGCACGCTGAGCTGGTTGCAACTGGCGCCCACCGGCGCCGCCTTCACGCCCGGCCTGCCTATCTTCGAGCAAGCCAGTGTGGTGTGGCGCCAGGGGCTGTTGCGCGACCAGTAAATGGCGCCAGTGTACGTTTGCGCACGGAGCCGATAGCCCGGCAGGCGTTTAATGTGTCCACCAACCACCACAAAGAGGGACACATACCATGAACAAATTACTCTGCTTCGTGCTGGCCACCGCCGCTAGCGCAGCCTTCGCCGCCACCCCTGCCAACGACACGGTTGCCTACAAAGCCGCCATCAACAAATCGGACGCCGACTACAAGACCGCCAAGGCTGCCTGCGATGCACAATCGGGTAATGCCAAGGATGTCTGCGAAGCCCAGGCCAAAGTGGCCCGCGCCAACGCCGAATCGAACGCGGTCATGCAATTCAAGAACGACAAGAAATCGGTGGAAAAAGCCCAGACCAATGTGGCTGACGCCAACTATGACCTGGCCAAGGAACAGTGCGACAACCGCAGCGGCGCCGACAAGGACAGCTGCCTGAGCGGCGCGAAACAGCAGCACACCGCCTGGGTCAATGACGCCAAGGCCGGCAAGAAAGCCGCCGACGTGGCGCAGACCGGCATCGACTGCAGCAGCATGAGCGGCACCGACAAGGCCTCGTGCGAAGCGCGTTCGAAAACCGAGCTGGCCAAGGACGCGATCGCCGACACCACCATCACCACCAAGGTCAAAACCGAGCTGATGGCCGAGCCAGCACTGAAATCGCTGGACGTGCACGTGGAAACCAACAACGGCACCGTCATGCTGAGCGGCTTCGTGCCATCGCAGGCTGAAGTCGACAAAGCGGTCGACGTGGCGCGCAATGTCAAGGGCGTCAACAAAGTACAAAGCTCGCTGCGCATCAAGTAAAGGGTAGGGCGGAACTCCCCCTCCGCCCGCTCCCCGGCGCCTGGCGCGTTTGCGAACGCCCCGGGCGCCGCCTTTTTGGTTGTATTCATGATGATCATCATTTAAAATGGACGCAAGCGTGCTTCCGCGCGCATTGCCATCGTGAGGACCTGATGTTTGCACAAGCTTTATCCAACTGGCTGCACCGCCGCGGCCTGCACTTTTCGTGGGTGATCGTCACCCTGACCTTTTTAACCGCGTTGAGCTCGTCGGCGGCGCTGGGCTTGCCGGGCGCGCTGCTGCTACCCTTGTCGAAGGAATTCGGCTGGGACGTCGAACAGATCTCGTCGGCGCTGGCGCTGCGCTTCGCGCTGTTCGGCCTGATGGGGCCGTTTGCCGCCATCCTGATGGAGCGCTTCGGCCTGCGCAATGTCGTGGTCACGGCGCTGGCGCTGGTGGCGGCCGGCATGGCGCTGGCCACGCAGATGACACAGTTCTGGCACCTGGTGCTGTTCTGGGGGATCATGCTGGGCGTCGGTTCCGGGCTGACCGCGCTGGTGCTGAGCGCAGTGGTGTCGAACCGCTGGTTCGACAGCCATCGCGGCCTGGTGATCGGCCTGCTGACCGCCAGCTCGGCCACCGGCCAGCTGATCTTCTTGCCGGTGGGGGCGTGGCTGGTCGAACACTACGGCTGGCGGCTGGCGGTGCTGCCGGTGTTTGCCGCCTGCGCGCTGGTGGCGCTGGCGGTCTACCTGCTGATGCGCAACCGCCCGGGCGCGCCGGTGAGCGCTGCCGCGCCGGCCATGCGCATCACCTTTGCCACGCCGTTCAAGGTGCTGCAAGAGGCGGCGCGCCACCGCGTGTTCTGGGTGCTGGCCGGCACCTTCTTCATCTGCGGCCTCAGCACCAACGGCCTGATCCAGACCCACTTCATCTCGCTGTGCGGCGACGCCGGCCTCGGCCCGGTGCCGGCCGCTTCGGTGCTGGCGATGATGGGCGCGTTCGACCTGGTTGGCACGATTGCCTCCGGCTGGCTGTCGGACCGCTACGACAACCGCAAGCTGCTGTTCGTCTACTACGGCTTGCGCGGCCTGTCGCTGCTGTGGCTGCCGTACTCCGAATTCACGCTGTACGGGCTGTCGCTGTTTGCCATGTTCTACGGCCTCGACTGGATTGCCACCGTGCCGCCGACGGTGCGCCTGGCTGCCGCCACGTTCGGCAAGGAAAAAGCCGGCATGGTGTTTGGCTGGATCTTTGCCGCCCACCAGCTGGGCGCGGCGGTGGCGGCCTACGGCGCCGGCCGCGTGCGCACGCTGCTACTGACCTACGATCCGGCGCTGTTCGCCGCCGGTGCCGCCTGCCTGGTGGCAGCCGCGACGATCTGGCTGATCCGCAAGCCGGCCCCCGCCAGCGCCAGCGCCACGCCAGCCGTCGCCAAGCCGGCATAAAAAGTTTGGTAACGCTTCCAAAATGTAATCAGGCGGTCATTTGCCGGTGTGACAATGCGCGGTTTTCAACCAGCCTGATGGAGTTTTGCATGCGTTACGCCTTTCCTGCGGCGGCCCTGGCGGCCGCCGCCACCCTGCTGGCCGCCTGCGGCAGCGATCACGAAGCGGCGCCGGTGGCCGACACCAGGCCGCCGGCCGACACGGTCAACAGCACCGCAGTCGCCTTCATGAGCGACGTCCACTTCGAGAACATCTACGGCGACCTGAAGAGCAGCCAGTTTGCCGGCATCCCGACCAAGGATGGCAAGAACGCCACCATCCGCACCATGTACGCGCAGCTGACATCGACGCGGCTGTTCAACGAAAACTACTTCGCCTTCCGCGCCGCGCTGGACGACGCCTACGGCAAGGGCATCCGCCTGGTCGCGCTGCCGGGCGATATTTCGGACGACGCCCAGCCGGTCAACATCGACGGCCTGGCCGACATCCTGCACGAATACCAGGCCAAGGGCATGCGCTTCTTCATCGCGCCGGGCAACCACGACCCGAACGAACCGTATGACGACGACGAAGCCGGCAAGAATGACTTCCTGACCAAGGACGGCAAGGAACAAAAGATCTACGCCGTCAACAACAGCGCCTGCAAGGCCAAGGACCCGGCAGTGGTGTGCACCAACCAGCTGATGGAGCAAGGCTATGACAAGCTGCTGACCAAGCTGGCCGAATTCGGCTACGCGCCGAACAAGAACGACGTCTACTGGGAAACCCCGTTCACCAGCTACACCGACGGCAAGTACAGCTACGAAGCAGCCACGGCAGCGGCCGACCTCGGCAAGCGCCAGTTCGAAATCTGCAGCGAAGGCGAGGGCGGCAAATACAAGGTGGCCGGCAAGACCTACAGCCGCTGTACCAACATCATCGACGCCAGCTACCTGGTGGAGCCGGTCAAAGGCATCTGGCTGCTGGCGCTGGACGCCAATGTGCACGTACCGAACGCCAACTTCGACCCGGCCAGGCCAACCTACTTCAAAGGCTTCGACAACGCCGGCGACGCCGGCTGGAACAAGGTGCAGACGCACAAGATCCACCAGATGGAATGGATCAAATCGGTGGCGGCGCGCGCCAAGGCGCAGGGCAAGCAGCTGATGTCGTTCTCGCACTACCCGACCATGGACTTCTACGCCAACCAGACCGACGCCATGAAAGCCGTATTCAAATCGGGCGCCTTCCAGGTGACGCGCATGCCGGCTGCCGCCACCACTGCCGCCATGGTCGCCACCGGTCTGCCGCTGCACGTCGGTGGCCACATGCACTTCAACGGCACCAACGACGTCAAGGACGCCGCCGGCAACTACCTGGTCAACGTGCAATCGCCGTCGCTGGCGGTGTTTGGCGCCGCGTACAAGATCGTCAGCTACCAGAGCAAGGACCTGATCGACGTGCAGACGGTCGGCCTGAACACGGTGGCACGCCACAACGAACTGTTCCCCCACTACCAGGTTGAATACGACTACCTGCAAGGCAGCACGGCTGCCGGCGACGTCGCCAAGCGCTGGAACCGCAGCATCCTGGACAGCAAATCGTATGGCGAATTCACCCGCACCTACTTCGGCGAACTGTCGCGCCTGCGCTTCATGGGCGACTACTGGCCGTGCGAGATGAAGGAAGCGGCGATGGCGCTGGACCTGCGCCAGATGCTGATCCTGTCGCAGCTGCAAACCAAGGTCACGCTGGCGCAGCTGAAGGACAACCCATCGGTGCTGCCGCTGACGGCCAGTTGCGCCGCCAAAGGCACGCCAGGCAGCGACGTGGTAGCCGCCAGCCAGCTGACAGCCGACTGGGCCGCCGCCACCGCCAGGGCCGAGCAAGTGGCGGCCGCCGCCAACCTCAAGCTGGCCGACTTCGCCAAGGTCAGCGCCTACGAGTTCTACGGCGACTTCCACCGCACCACCTATGCTGGCGAGCTGGCGCTGCGCGACATGGGCGCCGAACGCGTAGCACAGTACAAGGTGCTGATGAGCGCCTTCCCGGCCTCGCCTGCGGTGATCGTCAAGGTGGGTGAACAGCTGTCCGACCAGAACCCGGTGCAGGTAGCGTTCCAGTCGCAGTTCAAGCAAGTGTTCGCGATCCTGAAAGGGCTGGGCTCAGGCAAGCCAAGCGACCACTTCACGATCGACCTGAAAGCGCAAAAGCTGAACAACGTCAGCAACAGCGGCCTCAGCTTCAACTAAAAAACCGGGGTCAGTTCTGCCAAACGTACACGGGCTCAACTGCGTAGCAGTTGAGCCCGTGTACGTTTGGCAGAACTGACCCCGGAGTTTATTTCAGGTACTTGGCCAGCCAGCCGTGGACTTCGCTGTAGAAGTAGCGGCTGTTTTCACCTTTGAGCACCCAGTGGTTTTCGTCGGGGAAGACGATCAGCTTGCTCGGGACGTTCAGGCGCTGTTGCGTGGCGAAGTTCATCAGCGCGTTGTTGGCGGGGACGCGGTAGTCCAGCTCGCCCACCGAGATCAGGATCGGCGAGGTGAAGCCGGTGCCTTTGGCGTGATTGCCGCCCTGTAGCACCGGGCTCTGTTCGCGCCACACGGCCTTGTCGCCCCAGACCGGGCCGCCGCTGTTGACTTCACGGCCCCAGACGCTGTCGCTGCTGCCCCATTGCATGATCAGGTCCATTTCGCCGGCGTGCGAGACGATGGCCTTGTAGCGCGTGGTCGTGGCCTGCAGCCAGTTGGCCAGGTGGCCGCCGTAGCTGGCGCCGCCGGCCGCCAGCTTGCTGCTGTCGATGTAGCTGTATTTTTTGATCGCTTCGTCGACCGCTTCGTTGATTTCGTCGGCCGGGCCTTTCAGCGGATCGCCCTGGATGGCGCGAGCGAATTCTTCGCCGTAGCCGGTCGAGCCCTTGTAGTCGGTCAGCAGCACCACGTAGCCCGGCTGCGCCAGCAGGTGGTAGTTCCAGCGGATGACGAACTGGTCGCGCCACATATTGGCAGCGCCGCCGTGGATGACGGCAAACAGCGGGTATTTTTTCGCTGGATCAAAGCCGGCCGGCTTAATCACCATGTTGTGGATCATGCGGCCGTCGCTGGCCTTGAACCAGAAGTGTTCCGGCGCCTGCCAATCGATGCCGGCCGCGCGCTCGGTGTTGAAGGCGGTCAGGCGCTTCGGCGCGCCGTTGCCGAAGGCGTAGATTTCCGGCGGATTGATCGACGATTCCCATACGCCCACCAGCGCCTTGCCGCCCGCGTTCAGCGCGCCGATCGAACCGGTCGGCAGCGATGGTTCGTCGCGCAGGTCGGCGCCGGCGTAATTGATCGAATGCAGCTGCTCCAGGCCGGCGTGCTCGTAGCTGAACACCACGCGGTTGCTGCCGGCCGGCAGCGCGTAGCGTGAGATCGAGCGGTCCAGCGAGGCGGTCAGCATCTTCGGCGTGGTGTTGACCAGCGGCCAGGCAAAGCTGGCGAGGCGACTGACGTCGTAGACCTTGCCTGCTTCTTCCGCTTCGGTCAGCGTGAACAGCGTCTTGCCGTCGGCGCTGAATTTCAGGTTGCCGTAGCTGTGCTGGTCGGCGGTCAGCTGGGTGCTGTCGCCGCCGGCCACCGGCACGCTGAAGATTTGCGTGTAGGCCGAGTTGCGCGCCAGTTCGTCACGGTTGGTCGAGGCGGCAAACACGATGGCCTTGCCGTCCGGTGCCCAGATGGCGTCCAGCGACTGGCCTTCATCGCCCTGGCCGCCGCCGAAGCCCGGCAGCGCGGCCAGCCGGGTGCCGCTCAGCAGGTCGCGCGGCTTGGCGCCGATGGCGGCGTCCATGACGAACAGGCGGACTTTTTTATCATCCAGCCATTTGTCGAAATAGCGCGGCGGGAAGCTTTCATAGGCGCGTGCCGAATATTTGCGGTCCTTGCGCTCCTTGGCGGTTTTTTTGACGTCGTCTTCGCTGACGTTGCCGGGGAAGATGTCGCTGACGAACAGGATCTGCTTGCCGTCCGGGCTGAACTTCGGCGTGCGCGCACCCAGCGTCAGCGTGGTCAGGCGCTGCGCCTCGCCGCCGCCAGCGATGTCGATGCGGTAGATCTGGCCGGCCTCGTCGCCATCCCGCTTGGCGACGAAGATTAGTTGCTTGCTGTCCGGTGACCAGTTGATCGCTCCTTCGCCACCCTTGCTGAAGGTCAGGCGCCGCGCCGGCGTATCGTCGCCCAGCGCCTTGATCCACAGGTCCGACCATTGTTCCTTGCTGTCGTAGGCCGGATCGGTGACCGAGAACACGGCCCAGCGGCCATCCGGGCTCGGCTGCGGTGCGCCGACGCGCTTCATCAGCCACACATCTTCATGGGTGATGGCGTGCCTGGCCGGCACGGCGTCCGCCGCCAGCGCATGGCCCGCCAACTGGGCCGAAATGATGAAGGCAAGAATCGAAAGTCGCGGTATAGTCATGGCGAATATGCGTAAAAGTCAGTGAAACAAAGATAGTGGCCACAACCGTCATTGCTGTCAATAAAGTTTTCCCCAAGGAGACAAGATGCAGACCATTACCAAGGTTCACAAGGTTGCAGCATTTACAGCAGGTGAGCAGGGCGGCAATCCGGCCGGCGTGATGATACGCGCGGCCTTGCCGGAGGAGCCGGCGATGCAGCGCATCGCCGCCGAGATGGGCTATTCCGAGACCGTGTTTGCCGCGCCGCACGAAGACGGCTGGCGCGTGCGCTATTTTTCGCCGGACGGCGAGGTGCCGTTCTGCGGCCACGCGACCATCGCGCTGGGCGCGGTGCTGGCGCGGCAGAATGGCGACGGCATTTTCCCGCTGACCACCAACCATGCGCGCGTTACCGTCGAGGGCCGCGCCCTGGGCGATGGCGCGCATGCGGCGCTACAGTCGCCGGCGACGTCCAGTGCGCCAGCCACGCCGGCGCTGGTGCAGGAAGCACTGGCGCTGTTCGGCTACAGGCTGGCCGACCTGGATGACCGCATCCCGCCAGCAGTGGCCAACGGCGGCGCGCAGCACCTGGTGCTGGCGCTGAACAGCCGCGATAAGTTGCGCGCGATGCGCTACGACCTGGCCGTCGGCCGCGAGCTGATGCGCCGTCATGGCTTTGCCACCATTTCGCTGCTGTATGCGGAAACCCCGCAGCGCTTCCATGCGCGTAATGCGTTTGCCTCGGGCGGCGTGTATGAGGACCCGGCCACCGGCGCGGCGGCCGCGGCACTGGCAGGCTATTTGCGCGACCTCGACTGGCCGCATGGCGGCGCCATCGACATCCTCCAGGGCGAGGACATGGGCGCGCCGTGCCACCTGCAAGTGCAGATCAGCGATGAACCAGGTAGCTCGATCCGGGTTGCGGGTCACGCCCGCATGATCGCCGACTGAGTCAGTCCCACTTCTTCAGCATGCGCTGCAGCTCGCCGCTGCGGTTGAGCTGTTCGATCGCGCGCTGCACCCGCAGCCGCACGGCAGGATCGACGTGGGTGCCCATCGCCATGTAGACATTGGTGGTGGCCATCACCGTCGGCAGGATCTTGACCTTGCCGGCCAGGCCGGCGCGGTCGATGAAGCCCTGGGCGCCGGGTGCGCGGTGCAGGAAGAAGCGGCCGCGCCCGGCCGCCAGCTTCTCCAGGTTGTCGGCCGGCGTGTTGGCGCTGGCGTCGATCTGCAAGCCGCCGATCTGCTCCAGCATGATCGGCGTGATATAGCCGCTGTTGGTCAGCAGCACGCCTTGCGCGCCGAGCTTGCGCACATCGTTCCAGTTGTTGATGACGGCGGAGTCGCCGGTGCGGGCGATCAGCTGGTAGCGCAGCTGGAACAGCGGCGGTTCGAGGAACACATACTGGCGCGTGCGTTCGTCGGTGCGCAGCACGGCGCACAGCGCGTCGTGCTGGTGCGCGGCCAGTTCGAAGTGGGCGCGCAGCAGCGGCAGCCAGGTCTGGTCGCCGACAAACTGGATGCCGGGATCGACCCGCTCGATGGCGCGGTACAGGTCGACGCACAGTCCGACCACGCGGCCGATGCCGGCCGGGATGAACTTGGGCTCGGTGCCTTCCTGCGCCACCACTTTCAACACGGTGGGGGCGGCCAGCACAGGCGCGCCCAGCAACGCACACAGCAGCGTCAGCCCGCAGCGCAATCCCTTCAGCCCCATCGCACTCCCTCTCCGTGTGTAGAAACGGCCAGTATAAATCAGTCCCACTTGCGCATCAAACGCTCCAGCTCGCCTTTGCGTTCGAGCTGGTACAGCGCGGCGGCCAGGCGTTCGCTGACGCGGCGGTCGAGTTGCCGGCTGGTGGCGAAATACAGCCGGGCGCTGAACATCACCTGGGGCAGTATCCTGACCTTGTCGGCGGTGCCGGTGCGTTGCAGCAGTTGCTGCAGGCCGGGACCGCGATGAAAGTACAGACGGCCCCGGCCGGCGATCAGTTTCTGCAGGTTGAGGTCCTGGCTGGTGGAGCTGGCGTCAACCTCGATGCCGCCCATGGCGGCGAGGATATCACCGGCGGCAAAGCCACGGTTGACCAGCACCACGTTGTTCGGCGCCAGCCGCCGCACATCGTCCCAATTTTGGATGGTCACGGGGTCGT
>Ga0308157_10007495_pt1 | contig 12698 bp, 12 predicted proteins | sample PhyBR1_FD_201035 | JGI IMG/M metagenome (GOLD analysis project Ga0308157, IMG submission 201035) | Phyllosphere microbial communities from UC Gill Tract Community Farm, Albany, California, United States - DLSLB.R1 | ecosystem: Host-associated > Plants > Phyllosphere > Unclassified | place: USA...
GCGACGTCGTGCATGCGAAGGATCCGCGCGCCGCGCTCGACGCACATCACCATGGCCGCGAGCGAACCGGCGAGGCGATCGGGCTTCGCGCGCTCGAGCGACTCTCCGATGAAGTCCTTGTTCGACACGGCCGCGAGAACGGGCAGCCCGATGTCCGAGATCTCGTCGAGCCGCCGCGTGAGCTCGAGGGAGTGGAGCGTGTTCTTGTCGAGGTCGTGTCCCGGATCGATGATGATCTTCTCGCGCGGAACACCGGCGGCCGTCGCGCGGTCGACGCGTTCGACGAGGAACTCGCGCACCTCGTTGACGACATCGTCGAAGCGGGCAGCGGGCTTCTCCATCCGCGGCGGCCCGACGCTGTGCGTGATGACGACGTGCACGCCGGATCGGGCGATGACGTCCGCCATGTCGGGGTCGCCGAGGCCGCTCGTGTCGTTGATGACGGCGGCGCCGGCGTCGATGGCGGCTTGCGCCACCTCGGCGCGATTGGTGTCGACTGAGATCACGACGTCGGTCTCGGCGGCGACGGCGCGGACGACCGGCGCCACGCGGTCGATCTCCTCCTCCGCCGACACGATCGGCCCCCGCCCGAACGGCACGCCCCCGATGTCGACCCAGTCGGCGCCGTTCCGGGCCGCCTGCACGCAGGCCGCCACGGCGCTGTCGAGGGCGAACGTCGCCCCCTGGTCGAAGAACGAATCGGGCGTGCGATTGATCACGGCCATCACCGCGATCTGGTGCGAGAAGTCGAAGTCGCGGCGGCCGATCCTATGAACCGTCCGCTCCGCGGCGAGCACGTATGGATCCATGACTGCATGCTACGCGGCGCGGCGGACGCCAGGCGTGCCGCCGGGCGCGCATTCCGTCTTACAATCGCCTCATCCTCCGCCGATGGCCGGCGCGGGCATCGAAGGAGATCGAACATGTCCGAGACGACCCACATCGGAATCGTGTTCAACCCGTCCAAGGGCGAGCGCGATGACCTCGAGAGGTCGATCGCCGACGCCACCGGCCTCCCCGTGACCTGGCACGAGACGTCCGTCGACGATCCCGGCGTCGGGGCGACGCGCGAGGCCCTGGCGGCGGGCGCCGATCTCGTGATCGCGGCGGGCGGCGACGGCACGGTGCGGGCGGTCTGCGAGCACCTGGCCGACTCTGAAGCGCAGGCGGATCTCGGCATCGTCCCCCTCGGCACGGGCAACCTGCTCGCTCGGAATCTCGGGGTGCCGCTGAACAGCATCCGCGGGGCGGTCGACCGGGCCCTGTCCGGAGAGCCGCGCGTGATCGACGCCGCGTGGGCCGACACGGACGAGTCGCGATACGCGTTCGTCGTCATGGCGGGGTTCGGGATCGACGCGCACATGATCACGGAGACCGACGACGACCTGAAGTCGCGCGCGGGCTGGCTCGCGTACGTCGAGTCGCTCGGACGTGCGCTGTCGGCGAGCGAGGTGATCGAGGTGACGGTCGCGACCGACGACGCGGAGGCCGAGCAGCACTCCGTCCACACGCTCATCGTCGGCAACTGCGGCACGCTGCAGGGCGGCATCACGCTGCTGCCCGACGCGGATCCGTCCGACGGCGAGCTCGACCTGATCGTCCTCGACGCGACCGACGCGAGCGGCTGGGCCGACACCCTCAAGAATGTCGTCTGGGACAATGGGATCGGGCGCGTCTTCCGAAAGGATCAGAGCGCGGCCAGCAGCGACAGCGTGACCCATCGGCGCCTCACATCGATCGACATCGTGCTCGCCGAGCCGCGCGTGTTCGAGGTCGACGGCGACGACGTCGGCGAGGTCACGCGCGTGCGGATCAGCGTCCAGCCGGATGCGATCCGGGTGCGCTGACCCCGAGGGAACGAATCGTCAGACCTCGATCGAGTCGCCGCTGTCGAGGCGATGGAATGTGCCGCCCGATTGTTCGGCCGCCCACGCGAGGCGATCGCGGTGCATGCCGAGGCCGGCGGACGACAGCGTCGAATCGTGCGTGCCGAACGCCTCGCGCGGCGCGACCGCGAGTACGAAGTCCATCGCCTCGCCGATCTTGAGCCAGGGCGCCCCGACGGGCGCCGCGAGAACGCGCACGTCCACGCCCTCGGGGACGGCGTACGAATCGCCGGGGTAGTAGAGGATGTCGTCGATCAGCACGCCGACGTTGTCGATGAGGGGGATCGACGAGTGGATCTCGTTGTGGGTCCCGCCGAAGAAGCGCAGCGAGAACGAGCCGGCCCGCACCTCGTCGCCGGGGGAGACGGCCGTCATCTCCACGGGCGCGGACTGCGCGGTCGCGGCCGTCGTGAACATCGGCGCGCCGGGGAACGCGGCGGCGATCGCCTGCAGGTGGTCGGGCGTCCAGTGATCCGCGTGCTCGTGGGTGATGACGACGCCGACGACATCGGACAGGTCACTGACGTCCGCGGCGAAGACACCGGGGTCGATGACGAGAGTTTCGCCGCTCTTCTCGAGCGTGAGGTAGGCGTGGTCGTGCTTCGTGATGCGCATACCCTCACCGTGCCATGAGATCGAGGGTTTCGTGAAGCGACGATGTCGATTAGGATCCGAATCAGCGGACACGCCCGGGCGACACGCAGTGCGTCGCCTGATTTTGTCGTGCACTCGCGATCCGTATATAGTGATCTAGTTGCCGCGAGCGGGAACAACAAGTGAAAAACATGCGGCCCCATCGTATAGCGGCCTAGTACGCTGGCCTCTCACGCCGGTAACGCGGGTTCGAATCCCGCTGGGGTCACCGCAGAAGATGAGCGCCTGAACTTCGGTTCGGGCGCTCGTCTTTTTCTTCGCAGAGACGCGGTAACCTGGTCTGCGCGAGAGGGAGTATCCCGTCACCGCACGCAGCGTCAACACGAGCACCATCGAAGAGGCTCCGGGCGTGTGGCGCATCCGTCCGATGCGGGGAGAGACTTTCGGACGTCAACAGACCCCCCGAGAGGCACCCTATGGATGTTATTCCGCTCTGGTTCGAGATCGGATCGATGACCGTCCTGGTCCTGATCCTGATCGCCGATCTGTTGCTCATCCTCAAGCGGCCGCACATTCCCTCGACGAAGGAATCCGCGCTCTGGGTCGCGTTCTACGTCACGCTCGCACTGATATTCGCGCTGGTGCTCTGGATGATCGGCGACTCGGAGCACGCCGTCCAGTTCTTGAGCGGCTGGCTCACCGAGTACAGCCTATCGATCGATAACCTGTTCGTCTTCGTGCTGATCATGACGCAGTTCTCGGTGCCGAGGCGTTATCAGCAGGAAGTGCTGATGTTCGGCATCATCATCGCGCTGATCCTGCGCGGCGGATTCATCCTCCTGGGCGCCGCGCTCATCGAGAACTTCAGCTGGATCTTCTTCATCTTCGGCGCGTTCCTCGTATACACGGCGGCCAAGCAGGTGTTCGAGAAGGAGCACGACGGCGACGCCCAGGCGGAATCGTTCATCGTGCGGGTGCTGCGACGGTTCATCCCGATCCACGACGCGTACGACGGTGCGAAGCTGCGGACGGTGGTGAACGGCAAGAAGATACTGACGCCGATGGTGATCGTCTTCGTGTCGATCGGTGTGACCGACCTGATCTTCGCGATCGACTCGATCCCCGCGATCTTCGGCATCACGCAGAACCCGTTCCTGGTCTTCGCCACGAACCTGTTCGCGCTCATGGGCCTGCGCCAGCTGTACTTCCTGCTCGGTGACCTGCTCGACAAGCTGCGCTACCTCAAGTACGGCGTCGCGTTCATCCTGGCCTTCATCGGCGTGAAACTGTTCTTCCACGCGATGCACGTCAACGAGCTGCCGTTCATCAACGGCGGCGAGCCGATCCTGTGGGCTCCGGAGATCAGCAACTGGCTGTCGCTCGGCGTCATCGTCGCGTCGATGGTCGTCGCGACCGTGGCGAGCCTCATCGCGAACTCCCTCGAGTCGAAGCAGGCCAGCCGCAATGAATGACACGCCACAGCGTGTATGCCTGAGCAGAGTGCTCACCGATCGGCCATCGTGAACGGTCGGCGGTGAGCACTCTGTTATTCTCGTCGTGTGCGGTGCAACAGCCTCCTTCTTAGCTGCCGCGACGGGATCCGTTTCTAGGCCTTCCCCGTCGCGGAGTCTGTCGACGGCCGACACCGCTTCGTCTAGGAGTAAGAAACACGCATGAGCGCTGACATCCACATCACTGATCACCCGCGCACGCTGGCCGAGAAGCTGTGGGACGACCACGTCGTCGTTCCCGGTTCGGGCCAGGAACCCGATCTGATCTACATCGACCTCCACCTGATCCACGAGGTGACGAGCCCGCAGGCGTTCGACGGCCTCCGCACCGAAGGTCGTCCGCTTCGACGCGTCGACCTGACGATCGGCACGGAGGATCACAACACTCCGACGCTGGCGATCGACAAGCCGATCGTCGACCTCACGAGCCGCACACAGGTCGACACGCTGCGGAAGAACGCCGCGGAGTACGGCGTGCGCCTGCATTCGCTGGGCGACGCCGAACAGGGCATCGTGCACGTCATGGGCCCGCAGCTCGGGCTCACGATGCCGGGCATGACGGTCGTCTGCGGCGACAGCCACACCTCGACCCACGGCGCGTTCGGTTCGCTGGCGTTCGGCATCGGCACCAGCGAGGTCGAGCACGTCATGGCCACGCAGACCCTGCCGCTGAAGCCGTTCAAGACGATGGCGATCAACGTCGAGGGCGAGCTGAAGACCGGCGTGACGGCGAAGGACATCATCCTCGCGGTCATCGCGAAGATCGGCACCGGCGGCGGCCAGGGCTACGTGCTCGAGTACCGCGGCAGCGCGATCCGCGCCCTGTCGATGGAAGGTCGCATGACGATCTGCAACATGTCGATCGAGGCAGGCGCCCGGGCCGGCATGGTCGCGCCCGACGAGACGACGTTCGAGTACGTGAAGGGCCGCGACCACGCGCCGAAGGGCCAGGACTGGGACGACGCGGTCGCGTATTGGACGACGCTGCCGACCGACGAGGGTGCAACGTTCGACGCCGAGGTGTTCATCGACGCGAACGAGCTCGAGCCCTTCGTCACGTGGGGCACGAACCCCGGCCAGGGTGTGTCGCTGAACGACGCAGTCCCGACGCTCGACAGCTTCGCCGACGACGAGGCGCGCCAGAGCGCCGAGCGCGCATTCGAGTACATGGATATCGCGCCCGGCACCCCGATGAAGGACATCGCGGTCGACGCCGTGTTCATGGGCTCGTGCACGAACAGCCGCATCGAGGATCTGCGCGCGTTCGCGTCGGTCATCCAGGGCCGCACGAAGGCCGAGGGCGTCCGGGTCATGGTCGTTCCCGGCTCGGCCCGCGTTCGGCTGGAAGCCGAGGCGGAGGGGATCGACAAGATCGTCACCGACTTCGGCGCGGAATGGCGCTTCGCCGGCTGCTCGATGTGCCTCGGCATGAACCCGGATCAGTTGGCGCCGGGGGAGCGGTGCGCCTCGACGAGCAACCGCAACTTCGAGGGCCGCCAGGGCAAGGGCGGGCGCACGCACCTGGTTTCTCCGCTGGTGGCGGCGGCGACGGCGGTGCGCGGCACCCTGTCGAGCCCGAGCGACCTCGACAATGCCGACGACCGCGAGCTGGTGGGAGCCTGATCATGGAGAAGTTCACGACGCACACGGGTGTGGCCGCGCCGCTGAAGCGGTCGAACGTCGACACCGACCAGGTGATCCCGGCGGTCTTCCTCAAGCGGGTCACGAAGACCGGCTTCGACGACGCGCTGTTCTACAACTGGCGCCAGCAGGATGATTTCGTGCTGAACCAGGATGCCTTCCGGAACGCGACGGTTCTCGTGGCGGGGCCCGATTTCGGCACCGGTTCGAGCCGCGAGCACGCCGTCTGGGCGCTGCGCGACTACGGCTTCCAGGTCGTGCTGTCGCCGCGGTTCGCCGACATCTTCCGCGGCAACGCCGGGAAGCAGGGGCTGATCGCCGGCGTCATCACCGAGGAGGTCCTCGAGAATCTCTGGGCCGCGATCGGCGCGAACCCGGGCGTCGAGATCACGGTCGATCTCGTGGCGTGCACCGTGACTCTTGGCGACTATACGGCTCCGTTCGAGATCGACGATTACACTAGGTGGCGGCTCCTCGAAGGCCTCGACGATATCGGGCTCACGCTCCGGCATCAGGACGAGATCACGAAGTTCGAGGCCCGCCGAGAGGCGTGGCGGCCGCGGACCCTTCCGGTTCCGTGAGCTGAGAGGCCGACCCGAGACCCGGGCGCGGCTGGTCGCGGTATCGAAGTGAGGATCCACTGGAATGACGCTCGTAGCAGGAACTGACGCGCAGAAGACACCCGCCAAGGGCGACGTTCTGGAGATCCGGGGCGGCCAGCCGCTGCGCGGGCAGGTCGACGTGAAGGGCGCGAAGAACCTCGCGACGAAAGCGATGGTGGCCTCGCTCCTGGGTGAGACGCCGTCGACGCTCCGCGATGTCCCGGAGATCCGCGACGTCGAGGTCGTCCGGTCGCTCCTCGAGGTGCACGGCGTCAGCGTGACTGAGGGCGACGAGCCGGGCTCGCTCGTGCTCGACCCGACGCGCGCGAAGTCCGCAGGGTTCGAGGAGATCGACGCGCACGCCGGGTCGAGCCGGATTCCGATCCTGTTCTGCGGCCCGCTGCTGCACGTGCTCGGACAGGCGTTCATCCCCGACCTCGGTGGATGCCGTATCGGCGATCGCCCGATCGACTTCCACCTCGAGGCGCTCCGCAACTTCGGCGCCATCGTCGACAAGCAGCCGAACGGCATCCGCCTGTCGGCGCCCGACGGCCTGCACGGCGCGAACATCGAGCTGCCGTACCCGAGCGTCGGCGCGACGGAGCAGGTGCTCCTGACAGCCGTGCGCGCGAAGGGCGTCACCGAGCTGCGCAACGCGGCGATCGAGCCCGAGATCATGGACCTCATCGGCGTGCTGCAGAAGATGGGCGCCATCATCTCGTACGAGCCGAACCGCGTCATCTTCATCGAGGGCGTCTCCGAGCTCAAGGGCTACGACCACCGCAGCCTGTTCGACCGCAACGAAGCCGCCAGCTGGGCCTGCGCCGCGCTCGCGACCGACGGCGAGATCTTCGTCAAGGGCGCGCGCCAGTACGAGATGCTCACGTTCCTCAACGTCTTCCGCAAGACCGGCGGATCCTTCGATATCACCGACGACGGCATCACGTTCCGCCGCTCGAAGACCCCGCTGACGCCCGTCATGGTCGAGACCGACGTGCACCCCGGCTTCATGACCGACTGGCAGCAGCCGCTCATCGTCGCGCTCACCCAGGCGGAGGGCGTATCGATCGTGCACGAGACCGTCTATGAGAACCGGCTGGGCTTCACCTCGGCGCTGAACCAGATGGGGTCCGACATCGTCGTGCACCACGACGGGCTCAAGGGCGCGTACCGCCGCGTTCCGGAGCGCGAGCTGGAGCAGGCCGCCGTCATCACCGGCCCGACTCCGCTCAAGGGCGCTGACATCGTCGTTCCCGACCTCCGCGGCGGGTTCGCGTACGTGATCGCGGCGCTCGCTGCCGAAGGCACGTCCGTGGTCTCGAACGTCGGCATCATCCGCCGCGGCTACGAGAAGTTCTTCGACAAGCTCATCGCGCTCGGCGCTGATTTCGACGTCGTAGGCTGATGGCGCGGGCCTCGCAGGAGAAGTCGCGACCGAGTCTGTTCTGGCTGCTCGCCGCGATCGTGATCCCCGTCATGGGGTGGTTCGCGAAGATTGAGGTGCGTGGCGCGGAGAACCTTCCGAGCGACGGCGCCTACGTGCTCACTCCCAATCACCACAGCGAAATCGATCCGCTGACGGTCGCAATCGCCACGTGGCGCATCGGGCGCGCTCCGCGATTCATGGCGAAGGAGAGCCTCTTCAAGGTTCCCGTGCTTGGCTGGGCCATGCGCTCGACCGGAATGGTGCCGGTCACCCGCGGCAAGTCCGGGGCAGCGCAGTCGATCGCCCAGGCGACCGAAATCGTCGAGAATTCGCGCGGCGTCATCGTCTACCCCGAGGGCACGCTGACGCGCGACCCCGACCTGTGGCCGATGCGCGGCAAGTCGGGCGCCGTGCGGCTCGCGCTGGCCGGCGACATCCCCCTCATCCCGGTCGCCCACTGGGGCGAGCAGCAGTTCATGCCGCGGTACGGCAAGCTCAAGCCGTTCCCGCCGCGCCGCCAGGTGACGGTCGTCATCGGCGAGCGGGTCGATGTCAGCGACCTCGCGGGCCGCGAGCACGCGCAGGGCACGTTCACCGAGGCGACAGATCGCGTGATGGCGGCGATCACGCGACTGCTCGAGCAGCTTCGCGGCGAGACCGCTCCGCTCGAGCGGTGGGATCCGATGAAGAACGGTCAGAACGAGACGGGGCGCATGTGAGCGCCCGGATCACGGTTCTCGGCGCCGGAAGCTGGGGAACGACGTTCGGCAAGATCCTCGCCGACGGCGGATCCCGCGTGACGATGTGGGCGAGGCGGCCCGAGCTCGCGCGCGAGATCGACGAGGCCAAGCGCAACTCGCGCTACCTGTCGGGCATCAACCTGCCCCGTTCGATGCACGCCACGCACGACATCGCGCGCGCCCTCGAGGGCGCCGACGAGGTCTACATCGCGGTTCCGAGCAAATCGGCGCGCGAGACGCTCAAGCAGGTGCGCCCCATCCTCGCCAAGAGCGATGCGCCGGTCGTGAGCTTGATGAAGGGCGTCGAACAGCGCTCCGGGCGCCGGATGAGCGAGATCATCGAGGAGGTCCTCGGCTGCGACCGATCGCGCGTCGCGGTCGTCGGGGGCCCGAACCTCGCCCGCGAGGTCGCGCAGGAGCAGCCGACCGCGGCGGTGGCCTCGTCGCACAGCGCGGACACGGCCGCGCAGGTCGCGCGCACCTGCTCGAACAGCTACTTCCGCACGTTCGTCAACACCGATGTCGCCGGAACCGAGTTCGGCGGCGTGCTGAAGAACCTCATCGCCGTGGCGACCGGCATCGTCGACGGCGTCGGCTACGGCGAGAACACCAAGGCATCGATCATCACCCGCGGGCTCGTCGAGATGACCGACTTCGCCGTCGCCTACGGTGCGCAGCACGAGACGATGCAGGGCCTGGCGGGGCTCGGCGACCTGATCGCCACGTGCCAGTCGCCGCTGAGCCGCAACAACACCGCTGGTCGTCTGCTCGGTCAGGGCTACACGCTCAACGACGTCGTCGCGCACATGGAACAGACGGCGGAGGGGCTCAGCTCGGTCGCCCCGATCCTGCAGCTCGCGCAGGCCAAGGGCGTCGACATGCCGATCGTGCAGCAGGTGAAGATGGTACTCGATGGCACGATGGTGCCGCGAGACATCGCACCGCACCTGACGACAGACGACGACACTCCCCAGGAGGAGATTCAGCATGCAGCAGGCGACCGTGGCGGTGCTCTTCGGCGGACGCTCGAGCGAGCACGAGATCTCTTCGGCGACGGCGGGGGGAGTTCTCGGCGCAATTGACCGAGAGCGGTACAACGTGATTCCGATCGGCATCACGCGCGACGGCGTCTTCGTCCTCGAGAAGGACGATCCCGCGCGGTTCCGTCTCGATGCCGACAAGCTGCCGCAGGTCGTCGACAACGGATCGCGGATCATCTGGCCGATGCCGGGCGGCCCCCGCGAGCTGCGCGTGGAGCGCGAGAACGGATCCGTCGAGTCGCTCGGCGAGGTCGACGTCGTGCTGCCGATCCTGCATGGCCTGCACGGCGAGGACGGCACGGTGCAGGGCTTCCTCGACATCCTCGAGATTCCTTACGCCGGCGGCGGCGTGCTCGATTCGGCCATCTGCATGGACAAGCACTTCATGAAGATCGCTCTCGAGGCCGACGGCATTCCCACGGCTCCGGGCATCACGGTGCGCCGAGGCCGCTGGAACGCCGAACCCGGTGTCGTGCGCGGCGAGGTCGCTGAGCTGTCGTACCCGGTGTTCGTGAAGCCCGCGCGCGCGGGCTCGAGCGTCGGCGTGTCCAAGGCCCACGACGAGTCCGAGCTGGCCGAGGCCATGGCCGTGGCGTACGCCGAGGACGACAAGGTGCTGATCGAGCGCGGCATCGTCGGGCGCGAGATCGAGGTCGCCGTGCTCGAGGGGCGCGGATCCGAGCCCACCCGCGCGTCGCTGCCGGGCGAGATCGTGCTGACCACGCGCGAGTTCTACGACTTCGAGGGCAAGTACCTCGGCGGCGACGGCGCCGATGTCGTGTGCCCGGCCGACCTCACCGACGAACAGACGGTGCGGATCCGCGAGATCGGCGCTCGCGCGTTCGACGCGGTCGACGGCCGCGGGCTCGCGCGCGTCGACGTGTTCCTCACGGACGACGGCGAGGTCATCGTCAACGAGCTGAACACGATGCCCGGCTTCACGCCGATCTCGATGTACCCGAAGTGCTGGGTGGCGACCGGTCTCAGCTACGCCGACCTGATCTCCGAGCTGATCGAGCTCGCCAGGGCTTAGCCCGTCTGCGGGGCGTTCTGGTCGGGGTCCGATTCCTCGACCGAGGTGCACTCGGAATCCTGCGGCAGTGCGGCGACCTGCAGGGAGATGGCATCGAGCGCCGCGTCTCCCGAGATCTCCTCGGTGTTCACATACACCTGCGCGGCCGGCGTGCGGCCGTACGTCGTCAGCCGCAGGTAGGGCCGTTCGGCGTCGTCGACGAGCCAGTCGACGCCGCCGAACGAGACGCACTGCAGTGTCGAGGGGGCGGGCGGTTCGAGTCCGCAGGTGAACAGCACCACGCTCGGATCCCCCCAGGCGGCCGTCGACTGCGCGTCCGTCCACACGCGGTCGTTGTCGCCGATCGTCTGCGGCAGGCGCACGCTGACGTCCGCGCACAGCGGATCGTTCGCGTTCGGCGCGGTCTCGAGGTGCACCGTCGGGGTGCATCCCGCGGCAACGGCGATGAGCGCGAGCGCTCCGAGTGCGGACAGACGACGAATCACCCTCTCAGCCTATTCGTGCGCGCCTGTGTGCTCCTTAGGGTTGAAGGGTGAGCACACCCCAGGTCGTCGGCGACCTCTCCGAGCGCGAGATCTTGTCGCGGATCGCCGCGCGCACGGGCACGGCGCGCGCGACCATGATCGGTGTCGGCGATGATGCGGCGGTGCTCGCCGTCAGCGGAGCGGTCGTCGCGACGACCGACACTCTCATCGAGGGGCCCGACTTCCGACGCGAGTGGTCCGACGGGTACTCGCTCGGCTGGAAGGCCGCCGCCGTCAACCTCGCCGACATCGCGGCGATGGGCGCGCGTCCCACGGCGCTGCTGGTGGCGCTGGCGCTGCCGAACGACACTCCGATCGCTTACGTCGAGCGCATCACCGATGGTCTGCGCGAGGCCTGCGAACAGCTCGCTCCAGGATGCGCGGTCGTCGGCGGAGACCTCACGCAGTCGCCCGTGCTGACGGTGGCCGTGACCGCGCTTGGCGACACCGAGGTCAGCGACGCGGTCCTGCGCTCCGGCGCGCGGCCCGGCGACACGGTCGCGATCGCCGGCGATATGGGCGTCGCCGCGCGGGGCCTCGACGTGCTCTTCGCGCGCTTCGACGGATGCGCGCCGCGGCTCGACGAGCTCGACGCCGCCGACCGCCGGGCCGTCGAGCAGCAGCTGCGCCCGACGCCGCCGCTCGCGCTCGGCGTCCGGGCGGCCCGGGCGGGGGCAACGGCGATGATGGATGTCTCGGACGGGCTCGTGCTCGACGCGACGCGCATGGCCACCGCGTCCGGTGTCGCGATCGATCTGGTGCGCGCATCACTCGGCGATGACCCCGAACGCGCTCTTCGCGGAGGCGAGGATCACGCGCTGCTCGCGACGTTCCCGGGCGAGGTCGCAGACGGGTTCCGCGCCATCGGACGCGTGCGCGAGGCTGGCGATGCGCCGCTGCTCGTGGGCGGCGCCGCGTACGCCGGCCCGGCGGGGTGGGATCCGTACCGCGACTGGCGGGCATCAGGCCCGGCCGTAGGCTGGACGGCGTGACGCGCATCATCTCGGGAACCGCTGGCGGGACCCGCCTCACTGTCCCCACGTCGGGAACGCGGCCGACGAGCGACCGCGTCCGCGAGGCCCTGTTCTCGGCGCTCGAATCGACCGGAATGCTCGAGGACACGGCCGTCGTCGACCTGTACGCCGGATCCGGCGCGCTCGGGCTCGAGGCGATCAGCCGCGGAGCCGCGGTGTGCGATCTCGTGGAGAAGTCGCAGAAGGCCGCGCAGGTCGCACGCCGCAATGCCGAGGCCGTTGCGCGCGCGACGGGCGTTCGCGCGGCGGTCCACGCCGCGGCCGTGCAGACGTTTCTGCGGTCCGCGGCGCGCACGTACGACGTGGCGTTCGTGGATCCGCCGTACGATCTCGCGGATGACACGCTCACGGCGGATCTCGCCCTGCTCGGACCTCGTCTCGCGGCGGACGCGCTGGTCATCGTCGAGCGCGCGACACGATCCGGGGCGCCGCAGTGGGAGGCGGCCGGCATGCGACCGGTCCGCGATCGCACGTTCGGTGACACGGCCCTCTGGTGGGGCGAACCCGCCGTCTGAAACTCTGTCGGTGGTCTAGGTGAGGATCGAAGCATGACGTTGGCACTGGACGCCCCGCTCGCCGAGGCGGTGGGGGAGAAGCTCGCGAAGTCGCTCGCTCGCGCGTTCCAGATGGAGTCCGTGGGCGACCTCGTGTCCCACTACCCGCGGCG
>Ga0308157_10007497_pt1 | contig 12697 bp, 12 predicted proteins | sample PhyBR1_FD_201035 | JGI IMG/M metagenome (GOLD analysis project Ga0308157, IMG submission 201035) | Phyllosphere microbial communities from UC Gill Tract Community Farm, Albany, California, United States - DLSLB.R1 | ecosystem: Host-associated > Plants > Phyllosphere > Unclassified | place: USA...
CTACGTCGCAGCGTTCCATGCAAGTATTGGGCTTTGGCGATTTGTGCCACCTCACCCCGCTGCGCCGCCTCTATCCGCTTCCTGTTCGTCAGGCCAGCATTTTGCCTCGGGCTTCCTTCAGATTCGCAGTCGCCCGCGACACCCTTGCCTCCGGCTAACACTTCCCCTTGCCGGGTGTGTAGAGGACTTTCACCTCCAAGTCACCCGCTCGGCCACCACAGCCAAGCGGGTTGCGCTTGCGCGCAACGCGCCATGCCTGGCGCACACAAAAACGCCCCGACGGTATCGGGGCGTTCGTGAGCGACTGCCTTGGCTACTGGAACAAAGACTCGCTCGACAAGCCGTTCTTCTCCAGGATCTCGCGCAGGCGCTTAAGGCCTTCTACCTGAATCTGCCGCACCCGTTCGCGGGTCAGGCCAATCTCCAGCCCAACATCCTCCAAGGTGCTGCTTTCGTGCCCACGCAGCCCGAAGCGGCGTACCACCACCTCACGCTGCTTGTCGGTCAACTCGCCCAGCCACTGGTCGATGCTCTGCGACAGGTCGTCATCCTGCAGCAGTTCGCACGGGTCAGTGGGACGGTCGTCGGTCAAGGTATCGAGCAGCGTCTTGTCTGAATCCGGGCCGAGCGAAACGTCCACCGACGACACCCGCTCGTTCAGGCCGAGCATGCGCTTGACCTCGGCAACGGGCTTTTCCAGCAAGGTGGCGATTTCTTCCGGCGAGGGTTCGTGGTCGAGCTTCTGCGTCAACTCGCGCGCAGCGCGCAGGTAGACGTTAAGCTCCTTGACCACGTGGATCGGCAGGCGGATGGTACGGGTCTGGTTCATGATAGCCCGTTCGATGGTCTGGCGAATCCACCAGGTCGCATAGGTCGAGAAACGGAAACCGCGCTCCGGGTCGAACTTCTCCACCGCACGGATCAGGCCCAGATTGCCTTCCTCGATCAGGTCGAGCAACGACAGGCCACGGTTGACGTAACGACGGGCAATTTTCACAACCAGGCGAAGGTTGCTTTCAATCATGCGCTTGCGGCCGGCAGGATCACCTTTTTGCGACAGACGCGCAAAATGGACTTCCTCTTCCGGCGACAGCAGTGGCGAGAAACCGATCTCGTTGAGGTACAGCTGGGTGGCGTCTAGCGCCCGGGTGTAATCGATATACTTGTGTTGCTTGAGCGAAGAGCCCGACTTGGCCCTCGTCCGAACCGAAGATACAGCAGGTTCGTCTGACACCACATCCGTTTCCAAAACGATACCCGTCTCCATCAGGAGGACGTCATCGTCGATGTCAAACTCCGGCACTTCTTTACTGAGAGCCATTGTTATAGTCCTTTGCTGAGTTCGAACTCAGACTCGAGCGGCACCTTTATCCCTGGCAGCGCTTGAGCCTGTCCCCTCTACATCACAGGAACAGGCCGGGTACAACGGTCAACGACGTGGCAGGAACTGGAGCGGATCGACGGGTTTGCCCTGGCGGCGAATCTCGAAATGCAGCTTCACCCGATCAGTGCCCGTGGACCCCATTTCAGCAATCGACTGCCCTGCCTTGACCTGCTGCCCCTCCCGAACCAACAGCCTGCGGTTGTGACCGTAGGCACTGACGTAGGTATCGCTGTGCTTGATGATGATCAGCTCGCCGTAGCCCCTTAATCCACTCCCGGCGTAAACCACTGCACCATCAGACGCAGCAAAAACAGGCTGTCCCAAATCACCGGCGATATCAATGCCTTTATTCAAACTACCGTTTGAAGCAAATTTTCCAATCAGCACGCCATTGGCGGGCCAGGTCCAACCACCGACCGCGCGCTCTGCAGCGGGCACAGTGGCGACCACCGGCGCGCTGGTGGTGCCAGCCGGGGTAGCGGGTTTGCTGGAACCGGCCGGCGCCGTGACAGGCCGCCGCGTGACCGTGGTGCGGCTTGAGGAAGACGGGCTGGACACCACCGTGGTGCTGCTGCCGGCGCCGCTGCTGAACCGAATCGCCTGGCCCGGGCGGATGGTGTAGGGCGGCGCGATACCATTACGGGCGGCCAGCTCCTTGTAATCCCAACCATAACGGAAGGCGATGGAGAACAGGGTATCGCCAGGCTTGACGACGTATTGCCCGGAGGTCACCGTCGGGCGCTTGGGCGCACTGCTGTTGCGATCGACCACGCGCGCGCTGTTGCTGCCGGTGCTCGAGCAACCCACCAGTAGCGTGCCCATGGCCAATGCAATCACCAGAAGCTTGAAGCCCGAACCGTCCTTGCGCTGCCGAATGACTGTGTGACCCACCCGCGCTCCCCTCATGGTGCCGAAAAACGATATGAAGACAAGAAATGCAATATTGTTGCAATTATAACCAAGCGAGCCGGGATTGGCAGGCCGCCACCAGGCTGTTGCGCAGCGCCACTGCAAGCCATGCGCTAACGCCACGCCCCGCCTGATAGACAGGGCGGCGCCGCGAGAATTCGCCGCCCACGTAAAAATACCACTGGCCGCGTACCGGGGCTGCTCAGGCCAGCGGCCCGTTCAGCAACGGGACGAAACGTACGGCACCCAGTACACGACGGGAGAAGCCATGCTCTTCGCGGACGATCAGCATCAATTGCTGCGCTTCGCCCGCAGGCCCTACCGGTATGACCAGACGGCCACCGGGTGCCAGTTGGTCAAGCAGCGCCTGGGGCACTTCCGGCGCAACGGCGGTGACGATGATGCCGTTGTACGGTGCCAGCGCCGGCCACCCCTCGCAACCATCGCCCCAGCGGAACACCACGTTGCGCAGGTTCAGCTCCAGCAGGCGCTCCTTGGCTCGGTCCTGCAGCACCTTGATGCGCTCCACCGAGAATACCCGCTCGACCAACTGCGCCAGCACCGCCGTCTGGTAGCCGGAACCGGTGCCAATCTCCAGCACCTTGTCCAGCGGCCCGGCCTCAAGCAGCAACTCGCTCATGTGGGCAACCATGAATGGCTGCGAGATGGTCTGGTTGTGCCCGATTGGCAGTGCGGTGTCTTCGTAAGCGCGGTGCGCCAGCGCTTCGTCGACGAACAGGTGGCGCGGGGTGCGGCGGATCACGTCGAGCACCTGGATGTTCGATACACCCTCTTCGCACAGGCGCTGGATCAGCCGCTCCCGGGTCCGTTGGGAGGTCATGCCGATGCCCCGCCGCAGCATATCGTCCTCGCGCATCAAAGCAGGCCCTCCAGCCAACCATCGAGCTGCTCGAAGGCATCACTGAAGGTGCGGTCGAGTTGCAGCGGGGTGATCGACACGTAACCCTGCATCACCGCATGGAAATCGGTGCCCGGGCCGCCGTCCTCGGCATCGCCGGCAACGGCGATCCAGTAGCCTTCCTTGCCGCGCGGGTTGACCACCTTGGTTGGCGCTGCAGCTCGTGCGCGGTGCCCCAGGCGGGTCAGCTGGATACCGCGGATGTGCGCCAACGGCAGGTTGGGAATGTTGACGTTGAGCACGGTACGCGGGGGCAGTGCCAGGCGCGGCTGCGCCTCGACCAGGCGCCGGGCGATATGCGCCGCGGTCGGCAGGTTGTCGGGCTGGCGCGAGAGCAGCGAGAACGCCAGGGAAGTCCCCCCAAGGAAACGCCCCTCCAGCGCCGCGGCGACCGTACCCGAATACAGTACGTCGTCCCCCAGGTTGGCGCCCAGGTTGATCCCCGACACGACCATGTCCGGGGTGAACGGCAACAGCCCGTTGAGCCCCAGGTGCACGCAGTCGGTCGGCGTACCGTTGAGGCTGATGAAGCCGTTGGCCAAGGTCTGCGGGTGCAGAGGCCGGTCCAGCGTCAGCGAACTGCTGGCGCCGCTCTTGTCTTGCTCCGGGGCAATTACCGCGCACTCGGCGTAATCCGCCAGCGCAGCGTGCAGCGCGGCGATCCCGGGTGCGGTAACACCGTCGTCGTTCGAAATCAGAATACGCATGGGCTGTCCGTCTGCCCTGCCGACACCAGATCCACGACTTCACGCACCACCACGGTGGCGAAGCATCCGGCCGGCAGGACGAATTCCAGTTGCAGGATATCAGGCTCGGGATAATGCCACGTAAGGCCGCCAATAGGGAGCCGCAGAATACGCCGTTCGTGATCCATGCCCGCCTGGGCCAGCCACTGGCACAGCGCCGGTTGCTGTTCGCTTACGGCATTTTCCAACTGCGCGGGGGCGGCGGCGGCGGGCGAACCGCCCGCGCCCCACATCGGGCCAGTCGGGTGCAGGTCGAGAATGGCCAGGCGCGGGTCGGTACATTCCGCTTCACCAGCAGGGAAAAAGCTGCGGCTGTCGGTGAACGCCAGCAGATCGCCGACCTGCGCCCGGTTCCAACTGCCGTCGGCGACTCGTGCCGCCAGCACCTGGTTGAACAGGTAGCTGCGCCCGGCCGACAGCAGCCGTGAGCGCGTGTTGCGTTGCTCGGGCAAGGCCTTGCGCGCCGCCCAGTCCAGGGCGTCATGGACGTTGCCACCACCGTGACCGAAGCGTTGGCTGCCGAAGTAGTTGGGCACACCTTGTTGCTTGAGCAGTTGCAGCCGCGCATCCAGCGCCTGGTGATCGGCGTTCAGCGCGGTCAGGCGCAAGGTAAAGCCGTTGGCCGAATGCGCACCACGCTGCAGCTTGCGCTGGTGGCGCACCTGCTTGAGCACACGCAGGGTGGCATCTTCGGCGCGTGACAGGTCCGGGTCGGCCTTGCCTGGCAGGTGCAGGCTGAACCACTGGCGGGTCAGCGCCTGGCGGTCCTTCAGCCCGGCATAGCTGATGCTGCGCACTGGCACGCCTGCGGCGCGAGCCAGGCGGCGGGCGGCTTCTTCGGTGTTGAGGTCACGCTTCTCGACCCACAACCACAGGTGCTCGCCCTGGCCAGACAACGGGATATCCAACACCTCGTCGACCTGGAAATCCTCGGCCACTGCCTTGAGCACGGCGGTGCCCAATACTTCGCCCGATGCACGCGGGCCCAGCAGTTGCAGTTCCGTCATGCTGGCAGCAGCAGGGCAACCGAATGCACGGCAATGCCCTCCTCGCGGCCGCAGAAACCGAGTTTTTCGGTGGTGGTGGCCTTGACGTTGACCTGGTCGAGTTCGACTTGCAGATCTTCGGCGATCAACTGCCGCATGGTTTCGATGTGCGGGGCCATTTTCGGCGCCTGGGCGACGATGGTGGCGTCGACGTTGCCGACCTTCCAACCCTTGGCGCGGACAATGCCCACCACGTGCCGCAACAGCGCGCGGCTGTCGGCGCCCTTGAACTGGGGGTCGGTATCGGGGAAGTGCTGGCCGATGTCACCCAGCGCTGCAGCGCCAAGCAAGGCATCGCTCAGGGCGTGCAGCAGCACGTCGCCGTCGGAATGGGCCAGCAGGCCGAATGTGTGCGGGATACGCACCCCGCCCAAGGTAATGAAATCACCGTCGCAGAAACGATGCACATCGTAGCCGTGGCCAATACGCATAAGAAAACGCCCTGAATGAGTCAGGGCGTGATTCTACCTGCTTTAGGCGCTAGTGGGGCTGGAGGTGATCGCCTCAAGATTTTTAGCGCCTATGCGATCGAGCGCCGCCCGAGCGGCGCTCGATCTCACAGACACCGAAAATGCAAAGCCCTACACCCGCCCCAGCGCCACCGCATGGTGGCGCAGGTGCTCTTCGATGAAGCTGGCAATGAAGTAGTAGCTGTGGTCATAGCCTGGTTGCAGGCGCAGGGTCAGCTCGTGGCCGCCTTTGCGTGCTGCCTGCTCCAGCGCTTCGGGCTTGAGCTGCTTTTCGAGGAAGTCGTCACGGTCGCCCTGGTCCACCAGCAACGGTGGGCACTCGCCAGCGGGTGTCTCGGCCAGCAGTACGCTGGCATCCCACTCGCGCCAGCGCGCGCGATCGTCACCCAGGTAGCGGCTGAAGGCTTTCTCGCCCCACGGGCAATCCATGGGGTTGCTGATCGGCGAAAACGCCGACACCGAGCGATAACGCCCCGGGTTGCGCAAAGCGCACACCAGCGCACCGTGCCCACCCATGGAATGGCCGCTGATGCTGCGCTCGGCCGAGGCCGGGAAATGCGCCTCGATCAACGCTGGCAGCTCCTCTACCACATAGTCATGCATGCGGTAGTGCTTGGCCCAGGGCTGCTGGGTGGCATTGAGGTAGAAGCCGGCCCCTAGGCCAAAGTCCCAGGCGCCGTCCGGGTCGCCAGGCACCTGCTCGCCACGCGGGCTGGTATCCGGCGCAACGATGATCAACCCCAGGTCGGCAGCCAGGCGCTGGGCGCCGGCCTTCTGCATGAAGTTCTCGTCGGTACAGGTCAGGCCGCTCAGCCAGTACAGCACCGGCAGCTTGGCGCCCTGCTCGGCTTGTGGCGGCAGGTACACGGCGAACACCATGTCGCAACCCAGCACGCTGGAATGGTGCCGGTAGCGTTTGTGCCAGCCGCCGAAGCTTTTCTGGCAAGAGATGTTATCCAGGCTCATGGCGCACCTCAGAAGTGGATGACGCTGCGAATGCTCTTGCCTTCATGCATCAGGTCGAAGGCCTTGTTGATGTCTTCCAGGCCCATGGTGTGGGTGATGAACGTATCCAGGGGAATCTCGCCTTTCTCGGACATTTCCACGTAGCTCGGCAACTCGCTGCGGCCACGCACGCCGCCGAACGCAGAGCCACGCCAGACCCGGCCGGTCACCAGCTGGAATGGCCGGGTGGCGATTTCCTGGCCGGCACCGGCCACGCCGATGATGACCGACTCGCCCCACCCTTTGTGGCAGCATTCCAGGGCAGCACGCATCAGTTGCACGTTACCGATACATTCGAAGGAGAAGTCCACGCCACCGTCGGTCAGGTCGACAATCACTTCCTGGATCGGGCGGTCGTAGTCTTTCGGGTTGATGCAGTCGGTGGCGCCCAGCTGACGGGCGATCTCGAACTTGGCCGGGTTGATGTCGATGGCGATGATGCGCGAGGCCTTGGCCTTCACCGCACCGATCACCGCCGACAGGCCGATGCCACCGAGGCCGAAGATAGCCACGGTGTCACCCGCCTTGACCTTGGCAGTGTTGAGCACGGCACCGATACCGGTAGTCACGCCGCAGCCCAGCAGGCAGACCTTTTCCAGAGGGGCTTCTTTCTGGATCTTGGCCACCGAGATTTCCGGCAACACCGTGTACTCGGAGAAGGTCGAGGTGCCCATGTAGTGGAACAGTTGCTGGCCTTTGTAGGAGAAGCGCGTGGTGCCGTCAGGCATCAGGCCCTTGCCTTGGGTAGCACGGATCGCCTGGCACAGGTTGGTCTTGCCCGACAGGCAGAACTTGCACTTGCCGCATTCCGGGGTGTAGAGCGGGATCACGTGGTCGCCCACGGCCAGCGAGGTCACGCCCTCGCCTACTGCTTCGACGATCGCACCGCCTTCATGGCCGAGAATGGATGGGAAGATGCCCTCCGGGTCGGCACCCGACAGGGTGTAGGCGTCGGTGTGGCAGACACCGCTGGCGACCACGCGCAGCAGCACTTCACCGGCCTTGGGCATGGCCACATCGACTTCGACGATTTCCAGGGGTTTCTTGGCTTCGAAGGCTACAGCAGCACGGGACTTGATCATCGAGGGTCTCCAGACAGAATGTCAGTTCAGACCGGCAGTGTAATTCACTACCTTTTGATGAATAATCCAGGCAAAGACAAAACATTATTGCCGTACAGGGATAATCATGAGCAACCGCTGGGAAGGCATCGATGAATTCGTGGCTGTGGCCGAATCGGGGCAGTTCACGGCTGCCGCCGAGCGCCTGGGGGTTTCGTCTTCACACATCAGCCGGCAGATCGCCAGGCTGGAAGAACGCTTGCAGACCCGCCTGCTGTACCGCAGTACCCGCCGCGTGACCTTGAGTGAAGCCGGGCAAACCTTTCTGCAGCATTGCCAGCGCCTGCAGGATGGCCGTGAAGAAGCCCTGCGCGCCATGGGTGACTTGGCCAGCGAGCCCAAGGGCCTGCTGCGCATGACCTGCGCGGTGGCCTATGGCGAGCGCTTCATCGTGCCGTTGGTCACCCGCTTCATGGCGTTGTACCCCCAGTTGCGCGTGGATGTGGAGTTGAACAACCACACCCTTGACCTGCTGCATGAAGGCATGGACCTGGCCATCCGCCTGGGCAGGCTGGCCGATTCGCGACTGGTGGCGACCCGCCTGGCGCCGCGGCGCATGTACCTGTGCGCATCGCCAGCCTATCTGGAGCGCTATGGCCGGCCGCACAGCCTGTCGGAACTGGCGCGACACAATTGCCTGATCGGCAGCTCGGATGCGTGGGCACTGCAGCAGGACGGCCGCGAGATCAGCCAGCGGGTGCAGGGCAACTGGCGTTGCAACAGTGGGCAGGCGGTTCTGGATGCAGCCTTGCAAGGCATGGGGCTGTGCCAGTTGCCGGACTATTACGTACTGGAGCACCTGCACAGCGGCGCGCTGGTGTCGTTGCTGGAGGGGCATCAACCGCCCAATACCGCGGTTTGGGCGCTGTACCCGCAACAGCGGCACCTGTCGCCGAAGGTGCGGCGGTTGGTGGACTATCTGAAGGAAGGGTTGGCGGGGTTGCCGGAGTATCGCGGGGCCTGATTGCAAAGGGGGCCGCTGCGCGGCCCAATCGCAGGCAAGCCAGCTCCCACAGGCGCCGCGATGCCTTGGGTCTGTGGGGTACCTGTGGGAGCTGGCTTGCCTGCGAATGGGCCGCGCAGCGGACCCGGCGTTCTCAGCGTCTACCTGCCCAGCGCTGGCGCAACCACTCCAGGTCTTCCGGCCGGGTCACCTTGATGTTGTCGCTGCGCCCTTCGACCAGCCGCGGCGCCTGCCCGGACCATTCGATGGCAGAAGCTTCATCGGTCACGACGACATCCGACACCAGGCACTCGGCCAGCGCCCGGTGCAACGCCCCCAAGCGGAACATCTGCGGCGTGTAGGCCTGCCAGATGGTGCTGCGGTCAACGGTGGCGCTGACCCGGCCTTTGCCATCGGCACGTTTGAGCGTGTCGCGCGCCGGCACCGCCAGCAGGCCACCCACCGGGTCATCCGCCAACTCCGCCAGCAGCTTGTCCAGGTCGCTACGCGCCAGGTTGGGCCGCGCAGCATCGTGCACCAGCACCCAGTCGCTATCCGCCGCCCCTTGGGCATGCAGCAGCAGCAAGGCATTGAGTACCGAATCGGCGCGCTCGCGCCCGCCCGCCGCGCGCTGGATACGCGGGTCGCTGGCACAGCTCAGGGCAGGCCAGTAAGGGTCGTGTTCGGCAATGCTGACCACCACGCCGTTAAGCGTCGGGTGGCCAAGAAAACAGTCGAGGCTGTGTTCGAGAAGGGTCTGCCCTGCCAGCTCCAGATACTGCTTGGGGCGGTCGGCAGCCATGCGGGCGCCTACGCCCGCCGCTGGAATCACGGCCCAGAAGGCCGGTAAGGTATCGATCATTTCTGTGGCAACTGGAAGAGGGTTTCACCCTCCTTGACCATCCCCAATTCATGGCGAGCCCGCTCTTCAACGGTCTCCATGCCTTTTTTCAGCTCCAGCACTTCAGCATCGAGCACGCGATTACGCTCCAGCAGGCGCTCGTTTTCGGCGTGCTGCTCAGCAATCTGCTGCTTCAGCTCGGTCACTTGCGCCAGGCTGCCATTGCCGACCCACAGACGGTACTGCAGGCCACCCAGCAGCAGGAGCAGAATAAGGAACACCCAATAGGGACTGCGCATCACGTTATCCAGGTCAAAAAGGCTGCCGCGCATTTTACGGGAGCTCGAATAGCACGAAGCCTGGCCGAGGCCAGGCTTCGTTGACAGAAACCCGTTGGGAAGAAGGAAAGTTCAGTAAGAACGTTCCTACAACTCCGGCTGCTGCCTTTTTACCATCTCTTGCTTAGCCGCGAAACTCGGCACGACCACGGTAAACCGCTTTGGCGCCCAGTTGCTCTTCGATACGCAGCAGTTGGTTGTACTTGGATACGCGGTCGGAACGGCACAGCGAACCGGTCTTGATCTGGCCAGCAGCGGTACCTACGGCCAGGTCGGCAATGGTCGAGTCTTCGGTTTCACCGGAACGGTGCGAAATCACCGCGGTGTAGCCGGCAGCCTTGGCCATCTGGATGGCTTCGAGGGTTTCGGTCAGCGAGCCGATCTGGTTGAACTTGATCAGGATCGAGTTACCGATGCCCTTCTCGATGCCTTCCTTGAGAATCTTGGTGTTGGTCACGAACAGGTCGTCGCCAACCAGCTGAACCTTTTCACCGATCTTGTCAGTGAGGATTTTCCAGCCAGCCCAGTCCGACTCGTCCAGGCCATCTTCGATGGAGATGATCGGGAAGCGCTCGGTCAGGCCTTTGAGGTAGTCTGCGAAGCCTTCGGCATCGAACGACTTGCCTTCGCCGGACAGGTTGTACTTACCGTCTTCGTAGAATTCGGAAGCGGCGCAGTCCAGTGCCAGGGTCACGTCGGTGCCCAGTTTGTAGCCGGCTTTTTCGACGGCTTCGGCGATTGCACCCAGGGCATCTTCGTTGGACGCCAGGTTAGGGGCGAAGCCACCTTCGTCACCCACGGCAGTATTCAGGCCACGGGCCTTGAGCACAGCCTTGAGGTGGTGGAAGATTTCCGTGCCCATGCGCAGGCCGTCGGAGAAGGTCTTGGCGCCAACCGGCTGAACCATGAACTCCTGGATGTCGACGTTGTTGTCGGCGTGCTCGCCGCCGTTGATGATGTTCATCATCGGAACCGGCATGGAGTACTGGCCTGGGGTGCCGTTCAGGTTGGCGATGTGCGCGTACAGCGGCAGGTCCTGGTCCTGGGCAGCGGCCTTGGCGGCAGCCAGGGAAACGGCCAGGATGGCGTTGGCGCCCAGCTTGGCCTTGTTCTCGGTACCGTCCAGCTCGATCATGGCGCGGTCCAGGGCTTTCTGGTCAGCCGGGTCCTTGCCCAGCAGCAGGTCGCGGATAGGGCCATTGATGTTGGCGACAGCCTTCAGCACGCCCTTGCCCAGGTAACGGCTCTTGTCGCCATCACGCAGCTCCAGCGCTTCGCGCGAGCCGGTGGAAGCACCGGACGGCGCGCAAGCGCTGCCGATGATGCCGTTGTCGAGCAGTACATCGGCTTCCACGGTGGGGTTGCCACGCGAGTCGAGAACTTCACGACCTTTGATGTCGACGATTTTTGCCATTGTTGTAAGCACTCCAGAATTGACGAAAACAACGCAGCTTTAGGGAATTCTTGCCTTTCACCAGGCAGGGACGCAGCAGGCAGGCCTGGCAAAAGCAACCCCTGACCGAGTGGTCAGGGGTAGATCGGGGCGTACTTTACCCGAGAAATGAGCCTCGCGCGGACTTAACCGTCGGAAAACTCACCAAAGACCCGAAAAAATCAGGCCTTGTTCTTCTGCGCCAGGGCCGCCTTGACGAAGCCGCTGAACAGCGGATGACCGTCACGCGGGGTGGAGGTAAACTCCGGGTGGAACTGGCAGGCAACGAACCATGGGTGGTCTTTGGACTCGACCACTTCGACCAGCGCGCCGTCTTCGGAACGACCGGAAACCACCAGGCCGGCGTCAACCAGCTGCGGCAGCAGGTTGTTGTTGACCTCGTAACGGTGGCGGTGGCGCTCGGTGATCACGTCCTTGCCATAGCAGTCGTGCACCTTGGAGCCGGCTGCCAGCTGGCAGTCCTGTGCACCCAGGCGCATGGTGCCGCCCAGGTCGGAGGCCTCGTCACGGGTTTCGACCGCGCCGGTGGCATCGGCCCACTCGGTGATCAGGCCGACGACCGGGTGGCCGCTGTTGCGGTCGAACTCGGTGGAGTTGGCGTCTTTCCAGCCCATGACGTTACGGGCGAATTCGATCACCGCGACCTGCATGCCCAGGCAGATACCCAGGTACGGCACCTTGTTCTCACGGGCATATTGAACCGCAGTGATCTTGCCTTCCACGCCGCGCAGGCCGAAACCGCCGGGGACCAGGATGGCATCGGCACCCTCGAGCAGGCTGGTGCCTTGGTTCTCGATGTCTTCCGAGTCGATGTAGCGCAGGTTGACCTTGGTACGGTTGGTGATACCGGCGTGGCTCATCGCTTCGATCAGCGACTTGTACGCATCCAGCAGTTCCATGTACTTGCCGACCATGGCGATGGTCACTTCGTGCTCAGGGTTGAGCTTGGCATCGACCACCTTGTCCCACTCGGACAGGTCGGCACCGTTGCATTGCAGGCCGAAGCGCTCGACGACGAAGTCGTCCAGGCCCTGTGCGTGCAGCACACCCGGGATCTTGTAGATGGTGTCGACGTCTTCCAGCGAAATCACCGCACGCTCTTCAACGTTGGTGAACAGCGCGATCTTGCGGCGCGAGGAAGCATCGACCGGGTGGTCGGAACGGCAGATCAGCACGTCTGGCTGCAGGCCGATGGAGCGCAGCTCCTTGACCGAGTGCTGGGTCGGCTTGGTCTTGGTTTCGCCAGCGGTGGCGATGTACGGGACCAGGGTCAGGTGCATCAGCATGGCGCGCTTGGAACCCACTTCGACGCGCAGCTGGCGAATGGCCTCGAGGAATGGTTGCGACTCGATGTCGCCCACGGTACCGCCGATTTCCACCAGGGCCACGTCGGCGTCGCCAGCACCCTTGATGATGCGGCGCTTGATTTCGTCGGTGATGTGCGGAATGACCTGGATGGTCGCGCCCAGGTAATCACCACGGCGCTCTTTGCGCAGCACGTGCTCGTAGATACGGCCGGTGG
>Ga0308157_10007499_pt1 | contig 12691 bp, 14 predicted proteins | sample PhyBR1_FD_201035 | JGI IMG/M metagenome (GOLD analysis project Ga0308157, IMG submission 201035) | Phyllosphere microbial communities from UC Gill Tract Community Farm, Albany, California, United States - DLSLB.R1 | ecosystem: Host-associated > Plants > Phyllosphere > Unclassified | place: USA...
GGCGATGTCGGTCAGACCCGCCTGTTCGCCATCGACGCGCGCAACGGCGTGGTGACGCCGCTGACGGGCGAAGGCCACGTCGGCGCCTTCCAGCAGACGCCCTCGGGCTTCGTCATGGCGGTCGACACCCTGACCTCGCCCAGCGACCTGTTCTTCAAGACCTATCGCGGCCGCGAAATGCCGCGCCGCCTGACCGATGTGAACCCGCAGCTGACGACCAAGGCCTTCGGCGAGGCCGAGCAGTTCAGCTTCCCCGGCTGGAACGACGAGACGGTCCACGGCTACGTCATCAAGCCCGCCAACTACGTCGAGGGTCAGAAGTATCCGGTCGCCTTCCTGATCCACGGTGGGCCGCAGGGCTCGTTCGGCAACTCCTGGTCCTACCGCTGGAACCCCGGCACCTATGCGGGCGCGGGCTATGCGGTGGTGATGATCGATTTCCACGGCTCGACCGGCTACGGCCAGGAATTCACCGACGCCATCAGCCAGCACTGGGGCGACCGCCCACTGGAAGACCTGCAGAAGGGCTGGGCCTTCGCCCAGTCGAAGTATGACTTCCTGGACGGCCAGAACGCCTGCGCGCTCGGCGCCTCCTACGGCGGCTATATGATCAACTGGATCGCGGGCAACTGGCCGGGCGAGTTCAAATGCCTGGTCAACCACGACGGCGTCTTCGACACCTTCGGCATGGGCTACGGCACCGAGGAGCTGTGGTTCACCGAGTGGGAATACGGCGGCACGCCGTGGGAAAACCCGGAGGGCTATCAGAAGTTCAACCCGGCCAACCACGTCCAGAACTGGCGCGACCCGATGCTGGTGGTTCAGGGCGACCTCGACTTCCGCATCCCCACCTCTCAGGGCCTGTCGACCTTCACCGCCCTGCAACGGCGCGGGATCGAGAGCCGCCTGGTCTTCTTCCCGGACGAGAACCACTGGGTGCTGAAGCCGGCCAACAGCCTGCAATGGCATAATGAGGTCTTCGGCTGGCTGGACAAGCACCTGGTCCGGTAAGGTTCGTCCTGATTTCGGGGCGCGGTTCGACAGGGCCGCGCCCCTTTGATTTCCGGGGGAGACGGCATGACGAGGCGAGGACTTCTGGCGCCGCTGCTGGCGACGGTGGCGACGGCGGCCTGCGCGCCGCTGATCGGCGAGGGCGGATCGACGCCCGTTCCGCTCGGGCCGCCGGGCTGGCGTACGGCGCGCGCGGCCTATGGCGCCGATCCGCGTCAGACGTTGCGCCTCTATCGTCAGGCGCGGGCGAACGGTTCGCCTATCCTGATCCTGTTGCCGGACGGAGCCCCCCAGGCGGCGGATGAACGAACGGCGCGCGACCTGGCCGAGCGAGGCTTCATCATGGTTCTGGCCGACCGGCGGGCGGCGCCGGGCAGCCCCTATCCGGCCTTCATCGCCGATGGAGCGTCAGCCGTCGCCTGGGCGGCGCGGCGGGCCGAGGATCTGGGCGGAGACGCCGGACGGATCGGCGTTCTGGGCCTGGGCGAAGGCGGTCGCGCGGCCCTGTTGCTGGCGCTGGACCGGCGCTATCTGGCGGCGGCCGGCGCCCCCGGCGCGGTGCGGGCGGCGGCGGCCCTCGGCGCGCCCGACAAGCCGGATGCGACCTTCACCCATCCTTCGGCCTATGAGGGGGCGAGAGGCGCGGCGCCGGTCTGGCGCGGGGCGGCGGACGATCTGACGGAGGCCGTCGCCTTCCTGCGCGAGGCGTTGAGCTAACCCTCGGCGGTCAACTGTCATGTCGGCGTGTTTCCCCCGTCTCGCCAAGGTCACGGTTTTCCGCTAGAGGAAGCCATGACAGACAAGATGACCCCCCAGGCGGCGCTGGACCGCCTCGAAACCCTCTACAATCAATCCGTCGCCAACCTGCGCCAGGCCGTGAAGACCTTCCTGGCGACCGGCGAACGCGCCGACCCCGAGGCGCGCGCGCAGGGCCTGTTCGCCTACCCCCGCCTGACGGTGACCTGGTACGGCGACCGCCCGCAGAACCTCGAGACCCGCGCCTATGGCCGCCTGTCCTGGCCCGGCGTCTATACGACCACCATCACCCGGCCCGACCTCTTCCGCACCTATCTGCTGGATCAGCTGACGCTGCTCGCGACGGAGTATGGGGCGACCTTCGCCGTCGAGCCGTCGGATCAGGAGATCCCCTTCCCCTATGTGCTGGACGGTTCGGACGTGGTGCTGGATCGCACCATGACGGCGGCCATCGCCCGCTGGTTCCCGACCACCGAACTGGCCCATATCGGCGACGAAGTCTCCGACGGCCTGTGGGAGCCGGGCGAGGAGCATCCCCTGGCCCAGTTCGACGCCCTGCGGACCGACTTCTCTCTGGCGCGGCTGCGGCACTACACCGGCACGCCGGTCGAGGACGTGCAGAGCTTCATCCTCTTCACCAACTACCACCGCTACGTCGACGAGTTCGTGCGCTGGGCGACGGCCCAGATCGCCGATCCCGACAGCCCCTATGAGAGCCTGTCCTGCGCCGGGGGCGTGGTCGTGACGCGCGCCACTGACGACCCGGAAGCGGCCATCATGGACGCCGCCTGGCGCAAGCATCAGATGCCCGCCTATCACCTGACGCGGCCGGACGGTCAGGGCATCACCCTGGTCAACATCGGCGTCGGTCCGTCCAACGCCAAGACCATCTGCGACCACCTGGCGGTGATGCGGCCGCACGCCTGGATGATGATCGGCCACTGCGGCGGCCTGCGCGGCAGCCAGACCATCGGCGACTACGTCCTGGCCCACGCTTATCTGCGTGACGACCATGTGCTGGACGCCGTCCTGCCCGCCGACATTCCGATCCCCAACATCGCCGAGGTGCAGCGCGCCCTCTATGACGCGACCAAGCAGGTCTCGGGCGCGCCGGGCGAAGAGGTGAAGAAGCGCCTGCGCACCGGCACCGTCGTCACCACCGACGACCGCAATTGGGAGCTTCGCTATTCCAAGTCGGCCCTGCGCTTCAACCAGAGCCGCGCCGTCGCCATCGACATGGAAAGCGCCACCATCGCGGCGCAGGGCTATCGCTTCCGCGTGCCCTACGGGACGCTGCTGTGCGTCTCGGACAAGCCTCTGCACGGCGAGATCAAGCTGCCGGGTCAGGCCAACCGCTTCTACGAGGGCTCGATCTCCGAGCACCTGCAGATCGGCATCCATGCCGTGGACCTGCTGCGCGCCGAGGGAACCCGCCTGCACTCGCGCAAGCTGCGCGCCTTCGACGAACCGCCTTTCCGGTAAGACGGCGCTATCGCCCGCGTCGCGGTCGCGGGCTGCTTGAGCGCGGCTTCTCCCTCCCCTTCATGGGGAGGGGCGTCGGCCCTTCAGATCTTCCGGAAGAGGTAGAGCCCGAAGCCGAAGTAGGGGGCGCCGAAGTCGAACATCATCTTGATGCGGTTCGCCGTGGCGGCGACGGTCGGCGCATCGGCATGATCAGGATGGGCGTCCAGCCAGTCGGCGATCGCCGTCTCCATGCCCGTGCGATAGACCGCCCATTCCGCCTCATCGGAGATTTCGGCCGAAACGACCTCCAGACCCGCAGCGCGCGCCGCCGCTTGCCATTCGTCGTGACGGACATAGTAGCCGGACGCTTCCACCAGCTGGCGAAGCGGCGCGGGCGGTTCGTCTTTCCAGAACAGGTCGCCCCACAACAGGGCGCCGCCCGGGGCCAGGCGTTCGGCCAGGGCGGAAAAGACGGCGACGGGTTCACGTAGCCCCTTGCCGGCCGGTTCCGTCGAGCCGATGGCCACGATCAGGTCCAGCGGCGCATGATCATCGAGAGCGGCGGCGGAAGTCTCGCGCCGCAGCGTGATCCGGTCCAGGAGGCCCGCCTGCGCGATACGCGCTGCGGCGCCGTCAGCCATGACCGGGTCCAGCTCCACCGCCGTCACGCGGGCGTCGAAGACGCGGGCCAGACGCATGGAGACTTCGCCATAGGCGCAGCCGACGTCCATGACCGTGGCGCCGGACCTCAGCCCGGCGCGCGCGACGGAGGCCTCCAGCCGCTCCATCGACAGGGCGTTGCAAATGGCCAGGGGTTCATAGGCGATGTGATGAAAGGCGACGCGCATGGCCAAGGTCTAGGCCGCCCGGCGCGTTCGGTCTCAGAAAAAGAACTTTACATTATAAAGTTCTTGGCCCACCTTCTGCACAACAGGCAGGGAGAGACGCCATGACCCGCGACCAGGTTCAATCCGTTCACGACGACATCGCCTATATGAAGGCCCTCGCCCAGGAGGGACGGCGAGCGCCGCTTCTAGGCGGATCGGTGCTGGTCGCCGCCGCCGTAATCTTCGGGGCCGCCACGGTCGGCCAGTGGATGATGGTGCTGGGCCGTATCCCCAACGGCGGCTGGGAAAGCCTGTCGCTGTGGCTGGGCGCGGCCGCAGTATTCGTAATCGCCCTGATCGTGCTCATCCGCCGCATCGAAAGCGCCTGCGGCGGCGCCAGCGCCATGAACCGGTCGGTCGGCGCGGCCTGGTCGGCCATCGGCTACGGCATCTTCGTCACCTGGACGGCCCTGATGGTCTTCGGCTGGCGCACCGGCGACTGGGGCGTGATGGCCCTGATGCCGACGGTGGTCATGGGCGCCTACGGTTCGGCCTGGATGGTGGTGGCCGCCATCAGCCGCAAGGCCTGGCTCAACGTCGTGGGCCTGATCTCCTACGCCGGCGCCGTGGTGCTTGCCGGACTGGGCGATCCCCTGCTCATCTATCCGGTCTATCTGGTCCTGTTGATCGCCGTCGCCCTCGCGCCCGGACTGATCCTGGTGCGCGGCGCAACGAAGAAGGCGGGCTGAGATGAACGTCGAGGACGAGACCTCGAACTTCGACATCGGCCGCATCGACGAGGTGATCCACGGCCGGGTGCGCCTGGGGATCATGGCCTGTCTGGCCGGTGTGGAGAGCGCCGACTTCGGCGAGCTCAAGGCTCGACTGCAGACGACGGACGGCAATCTGTCCGTGCATTTGCGAAAGCTGGAGGAGGCGGGATTCGTCGCCGTGTCCAAGAGCTTCCAGGGCCGCAAACCCCTGACGCGGGCCAGCATGACCGAGGCGGGCCGCGACGCCTTCCTCGCCTATCTGGACGCCATGTCGGCCCTGGTGGCGGGGCGCTAGCCCGGACTGGCGCCCCCCGTCGAACAGTCTAAGAAAGGCGGTCATGAGCGACCGCCTTTCGCCGTTCGAGGCCATCGACAATTTCCGCGACTACGGCGGCTACGCCGTGGACGACCGCCTGCTGGCGCGCGGGCGGCTGTATCGCGCGGCGCATCAGGCGCGGGCGACCGACACCGACGTGGCGCGGCTGGCGGCGCTGAAGCTGGCCGCCGTGGTCGACCTGCGCCGTCCCAGCGAGCGACGCGCCCAGCCGTCTCGCCGCCCGCCCGGCTGGGCCGGGACGCTGATCGAAAGCGGTCATGACGACGGGGGCGAGGCGCCGCACCTGACCTTTCTGAAGACCGCCGACCTGACCGAGGCGTCCGGCCGCGCCTTCATGACCGAGACCTATCGCCGCCTGCCGTTCGAGGCGGCCCATGTCGATCTGTTCGGTCGCTACTTCCGTCTGCTGGGCGAGGCCGAGGGACCGGTGCTGATCCACTGCGCGGCGGGCAAGGACCGGACCGGCCTGCTGGCGGCCCTGACCCACAGCCTGCTGGGCGTGGCGCAGGACGACCTGATGACGGATTATCTGGAGACCAACAGGGCCGTGAATCTGGAAGGCCGGGCCGAAGAGATGACCCGTCGCCTGACGGTCATGACCGGCCGCACCGCGTCGCACGGGGCCGTGGTCGCCTTCCTGGGCGTCGAGGCGGCCTATCTGAACGAAGCCTATCGGGCCATCGCGGCGCACAGCGGTTCGGTCGGCGGCTACCTGCAGCATGTGCTGGGCGTGGATGCGCCCCTGGCCGACCGCATCCGGGCGCGGCTGGCGCCGTGAACGCCCTGCCCGCGCGCCTTGTCGACACGCATCCCTGGCGCGAGCCCCTGGCGACGGCGGCGGGGCTGAGCCGGCGCGAGGGCGCCCTGGCCTTGCTGGCCGGCGCCGGAGATTCGGACGCGCACGGCGGGCGCTGGTCCTTCGTCGCCTGCGAGCCGGACCAGACCTTCATCGGGCGGGTCGACGACGGGGCCTTGTTTCAGCGCCTGCGCGATCCGGCCTATGCGGGCGGCGGCGTCGTCGGGCTGATGAGCTATGACGCCGGGGCGCGGCCCGCGACCGGCGAACGCGGGGGCGACTGGCCCGACCTGATGCTGGCCCGCTATCCGGCCCTGCTGGCCTTCGACCATCGCGAGCGGCGGGTGCAGGCCGTCGGACGCGGGATCCACGCCGAGGCGGCGCGCCTGCAGGTCCGTCGGGCGGCCGGGTGGCTGGAGGCGGCGGCGGCGTCGGTCGCGACGCCCTCGCCGCCGTCCGATCGCGCGGTCGAGGAAGGCTCGGGCGCGGCCTATGAGGCGGCAGTCGCCGACGTGATCGCCCGAATCGGCGCGGGCGAGCTGTTCCAGGCCAATATCGCCCGCGCCTGGACCGGAACGCTGAAGCCGGGGCGCGATCCCTTCGACGTCTTCCTGCGGCTGTCGGCGGAGCGGGGCGCGGCCTACGGCGCCTTCTGGCGGCTGGGCCGACGAGCGCTGGCGTCCAACTCGCCCGAACTGTTCCTGACCTTCGACGGCGCTGGCGGCCGCATCGAGACCCGACCGATCAAGGGCACCCGCGCAAGAGATCCCGACCCGGTCCGGGACGCGGCCCTGGCCGCGGAACTGATCGCCAGCGCCAAGGACCGGGCCGAGAACCTGATGATCGTCGATCTGATGCGCAACGACTTGGCGCAGGCGGCCCGGCCCGGCTCGGTCCAGGTCCAGCGGCTGTTCGAGCTGGAGAGCCACCCGACGGTGCACCATCTGGTCTCGACCGTCAGCGCTCAGGCGGCGGACGGCGTCGGTCCGGCCGAAGTGATGGAGGCCGCCTTCCCGCCCGGCTCCATCACCGGCGCGCCCAAGCACCAGGCCATGAAGGTGATCGCAGGCCATGAGCCGCCGCGCGGGCCATGGTGCGGCTCCCTGTTCGGCTGGGGGCTGGGCGAGGAGGCGCGACTGACCGCCTCCGTCCTGATCCGCACGGCGGCCTTTGAGCAGACGGCGCTCGGCTGGGGCTGGCGCGCCCTGGCCGGGGCGGGGATCGTCGCCGACAGCGACCCGCGCGCCGAACGGCTGGAGACCGAGGCCAAGTTCCACGCGCTCAAGGAGGCCCTCGTCGGCTAGGGCCGCCCAGTCAGACGGGGCAGTCGGCGCAGGCGATCCGGTCGGTGGTGCGCGGGCGGAGATAGTAGCTGCGCTTGAACGCAATATCCTTGGGCAGAATCACATCCGGGATGAACAACCGATAGCGGTAGTCCGTTTCACCCAGGATCACCGTCTGGCCGTCCGTGATCAGACCGGGCGGCAGATCGGCGATGGGATCGCCCCGCTTGCGGGCGGGCATGATGTCGGCGCCCTTGGCGTCCTTGGCGCTCTTGGCGCGGCTCCATTCGACCGTGGCCACGCCGCGCGCATCCACGGTGACGCTTGAGACGCGGATCGACAGGGGGGCGGACGAGAAGGGGCGCATGATCATGTCCCCGATCATGAAGGTGCTCTCAAGGTCCCGGATATTGGTGCCGCCGGACTGGGCCACCAGGTCCGCGACCATGGAGGCGGCGTGGCTGGCGCGACGCTCGGCCATATAGCCCTGACTGAACTCGACCAGGCCGAAATAGATGAAGATCATCACCGGCGCGATCAGGGCGAACTCGACCGCAGAAACGCCGCGCCGGTCCCGCAACAGGCGGCGCAACAATCCGATGTTCGCGGCGCGCCTCATTGATAGGGCTCGTTGCGGAATGCCAGGGTGGTGGTCAGCATCACGCGGTGATCGGCGGTGCGCGACACGGCCTGGGCGATGAAGGGGGTGACGATGGGATGTTCGTACCAGACGCGCACCAGCACCCGATCGCCGGGACCGCCGGGCTGATAGGTCAGGACGCCAGGGTCGAAGGCCCCCGTCTTCAACGGGTCTGCGTCCGGCGGCGTGGAGAAGCCGTCGACCACCCGGATGTCGATGAAGGCGCGGCTGGGGCAATCGCGCGAGAAGACGCCCATGTTGGCGCACAGACGCGCCTTGATGTCTTCGGCTTCGAGCTCCTGTTCCTGGGCCAGACCAGTCCGGATCTGCCGGCCGGCGTCGGAGACGGCGGTTTCGGCCAGGGCGTCGACCAGAAGCATCAGGCCGATCTCCAGTATGCCGAACAACAGGACGAAGAAGGGGAGGGCCACGAGGGCGAACTCCACGGCGGTGGAGCCCTCACGGCGTCGCCGACCTCGCATCAAACCCAGCCCCCGTCGCATGGAGTCAGGGCGCCGTGGACGGGCGCGCGGCGGGCGCGCAACGAGTCCCGCAGGCGACCTCGACCGCCTCGCCCCCGCGCCAGACGCGCACCGAGCCGGTCTCGCCGGGACTGACCGAAACCTGACGCTGGAACAGGGGGCGGCCCAGGGCGTCGACAGCGATGATCTCCGTCAGACCGTAGCTCTTGCCCGTGATGAACAGGGTGCGGGCGTCGGTCACGGCGACGTCGGCGATGCGCGGATTGGCCACGATGACCGAACCGGCCGGGGCGCGAAGCTGCACCCGCGTGACCTGATCCAGCTTGACGTCGAGCGGCCGGTCCTGCGCCGAAGCCGGCATGGCGAGGACGGGGGCGAGGGCGAGCGTCGCGGCCAGGCCGACGAAAAGAGCAGCAGGGCGCATGGCGAGACCTCCGAGAGCGTCAGAACGGGCGCGCGCGAGCGCCATACGCGAAGCTGACGCTCAAAGGTCAAGAAACCCTGAAATTCGAGATCGACGTCGAAATGAAACGCGAATTTCAGTAAACGGCGCAGTAACCATCAATTCTTCTGCCGACCGGCTAGATTTTACTCGCTCTTAAGAGGCGTGGACGCATTGTCGCCATGCAAACGGGGGTCAAGCGGGCAAAACCGAAGACCCTGATAGTGGGTCATCAGCTCGTTACTGAACAAAGGAAGACAAGACATGCGCAACTTCATCACGCGCTTCGCTAAAGACGAATCCGGCGCCACGGCCATTGAATACGGCCTGATCGCTGCTCTGATCGCTGTGGCGATCATCGGCGCCATCAGCCTGATGAGCGGTCAACTCAAAGCGACCTTCGGTAAGGTCGAGAGCGAACTGACGGCCGCTAATAGCGCCGAATAAGCTTGCTGCTTTGAACAAAGCTAAGAGGCCGGGACGTTCACGTCCCGGCCTTTTTCATGCGCCATATCAACTACAGAAACCGCGCCTTAAGAGATGAAGCCGTAGGATCTACGCATGCTCGCGATCTCCTTCACGCTATTGGCAGTCTTGCCCGCTCTGGCCGTCGTCGCGGCCCTGCATGATCTGACGACGATGAAGATTCCGAACTGGATTTCAGGCCTTTTGATCGTCGGCTTCTTTCCGGCGGCCTTGGCGCTGGGTCTGCCCTGGGCGACGGTGGGCGTTTCAGCGGCTCTGGCGGCCGTCGCCCTCATCGTCGGCATGGGGATGTTCGCGGCGAACTGGATCGGGGGCGGAGACGCCAAGCTGCTGGCCGCCGCCATGTTGTGGATGGGCGTTTCAGGCGCCCTGCCCTTCATTCTCTTCACCGCGCTCGCCGGCGGCGGCTTCTGCCTGCTGCTGCTGACGGCGCGCAGCCATCTGCCCTTCTTCGCCCAGACCGGCCCCGGCTGGGTCATGCGGTTGATGCAGCCCAAGGGCGACATCCCCTATGGCGTCGCCATCGCCATCGGCGCCTTGCTCGCCTATCCGTCCAGCCCCTTGATGACCGCCTTCATCGCGGGTTGATGACGCCGTTCGTTAAAGCGCCGAGCTTAGGGGCGCGTTAACCATGACAAGCCATTATCCCTGACAGGCAGGGGGCGGATCATCCGGGTTCGCGCGATCGCGTCTGCCGGAGAGACTGGATGAAACCCGCCAAGATCGCCGTCATCTGCGTTGCAGCCCTTGCAGCCATCGGCCTGGCCCTGGTCGTGCGCGCCATGGGATCGTCGGGACAGCCGACAGCGACCGCATCGGCCGCCGTCGAGACGCGGCCCATGGCTCGGGTGCTGGTCGCCGCGCGGGATTTGGAGCCGGGCCGACGCCTGACCGAGGCCGACCTGAGCTGGAAGGACTGGCCGGTCGACGAACTCAACCCTCTTTTCATCACCGACGGCCCGCCGCCGGCGCCCAAGGCGGAAGGCGCAGCCGCCGAGAACGACGCCGCTGACGGCAAGAGCGCCACGGTGGAGCGCGCCATGAAGGCCGTCGCCGAACTGAACACGCCGGGGGCCAAGGGCGACTACATCGGCGCCGTGGTGCGCGAAACCGTCCTGGCCGGAGAGCCCCTGGTGGCTCGCAAGATCGTGCGCGCCGGCGACAGCGGCTACATGGCCGCCTATCTGGAGCCGGGGATGCGGGCCATGGCGATCCGCGTCACGGTCGAGACGGCTGCGGGCGGCTTCATCCTGCCTGGCGACCGGGTGGACGTCCTGCTGACGCGCGAGGTCAAGGGCTCGGGCGACAACGGCGGAACGCGATACTCGGCCGCCACCGTGATGCGCAACGTCAAGGTCCTGGCCATCGACCAGAGCACCCGCGCCGCAGAGGACGAGAAGGCGGTGGTCGGCGCCACCGCCACCCTGGAACTGACCGGCCGCGACGCCGAGGTCCTGGCCCTGGCCAAGTCCGAAGGCGACCTGTCGCTGGTGCTGCGCTCCTACGCCGATACGGCCGGGCCGTCGGGCCATGTGCCGGCCGCGGTTCGAGGCGCTCGCGCGGCGGGCGGCGGTTCGGTCGTGAAAATCTATCGCGAGGGCCAGGTCGAGACGGTGACGACGCCATGAGGACGAGGCTATCCGGCATGAATCGTTTCGCCGTCGCCGCCTGCGCCGCTCTGATCGCCCTGGGCGGTTCGGCGGCGCCGGAAGGCGCCAGGGCCCAGACGCGCGCGGCGATCACCGCAGGCTCGGCCCCCCAGCTGGTCAATCTGCCGCGCGGGACCTCCTTCGCCGTCGACCTGCCGACCGATGCGCGCGACGTCATCATCTCCAATCCCACCGTGGCCGAGGCCATGCTGCATTCGCCCCGGCGGATCACCATGATCGGCCTGGCGGGGGGCGAGACGGACGCCGTCTTCCTGGATGCGGGCGGACGCACCATCCTGGCCCTGCGCGTTCGCGTCGATGCAGGGGTCAGCGCGCTTCAGGACACGCTGGCGCGCGTGGCGCCGGGCTCCAACCTGCGCGCCGAGGCGGTCAACGACAGCATCATCCTGACCGGCGTGGCCGCCAGCCCGGCCGAGGCCGACCGCGCCGCCCAGGTGGCGCGCGCCTTCGTCAGCGCCCCTGAAAAGGTCATGAACATGATCGCCGTCGCCGGCTCGGACCAGGTGACGCTGAAGGTGCGCGTGGTCGAGGTGCAGCGCAACGCCATCAAACAGCTCGGCTTCGACACCCAGGCGGTGATCGGCCGGGTCGGCGACACCCAATGGCTGCTGGGCAACAGCGCCACCTGGGGCGTGAACGGCTCCTTCCTGGGCGGGCTGGCGGGCGGGATCGCGCGCGACACCACCAAGAATTTCCAGATGCAGGTCCCCTGCGGTCCCGGCTGGCCCGAGGGCTCCATGTGCCCGGTCACGGTCGACGGCAGCCCCGGCGACCCCGCCAACTGGGACACGGCCCAGCCCGGAACCGGCCCCGGTTCGGACGGGCTGAACAAGGGCGAGGCCATGCTCAAGGCCTTCGAGCGCGTCGGCCTGGTGCGGACGCTGGCCGAGCCCAACCTGACCTCGGTCAACGGCGAGGCGGCCAGCTTCCTGGCCGGGGGCGAGTTCCCCGTGCCCGCCGGACGTGACCGCGAAGGCCAGGTCACGGTCGAATACAAGCCCTACGGCGTCGGTCTGTCGTTCCGGCCGGTGGTCCTGTCGGAAGGACGCATCAGCCTGCAGGTCAAGGTCGAGGTGTCGGAGCTGACGCCCAACGGGGGCCTTACCATCGGCGCGGGCACGCCGTCCTCCATCACCCTGCCGGGCCTGAGCGTGCGGCGCAGCGAGAACACCATCGAACTGCCCTCAGGCGGGTCGATGATGATCGCGGGCCTGCTGCAGGAATCGACGCGCCAGGCGATCGACGCCCTGCCGGGCATGACCAACCTGCCGGTGCTGGGCCAGCTGTTCAGGTCGCGCGACTATGTGATGGGCGAGACCGAACTGGTGGTCATCGTCGAACCCTATATCGTCACCCCGACGTCGCCGGGGCGGATGCAGACCCCCGCCGACGGCCTGCGCATCGCCCAGGACGCCCATACCATCTTCTTCGGCCAGCTGAACCAGGTCTACGGCTCGCCCGCCCCGGCGGCCCAGCCCGGCGCCGGCTGGCGCGGTCCTGTCGGCTATGTGATCGAGTGAGCGCCATGATCCGCACCGCCTCCATCTCCGCCGTTCTGGGCCTGAGCCTGACGCTGTCGGCCTGCGTGGGCGGCCCCGCCAGCCTGGGCGGCGAGCCGCCGCTGACCCCGACCTCGCGCTTCTCGCTTCAGGTCGAGCCGGGCCTGGACCGCATCGCCCTGGCGGTGCACGAGACCGGCCTGTCGGCCAATCAGCGCGCCGCCC
>Ga0308157_10007500_pt1 | contig 12689 bp, 14 predicted proteins | sample PhyBR1_FD_201035 | JGI IMG/M metagenome (GOLD analysis project Ga0308157, IMG submission 201035) | Phyllosphere microbial communities from UC Gill Tract Community Farm, Albany, California, United States - DLSLB.R1 | ecosystem: Host-associated > Plants > Phyllosphere > Unclassified | place: USA...
TTCAAAGTCAAAGGTGTTTTCAAAACTCAGTTTCGGCAGGTCCATTTATGAAAGAATTAGATTTAATCCTCAAAAATATCAAAAATAAAGAGCTTTTGCCGATTTATTTTTTCCATGGCGAAGAACCTTTTTTTATAGATGTTGCGCTGAAAGCTTTCGAAAATGAAGTGCTTTCCGAAGACGAAAAAGCCTTTAACCAAACCGTTGTTTACGGCAAAGACACCACTTTCAGCGAGGTGCTTTCTCTGGCGCGCCAATTCCCCATGATGGGCGACAAGCAGGTGATTATTTTAAAAGAAGCACAGGAAATAAAACTCACCGAAAACGAAGCCACCGCTTTAAAATTATACAGCGAAAACCCCGTAGAATCCACACTTTTGGTGATTGGTTACAAATACAAAAAAGTGGATTCGCGCAAAGCTTTTACGAAAGTGCTGAGCAAGAAAAATATGCTGTTTTTAAGCGAAAAAATTAAAGATTACCATATCCCGAACTGGATTGAATCGGAGTTGCGGACTTTAAACCTGAAATCCAAACCCAACATCCCGACTTTGCTGTCGCAATATTTGGGCACCGATCTTTCGCGGATTTCCAATGAACTTCAGAAGCTGAAAATGATCTTGAAAAACGCAGAAATCCTGGACGAAAAAACCATCGAAACGCACATCGGCATCAGTAAAGATTTCAATATTTTCGAGCTCATCAAATCTTTAGGCAAAAAAGATGCGGTGCAATCGTATAAAATCGCGCATTTTCTGGGGAAATCAGCGAAACAAAATCCCTTTCCAATGATGATGGGAAATCTGTATAATTTCTTTTCCAACCTCATTATTTTTCACACCATGAAAGGTGAAGCGCCGCAAAATCAAGCCGCTGCGATGGGAATAAATCCGTATTTCATCAAGGATTTTGGCGAAGCTGCACGGTTTTACAACCTGAAAAGCGCTACGCGGATTATTTCGGTTTTGCGCGAAATGGATTTGAAAAGCAAAGGTCTGGGCGCTGTAAACATGACGGAAGGTGAATTGCTGAAAGAACTCGTTTATAAAATTTTGCACGTCGATCAATACAAAGTGAAAACGTAAAATTCCGGAGTTTTGGGCGACAAGTTCCGTCCTCCATTCCCTCCCGAAATTTCGGGATCCATTCAGGCCGGGTCGCGGATTGGTGTTTGCTGAAAAATATCGGCATAAAACGGCATTTTTTTTAATTTTACCGAAATCGCGATTATCAGTCATTGAAAAAATTCATCGGTAAAAAATTCGCTAACCGAAAATAAATCACGATTTTTGAAACTTTAAAAATTCGACCTCAACCTTAACTTTTATTAATGGAAGAAAATATTTTAGATTGCGTAATTGTAGGTTCCGGACCTTCCGGTTTTACCGCGGCAATTTACGCTGCACGCGCAGATTTAAAACCTCAGTTATACACGGGTCTGGAACCCGGCGGTCAGCTTACAACAACCACCGAAGTGGACAATTTTCCGGGTTATGCCGATGGAGTTACCGGCCCGCAAATGATGATGGATCTGCAAAAACAGGCGGAAAGATTCGATACCAAAGTTATTTACGAAATGATCACCAAAGCTGAATTTTCTACGGAAGTTGGCGGCGTGCACAAACTTTGGGCAGGAAATAAAGAGATTTTAGCGCGAACTGTAATTATTTCTACCGGCGCTACGGCAAAATATTTGGGTTTAGATGACGAGAAAAAATATTCCGGCGGCGGAGTTTCTGCATGTGCAACTTGCGACGGATTTTTCTACAAAGGAAAAGACGTTATCGTAGTAGGCGCCGGCGATACCGCAGCAGAAGAAGCGACCTACCTTGCAAAACTTACAAATAAAGTAACCCTATTGGTTCGTAAAGACCATTTCCGCGCTTCAAAAGCGATGATTCACCGCGTGAGCAATACCCCAAATATCGAAGTGAAATTCAACCACGAACTCATCGGAATTCAAGGTGAAAATAATTTAGTAGAAAGGGGAGTGGTGATCAACAATCTGACTCAGGAAAAATCTACGATCGATGTACACGGAATTTTTATCGCGATCGGTCACAAACCGAACACCGAAATTTTTGCCGGGCAAATCAACCTTGACGAAAATGGTTACATCAATACCATTCCGGGCACTACTTTAACCAATCTTCCAGGCGTTTTTGCGGCAGGCGATGTGCAGGACAGTCATTACCGCCAGGCGATTACAGCGGCAGGAAGCGGCTGTATGGCGGCGATGGATGCTGAGAAATATCTTGCCGGTCTGGAATAATTCCGGAGTATAATGAGAAACATTTTTTACATCTTCATAGGTGGCGGATTAGGAAGCGTTTTGCGCTTCCTAATTTCGAATTATACCCAAAAATTGTGGAGTGTAAATTCTTTCCCGATGGCAACTTTTGTGGTGAATATCGTGGGTTGTTTCCTAATTGGAATTTTGAGTTCCTATTTTTTAAAAGTTGATAATTATTTAAAGTTTCTTTTAATCACCGGTTTTTGCGGTGGATTTACCACCTTTTCCACCTTTTCTGCGGAAAATTATTCTTTGTGGCAAAGCGGCAATCTTTCGGTGCTTATTTTCTATATTTTAGCCAGCGTACTTGTGGGTTTGGCTGCGGTTTTTCTGGGTTTTCAAGTGGCTAAAAATTAATTTTTCCTTTTGATAGTGTGGTATTTACCACTTTTTTGAATAAAAAATTTGGTCACAAGGGAAAAGCTAGTTATATTTGCACCACTGAAAATGAGAAATCATGGTTCTGGAGGAATGGCAGAGTGGTCGATTGCGGCAGTCTTGAAAACTGTTGACTGTAACAGGTCCTGGGGTTCGAATCCCTATTCCTCCGCTGGTTGAGAAACTAGAATACATCAAAAGCCTTTAAATAGTAGTATTTAAAGGCTTTTTTGTATTTAAGGAGGTATCAAATAATACCAAATTAATACAAATCAAAAGGGAGTACCAAGGTGAGTACCCGGAAAATAAAATGAGGTACTCACCGAATTTAGCGTCAAACAGCCTATTCATCGCCTATTCACTCATTGAACATCTTGCAGGTTTAAAGGTTCAGGTATAAATTTATTAACCTTTAATCTTTTATTATGCAAACTTACAGTTTATTGTTTTATGCAAAAAAAACAAAAAGTGACCGGGAATTTTCAGCTAATCATTTAAGCACTGAAACCGCTTTTTTGCCAAACGCCTGTTATGCGGTCGGCTTTTATTCATTGTCCATTTTAAATATTCTAGAATAGTCACCAAATTCGGTGTCTTGAAGTTTTTCTTCGATTACTTTTTTTGCAATGTCGAAGTCGACCACGATGCAACCAACTTCCATTGTTCCGCTTCCAATGCTTCCACCGTCTGTGTGTCCAAGTCCTGTCCAACCTAAAACTTCGTCCATTTTTTCTTCAAGTCGGTGTCGTTTGTCAAGGTCTTCTTTGGTTCCAAAGCCTTCAATTCTATATTCTATTTCTAAAAAGGAGTAATTGTCTTCGTGGAATTCTGAGTAACCTTCTTTTAATTTCTCGTCAATTTCTTTTTGAACAGTTTTGCGAAAATTTGAAAAAAGTCCACTTTTAACTTCCTTGTCTTGTCCACGTTGACCAACAATTCCCGAGTGAACTATTGCCGTTTTTTCGTCTTTGTCCCAGGTCTCCCAATAGTGAAGTTGATTGTCTTTTAGTTTATAAAGTTTTAGCATTTATTTTTATTTTCTTTTCTGCCCAGGACGGTATTAAGCTGACGCTTAACGAAAAAGTATTTGCGAAGGGCGGGCAACTGCAAACCAAAAGTTATATGGAAAACCGCCCGGAGCAAAATGCTTTTTCAGATTTCTAAATTAAGCAAAAAAAAGATAAAAAGCATTTACGCGACTATAAAAAGCCAAGTTCTGAAAGGAAAAAATCAACACCGTTTTTTGCAACTACACTGTTAGCAGAAGGCGTTTCTATGGTATTGGTGAACCTAAATTTTTGTAAAAAATATTTTCAATTAAAAAATAACCACCCCCAAAACTAAAAGCTGTGTAAGGAGTGAAAACTTTATCTTTTTCCCTTGGAAGATTTTTAAAAACGTGATAATTATATGATTTATAAACAATCTTTGGTTTTGTTTCTAACCTAATCCTAAAAGTTGTAGAAACATTATTCGCATCTGAGATTCTTAAAAAATATTCATGACTGTCTTTTAGATTTTCAATTGTATAGTTATCTGCATTTGTTACTTTGATAACTTGTGAAAAACAGTATATATTAAAAAATGAAAAAGATAAAAGTAAGCCCAGTTTAACTTTTGATTTCATGTTTAATTTTTCAAAATTTGAAGATTATATTAAAATAAAAAGATCGGTTCTAATCCAACTTGTTTTACCGCGCTTTCTGCTAACGGAAAAAGTATTGGCGAAGTGCGGGCTTAAGTTGAACAAATGTTCAAGTTCAGGCCAAGCGTAGCCGATGCTTTTTCAGATTGTTAAAATTAAAGAAAAACAATATGAAAAGCAGCGGCGGATAAATATTTCCACTTTTTCTACTTTATATTTAACCCCGCATTTTGCCAATACAATGTTAGCTGTAGTTTTTTTTATTCAAATAGTTTCCTTTCCTTTAAAACAGTATTTTTTTTGATATTAAACAATTTTTCAATGCTTTTTCCATTTAAACCCATAAATTCGTTTTTTGTTTTCTTAATTGGATCAAATTGATATTTCATATGAACATATCCTTCTGTTTGACTTTTTGAAATGTAAAGTAAAACATATTTATATTCTTCAAAACCTGGATTTCCATAATGATCATATGCTTTGAAATTAATAGTGTCATTTTCAATAGTGTTAAATACATTTTGTAAAATTTTGTATTTGCAATTGAAAGCATTATCCATTACATATTCAGTAACGATTATTGAATCTCTTGAACTTGGGTCTTTAATTTTCTTCTTATTGTTTTTATTTGGATCAAAGCTTTCCACAGATATTTTCTCACCAATAAATGCATAAAGATTTACATTTTTATTTTCCTCATAAAATTTCGATTCAGCAATTCTTTTTTGAGGATTACAACTAAACAAAAATAAAAGTAAAAATATTGTCGAAAATACCTTCATTACATAATTTCTTATGAAATTACAGCTAACGGAAAAAGTATTGGCGAAGTGCGGGCTTAATTGGACGAAAAGTTCAATTTCGACAGCGTGAAGCCGATGCTTTTTCAGATAAGCTAAGTTAATGAAAAAGATTATATGAAAAGCAGCGGCGGATAAATATTTCCACTTTTTCTATTTTATATTTAACCCCGCATTTTGCCAATACTATGTTAGCAGAAGTTGTATTATTCAATAGGCATTCCAAGATTTCTATAATAAGTATTATTTATTAAAAAATAGTTTCCACCCCAAGAATATTGATTTAGTTTATGCAGTAATTGGTTAGTCGTTATAACTTGATATTTTAAATTTTTTGGGATTTGTTTTACTTTTTTTATACTAAAATAGTAAACTTCAGGTTTACATTTTTCACAGTACTTTCTGCCATCTGCAAATTCTTGTATTTTGTATTTTTTTTCTCTGTTATGTTTAATATTTTCTTTTATAAAAATTGATAAAGAGTATTCATCCCTATAAAAAACTAGTCCATCTTCTTTTAATTCATCCTTTTTCCTTAGTTTAATTGAATCTTCTTTAGATATTTGAGTAATAAAATTTTGAGCATAAGAGAAATTGACTAACACTAAGCATAGCATAAATAAATATTTTGATAAAATTAAATTCATTCGTCTTATTATTTGTTTGTACAATTTCTGCTAACGTTTTGCGGCTTTGCGATGGTGCGGCTTAAAATGCCAAATCTTTCTATTATAAACTAAGTTTATTAAGATCTAAAGACTCTAAACTTACCTAAATCCCGCACTATTGCAAAACCGATGTTAGCAGAAGGTGTAATTTATTTAATCTAGACTCTCTTTATGCAATTTTTTAGAATAATCATTTAGTATAAATGTGTTTATTTCATTCGTTTCAAAACTGCCCAAGCAATTAAAAAGAATTCTCTCGTTTACATTAAGTTTTCTTACAATTGAGTCTTGTGAATTATTAAATTGCTTTATGTAAAATGGTGGAGGTGGAAAATAAAAAGGTGGAGTTTTGTTCTCCTTTTCTATTTCTTGCTTTATTGCATCATTACCATGTACATTTAAGCATTTATAAATCATATTAATTTTATAATCATGTACAAATTGTTCCTTCGTAACAATTTTGTTAATTTTTATTTCATTTGTTTTACAACAAAAAAGCATACAAAGACAAATATAAAAAAGTAATATTTTCATAATATTTCGGAGTTGTATTTAGCGTGCTGTTTTTATAAACTTTCTGCTAACGTTTTTGTATTTCTGCGGGCGGGCAACAAACACAGAATTTTATAATGGAAATATACTAAAAATAAAACACAAATCTCGTTTTGAAAACTTCCAACCCGCTCGTAGAAATACGCTGTTGTGCGATGTGCAATTTTTAATTCCATTTTGTTTTAGAACTGTTTCAGAATCGCATTTTTTTTGCCGCTAAAAGCGCCTTTTTTTCAAAATTTTGTTTGTCCAACTTCTCTGGAAATTTAGAAAAATTTGCCATTTTAACGGCATATTTTTCATTTTAAACTTCCAGGAATTTGTTCCAATTCCGCGTAATTTTCGGCCGGAATTTTTGCGAGCTTTTGGCGTCCGAACTTTTCTTATTTGAAATTCTTTGTCAACGTAAAATTCCGCCCGAAATCGGCAATTTTTTGCGTTTTCAAATTTCCGAAATTTAATTCCGCGCTGCACATTTTGCATAGCGCACAACGTTTTTGTATTTCTGCGGGCGGGCAACAAACACAAAATTTAATAATGGAAATATACTAAAAAAATACACAAATCTCGTTTTGAAAACTTCAAACCCGCTCGTAGAAATACGCTGTTGTGCGATGTGCAATTTCTAGTTCCATATTGCTTTTAAAACTTTTTCAGCATCTCAATTTTTGCCGCTAAAAGCATCTTTTTTTTGAAAATTTTCTTTTTTAAACTTCTCTGGAAATTTAGAAAAATTTGCCATTTTAACGGCATATTTTTTCACCTTAAACTTCCAGGAATTTCTTCCAATTCTGCGAAATTTTCGATCTGAATTTTTTTGCGCGCTTTTGTCGTCCAGACGTTTTCTTATTTTAAAATATTTGTCAAGAAAAATTCCGCCCGAAATTGGCATTTTTTTGCGTTTTCAAATTTCCAAATCTTAATTCCGCGCTGCACAATTTGCATATCGCACAACGTTTTTGTATTTCTGCGGGCGGGCAACAAAACAAAAATTTATAATGGAAATATACTAAAAATATTGAACAAAACTCGATTTGAAAACTTCAAACCCGCTCGTAGAAATACGGTGTTGTGCGATGTGCAATTTTCAATTCCATTTTGCTTTTAGACATTTTTCAGCATCTCAATTTTTCGCCGCTAAAAGCATCTTTTTTTTGAAAATTTTGTTTTTAAACTTCTCAGGAAATTTAGAATAATTTGCCATTTTAACGGCATATTTTTTCACCTTAAACTTCCAGGAATTTCTTCCAATTCCGCGAAATTTTCGATCTGATTTTTTTTGCGCGCTTTTGTCGTCCAATCGTTTTCTTTTTTATAAATCTTTGTCAACGAAAAATTCCGCCGGAAATTGGCATTTTTTTCCGATTTACAATTTCTGGAATTTAATTGGGGCGAGATGTTTTGCATAGCGCACAACGTTTTTGTATTTCTGCGGGCGGGCAACAAACAAAAAAATTTATAATGGAAATATAGTAAAAAATCTACACAAATCTCAATTAAAAAATTTCAAACCCGCTCGTAGAAATACGCTGTTGTGCGGTGTGCAATTTTTTTTAATTCCAGTTTGCTTTAGAACTTTTTTAGAATCTCAATTTTTTTGCCGCTAAAAGCACTTTTTTTTCAAAAATTTTGATTGCTAAACTTCTCTGGAAATTTTAAAAAAATCTGCCATTTAAACGGCATATTTTTTCACCTTAAACTTCCAGGAATTTCTTCCAATTCCGCGAAATTTTCGTTCCGAATTTTTACACGCTTTTGTCGTCCGAACGTTTTCTTATTTTAAAATCTTTGTCCACGAAAAATTCCGCCCGAAATTGACACTTTTTTGCGTTTTAAAAATATCCGAAATTTAATTCCGCGCTGCACAGTTTGCATAGCGCACAACGTTTCTCGTATTGGCGATGGTGCGGCTATAAAGACCGGCTTTTTCAATAATTAATAATCTTGGGAATACCCAAAATGGTTAAACTTACGATTTCTCCGCACTATTGCCAATACGATGTTGGCAGGCGGTGTTTTAAGCAAACTTCATCCATTTTTTAAACATCATCCAATTTGAAAATCCTAATAAAAAAACTATTAGAATACTATAAAATTCAATTTTATTATCATTGAAAATTTGAATTGCTAAACAATATAAAATTAATAAATAAAGGATTTGTATTGATATTTTGTTTCCAAATTTTTTAATTATGACGAATAATAGTAGATACATCCAAAAATAAAATGTAGCTCCAAAAATAATTATTTCGTAAAGAAAAAAATAAGTTATATAAATTAAAAAAGAATCATTTGAGAAATTTAGAATATTTATAATATTTAAATTATCAAACGGTCTGCTTGGAGAATTTGAGACTACTCCAAAAAATATTTGCAAAATATTTTTAATGACAATAAACCCTATTGTCATTAGAAATATTTTAGGTAGTTTTTCAATTATTTTCATTATTTACACCCTAATGTTTGAATGGTAACTTTCCCTTTTAGATAATCATTTATTTTAGAATAAGCAGGTCTATAAATAACGGGTTCTATTTTATTTGCTAAACCTCCATTTTTCGGATCGTTAACAAAATCAGCTACCTTGGTTTGCATACTTTTCCATAGTAAATCAGCACTCAAAAATGCAAATCTTTCAGTAAGATAACTAAAATCAGAACCGGATACTCCATATGGTTTAGTAACTCTATCAACGCCTCTCGTGTAGATTGTCATACCTCCACTTCCATCAGGAAAATAACCAAATAATCTATTACCACTTACAGGATGCTGTCCGTCTAATAGAATTGATGCTTTTACGGTTGTAAAGACCCAGGCTTGAGAATTAAAACCAGTACACATTACTGTTCCATCATCTCCAGGAATAGTTATTGTAATTAATGCTCCTAATGGATTGGAAGAATTCCACAATTGTGTTTCATTTATGCCATAACCAGGTTCTACAATCGGGTTGAATTGGCTTAAATTTGCATTAACAAAAGTATTTATATGTAATCTAAAATAATCAAAAAACTCAGCAGGAGTATATTTTTGTCCATTTGGTTTATTGGGCAATGTAGTTATCTTAACAGGAAATAAATCCATATTTACTCTCGTTCCAGAAGCATTATCTATATTTTGTATTTCCCAACTATTAAACCAATTTGTTTGTCCCTGAATATTATTTAACGTATTTTTTAATGCTTGTGGTACTTGATGTTCTGCTACTGTTTTCCAATTCGGCAATTCTTGGCACTGAATATATAAAAGCGCATCAGGATTTTGTGTTAGCAAATTATCTAAATCCTTCATTCTTTCAAATATTTTTTCAGGTTCAAAAGTATCTTGGTTTTCGTCTAAAAATTTTATTCCGAAAACAACATTTTCTAAAGTAAAATAGTTTTTATCAATGGACAGTTTATTATAAAGTTCTTGTGTAACTTTAAGGTTGTCATTATCATTTAAAAAAAGTAGTTGAGTTCCATTTAGCTTGTTTTCCAAAAAGTCATTGATTTCATTGGGAAGTATAAGTTCGTCACAATCGCCGGTTTGGCAAGTAGGTGGCAAAGATAATCCTGTGTCAACAGGATTACCACCGTTTCCACCACTACTGGTTCCACCGCCTGGTCCGCCAGGATTTCCTGGTCCATCTCCGCTGCCACTTCCGTCACCAGAGCCACTACATCCATTATACACTAGCAGAAAAGTAGAATATGGTCTGTCGCTACCTGTAAGTTCACATCCGCTATTTGGGCCAATATGATGATATTCACTTGTGCATGAATGATAAATCTCAATTGTACTCCATGATGGTTCACAACTTGCCGATTTGCCATAAATATTTTTATTAGGAAGACCCGTTTGAGAATCTAAGTTTTCAATATTTTCTATTATAATATTCTTACTGCTTTTATCTATTCCATCTGGTAAATAATAGGAAACTATTTGTACGGTATAAATAGTTTCGCTATCAAGTTTACTAAAAACCAAATTTTTAAGATGAAATTTATCCGTCGGCAGACCTTTGTCTTTAATGTAAAAAGCGTATGATTCTCTACCTTTATCGCTGTTTTTTACATATGTTACTTGATTTTTAAAAATTTCATAAGCATCTAAATAGGTGCTGTTTTTTGAATATTTTGAACCGTGCCTAAAACTATTTACTTTTGCTGAAAGCACGGCGTTTTGATTCAATAATGTTGTGTTGTTATGAACAACCGTGTAGATTTGGGGTTTTTCGTTTTGTTTAACTGCATCGTATTCATTTCTGCAAGAAACTACAGAAATTGCAACAAGGAAAAGGAAATACAGATAAAAAAAGAAATTTTTAATCTTAATTTGGATTTTTAAAGTTAATATTTATTTTTTATTTACCGTCAGATATGCGCAATATTTATACACTGTCTGCCAACGTTTTTGTATTTCTGCGGGCGGGCAACAAACACAAAATTTCATAATGGAAATATAGTAAAAATATTGAACAAATCTCAATTGAAAACTTCAAACCAGCTCGTAGAAATACGGTGTTGTGCGGTGTGCAATTTTTTTTATTCCATTTTGCGTTTAGAACTTTTTCAGAATCTCACTTTTGAGCCACTAAAGGCACCTTTTTCTCAAAATGCTCTTTTATAAACTTCTCTGGAATTTTAGAAAAATCTGCCATTTAAACGGCATATTTTTTCACCGTAGCTTTCCAAAAATTTGTTCCAATTCTGCGTAATTTTTTGGCACCAAATTTTTTCGTGCTTTAAACGTCCGAACATTTTTCTAAAGTCTGTGTCAAAGAAAAAATTCCGCCCGAAATTGACATTTTTTTCCGATTTAAAATTTCCGAAATTTAATTCCGCGCTGCACTTTTTGCATAGCGCACAACGTTTTTGTATTTCTGCGGGCGGGCAACAAACAAAAAAATTTATAATGGAAATATAGTAAAAAATCTACACAAATCTCAATTAAAAACTTCAAACCCGCTCGTAGAAATACGGTGTTGTGCGATGTGCAATTTTTAATTCTATTTTGCTTTTAGAACTTTTTCAGAATCTCCATTTTTAAGCCGCTAAAGGCACATTTTTCTTCAAAATGCTCTTTTATAAACTTCTCTGGAATTTTAGAAAAATCTGCCATTTTAACGGCATATTTTTTCGCAGAAGCTTCCCAAGAATTTTGTTCCAATTCAGCATAATTTTTGGCACCGAATTTTTGCACACTTTTAAACGTCCGAACATTTTTCTAAAGTCTTTATCAACGAAAAAATTCCGCCAGAAATTGAGATTTTTTTCCGATTTAAAATTTCCGAAATTTAATTCCGCGCTGCACTTTTTGCATAGCGCACAACGTTTTTGTATTTCTGCGGGCGGGCAACAAACACAAAAATTTATAATGGAAATATACTAAAAATATTGAACAAATTTCGTTTTGAAAACTTCAAACCCGCTCGTAGAAATACTGTGTTGTGCGATGTGCAATTTTTAATTCCATTTTGCTTTAGACTATTTTCAGAATCTTAATTTATTTGCCGTTAAAAGCACCTTTTTTTTCAAAATTTTGTTTGTCCAACTTCTCTGGAAATTTGAAAAATTTGCCATTTTAAACGGCATATTTTTTCATTTTAAACCTCCAGGAATTTCGTCCGATTCCGCATAATTTTGGTCCCGAATTTTTGCGCGCTTTCAGTCGTCCAAACGTATTCTTATTTTATAAACTTCGTCAAAAAAAATTCCGCCCGAAATTGGCATTTTTTTCCGATTTAAAATTTCTGAAATTTGATTCCGCGCTGCACATTTTGCATAGCGCACAACGTTTTTGTATTTCTGCGGGCGGGCAACAAAACAAAAATTTATAATGGAAATATACTAAAAATATTGAACAAAACTCGATTTGAAAACTTCAAACCCGCTCGTAGAAATACGGTGTTGTGCGATGTGCAATTTAGAATTCCATTTTACTTTTAGACGTTTTTCAGATTCTCAATTTATTTGCCGTTAAAAGCACCTTTTTTCTAAATTTTGTTTGTCCAACTTCTCTGGAAATTTAGAAAAATTTGCCATTTTAACGGCATATTTTTTCACTTTTAGTTTACCGAAATTTTCGTCCAACTCCGCGATTTTTTCGTTCCGAATTTTTACGCGCTTTTGTCGCCCACACGTTTTCTTATTTTAAAATCTTTGTCAAGAAAAATTCCGTACGAAATTGGCATTTTTTTCCGATTTAAAATTTCCGAATTTTAATTGCGAGACTTATTTGCATAGCGCACAACGTTTTTGTATTTCTGCGGGCGGGCAACAAACACAAAAACTTATAATGAAAATATACTAAAAATATTGAACAAATCTCGTTTTGAAAACTTCCAACCCGCTCGTAGAAATACGCTGTTG
>Ga0308157_10007501_pt1 | contig 12687 bp, 8 predicted proteins | sample PhyBR1_FD_201035 | JGI IMG/M metagenome (GOLD analysis project Ga0308157, IMG submission 201035) | Phyllosphere microbial communities from UC Gill Tract Community Farm, Albany, California, United States - DLSLB.R1 | ecosystem: Host-associated > Plants > Phyllosphere > Unclassified | place: USA...
TATATGTTGACAGATCAAAAGGCTGTGGAGTTTCATTATCCTGACGCTCATAATTAATAAAATAAAACAACTTATCCTGAATTATTGCACCTCCTGCACGAACGCCATAAGTTTGTGCAGAAAAATCAGCCAATTTTTTTCTTCCTTCTGTTCCTGCTAATGAAGGAGGAGTTTTTCCTGCTAAAGATTCATTTCTGTTAAAGAAATAAGCCGACCCTTCAAAATTATTAGTTCCTGAACGGGTAATTGCACTAATTGCCCCACCTGCAAAACCAGAAAGCTTCACATCGTAAGGAGCAACACTCACCTGAAATTGCTCAATTGCATCAATAGAAATAGGACTAACTCCTGTTTGACCACCATTTGTACCATTTGAAGCTAATCCAAAAACATCATTACTTACAGCTCCATCAATATAAATCGCATTGAATCTGTTATTTTGACCCCCAATTGACAACACGTCATCACCTCTTAACTGAGCTGAAGGTGTTAATCTTGCAAAATCTGAAATATTTCTTGACAAAGATGGCAAGGCTTTAATTTTATCTAAACCAATAACAGTTTGTGCTCCGGTTCTTTGAGAATTAAAAGTATTATCTTTTGAAGTTTTAACTACAACTTCCTGTAATTCATTTGATTCTTCCTGTAAAACAACATTAAAATCTTTTGAATCTCCTAATTGAAGATATACATCATTATCTTCAAAAGACTTAAATCCAATAAAGGTAATAACTATTTTATAAGGACCACCAACTCTCATGTTTGAGATTCTGAAGTTCCCTGTATAATCTGTTGAGGCAGTGTAACGGGTACCCGATGGAGTATGTATTGCAAGGATAGATGCTCCAGGCAATGATTGTGAACCCTTATCATAAACATTACCTCCAATAGAAGAAGTAGTGTTACCTTGCGCATAAATATCTCCTGCATAAATAAATGCTAAAAGCATTAAGAGAAACTTTGACAATTTTTTCATCTGTTTTAGTTTATTGTTTTTGGCAAAATTATAACAAATTAATCAGATAATGTTATCAAAAAGTTAAGAATAACAAGTTTTATGCATTGTATTGAACATTAAAACGATTTTATCTTTAAATGGTAAATAAAATACAATATTTCCATTTAATGTTTAATTTTTTTATTAAAAGAATAATGATAATCAATGATGAATGCGCATAAGCATATAAAAACCAGTACATTTTGTAAGAATTGTTAAAATTACTTAACAAAAAAACGCCTTAATTAAAAAATTAAGGCGTTTGTATTTTCAAACAGATGATAAGGTTATTTTTTGTTTAAAAAATGATTAAGCAAAAATGAAGTCGAACTATCGTGCGTTTTTACTGCCTTTGTATTTATTTCATCTAAAATAGAATTAGCCAGTTGTTTTCCTAATTCTACTCCCCATTGGTCAAAACTGAAGATATTCCAAATTACCCCTTGTACAAAAATCTTATGTTCATATACAGCAATCAACGAACCTAAGCTTTTAGGCGTTAGTTTTTCAATCAGGATAGTATTGGTTGGTTTGTTGCCAGTAAAAACTTTAAATGGCAATAAATAAGATGCTTTTTCTGCAGAAAGACCTTGCTTGTCAAATTCTGCCTGAACCTGTTCCGCTGTTTTACCGTTTAGTAAAGCTTCTGTCTGGGCAAAAAAGTTAGACATTAATTTATCGTGATGACCTTCGTTTCCGTATAATGGTTTTATGAATCCGATAAAGTCTGTCGGAATCAATTTTGTTCCCTGGTGAATTAACTGAAAGAAGGCATGCTGCGAATTTGTTCCCGGCTCTCCCCAGATAATAGTTCCCGTTTGATAATTAACTGGTTTTCCATCACGGCCAACGCTTTTTCCATTACTTTCCATGGTTGCCTGCTGCAGGTATGGTGCTAATTTTTGTAAATACTGTGTGTACGGAATCAAAGCCTCACTTTCGGCACCATAAAAGTTATTGTACCAAACGCTCAATAAAGCTAAAATTACCGGAATATTTTGATCGAATTCTGCCGACTTGAAATGTTCATCCATTTCATTTGCCCCTTTTAATAAATCATTGTAATTATCAAATCCAATCGCAAGAGCAATACTCAAGCCAACAGCGCTCCATAAAGAGAATCTTCCTCCAACCCAGTCCCACATTGGAAAAACGTTGTCAGGATTAATTCCGAATTCAGTTACTTTTTGAATATTAGTTGAAACTGCCACGAAATGTTTAGCAATATCTTCCTGAGAAGCCGATTTCAAAAACCATTCTTTTATAGTTTCTGAATTTGATAAAGTTTCCTGGGTCGTGAAAGTTTTAGAAACAATTAAAAATAATGTGGTTTCAGGATTTAATTTTTTGATTACTTCATTAACATGATCGCCATCTACATTAGAAACGAAATGTACATTTAAGTGATTTTTATAAAATTGCAACGCTTCCACAGCCATTGCCGGACCAAGATCAGAACCTCCGATACCAATATTTACAATATCTGTAAACGCTTTTCCGGTATATCCTTTTCTGACTCCCGAAATTACTTCGTTTGTAAAGCTTTTAATTTTATTTTTTACTTCGTAAACTTCCGGAATTACATTTTCTCCGTCCACTTTTATAACGGCAGATTCCGGCGCACGCAAAGCTGTATGCAAAACCGCTCTGTTTTCTGTCTGATTAATGATTTCTCCGCCGAAATATTGAGCAATTGCGCTTTTTAATTCAATTGAATTTGCCAGTTCTAACAAAAGTGAAATAGTTTCTCCACTAATATTGTTTTTAGAATAATCAACTAAAAAATCATTCCATTGTAAGCTGAATTTTTCTGCACGTGCACTATCTTTTTGAAATAATTCCTGTATTGTAGTTTGCTGAATTGCGTTAAAGTGGTTTTGAAGATTTTTCCACGCATCAGTTCCTGTTGGATTTGTTGTATTTAAAGCCATTTTTAATAAGATTGTAGTTTTTTTAGAAACACAAAAATACTGAAATAACTATTTAATATTTCTTTACAGGGCAATTAGTTACGAAAACGATTTATGAGAGTTGTAAAAGTTTAAACTATTCTATTTTTATTTTTTTCCAGGCGGCAACTAAATCTCCTTCCATATTTACATCTGATATCTCATAATATTCAAGGTGATTTTTAGATGTTTTTCGAAATAATTTTTTAAAGTCCTTTTCAATAAAATACTTGTCATTTAAAACAAAAGAGAATGATTTTATTTCTTTCCAATTGGATTCTTTTAAACTATATATTGTGATGGCTTTATATCTGCTAGCACATGAAGAATAATACTCCGCTATTTCGCTTTTTCCATCTTCATCAACATCTCCAATATTCAGAATACTATATGGATGGCAACAATTTGAATCAGTTAAAATCCGTGGAATTGAGTTATCAGTAAAATAATAAGAATCACCTTCTTCGCAATAATTCAGTGCATGTAAAACGAATACTGAATCAGCTTTATTATCTCCATTTAAATCTCCTAAATTATTATAACCTTCATTGTAAAATTCATCGAACAATTTCTTTCGAAGCCTAATAGGATAACATTCTTTCTTTCTACTTTCAATTTCATACTTTGAAATATCTAGTTTAAATTTTCCTTTAAGAATTGAATCATTGATGAACTGAATATCATTTGATAAGACAGAATCTTTAGACGTACCATTTTTTATGGCAACTAATTGCCACTCATAAGAAAGTTGATGTATAGGTTCTAAAAATATTTTTTTTGTTCCGGCTCTTTCTTCTATGTGACTTTCTTCTATTTTTCTTTCGCAAGACACTATTACGAGACAAATAATTAAAATGAAAAGTCTTTTAATAAAGTTCATCATTATAACTACCAAATCTTCCACCAAGGCTTTTTATTGATTTCAATTATCTTTTTATCCTTGTTGATCTCAATTCTTTTTAGTTCTTCCACTTTTATGGTGGCATCATCGAAAAACATTTCGCCCTGATCATCTATCCCAATAGGCGATTTTGTCCTTTCTTTCCAGTCTTCGGTTTGTAATTCGGGAATTAAAGGAGCATTGATTTTGGAACTAAATTTTTGTCTGGCTTTTTCCGTTATTTCTTCTTCAATATTGGAAGTTGAATTTTTAAAAAGCGAAAGTGAATTATCCGGAATATGAAGTAGAAAGACCTGTGTTTTATTCCCGATTTTTTGGATATCCAAAACTTTAAAAAATGCAATCTCATCCAAAAGAAAATGGCCAATTTTCGAAGAATCAGGATTAAATTTTGAAATATCTTTTGCATTGGCACTGGCAATTAAATACCTCAAATTTCCTGAAAGTCCGCCGCCAATAGAAGTCATATCGGTAAAGCCTTTTTCTTTGATTATTTGCCCAACTTTGTATTTTTCAATAAAGTTGTCAGTCAAATTAGTATCTCTGTAAAATAGTTTTAAATCTGAAAATGTTTCATCAAGAGTTTCTTTAATGCGTTTATTTTTCATGTTTTACGAAATACTACAAATTACCAATACTATCCAATTCTCTCTTTAAAGGTTCCATTTGTTTTAAGAAACGGGTTTTATCATTTCCTGTTAAAGATTCCCCTGTTGGAAGATTTAATCGAAGTGCATCTACCTGAATCCCGTTTTTCCAGAAACGGTAACAAACATGAGGACCAGAAGCCAAACCGGTGCTTCCAACCAGACCAATAGTCTGCCCCTGTGTTACACGCTGTCCGCGGCGTACCAAAATTTTAGACATGTGTAAATATTGGGTCGAATAAGTACCGTTGTGTTTTACTTTTACAAAGTTTCCGTTACCGGCAGTATAACCCGTTTGCTCTACCACTCCTGATGCTGTTGTAGAAATTGGAGTTCCTCTTGGAGCTGCATAATCGGTTCCTTTGTGAGCTTTCCATCTGTGCTGTACCGGATGAAACCTGTTCATCGTAAATCTGGAAGTAATCCGGCTAAATTTAATTGGTGTTTTTAAGAAGAAATTTTTTAGTGTTTTTCCTTCATCATCATAATATTCAATTTTTCCGGACAGCGTATCTTTTTCAAAAGGGAAAGCATAAACGATTTTTCCTTTGTATTCAAAAAATGCAGCCTGTAAATCTTCTACACCATCGTAGGTTTTACCATTGATGAAACGTTCTGTAAAAATTAAGCCGTAACGATCCCCTTTTTTAAGTTTAAAGAAATCAATTGACCATGAAAACACTTTGGTAATGCGACCAGCAAGTGCGGCTTCTACACTATTATTTCCCAATGTTTCAGATAAAGAGCTTTTTAAAACTCCGCCAATTATTTTACGTTTAAACGTAACTGGTTTTACTTTTTTATAAGCATTTGCAACCGTATCTCTAAAATCAATAACATAATAAGTAAGGGCATCCGGCTGATAAATAAAAAACTGCAGTTTATTGGTTTTGTTTTTTGAACGAAGAATAGTATAAGGCTTATTGTAACGGATGGTTCTTACATTAAAAGAATCTTTCACCTGTTCAACGATATTATAAACCTGTTTTGAGCCAATATTTTGACGCTGAATTATAGATCCAAAAGAATCACCCTTTTTTACAGTATCATGAACCACATTAAAATCATTGTAATTAAATCCAAATTCTACCTTTTTAGTTTTTGGTTTAGTAATTTTAGTTGCAACTTTTTCTTCTTTTTTATTACAAGAAATTATTGAAAATAAGAGTATTATAATTACGAATGCTTTTTTCAAACTTTTATTTTTTCTGGAAAATTAAGCCGTCGGCTCATTCCCCCAATTGGACAATTCTTCTTCGGTCCACAATTTAGGAAAAAAGATGCGTCTTTGGTATTTTGGATGCATATATTTTTGCCAGTCGCTTCCACCTGTAGCTTCTCCGTTTCCTTTTCCGCTTTCCAGAATATATTTTATAGCTGTATTTAAATGCTGCATTACCCAGGTAATATTTACCGTATGATCATAATGACGCATTGCCTTAATCAACTCAGTATTTTGCTGATCTTGAATTGGTAACTGGGTAAATTTCTGCCAGATATTGTTCGTTTTAAACTCTGCCATTTGGCGCAGGAACTGTCCTTTATATTTTTTTTCAAATTCCTGAAGCAAATATGATTTCTCGCCTGTCTGATAATCTTTCCCTGCTGCCTGCCAGTATAAATGTTCAAAAGAGGTTTCTAAATCTGTGTTTTCATCAAAATTAGCTTTGTATCTTCTATCGGTTAAATTGATAACATCAGTTGAAGCGAATTCTATCATTCTATACTGGGCACTCTGGAAACCACTTGCAGGGGTCAGGGTATTTCTGAATTTCATATATTGCTCTACCTCCATTCCATTTTCCATAATACTGAAAGAGTTGGTCAGCATATCAAAATAACGGGTAATTCTGGAAAGTCTTTCGCTAAAAAAATCAACCTGAATATTTTCTGTATGAGCAATTTGATCTATTTCCCACAGAATCATTTTAAAAATCAATTCGTTGACCTGGTGATACATGATAAAAACCATTTCATCAGGAAGCGTAGTACGCTGTATCTGCAGGTTTAAAAGTGCATCAGTCTGAATATAATCCCAATAGGTGATTGGTTTAGACCAAAGCAACCCTTCAAGCTGGACATCTGTTTTTTGATTTATGGCTTTATATTTAAGATCAATTTCTTTTAGGATTGATTCAGAATTATCCGTGGTATTCATTATTTTTTTACTTTAAATGGATATTTTAATCCTTTGTATTCGTCAATATCAGCCTTAAGTGATCCAACTGCTAAATCTGCTTTTATTCTAACCGGAACTTTATTGTTATCATCTGTTATCCAAAGCGTTACACTTTCTTTTTCTTTGAAAACCCGGCCTGTCTGTACTAAAGGTTTAAAAACCATAGTAGAAACGCTGCCAAATTTAGTTGTAATATCCTGACGACCTATATATTTTAACTTAAATTTTGTGATCTCTTCATCAAAAAACATATCAATTGTAATGGACTCACCCGATTTTAGTTTGTCAATATTAGGATGATTACGCAGGTAATAAAAAGCCGAAATTATATCCTGCACATTATCATTAACAACAATCGTTTTTTCTGTTTTACGTTTATAATCTTTTACCAAAACACGATTTTGTGACTGCATGAAAAAACCTTCCTGATTTTTCGTGTAACCTCCTTCGTTTATTTTTCGGATGTATCGGTAAGGATCACCATTTTCTTTATCAAAATAGCTTTCATATAAATCTTCTACTTTGAAAAAAAATTTTGACATTCCGGTTGTGTATCCTTTACCCACCGCGTGAAAAACTTTTTTGTTGTTTACAACAGCTTCCTTAACTTCTAAAGTAGCATAACCTGCATTAACAATTCCGTAGTGGATCCTGAATTTGAAATATTCCCCCACATCAAAAGCATCTTCTTTGTAGGTATCAAAACTTAGTGTGGTGAGTATAAATATGAATAGAATTAGTTTTTTCATAATAAGATATTTACTGTTTACTAGCCATAAACGCAAATTTTATTCCAAATATACCAAAACAAAAAAACTCAGTCAAAAGAATGACTGAGTTTTTATGCTATTAACTAACCAAAAAACTATAAATTATGAAAATTTATATCAATTTAGGAAGGAAACCACCCCTTCCTGATTTGCGAGTGCAAAGATAGATACAAAGTTTAAATAATAAATAGCAAAAAGGCAGTTTAACAAAACATTTGCATTAAAATCATCAATTTACAGGGGATTTTTTTACATAATGTAAAAAAAACATAAATTCACAATGTACCTCTTAACGCCTGCTCTCTTTCTATTGATTCAAACAAGGCTTTAAAGTTACCTGTACCAAAGCCTTTAGCCCCCATTCTTTGTATAATTTCGAAAAAAAGCGTCGGTCTGTCCTGAACTGGCTTGGTAAATATCTGTAATAAATAACCATCTTCATCAGCATCTACCATGATAGCTAATTTTTCAATTTCATTAATATCTTCTTTCATCATATCCATGTGAACACCCAATCTTTCTGGGATGGCCTCATAATAAGTATGTGGAGGAGCTGATAAAAATTCAACACCACGAGCTCTTAATTGTGATACTGTTTTAATAATATCATCTGTTGCAATAGCAATATGCTGTATTCCGGGTCCGCCATAGAAATCTAAATATTCTTCGATCTGAGATTTTTTCTTTCCTTCAGCAGGTTCGTTGATTGGAAATTTAATTCTTCCATTTCCGTTTGACATTACTTTACTCATCAATGCCGAATATTCTGTGGTAATTTGCTTGTCGTCAAAAGACAGGAAATTTACGAATCCCATCACCTCTTCGTAGAATTTTACCCAGATATTCATTTCGTTCCAGCCAACATTTCCAACCATGTGATCGATATATTTTAATCCAGTTTGTTCTGGATTGTAGTCTGATTTCCATTCTTTATAACCTGGAAGGAAAACGCCATTATAGTTTTTTCTTTCAACGAAAATATGAACGGTTTCTCCGTATGTATAAATTCCGGAACGAATTACCTGACCAAATTCATCTTCTTCAACCGTTGGTTCCATAAAAGAACGTGCACCGCGTTTCATAGTTTCTTCATATGATTTTGTAGCATCTTCCACCCAAAGTGCTGCCACTTTTACTCCGTCTCCATGTTTTTTTAAATGTTCATTTATTGGAGAATCTGCGGTAAGAGGTGTGGTCAAAACAATCCTGATTTTGTCCTGCTTCAAAACATAAGACGCCCTGTCTTTTACTCCCGTTTCTAATCCGGCGTAAGCCAGTGACTGATAACCAAAAGCTGTTTTGTAATAGTGGGCCGATTGCTTGGCGTTCCCAACATAGAATTCCACATAATCTGTTCCTAATAATGGAAGAAAGTCCTGAGCACCTTCGAATATTTTCTCTAATCCGTATTCTACTGATTTTACTTGTTTACTCATGATGTTTATTTTATTTAATCGATTAATCATTTATTTGATGAACCGAAATTATTGTTCTGAATTTTGATTTTTAGCCCTGATAGAAGTGGAAATCCTTTTGTTTTTTTCTTTAAAAAATAAAAGATTACAACGGATAGCAGGAATAGCTCCTTAAGATTATATTGTAAATGAGATTGCTTCGTTCCTCGCAATGACTACTCCGCCCACGATTTATAATACTGACCATCATCTAATTTCATAGCTTCCTCAGTAACCATAAGCGGCCTGAAAGTATCAACCATAACGGCTAATTCCTGCGTTTCTTTGTGACCAATGCTGCGTTCCATAGCTCCAGGAGCCGGACCATGTGGAATTCCTTTTGGATGTAAAGTGATATGACCCTGTTCGATATTATTACGGCTCATGAAATCGCCATCTACATAATAGAGTACTTCGTCTGAATCTATATTGCTGTGATTGTATGGTGCCGGAATGGCTTTCGGATGATAATCGTAAAGTCTTGGGCAGAATGAACAAACTACAAAAGCAGCTGTTTCAAAAGTTTGATGTACCGGAGGCGGCTGGTGCACACGTCCCGTTATAGGTTCGAAATTATGAATGGAGAATCCGTATGGAAAATTATAGCCGTCCCAGCCTACAACGTCAAACGGATGTGTGGCATAAACCACTTCGTGAATCATTCCTTCCTTTTTGATTTTAATTAAAAAATCGCCTTTTTCGTCATGAGTTTCCAATTCACTAGGCAAAATAAAATCACGTTCACAAAATGGAGAATGTTCTAAATGCTGGCCGGATTGGTTTTTATAACGTTTTGGGGTATAAAATGGAGCATACGATTCTACGTAAAATAGTCGGTTTTCTACTGACTCGAAATCAATTTGATAAATGATCCCACGCGGAATAATTAAGTAATCGCCATATTGAAACGGAATATTCCCTAACATGGTGCGAAGCTTTCCTTTTCCTTTGTGAATAAAAATCATTTCGTCTGCATCGGCGTTTTTGTAGAAATAATCCCGAAGCGATTCTTTTGGGGCAGCAAGACCAATAATACAGTCTTTGTTGACCAGCACGGATTTCCGACTGTCCAGAAAATCATTCTCTGGTTTTAACTCAAAACCTTTAAAAAGTAGTGATTTTATATTTTTTCCGATTGCAATTTTAGGCTCAACCGAATAGGAATTTAAAATTGCTTTAACCTGTGTAGGCCTGTGTATATGATAAGACAATGATGAATGTCCGTGAAAACCTTCGGTCCCAAACAATTGTTCGTAATAAAAACCTCCGTTTGGTTTTTCAAACTGGGTGTGTCGCTTTTGCGGAAAATTTCCGAGTTTATGGTATAATGGCATGGCTTTTCAATTAGATAATTTATAAATTAGATAATTCGAAAAATTAGAATTGAGTGAACAGATAATGTGATCATTTTTAGATGACCCAAATTGTCTCAATTCGATAGCTTACTCAGGATTTCTCTTGATGAGGAATTGAAGATACTCTAATAAACCTGTCCATTTTGTTTTCATTACAACAAATATCGTAATTTTTATTGAGCTAACATTACAAATTAAAACGAAAATCCAATATTGAACCAAGTATATCCTTTAGCATTTTCCGGCGACCATGAATACTTTACTTCTATTGGACCAATCATGGTTTCCAGGCCATATCCTATTGCATAACCCGAATATTTGGGCATATCAATCCAGTCAACAGTGCTAAAAAGATCATCTCCCAGATTGGCATAATTGGCAGAAAAATTAAGGTGATTTTTTCTGAATATTTCATAATCGAACGTTATACCAGCTTTTATATAACTATCACCGGCAATACTCAGGAAGTCATAACCATAAAAATAATTAAAATTATTTACTTTATTATAACCATATCCACCCAGTATATAATCGAAGAACGGTACGCTGTCATTCCCAAAAGCAAGTCCGGCATCCGACTGAAACTTTATTGTAGCTCTGTTAAAAACTGTTCTGGCAATTCCGATTTCGGCTTTTGCCGTAGAAAAAGGATAGAATTGATGTGTATAATTCGATGATGCAAGATAAGTCTGAACGTCACCTGAAAAATACCATCCTGTTTTTGGGAAACTTTTATTATCAAAAGAATCGTATTTTAAATAACCAAAAACACTAAAATAATTACTTTCATCAATGGTTTTATTAGTATCCAGTGTTGGGGATTTTATTTTCAGGAACTTATATTCAAGCCCACCGCCCATAAGGAATTTTTGCACGAAAATAGTTTGAAAATAAGCCTGGTGTGAGATATCTAAAAAATCAACATTAATCAGATTATCCTGATTTCCTGCCAACTGATTACTAATACTTTCTGTTACATTCCGGTTAAACTGATTAAGCCTTGAGTTGAAACCAAAACTGATATTAAAACCGTTTTCGACATAATAATTGAAATCGTACCTGAAATTATCGCCCAAAATAATATCCAGTGAAGTATTATCGTTTTTTAAAAATGTCTTTCTATGGGTAAGGTTTAGCAGAACAGCACTTTTATAAAGTCCGTCATAATGAAGTCCAAGTTTTAAATAAGTATGTGTTGGATTCTCTTTCAGCACGAGATTCAAATCATCTTTATTTCCGTTTGGCTCCAGCGAATAAGAAATAGCACTAAAGTTGTGTGTTGCATCTATGTTATTTATTCCTACGCGAAGATCTTCGTATGTTATGGTACTTCCTGGTTTAAAGCGAAGCTTGCTTGTTAAATATTCTTTTGTATAATCCGTAAGTTTTGTATTATTTATTTTTTCTATTTCAAGAGTATCAGAACCTATTTTTAATTTGGGTTTTCTATAAAAATTTTGCCCGTCTGCCAGAGCTTTAATTTTTTCATATACTTCAAATGTGGCATCTTCACCTCTTCTGATAATTTCTCCGCCTCTGTCAAATGAAATAACCCCAAAATCACGAATATCGGGTTTAATATAAATATCTGTATCTGCTCTTTTGGCCTTCATTTTTTCAATCGACTGCATATTTGTAATCTGAACCAGAATACGGGTTGCATTTTTCAGGCCTTTTCTGTTTAGCAAATCATCCTGAACATCAACTCCTATGATAATATCTGCACCTAAATCACGAACCTCCTTAATAGGATAATTGTTCACAACACCTCCGTCAACCAATAATTTCCCATCTACTTCAACAGGAGAAAATAAAGACGGAAAAGCGGCACTTGCCACCATTGCCTGAGCCAGGTTCCCTTTGTTCAGGAGTACCTCCTCACCTGTTTCTATATCTGTTCCGATACATAAAAACGGAGTTGGCAGTTTATTAAAATCACGTACATGACGTACATTCCGGGTCAGACTGCTCAGTAAATTATAATTATACATTCCTTTAGAAAGTGCTTCGGGAATCCCAACCCTTAAATTACTAAAAGGCAAAACAATAGCATATAATTCATCATTTCGTTTACCATAGAAATTTTTGGAAGCCCTTGGTATATAATCATTAATGAGCTCGTCAAAATTAGTTCGTCTAAAAATAGAATCAATTTGTGCTGCATTGTATCCTGTCGCATAAAGCCCTCCTATTATGGAACCCATACTGGTTCCGCCAATGTAATCTACTTTTAATCCGGCTTCTTCAAGCACTTTTAAAACCCCGATGTGGGCAAATCCTTTAGCCCCGCCACCACTCAATACCAAACCAATTTTTGGCCTTTTAATACTGTCCTGTTTTTTTTCTTGTGAAAATGAATTTTGTGGATTAAGTGATAATAGCATTAAAAACACTGATGCCCCGCCCCAGATGGAAATGGAAAACCGCGAGAAACA
>Ga0308157_10007502_pt1 | contig 12686 bp, 12 predicted proteins | sample PhyBR1_FD_201035 | JGI IMG/M metagenome (GOLD analysis project Ga0308157, IMG submission 201035) | Phyllosphere microbial communities from UC Gill Tract Community Farm, Albany, California, United States - DLSLB.R1 | ecosystem: Host-associated > Plants > Phyllosphere > Unclassified | place: USA...
TAGATGCGCCTGTGTGTCTTTTTTGCCATGGTGTTTCCTCATTTGTTGTTCACTAAGCGTCCATTAACCATTAAATCCGACAATCAGGGCTCACGCATATTCGTTTCTACGATCTCTGATACGGCCCCTAGGGCGGACAACACGGTAAGGCGATATAATTCAATGAGCAGGATATCGACCATTAAAGCGCGCTTGACGAAAGTCTGGACTGGATTGTCCGCTTGTGTATGTCGAGTTCGTTCTTCTGTTTCCGTATCTTTGGTTGCAGCCGCTGTCGTGACGGCGCTCGCGCCCTCGCAGGCCTCAGCCGAAACGCGTTCGCTCAAACTTTATTATGTCCACACTGGCGAAAAAGCAGAAATCACCTTCAAGAGGAACGGCCGTTTTCTTCCCGATGGATTGAAGAAGCTGAACGTGTTCCTGCGCGACTGGCGTCGTAATGAGCCAACCAAGATGGACCCGCGCTTATTCGATTTGGTCTGGCAGGTTTATCGTTCGTCGGGTTCCAGCCAGTATATCACTGTCGTTTCCGCCTATCGTTCGCCTGCGACCAACAACATGTTGCGCTCGAAGACTAGTGGTGTTGCCAAGAAGAGCCAGCATACGCTGGGTCGCGCTATGGACTTTTTCATTCCCGGTGTACCGCTTGCAAAACTGCGCGGCATCGGCATGCGCTATCAGATCGGCGGCGTTGGCTATTATCCGCGTTCCGGTTCGCCATTCGTGCATATGGACGTTGGTAATGTGCGCTCGTGGCCACGCATGAGCCGCCGCGAATTGCTTGCGCTTTTCCCAGACGGTAAGACTGCCCACCTTCCAGCTGACGGCAAGCCATTGCCCGGCTATGAGCAGGCACTTGCCATGATCGAAAAGCGCAAAGCAGGCGGCGGTTCCGTCATGATGGCCAGCAATTCAGCCCCTCGTAAGAGCAAGACGCTTTTTGGCGCGCTGTTCGGTGGCGGTGGTGCTGACGAAGAAGAAGATAACGGCAATGATTCCGCGCCAGCTCCGGCGGCGGTTCGTCCTGCCCGCGCCGCTCCTGCTCAACAGGCTCCAGCAGTCATACCGCCTGCTCCTGTTCAGCAGCCGGAAGCCATGGTTGCGTCCTTGCCGACCCGTGAGGCACCAGTGCCAATGCAGGCTCCGCGTCCTGAAGCCACCGTTGAAGTGCCACAGCAAGGTGAACAAGTGCCTGTTGCTGCCCTCAATGTTCCGATCCCTGCTCGTAAACCGGCAAATGCTGCTCAAGACGCGATTGCATTAGCCGCCGCCCAGCCTGCCAATGCGGCTGTGCAAGAAGTGGCCGATGCTGCTCCTAACCCACTCATGACCGGTTTCGTTCCAATCCCGTCCATGCGTCCGCAGCAGGAAGCAGCGACGCAGATGGCTGCGGCCGCAGTCCCGGGTGCCCGTCCTGAACGTGACCAGCTGAACCCGCAGGATGCAATTGCGCAGATTGTGAATAACGCTCCTGATAGCGCAACGACTGTTGCCGATGCTGGAAATGCAATTCAGCAGGGTGCAGCCGCAGCTTATCCTGTGCCAAAGGAGGCCCCGCGCGCCAATACGCAACTGGCCATGGTCTCCAAAAAGGATGAAATCGGTGAACTGATTGCGCCGCCGGAAGACGATTTCGACATGCAGCCTGTCGCCTCTGCAAAACGTGAACCTGCAAAGATTGAGCCTGTTAAGACGGCTTCGGTTGCGAGAGCTGTACCTGCTCCAGCGCGTCAGCGCGTGGCGGCTAGTGGTCATGGAAGCAAAAACAGCGCTCGCTCTTCAGGTAAAGGTGATCGCCATGTAGCCAAGGCAAGTGCGCGTCCAAACCCGGTCGTTCAGCCTGCTGCGATGCCAACTTCTGCTGTCGCCATGTCATCTGATTCCGTTTCGCAAACAGCGCCAACGACCAATCCGGTCCTGCGTAATGATGCGATGCGCGAAGCACCTGCAGTGGTTTATACCGCTGGCTTCCAGCGTGGAGATCTACCAAGCGAGCGCGCCAATCAGTTCAGCGGCAATGCCGTCACCTTCCTGACAGTCGCAAAGTTCACCGAAACGAATTGATCGGTTAAGAGTTAAAAAAAAGGGGCCTTTGAGGCCCCTTTTCGTTTCTGGGTTTGTTTTCACGCATATCTTATCCGACAACCCTTTCACAGTTTTCGGGATGCGTTGTTAGCCTTTAAGGCCAGAAGCTTCGCTTGCAAGTTTCGTGATGCCGTCCCAATCGCCAGCTTCAACCAATTCCTTTGGCGCGACCCATGAGCCGCCAACACAGATCACATTTGGCAGCGAGAGATAGGATTTGGCGTTGGCAAGGCTAATGCCGCCTGTGGGGCAAAAGAAGGTGCCAGCCAACGGAGATGACATTGCTTTCAGGAAAGATGCGCCACCTGCCTGTTCAGCGGGGAAGAATTTCAGATGCGTGTATCCTTCTTCGCGCAACGCTAGCATTTCGCTTGGCGTGATTGCCGCTGGCAACAGTGGTACGTCGCTGTCGTTTGCTGCGGCAAGAATATATTTCGTGGCGCCTGGACTGACGATAAAGCGTGAACCTGCCTTGGCCGCATCTTCATAATGCTTTGCATTGAGAATGGTGCCAGCGCCGACGATGGCCTCTGGCACTTCTGATGCAACGGCGCGGATCGCATCCAATGCAGCCGCAGTGCGCAGCGTGATCTCGATTGCAGGCAATCCACCTTTAGCAAGTGCGCGCGCCAAAGGAACGGCGTGCTCGACGTGCTCGATCAGCAACACCGGAATAACCGGCTGGCCTTGCAGGACGGGGACGAGAAGATCGGTTTTCTGCGGCATGGGCTTGCCCTTCTGCTTGAAATTAAATGGCTAAAATCGATTTAAAGTGCACCGGGTTGTTTGTCTACCGTAGCTGCTAAAGCATGTCGAAGTTAAATGGGAATCATTTGAGCTCCCGCGAACATGCGACAATTAAAAGAATCTAGAGCGAGCGCCCTGAGTGCGATTAAGCGCGATACGCTGTAGAATGATGCGCATCAAAACCGATGCATGGGGGATGCTTAGGCGGCTTTCAGCATGTGGCTTAAACTTCGGTTCTATCGTCCAAACGCTGCGGCAATACGACAGTCATACTGGTTGCGCGCAAATGCTGGTCCATTGTAGCGACGGGAAAAATTGCGCCAGTCACGTTTTTGAAGTGCCTCTTTCAACCCGGCCTTTTCAATAAAACGCAGCATCAACTGAATTTGGCCCCCTAACGCCGCTGCGCGCTCCCGCTCTGTCTTGGGATTGCGAACGCGCACCGCCTCATAAGCTGATAGCCTTGCTTGATGAGCCTGATCGCGAATACGGCCTGAAAGCCTGCGGTCAAAATAATGCCCTTCGAAGCGGATAGCCGGTATTTTTTTGCCATTGATATCAAAAAGTGCACGGCCACCGCTTTCCACTTCTGCGACAGCCAGAAGGGCAGCCGGTTCAATCTCCATTTCACCGGGCAATGAAATGATTGCTGCGAAAGTCTCGGTGTCGAACATCGGGTTTCTCCTCTTGCAATTCGTGTTTATCGAGGCCGGATTTTCGCTCGTCTTGAGAGGAGGGGGATAAATAACTTGAATTTGCCGCGTTCGAGGACTAGTTCGAAAGGAATTTGGAAGAGATCGAACGATGAGCAATCTGCCTTTTACTGTTGCTGCCCTTTATTGCTTTGCGCGTTTGCCGCAATACGAGAGCCTGCGCGAGCCGCTGGCCGAACTTTGCTGCGCGAACGGGATCAAGGGGACACTACTGCTCGCAGGTGAAGGCATCAACGGTACGGTCGCAGGAACAAAGCCTGCGATTGAGAAGCTTGTCGCTTACATCACTGCGATCCCTGAGCTTGCCAATCCGGAACTCAAATATTCACATGCCAGCGAGATGCCGTTCTATCGCATGAAAGTGCGGCTGAAGCGCGAGATCGTTACCATGGGTGTCGACGGGATTGATCCGCTGAAGAGCGTTGGCACCTATATCGCGCCCAAGGACTGGAATGCGTTGATTGCCGATGAAGACACTGTCGTCGTTGATACGCGCAACGATTACGAATATGCTATTGGCACGTTTGAAGGTGCACTTGACCCGAACACCAAGACATTCCGCGAATTTCCGGAATGGGTTGAGCAGAACCGGGACAAGCTTGAAGGTAAGAAAATCGCCATGTTCTGCACCGGCGGCATTCGTTGTGAAAAGGCGACCGCTTTCGTCAAAGGTCTGGGCTTCGACGATGTGTTCCACCTTAAGGGCGGCATTCTGAAATATCTCGAGGAAGTACCGAGCGAAGAAAGCATGTGGAACGGTGAGTGCTTCGTGTTCGATGAGCGCGTAGCAATTGGTCATGGTCTGACCGAAAGCGACATAGAGCTTTGCCGCGCCTGCCGCCGCCCGATCACGGCTGAAGACAAGCTTTCCAAGTTCTTCGAGGAAGGCATTTCTTGCGCTGGTTGTTATGACGAACGCACACCGGAAGATCGCGCGCGATTTGCCGAACGTGAAAAGCAGGTCAAGCTCGCCAAACTGCGTGGCTCAAGCCACAAGCATATCGGCCGCTAATAATATCAGATGATGCGGCCCTTTTTGCCGCATCGTTCCTATCAGGACTAGCCAAAGATCAAACACCTCTTTAAGATGGCCTCGTTTCCAGAACGATATGAATTCGTTATGGAAATTTGGGCGGCTTTTGCATGGACGCCCGTGTGAAAAGGGTCTGACGGCATCCGGGTCGCGTTTGCCTCCATCATATCCATCATCGCAAGTTAGAGCATCAAACGAAAACTGATGCTCGAGTAAAACAGCGTCGGATTTCTCCGGCGTGTGATGATGTTTGCCCGAAATTGCGGGCACTATGGAGGCCAACAATGAAAAAACTTATCGCCGCGTTTCTTATTACGGTTGCAGCTGGTGCTGCCTCGGTTGCTCATGCCGCAGAGAAGGTTACGGTGTTTGCCGCGGCCAGCATGAAGGATGTGATCGAGGAAGCCGCCAAACAGATCAAGGCCAAGGATGGCACGGAAGTCGTTGCTTCCTTTGCTTCGTCTTCGGTTCTGGCGAAGCAGATTGAGCAAGGCGCTCCGGCACAGATTTTCATTTCTGCTGATCTTGATTGGATGGATTATGTCGAGAAAGCCGATCAGATCGACAAGGCTTCGCGCAAAGTGATTGCCGGCAATGCGCTGGTGATTGCGACGCAGAAGGAAACGCCAAAGGGCGAGGCCAAGGAACTGTTGAGCGCTGGTCGTTTTGCAATGGGCGATCCATCAAATGTGCCAGCAGGAAAGTACGGTAAAGCAGCTCTTGAAAAGCTCGACATCTGGAAAGACGTCGAAAAGAATGGTGTTTTCACAGAAAATGTCCGCGTCGCACTGCAATATGTGAGCCGCGTTGAAGTGAAGGCAGCGATTGTCTATGCGTCTGATCGTGTTGCTGCACCTGAACTCGTTGAAGCCTATCGTTTCCCGGCTTCGAGCCATGCGCCAATCCTTTACCCTGCTGCATTGATTGCAAAGAACGAAAGCGATGCTGCGAAGGCATTCCTGGCTTTCCTTGAAAGCGATGCCGGACAGGCTATCATCAAGGACCAGGGCTTTGTTGGGGCTGCGGAGGCTGCTCAGGAATGATGGCTAATAACAATGGAAAGTAATGTCTGGCAGATTGTTGCTCTGTCGCTCCGGGTTGCCGGAATAGCCATTATTGTCGCTCTGCCAGTCGCCTTTATCGTTGCGTGGATACTTGCCCGGTTCAATTTTCCCGGCAAGTCGTTTGTGCAGGCCATCGTCACCATGCCGCTGGTTCTGCCGCCGGTGGTGACGGGCTATCTTTTGCTGGTTCTGTTTGGATCACGCGGCGCACTTGGTGCACCTTTGCAGGAATGGTTCGGTCTTTCCTTTTCTTTTCGATGGACAGGCGCAGCACTTGCTGCCGGTGTCATGGCGTTTCCGCTGCTCGTCCGTCCGATACGCCTTTCGATTGAGGGGCTTGATCGCGGGCTTGAAGAAGCGGCACGCACGCTTGGCGCCAACCGGCTCGTTGCTTTCTGTACGGTTATTCTGCCGCCGTTATTGCCGGGTATTCTGGCGGGTGCTGTATTGGGCTTCGCCAAAGCGCTGGGCGAGTTTGGCGCGACTATTACCTTTGTTTCCAATATTCCCGGCGAAACACAAACACTGTCGCTGGCGATTTATGCCTTGATGCAAACGCCAACAGGGGATGCGGAGGCTTTCCGTCTGATAGCAATTTCGGCAGCCATTTCCATTACAGCCGTGATCTTGTCCGAGTGGTTGCAGCGCAGGCTTGCGGGAGAAGCGAAATGAGCGGTCTTGAAGTTTCCGTCGCTGGCCGCAATGGCAAGTTCGACGTCGAAGCCGATTTCTCCGCCCGATGGGGTGTAACAGCCCTGTTTGGTCATTCAGGTGCCGGGAAAACAACGCTTCTTAAGCTGATTGCCGGAACGTTGCGCCCCGAAAGTGGCCGCATCGCTGTCGGTGATTTCACGCTGTTTGATGCAGAGAAACGTATCAATCTGCCACCTGAAAAACGCCGGATCGGCTATGTTTTTCAGGAAGCGCGTCTTTTCCCGCATATGAGCGTGAAGCGCAATCTGACCTATGCGCGTTGGGCTGGAAAACGGCAAAGTGTCCGCAGCTTCGATCAAGTGGTGGCGTTGCTTGGCATTGATCATCTTCTGGATCGTCGCCCGGCCACCCTTTCAGGCGGCGAACGGCAGCGCGTGGCCATTGGTCGTGCGCTTCTGTCCGATCCCGCATTGCTGTTGCTTGATGAGCCGCTTTCGTCGCTTGACCACGCGCGCAGGCAGGAAATATTGCCTTTCATTGAACGTCTTCGCGATGAAAGCCACGTGCCGATTGTTTATGTCAGCCACGAGATTGATGAAGTTGCGCGGCTTGCAGACGAAATCGTCCTGTTGGCTGGCGGCAAAGTGCAAGCAAGTGGCGAAGCCGCTGAAATTTTCCCGCTGATTGATGGTGACGGCGAGGGCGCTGGCGTGCTGCTTGAGGGTACGGTTGCAGCATATGATGACCGTTACAAACTCGCTGAGATTGATCTTGGCGGAACGACATTCCAGCTAAGCGACGCGGGGCTTAAACAGAACATGCATGTGCGTCTTCGGGTCCGCGCGCGAGACGTTTCCATTGCACGTAATGCGCCGGATGCGATCAGCATCCGTAATGTGCTGCCGGTTTCCATTGTGGCGATTGAAGCGGGAGAGGGCCCGAATGCCCATTTAGCACTCGACTTTCAGGGAAGGCGTCTTGGTGCGCGACTGACGCGGCGTTCGGTCGACGATCTGGGCTTGGCGGTAGGCGATCAGGTCTTCGCGTTGGTCAAGGCTGTTTCAGTGGACCGCGCCGCAATAAGAGAAAAATGACGCAGAGACAATAATCCGGTTTTAGTCACGCGCCTTTTATGCTCCTTGTGTTGATAAATGGGAGCATTGAAATGACTGATTTGCAGAACTGGACCCCTCGACCGAGGCCTGAACGTAAAACGCTCGAAGGCCGCTATGTCCGGCTTGAACCGCTGGATGCGAGCAAACACGGCGATGAGCTTTTTGCAGCCTCTTCCGTAACGGATGCAGATCAGCGATTTACGTGGTTGTTCGAAGTCCCGCCTGCAACACGCGAGGCGTTTGAACCCTGGCTTGAAAAAGTTTCAACAAGTGAAGATCCGCTGTTCTTTGCAGTCATCGATAAGGCAAGCGGCAAGGTCGCAGGCCGTCAAGCGCTGATGCGTATCGACCCTGTTCATGGCGCAATCGAGATCGGGAACATCTATTGGGGGCCGCTCATTTCGCGTAAACCGGCTGCAACCGAAGCGCAGTTCCTGTTCATGCAGTATATTTTCGATGAGCTTGGCTATCGGCGCTATGAGTGGAAGTGCAACGATAACAACGCGCCTTCCAAGCGTGCAGCGGAGCGTTTCGGCTTTAAATTTGAAGGCACTTTCCGTCAGCATATGGTGACGAAGGGTAACAATCGTGACACATCCTGGTTTTCCATCATCGACAGCGAATGGCCTGCGCTCAGACAAGCCTATCAGGCATGGCTTGCGCCGGAAAACTTTGATAGTGAGGGGCAGCAGATTAGAAAATTAGAGGATTTTCGTATTGGTGGCTGAACCGAAGAAGAGCAATCCGGCAATTGCCGCAGCGATCATCCTGATAAGCTTTGGCCTGCTCGCCTATTTCGTGCCAAGCATCATGATCGCGCTTGGCAAACGCTCACACGTCGCGGCGGCCATCTTCGCGATACTCTTCGTGCTTGGTTTCTTTGGAATATTCTGGCTGCGTTCTCGCCGCCAGAATAGGGATTAACCAACTAAGGCGGCGCTGAGCAGCAACGCGCCAGTCAGCGCAATAAACAAGGCGGCACCCACTTCAATCACCGCCTTCAAGCGGCCTGACATGGCGCTGCTGCCTGCGAAACGCAATGCCGTGTTCTTGGCGGTCACGGCAAGTGTGGCGAGAAATGCGACGGTAAGGAATGTACCGAAAGCCATCGCAAAGACCGAGAGCAAGCCGCCAACCAACAAACCGTTGAGAAGTGCGAAGGTAAGCACGATCAGTGCGCCCGAGCAAGGACGCAGGCCGACCGAGAAGATCGCTGACCAAGCAGTTTTCCAGTTGAAATCGTCGGCAAGTGTCGATGGATCGGCAATATGGGCGTTGCCGCAGTCAGCGCAGATATCGCCTTCGCCGATAAAGACGTGATCCGCTGTGGCGTTCGTGGGCTTGTAGTTGAGCTTGACCGTGCTGCTTGATGCGAGCGCGCGGGTGCTTTGCGAAACGCTGCCTTGCCAAGCCAGTCCACTGGATGCACGACCGCTGGCCATTGCCGTTTGAGGCGCTGCTGCAAAAAGAGCGCCTGTCGGTGACGGTTCGGCACTGTCTCGCTTCTTGAACAAAAGCGGCAGTTTGCGCGCCAACAGCCACAGACCGAAGAACAGCACGAGCGCGAAGCTCACAATCTCCATATAGCGTGCGGTCTGGTTCATGGAAATTCCGGTGCCGCGCAAAAACAGCCATGCCAGCCCGACAACGAAGACTGCCATGAGTGCCTGCAGAAGCGATGAAATGAACGACAGGAAAATGCCGCGTCGAAGCGCTGTTTCATTGGCGATCATATAAGACGAAATCACCGCCTTGCCGTGGCCGGGGCCTGCCGCATGGAAAATGCCGTAAACGAATGACAATCCGATAAGCACTGATGCCTGCCATGGATCATCGCGCATTGCTTTAAGCGCGGTTGTCATGGCGAGATAAAATGTGCGCTGCTGTTCGTTCATCCAAAGGATGATATGTGCGAATGGGCCGGTCGGTTTCATGGCAACTTCATTGGCACCGATGCCCAGAGACGATTGTGCCAGCGCATTGGCGGCGATCATTACAAGGGTAGCGGTAAGAATGAAACGGACCGTTCTCTTCATAAGGCTGTCTATCCTTTTGGCGCGCAGGTCACTTCAAGACGGGTGGCAAAAATCTTTGACATATCTGTGCCAGCCGGATCGTTGAAGAAGGCATCTGTCAATGTTGCCTGGTTCTGGGCGAGGGCTTCGTCCGGATTGGGACGGATGACTTTGGAAGTGCATCCCTCCGGCAACCCTTTGATGACCAGTTCACTATCATTCACATAATCGATAGCCGTGTAAAATGTCGGATCGTAAACCCCGAAGCTCACCGTATGACCGGGTTCAAGCTTCAATGGTTTTTCAGGCTTACTCGTGAACACAATCAGGAGGTGGTTGTCTGTAAAATCTGCCGCTAAATCCTGCGGGCGAGCCATTCTGACGTCTTTGCCATCTGCAAGCACAGTCTGGAAATATTTGAACTCGGCTATGGAGCTGTTGATGACATGGCCCAGATCAATCAGTTCATTCTTGTCGAGCTGTAAGTCACCGTTCTTGTCAAACTCCATCAGAACGGTCGAGGAAAATACATCATCGAAACGCCAGATATGGGCGAGCTTTTCTACCGTGCCATCCGGCGTAATCGTCAGCTCCAGCCTTGCGTCGGCAAAGACATGTGGATGAGCCTGAGCAGCCACGGGCGCGAACACTGCCGTCAGTGTTACGGCAAGGCCTAAAGGGCTTTTCAGCCATGTGCGCAAATCAGGCATGAACGAGTTTCCGTGAATGATAGTGCATCCCAAAAGTGTGAAGCGGTTTTCGGATAGATGCGCGCGAAAACAAAAGCTCAAGGGCAAGGCATAAGGGTGAAGGCGGCGAAAGTGGGACCAAACCCATCATTTATTTCGACTTGCTTATAGTTTTGTATTTTCGCGCATTTCGCGTTCCTTGAACCATTGGGTCAGGAAGTCGACAAGAGCACGGATTTTGGCTGGCAGATAGCGACGATGCGGGTAAACCGCATAAATGCCACCGTCCTTGACGGTAAATTCGTCCAAACATGGGATGAGCCGACCGCGTTCGATCTCTTCCTCGGCGATGAAGGCTGGCAAAGAGCAGAAACCGAGCCCGGCAATAGCGGCTGTTTTTGTGGCGACGGGGCTATTCACTTCAATCGGGCCATGCACGTTTACGGTCATCATTGAGCCGTCCGTATTGCGGAAATGCCAATTGTTGCGTGAGCGTGCATTGGTGTCGATGATGCACGGCTTATCCGCAAGATCTTCGGGACGCTCCGGCTTGCCCACGCGCGCGATCAACTCAGGAGCGCCACATAACACTGAATGGAATGGCGACAGTCTTTTCGCAATCAGAGAGGAGTCCTGCAGGCGCGTGATGCGAATTGCGAGGTCAAAACCTTCTTCCACCAGATCGACAAAGCGATCATCGAGCCGCACATCGAGAACAATGTCCGGGTGTGCGAGACAGAAATCAATCAGCGATTGCCCGATAACCGCGTCAGCAAAGGTGCGGGGGGCAGAAAGCTTTATGCGTCCGCGTGCATCGGAGCTGGTTTCGCTGACGGCATCCTGAAGCGCGTCAATCTCGCGAATGATCTCGATGGCGCGGTGATAATAGGTGTGACCGGCTTCGGTGAGCGAAAACTGGCGCGTCGTGCGGTTGAGAAGGCGTGCACCAAGTTCGTCTTCCAGTTCGCGCACATATTTGGAAAGCAGCGCCTTTGAACGTCCAATTTTTCGCGCAGCAGCAGAAAAGCCTTCCGCTTCGACCACGTCGATAAATGCACGCATACGTGTGAGGGTGTCCATGGCTCAGCCTTGTGTCTGAATAAGAATGTTTTTCGCGAGTGTAATCAGCCCGCGATCACTGCCGCGGGGGCCGATGAAAGAAATGCCCATCGGCGCGCCGTGAACTGTGCCCAGTGGCATCGTGATCTGCGGTAAGCCTGAAAGAACCGAGAGGCAGAGCAGGCGTAGCGCCTGTTCGCGATAGGCTTGCAGTGTCTCAAATGGCTCTTTGGCAAAAGGCGCGGCACCTGGTACGGTTGGTAGCGCCAACACCGCATTGTCACCGATGATTGTTTCCAATTCCTGGGTGAAACGCGTGCGGCGGATGCGATGGTGTTCTAACGCGTCTTTTGTGATTTCTGACCCATAAGCAAAACGGTCGGCGACGCCGGGTCCAAGCTGGCGATCGCCTGACGAAATCCATGCGCCATGAGTTGCCCAGGCTTCTGCGCCCTGTATCTGGCGGAAAGTGAGATACAGCTCATCTATTGAAAGTGTCGGTTGGCTCGCCGCTTTGAGGCTTGCAAAATGCGGACGCACTTCAGCGAACATAGCTCTGTATGCGTCGGTTTCTGGATGGTCGAGCAGCAGATGCTCCAGCAGCGGCATATAAAGAAGTTGCGAGAAGGCAAATGCCCGCTCGTCCTCGCCGAGGAGGACTTTGCCGACGCTTTCATAAAGAGCGATATCGCGTGCAAACCAACCGATCGTATCGAGAGACGGCGCAAGCGGCATGATGCCTTTAAGAGGAATACGGCCATGAGTGGTGCGCAGACCAATAAGACCGCAGAAGCTGGCTGGTGCGCGGATTGAGCCACCCGTATCGGAGCCAAGTGCTATATCTGCCAATCCACTTGCAACAGCTGCCGCCGAGCCAGATGATGAACCACCTGTAACCCTATCAAGGGCAGACGGATTGATGGGGTAGGGGTAGTGGGAGTTCTGTCCCATCAGTGAAAAAGCCAGCTCGTCGGTCTGGGTTTTGCCGATGAAGGCCGCACCTGCTTCAAGCAGTTTTTCAACCGTGGGGGCAGATTTGTCGGCGACAGGTGATTCGGCTAAAATCTGCGGGTTTCCGCAGCCTGTTTTCATTCCGGCCACATCATAGATGTCTTTGACCGCAAGAGTTGCGCCTTGAAGCGCGCCATCAGCTGCGTGAGCAAGCGCATTTTCAGCTTTTGCAATGATGGCGTTGAAGGAATCGAGGCGGGTCATTGTTCACGACTTGCTGCCGAAATCAGCATTTATGGTTAAAGAAAGGGAAATTAACGCGGTAGATTGTTTCACTAATGTTGAACAATGGCAAGCGCACAGAGCGGCAAGTCAGGGGTAAAAATAATTTTGGCCCAGCCGATATTTGTCATTGAATGGACACATGTTTGAGCTTATATCGCCCTTGCCCAAAGTCGCACGTGCCTGTGGGTGTCCGCCGATCCTCGAATGGTGAGGAATTCGGTACGGTACCTGGACCTAACCGCTCCAGTTGATCTGTAGGCCAACCGCCAGATCAAG
>Ga0308157_10007505_pt1 | contig 12684 bp, 10 predicted proteins | sample PhyBR1_FD_201035 | JGI IMG/M metagenome (GOLD analysis project Ga0308157, IMG submission 201035) | Phyllosphere microbial communities from UC Gill Tract Community Farm, Albany, California, United States - DLSLB.R1 | ecosystem: Host-associated > Plants > Phyllosphere > Unclassified | place: USA...
CTGCGCGTGTACTTGACTACCGATCAATAAGCACAGTAAGAAAACAAGTTTAAAGCAAAAATTTGCTCCTTTGTTTAATAGTTCTTTAAAGTTCATGGTTGATTGTTTAAGTTATTAATGTTTTTTCTAGTTGGTTTAAGTGGTTTTTTGTGGTTACTTTCAATTCATTTTATAGTTAATATTTGTGGTTTTTATTTAACAGTAATTTATTTATCTCTTCTACAAAACTTTATTCAAGCTTCATTTTTCCTTCACATAACTTAATCGATTTCGAACGATGCGAAAAAAAGTTGTAATCGATTACACAAACATAGATATTTTTTTTAAACGAAAAATAAAATTTCCCAAAAAAATCCTAAAATAAACTATATATGAAAATTATTATTGCTTTTTTATGTAACATATATAATTTATATCACTTTAAAATATTAAAAATATTATTATTAATCGTTCATTTGATTCGATTATTGCAAAAAAAACAATCGATTACATGAATATTAATTACGAAATTATCAGGTGTTATTTTTACACTTAAAAAGTTAAAGTCAAGCTAAAAAAAATTATAAAAATTCTATTTACGTCTTAAATTTTATAATGATTTTACCTATAAATAAAACCAATTATGGAAAAGAAAAAGTAATTTTGACCATAAGCTTGTGTCTTTATAAGCATAAAAAAAGCCCTTAAACAAAAGTTAAGGGCTTGAAAATTTAAATATTTTAGATTTATATCGGCTGAACTTGAACCTGTTTTTGATGTAATCTCATCAATATGAATGTAATAATCATTCCGATAACCGACATTACTACTCCGATAAGATTAGGAGAAGAATAACTGAATCCTGCTGCCAAAGGCAATCCACCTAGAAAAGCTCCTAAAGCATTACCAATATTGAAACTTCCTTGAAGAGAAGCTGAAGCGATCATCTCCGCTCCTTTTGCAGTGTGAATCATCAGCATCTGAATTGGCGCAATTACCGAGAATGAAATAGCACCGGTCAAGAAAGTCAAAAACAACGAAATATATTGATTGAATGAAAAGAAATAAACCAAAACCAAATCGGTAGACATAACAAGCAATAAAGCTAGCGTTGTTGGAGCTGGTGAGAAACGATCTGCCAATTTACCTCCCACGAAATTACCAACTACCATTCCTAATCCTGCTAAAATCAAGATAGATGAAACATCTTCTGGCGAAAACTTCGATACATTAATTAAAAGAGGCGCAATATAACTGATCCAAGCAAATAGACCTCCAAAACCAATTGCCGTAATTCCGATAATCAGCCAAGCTTCTGTTCTTTTAAAAAATTGCAACTGTGTTTTCATGTTAACGCTTTCCCCTTTTTCTAAGTTCGGCATCCAGAAATAAATAGCCAGCAATGTCAATAATCCCACAAAAGCAATTAAAACAAAAGTATAACGCCAAATAAAATGATGTCCTATATAAGTTCCAATCGGTACACCTATTAAGTTAGCGATAGTTAAGCCGGCAAACATAATTGAGATTGCCTGTGCTTCTTTTCCTTTATCAGCCAAACGGCTTGCGACTACCGCTCCCACTCCAAAGAATGCTCCATGCGGCAAACCAGAAAGAAATCGGGAAGCAAATAAGATATTATAATCGGGAGCAATAATGGACAATGAATTAAAAACTGCCAACATTAAAGCTAAAATTAAAAGCATTTTTTTAGGCGCATAATTTCTTCCTGCGATTACTAACAAAGGCGCTCCAATAACAACTCCAAGTGCATAAGCCGAAATTAAATATCCAGCAACCGGAATTGAAACTTTCATATCTGAAGCAATATCTGGGAGTAATCCCATCATTACAAATTCTGTAATTCCAATAGTTAACCCTCCTAAAGAGAGTGCAATAAGACTTTTTTTCATTTTGATTTAATGTAGAAAGGAATAGATTTCTACGAGGCAAAATTAACACTGTTAAGCGAATTAAAACTTGTATATTTGTGACATAAAATTGTATAATTAAGTTATGCCTAAATTAAATCAGTTTAAAACTCTAGTTCTTGACGAATTTGAGGAAGAAAAATTCCATCTTCCTCCACATACGCATACGTATTACGAAATCATATATATCAAGAAAGGAAGCGGTATTCATCATATAAATAACAATCTGCTCCATTATAAAGCAGGAGATCTTTTCGTGATTTCACCTGATGACGAACATTATTTTGATATCAAAAAAAGCACACGTTTTATTTTTATAAAATTCACAGACAATTATTTTAATTCAAAACAAAATCTTACCTGTGACGAGTTTTTAATTCACACGCCTGAAAGTTTCATGCGTGATAAGATTTTAAAAGAAACTGTTTTAAAATTTGATGAACCCTGCAAAACTATTCTAAAGAATACAGTTGAAAACATTGTAACATATGGCAAGTACATTGATGTGACTTCTTCTCCTATTGTATTCTATCAGATACTTTCCATTTTTGGGTTGATAAAAGAAACCATTCGATGTATGAATCTACAGATGACATCAAAACATCTAGACAATGAACAAATTGCAAATTATATACATCAGAATATTTATCAGCCAAAATTGGTTCAGATAAAAGTAATTGCAGAACATTTTAATATCGCTCAAACTTATTTTAGCGCCTATTTTAAAAGAACTTTCAGCATTAGTTATCGGGAATACATTCATAATTTAAGATTGACTTTAATCGAAAAAAGATTTCACAACAATCAATTGCCAATTAAACAAATCGCGTATGAATTTGGTTTTACCGATGAAAGCCATTTGACCAATTATTTCAAGAAACGTAAAAACATGAAACCGACAGATTTCAAAAAACTCTAGTTAGCGAAATCTTAAAAAGTTATTTCCTCGAACATTTTTAGCTAAATTTGTATTTCTAAAAACAATTTCTTTGATCAAGAAAATCCACATAATAATGCTTTTTATGACACTTAGTTTCTTTTTGAACCCGAGTTATACTTACGCATGCCATACTGGAAACTCAAAAGAAATTGCCGTTAAAGAAGAAAAAAGCTGTTCTCAAAAATGCTGCGAAAAGAAAACTTCAAAGCAAGAAAAACATAATTGCGAAGGAAAGTGCCGTCACGCAGGCTGTAATACCTCAACATTAAACCTTCTTTTGATTTCAAATGATTTTGATTTGCCAAATGATGTTTTCAATTTTTCTTTAAAAAACACAATTTCCTCTTATAGTAATTCTACTATTTCTTCAGGATTTACTTCTATCTGGCTGAAGCCAAAAATATAATTGTTTGTATTTGTGACAGCCCATATTGGGTCTTTTTAAAATCAAATTTTTTAATTAATTTTAAAGGAATTAAAAATCCTTTACCAAATATTATATACAATGAAAAAATCAATTATAGCTTTAGCAATAGCAGTAACAGTATTATTTACTGCAAATACGATTCAGGCAAAAACGAATAATTCTGGTATAACAGAAATTGAAATTGCAGATTCTCAATTACAATCTGTTTATGATGCTTATTTTTCTGTAAAAGATGCGCTTATTAAAAGTGACAGCAAACTAACTTCGGCGAAAGCTGCAACTTTATTGACTGCTATTACTGCCGTAAAAATGGACAAACTAAAAAGCAACGAACATACAGTTTGGATGAAAGTAGTTAAAAAATTAACTGCCGATGCCAAAAGTATTTCAACTACAACAGATCTTAAAAAACAACGTGAGACTTTTAAATCATTGTCTAAAAGCACTTACGATTTAATAAAAGTTTCAAACCCAGGTGAACCAATCTACAAACAATATTGCCCAATGGCAGACGCTGATTGGTTAAGCAAAGAAAAAGCTGTTAAGAATCCGTATTATGGTTCTTCTATGCTTACTTGCGGAAATGTGGTAGAAACGATCAAATAAATATGAAGCTCTACATCAAAAATATGGTGTGCAGCCGATGCAAAATGGTAGTGAAGTCTGAGTTCGAAAAACTCGGACTTCAACCTATTTCTGTAGAATTGGGAGAAGTCGAATTGACTGATGAAATCAATGATAATCAAAAAGAAGTTTTGCTAAAAAATCTGCAAGCTTTAGGTTTTGATTTAATTGATGATAAAAAAACAAAAACGGTTGAAAGAATAAAAAACCTAATCGTCGATTTGGTTCATCACAAAAACAATGATCTCAAAATCAACCTATCAGAATATCTCTCAGAAAACTTAAATCAGGATTACAATTCGCTGAGCAATTTATTTTCTGAAATCGAAAACACCACAATCGAAAAGTATTTTATTAGCCAGAAAATTGAAAAAGTAAAAGAATTATTGATTTATAATGAGCTTTCTTTAAGTGAAATTGCCGATATTCTCAACTACAGCAATGTGGCGCATTTAAGCAATCAATTCAAAAAAATTACAGGCTTTACCCCTACTTCATTCAAACAATCAAAAGATAAAATGCGTATTCAGATCGAGAATTTGTAGTTTTTTAACCGCAAAGGCGCCAAGGTTTTACGCAATCCCGATAGCTATCGGGAGCAAAAATTTTTAGCCACAGATTAGAAGGATTAGAAGGATTTTTTAAAAATCTGTGTTAATCTTTTTAATCTGTGGCTAACTTTTTATGCGCAAAGCTTTGAGAACTCTCTAATCTTTAAACAAACAAAACTTAGTGCTCTTTGCGTAAATTCTTTGCGCTCTTTGCGTTAAAAAACAGCATTTCGTAAATCTTACAAATCATTCCCAAAATTCTACAAACCGAACTCACAGATACTTCGGAAATTTGCATTGTAATACTTAAAAACCAATACAATGACTCATCAATATATAATTTCAGGAATGTCGTGTGACGGCTGCCGCAAAAAAGTAGAAAAAACTTTAAATGAAGTTGAAGGCGTTCAGGCGGAAGTAACTTTAAATCCTCCAACGGCTACCATAACGATGGATAAGCACGTTCCTACTGAAAAGTTTCAGGAAGTTTTATCTGCAGCTGGAAAATATACTATTGAAATGGATTCTCCTAAAAATCATGGAGAAACTGCCGTTAAATCTTGCTGTTCTAGTCATAAAAAAGATCATCACGGTCACAATCATGATCATCATAAATCAGAAACCAAAAAAGTACACCAGCACAGTGCAAATGGCGTTTATTATTGTCCAATGCATTGTGAAGGTGATAAAACATACAACAAACCTGGAGATTGCCCAGTCTGCGGAATGGATTTAGTTCCCCAAGTTGCCGTAACCGCAACACAATTTACTTGTCCAATGCATCCAGAAATTGTTTCAAACGAACCGGGCGATTGTCCGATTTGCGGAATGGACCTAGTTCCAATGCAGGCTTCAGAAAGTGAAGAAAACAAAACCTACACTGATTTATTGAAGAAGATGAAAATCGCGATTTTGTTTACGCTTCCAATTTTCATTATCTCGATGTCAGAAATGATTCCCAATAATCCATTATATAATATAATGTCTATTGAAAAGTGGAACTGGGTTCAACTTTTATTTTCGATTCCCGTTTTGTTTTATGCAGGATGGATGTTTTTCGTTCGTGCATACAAATCAATTGTAACTTGGAATTTAAACATGTTTACTTTAATAGGAATAGGGACAAGTGTCGCTTTCCTTTTTAGTATTGTCGGAATGTTTTTTCCTGATATTTTTCCATCCGAATTCAAATCCCATCACGGAACGATTCATTTGTATTTTGAAGCTGCGACGGTAATTATCACTTTAGTCTTATTGGGACAACTATTAGAAGCTAAAGCACACGGACAAACCAACGGAGCAATAAAAGAATTATTAAAATTAGCACCAGCAGAAGCAACTTTGGTTGAAAATGGAATTGATAAAGTTATTTCAATCCACAACATCAAAAAAGGCGATTTGCTTCGTGTAAAACCCGGAGAAAAAATTCCGGTTGACGGAAAAATAACAACTGGTGAAAGTAGCATTGATGAATCTATGATTACAGGAGAGCCAATTCCAGTAGACAAAAAAACAGGCGATGCCGTGATTTCTGGTACAATAAACGGAACAAAATCATTTGTTATGATTGCAGAAAAAGTTGGTTCAGAAACGATGCTTTCACAAATTATCCAAATGGTAAATGATGCAAGCAGATCTCGCGCTCCAATTCAGAAATTAGCTGATAGAGTTTCTAAATATTTTGTTCCAACTGTTGTTATCATTTCAATTGTAACCTTTTTTGTTTGGGCAAAATTTGGTCCAGAACCTGCTTATGTCTACGGATTAATCAACGCGATTGCGGTTCTTATTATTGCTTGTCCTTGCGCACTTGGGCTCGCAACTCCAATGTCGGTTATGGTTGGCGTTGGAAAAGGAGCACAAAACGGAATTCTGATCAAAAATGCCGAAGCCTTGGAAAACATGAATAAAATTGATGTTTTGATTACCGACAAAACTGGAACAATTACCGAAGGAAAACCATCTGTAGAAAAAATCTATGCCATAAATAATGACGAAGATTTTCTGCTTCAAAACATTGCTTCTCTAAATCAGCACAGCGAACATCCTTTGGCGCAAGCCGTAGTCAATTTCGCGAAAGCAAAAAATACTTCATTGAAAGAAGTTCATGGTTTTGAAACTATTGCAGGAAAAGGTGTTTTTGGAACTATAGAAAACATAAATGTCGCTTTAGGAAACAAAAAATTAATGGATGAAATTGGTGCTTCTGTTTCTACCGATTTAGAACAAAAAGTAATTTCTGAACAGAATTTAGGAAAAACTATTTCATACATCGCGATTGAAAAAAGCGTTTTAGGCTTCGTAGCCATTACCGATGCCATCAAAGAAAACAGCGCAAAAGCCATTAAAGAATTAATCGCTCAAGGGGTTGAAGTTATCATGATGACTGGTGATAATCATAATACGGCAAAAGCTGTTGCTGAACATTTACATTTAAGCTCTTTCAAAGCAGATTGTCTTCCACAAGATAAATTAAAAGAAATTGAACGTCTTCAAGCACAAGGAAAAATCGTTGCCATGGCTGGAGACGGAATCAATGATGCGCCGGCTTTGGCTCAATCCAACATCGGAATTGCAATGGGAACGGGAACAGATGTTGCAATCGAAAGCGCTAAAATTACTTTAGTAAAAGGCGATTTAAATGGAATCGTAAAAGCCAAAAACCTCAGCCACGCTGTAATGTCAAATATCAAACAGAATTTATTCTTTGCTTTTATATATAACACTTTAGGCGTGCCAATTGCAGCAGGAATTTTATATCCATTTTTAGGAATATTGCTTTCGCCAATGTTGGCTGCGGTAGCAATGAGTTTGAGTTCTGTATCCGTAATCGTAAATGCTTTGCGATTGAGAAATTTAAAACTAAAACTTGGAGTGAAATTATTTTAAACACATAGAAACATTTTTAGTAGACAATTAAAAAAGGCGTTCACTAATTTAAATGACGCTGTGCGAAAAAAAAATAGACAAAAAAATACGCTTCGGAGAAGCGAAATATTTATAGATACAGTATTAGTATTGATAGTAAAGCTCCAGCGGAGCGACATCTTTTTTACATTAACCACATATTTCGCTCCGCTGGAGCTCTTTTATATAAACGGAATTGAATTTCTATAAATATTTCGCTCCGCTGGAGCTTAACAAAATTAAATTGTGCTCAATTTATTTAAAATTATAATCTAATGATTAAGATCAAATATATCCTTATCCTTTTTTTAATTGCTTTTCAGCTAAAGGCTCAAAAAGTAGTGCGTTACGATTTGCATGTTCGTGATACGATTGTCAATTTTTCGGGTAAAGAAAAACGTGCAATTTCTGTGAACGGACAAATTCCGATGCCAACTCTAACTTTTACCGAAGGCGATATTGCAGAAATTTATGTCCATAACGAATTAAAAAAGGAAAGTACTTCGATGCACTGGCACGGATTGTTTCTTCCAAATAAAGAAGATGGAGTTCCATATCTTACGCAAATGCCGATTGAACCTGGAACAACTCATAAATATACCTTCCCTATTATTCAGAACGGAACCTATTGGTATCATAGTCATTCGGGGTTACAAGAACAAATTGGTTTATATGGACTTTTTATCATCAATAAGAAAAAAGACGATTCAACAATTAGAAGTGGCATTGACGATTTGCCAACAATTCCAGTTATTTTAAGCGAATGGTCAGATCTTAAACCAGAGAATATTCAGCGAATGCTGCACAATGCCAATGATTGGTTTGCTATAAAAAAAGGAACGACTCAAAGTTATGCCGAAGCCGTAAAACAAGGGCATTTTTCGACCAAAGTGACCAACGAATGGAAACGAATGAACGCAATGGATGTCAGCGATGTTTATTATGAAAAATTTCTCATCAATGGAAAAAATGAACAGCAGTTTTCAGATCTTAAACCTGGCTCAAAAGTACGATTGCGAATTGCCAACGGTGGTGCTTCGAGTTATTTTTGGCTAACTTACGGTGGAGGAAAAATTACAGTTGTGGCCAGCGATGGAAACGATGTCGAACCAGTAGAAGTAGATCGCTTAATAATTGCCGTTTCTGAAACTTATGATGTTGTTGTTACCGTTCCAGAAGACCATAAATCTTTTGCTTTTTTGGCTACAGCCGAAGACAGAACAGGATCTGCGTCTTTGTTTTTAGGAAGTGGAGAGAAACAGCCCGTTCATCATCTTTCGAAATTAAAATATTTTGAGGGAATGAAAATGATGAATGATATGATGAAAATGAATGGCGAAATGAACGACATGGGCATGAATATGTCTTTGAATAAAATGGACATGAACGCCGTAATGTATCCTGAAATTTCTGGTGAAGATGAGAATGCAAAACCTGCGATGGATCATTCGAATCATAATATGGAAAACATGAAAATGGAAAGGGACAGCACTGAAACTTCAGAAATTGTGACTTTGAATTACGGAATGCTGAAATCTCCGTTTAAAACCAATCTTCCAAAAGATGCGCCTGTAAAAGAATTGCGTTTCACTTTATCTGGAAATATGAATCGTTACGTGTGGAGTTTGGATAATAAAGTGGTTTCTGAAACCGATAAAATCTTAATTAAAAAAGGAGAAAACGTTCGTATCGTTTTATATAATGGTTCGATGATGCGCCACCCAATGCACTTGCATGGACATGATTTTAGAATCTTGAACGAACATGGTGATTATTCTCCGCTGAAAAATGTGATCGATATTATGCCAATGGAAACTGATACGATCGAGTTTCAGGCCAATGCAGATGGTGACTGGTTTTTTCACTGTCATATTTTATATCACATGATGGCTGGAATGGGAAGAATTTTTACTTATGAAAATTCCGCTCCAAATCCGTTAATTCATCATCCTGAAATGGCTTTTAAAATGCTAAAAATGGATGACAGAATGTTTCATTTCATGGCAGAAAATGATTTTGCAACCAACGGAAATGATGGTGAAGCAATGTTCAGCAACACACGTTGGAGTATTGGAACCGAATGGAGATTGGGTTATAACGACAAACACGGTTATGAAACTGAAACTCACATTGGTCGTTACATCGGAAAAAATCAATGGTTAATGCCTTTTATTGGTTTTGACTGGCGTTACCGAAAAATGGGAATGGACGAACAGGAACAAAATCTGTTTGGACAAAAAAACACCAAAGACAACCGTTCGGTTTTTAGTGCCGGTGTTGAATACACTTTGCCAATGCTCATAAAAGCACAAGTTGAGGTTTACACGGATGGAAATGTAAGAGTACAATTTGAACGAAAAGATATTCCGCTTTCACAAAGACTTCGAATGAATTTAATGTGGAATACTGATAAAGAATACATGGCTGGATTGAAATACATTGTTGCCCGTAACTTCGGAATCACAACGCATTATGATAGCGATATGGGAATTGGTTTTGGGGTTAGTTTGAATTATTGATTTTTCTTTCAACCATATAAGTGATTTAAGTTCATTGAAAAGAATTCTAAGTAATCAAATAAATTTTATCTTAGTTTTCTTAAAATCAATAATCATGAGAAAAACATCTTTTTTACTTCTTCTAATTCTCGGAATAACTTTAACAAGCTGTGATCCATCACAAGGTGTTTCGTTTACTAATAAAGGAGAAAGTAATGTCAAAGTAAAGCTGATAATAAATCCGCAAGTGAAAAACGATCAATTGGATGAAATGAAAAAAGGAGATTCAATTGTTTTTAATTTAGTTCCTCATAATCCTGAAGAAAAAGAAGGTTATATTTATTTTGGAAGAGGAAGATGGAACGATGAAAATATTAGTGAAATTAGCAAATCTATTAAAAGCATTGAAATTGAAAATGATAACTATAAGATCGTTTTCAAATCACAGCTAGCAATGCATAAATTACTAAAAGAAAATTATAAAGGCATAATTATGAAATCTTTAAACATTGAAATTGACGACAATTTTTTTAACTAAACTAATATGAAGAAAATATTTCTCTTATTTATAATACTTTCAACAATAAGTGCCTTCGCTCAATTCGCTGTAATAAAAGACAATGACGGATTTGTAAATATTAGAACTGAAGCTTCAATAGGAAACAATATTTCAGACCAATTAAAAAATGGTTTTGTGGTGTATTGTTTTGAACCTGCAAAAAATTGGATCAATATAGATTATTCAAAAAACAATAAAGATTTAAGTGGTTATTTATACAAAGACAGAGTTAAGTATTTATCAGATTTCGAGAAAATTCCGTTAGTAAAGGAAACTAAAACGAAAGTTGTTTTCCAGAAAGCTGATATTACTATTAGTATTGAAAGTAAAAATTTCCAATCAAATACTGCAAAACTCAGCTATTTTAAAGACAGTAAATCGATCGTAGAAAAAATTAACGGGAAGCATTTTTGGGGAACTGACGGAGAAATTCCTAAAACAACTTTTAAATCCATAACGATAACCATAGGATCTCAAACCATTGAACTTCCTAAAAATACTTTCGAGGATTTATTTGAACCAAATCTTTTTAGAACCCAAATAAATTATGACAAAAACTCTAACACTTTATATATTTCTTCAAGCAATAGCGATGGCGCTGGAAGTTATGAATTGGCTTGGGTTATAGAAAAAGGACAATATAAAGAGCGTAAAGTTGCTTATGGCTTTTAGTGTCTGAATCACTTTTATCAAAACATTAACAATAAAAATATTCTTACGTAATATGAAATCCGTTTATATTTGGTTTACCAATTATAATCTCTAACACAAAAAATATTTAATCAAAATGACAAAAGTTATCACTGTAATGACAGCAGCCTTATTTTCAATTGGAGTAATGGCTCAAGAAACAAAACCCACCACAAAAGAAAAAACAAAAAAAGAATCTTGTTGTAAAAAGACAACAGATAAAAAAGATAAAAAGTCTTGTTGCGTTAAAAAATAAGTTAGAAAAAAAGACCTCAATTTCTTGAGGTCTTTTTTTTAACTAATAATATTTAACTACTGATTGTTTATATATAAATATCCAGATTTATTAGTGTGATTTCCATTATCTCCATACTCAATGATGTAGAAATAAGTGCCAGTTGGAAGTTTATCTTTTCTAGCAACAGTTGCACGTCCGTCTGAGAATCCTTCAAAAGGATTTGTTACGTTATCATAACCTTTTTTCTCATAAACAATTACTCCGTAACGATTGTAAATTCTAACTGTATTGTTCGGGAAACAATTTATGCCTTCAATTTTAAAGACATCATTTTTTCCGTCTCCATTAGGTGAAATGGCGTTATAAATATTCATCAGACAAATAACATTTACTGTTTGTGTAAATGTAGTCTGGTTACCACAGTTATCAGCAGCAATCCAGTTTCTCACAAGAGAATATTTACTTTCACAGTCACCATCTAAACGTGTTTCCGTATAAGTAACTGTTGCACTTCCACAGTTATCACTTGCGGTAAGAGTTACTGCGTTTGGAATAGTGTTACAATCTGCTGTAATTACTGCCTCTGGAAGAGGTTCGTTAAAGACAGGTGCTTTCGTGTCATGAACAAGAATAATTTGGTTGCATGTAGCCGTATTTAAAACAGTATCTTCTCCTGCATCTCGCAATCCGTTGCCATTTGCATCCTCATATTCTGTAATGGTATAAGTTCTTGTAATGCTTGAATTGCAACCTTGATCAGGACCATTTGAAGCTGTAATCTGAATAACACCACACTGACCATTTGTAATATTTCCATCACCATTTCCTAAAGCTTCAAATTGAGCTTCTGTCAAAGTTGTTTCTGATGGCAAATCACTATAACAAGATACAGTAGTTGGTGCAAAAGTTGGACATACTACATTAAAAACACAGCAATTTGGCGCATTTCCTGCTACATCTAGTGTGTTACAAGTACTAGCACCCTGAATATGCAGATCATAATTGCTACCAGAAACAATTGTACTAGAGGTCCAGGTATTTCCTGACCATATTCCAGGCGCTCCCGTACCCGTTACCGTATAAGGCCCTTCACCAGTTACAGATAAACTTACTTTATAACCTGAAATATCATCAAGACAGATTGCACTTTCTGATCCTACTAGTGCAATCGGTGTTATAGTTACATTTTGATTTACAGTTTTTGTATATCCGTTACCATAATCAAATGTCCATGTTACAACAGTTGTTCCCTGAGCTGTAATTGGAAATAAAGTCGTAGTTGTTCCTGTTATTGTTCCAGCACATTCATCAGTAATTGTTGGCATTTTTGGCATTACAGA
>Ga0308157_10007506_pt1 | contig 12681 bp, 15 predicted proteins | sample PhyBR1_FD_201035 | JGI IMG/M metagenome (GOLD analysis project Ga0308157, IMG submission 201035) | Phyllosphere microbial communities from UC Gill Tract Community Farm, Albany, California, United States - DLSLB.R1 | ecosystem: Host-associated > Plants > Phyllosphere > Unclassified | place: USA...
GCCACGTCGGTCGGCAGCGGGTTCAAGGGCGGTGAAGTCACGCCGCTGTTCTACATTGGTGCCACGCTGGGGAATGCGCTGGCCCCGTTGCTGCACATGCCGCTTGCGATGATGGCCGGCCTCGGTTTTGTCGCCGTGTTTGCGGGGGCTGCAAACACCCCCATCACCACCATCCTGATGGCGCTGGAGCTGTTCGGCGCGCAGATCGGTCCATTTGCCGCCATTGCCTGTGTGAGCGCCTATCTGTGTTCCGGGCATGCCGGCATCTACCAGGCGCAGCGAATCGGGCGCAGCAAGCACCGCCTGCACCGGCAGGCCGGGCAGCCATGAGCACCTGTGAGCACCCCGGTTCTGCCAAGGCATGCGATCTTGGACCCTCCAAGACCGCATGCCAGCGCATTCACGATTTTTCTTTGAGCTCGTTGATTGAATCCAGTACGTACAAAGTCGTAGACCAGATGACGTAAACAAACAGGAGCATGCCCAAAAAGGGAATCAGGGTGAGAATGACAAACAGCGGTACGCTTCTTTGGGTTCTTTTTGCAACTTGTGCTGCAAAGATGGCATAAATCCCCTGAATCAGCATCATGGGAATCAGGCTGGTGAGTGTGTGCAAAATGGATGTATCCAAAATACTTGTCCTTGATTATGGGGTTTCAAAATCAAAAATCTAGCACCATGAAATTATGCCATGCTCAAACTCGTCCTGTGCGCCTTCCAGATACCGCAACGGGCTGACTGCCTGGTTTCGCTACCTGTCTGCAATGCCAGGCACAACACCCCATATAGGGCTATTTTCAAGCTGACGACCTATCCGTTCTCCTATATGGCACACCGCAAGGAAGAAGCAGGACCGAGACTAAACCAGTTAAAGCACTATAACGTGCGCAACTTGGAGTGGAGCGCAAGGTATCTGGGTGTGGCGAAACGGTACGGTTTTCGGTATTTCCCGGAAAATTCCGCAGCTCGATACCGATTCTCGTGGTGCATAAGAACCCGCAGGTGATAAGGCGCCGCGCAGCCCTACGAATATGGGCACCACCATAATCGCACCATGTCCTGCGTCTCCTGAATATGCGCTATACCTGCTCCGAATTGGCTACGCCACCGTGGAGCATTTCCGCATGGTGCCTGCCATTGCGCTCCATGCACCCGGGCGCTGCGCTGCCGGTCTGACAGACCGGCTTTTTCAAGCACCTGCCCGCCACCCACGGCACACCACTGGCAGCCGCCTACACTGCTTGCTTTGTCGCCCTTTCCTGCACCGCCATGACTTCCTTTGACGATCTCCCGCTGCACCTGCCCGCCTACTGCCAGAGCGTGCCACTGGACAAGTGCTACCGCCTGCTGAACCACGGACCCACGGTGCTGGTGTCGGCCGCACACGCGGGCGAGGCCAACGTGATGGCCGCTGCCTGGGCCTGCGCACTGGACTTTGCACCGCCCAAGGTGACGGTGGTGCTGGACAAACAGACCCGCACCCGGGCCTTGGTGGAGGCCAGCGGCCAGTTCGTGCTGCAGCTGCCCACCCGCGCCCAGGCCCGGCTGACACTGGATGTGGGCACCGACAGCGCCGTGCAGCACCCGGACAAGCTGCAGCGCCACGGCGTGGAGCTGTTCCGCCCGCCCGCAGCACCCGGCGCCCCGCTGGTGGCCGGCTGCGCCGGCTGGCTGGTGTGCTGCCTTATCCCCGAGCCGCACAACCAGCAGGCCTACGACCTGTTCATTGGCGAAGTGACGGCCGCCTGGGCCGACGAACGCGTGTTCCAGCACGGCCGCTGGAAATTCGATGCCGCGCCAGACGACCTGCGCACCCTGCACTATGTGGCGGGCGGCCAGTTCTATGTCACCGGCGACAGCCTGCAACTGCCCAGCAGCATGCCAGAGTAAGCAGCGGCGGCTGCGGGTCGCCCCTGCGGGCCATGCGCAGTGGCTTCCCCGGTGCCATTGCCATTGTCATGGCCGTTGAAGTGAGGGCAATCGCTTCAGTTGGCCCCCCCCTCCAGAAACACACAGCGCCCACACAGGCCGCCATGTTTTTGTACCGCAGCGGAAGGCGGCACCGCTCAGCGGTTGCGCTCTTTGTCCTTGTCCTCACCCAGGCCCAGGCGGTCCATCAGCCCTCCCGTGTTCACATCGGCGCTGGGGCCCTGGCCGGTAGCGGCCTCCACGCCGCCCATGAAATAGTTCATGGCCGTGAAGGCGCGGCTGGTTTCTTCGCCGCTGTTGATGGTTTCATCCACATTGCCACCTTCGGTGTAGACGCGCACCCAGGTACGTGGCGAATAGGCCAGGCGCTCCATGGTGCGCAGCGGTACGTCAAACGCCGTGGCCGGATAGCCTTGTTGCAAGGCTGCGGTCTGCGAGCGTGAACGCACGCGCAGTACCTCTCCACTGCCAAGATGGAAGTCTGCCCCCGTCACTGCGGCCTGCTGGTAGGGCAAGCCAATGCTCAGCACGGCCTGCCCCTTCTTCGCGGCGGTCCAGGATGCCGCCAGCGTGGGGCATTGCGGGCGGCTGCATTGCACCTTCTCGGGAGCCACGGTCACGGTCTTGACGCCCTTGGCATCCACACCTTGCTGCACCTGCGGCACCAGTGCCTGCTTGCTTGCACACCCTGCCACCACCAGGGCACCCAGCACCCCTGCCAGCCAGAACTTCATATCGCTCACTCCAGATCCAAAACCCGCATGGTGCCATGCCTGACCGCCCCCAGGGCAAAAGCCGCAGTGCAGCCCTGTCCACGGCAGGCGTCTTGACCTTGGAATCGAACCATGTAGGGCGCCTGAGACGAAGCCATCTTCCGCCCACAGCACCCTGCACACGGTCAGCCCTGACATCCGGTTGCGTGCGTATCGGGCTCACCTAGCGCAGCGCGCGCAAGACCAGCTCATACAGCTCGTCATGGCTGTGCTGGATATGGATGGCTTCGCCGTTCAGAAAAAAGGCTGGCGTACCATCCACCCCGCTGCGCTCCCCGCCGTCGATATCGGCACGGATGCGGGCTTCCAGGTGCCCACCGGCCATGGCCGGCCCCAGTTCCTCCGCGTTCAGTTGCAGCATCTGCAGCAAGCGCCCGTACAGCGGTGGTCCCAGGGTCGCCTGGTGGCTGTAGAGCCAGTCGTGCGCCTTCCAGAAACGGTCGTACTGGCCCGCGAACTCCACCACCAAGGCCGCCGGCAGCGCCTGGGCATGCATGGGCAGTGGAAAGTTGCGGAACACCACCGCCACCCGGTCACCCAGCTCCTGGCGAATGCGCTGCAAGGTCGGCTCCGCCATGCCGCAGTAGGGGCACTGGTAATCGCCATAGACCACCAGCACCACGGCGGCATTGCGCAGACCATAGACATGGTCGGCAGCGGAAACAGGGACGTGCAGTGCAGACATGGGCCAGTTCCTCCATCACACAGGCAGCAGAAAAAAGACGGGACCAGGCAGGACATGACAAGGCCCACACCTGCCGCACGGCCACCATGCTGGCATGGGCGAGCACTAACCACGGGTGAGGACTCCCTCCCAGACCTGTCCGCCATCTGCCCGTTGTTTCTGTAGGCCTGTGCCGTACCGGGCTGCACGCTGCGGCAGCCGTCCTACGCCTGCTGCAGCCCATGCCTGCCTACGATGCAAGCGTGCGCACGGGCCTGGACAGGCGGCATGGCGCGAGACGGGCCGGCAACGCACACCCCACGACCAGACCAGGAGCTCACCATGGGCCGCGAAACCGTTTCCACCCCCAACGTCACCGTCATCTTCGACGGCCAGCGCTGCATTCACTCGCGCCACTGCGTGCTGGACCGCCCGGACGTGTTTGTACCCAATGTCAAGGGCGCCTGGATCCACCCCGAACGTGCCACCCCGGAGGAAGTACTGGAGCTGGCACACAACTGTCCCTCCGGTGCCATCCAGTCCCAGCACCCGGACGGTGCGGCCATGGAGCTGCCGCCGCTGGTCAACACCGTGCGCGTGCGCGAGAACGGGCCGCTGGCCTTCCATGCGGAACTGGTGGTGGCCGGCCGACCCGACGGCCTGCGCGCCACACTGTGCCGCTGCGGCGCGTCGCAGCTCAAGCCCTACTGTGACGGCAGCCACACTGCCGCCGGCTTCACCGCCACGGGGGAGCCGCCAACACAGGAATCCAACCCGCTGTCCCGGCGCAACGGTCCGCTGCAGATAGACCCCACCACCAACGGCCCGCTGCATGTGAGCGGCCCGCTCGAAGTGGTCAGCGGCACAGGCCGCACCATCACCCGGGTGACAGACACCTGGCTGTGCCGCTGCGGGCACTCCGCGAACAAGCCGTTTTGTGACGGCAGCCATGCGAAGGCGGGATTTGTCAGCAGGGATTGAACAGGCGCGGCCCGGCCGGCATGCCCCCGGCAGCCCGAAGCGATGACGGGCCCAGGCTGGATCCGGGATGGGGTCAACGGCTCTCCATGCGCAGCGCCTCGATCACCAGCGTCAGCGCCGGGGAGGGTTGCCTGCGGTTGGCGTAATACAGGTGGTAGCCCGGGAAGCTGGGCCACCAGTCCTGCAGCACCGGCACCAGGGTACCCTGCTCAAAATGGGGCTGCAGCAGATCCAGTGGCACATAGGCCAGCCCAATGCCATCCAGTGCGGCGCGCAGCAGCCAGAACGTGTTGTTCACCGTGACCTGCCCCGTCACCCGCACATTCAGTGCCTGGCCCCCTTTTTCAAACACCCAGGCGTACAGCCCTCCGTAGGTGGGCAGGCGCAGATTGATGCAGCGGTGCCCGGTCAGATCAGCGGGACTGAGCGGCAGTTGGCGGCCTTCCAGATAGGCCGGCGATGCCGCCACCGCCATGCGCAGGTCCGGGCTGATGCGCACGGCAATCATGTCCTTGTCCAGCTGGTTGCCGGAGCGCACCCCGGCATCAAAGCGCTCGGCCACGATATCGGTCATGGCGTAGTCCACCGCAAACTCCACCTGGATGTCGGGATAGGCATGCAACAGCGGCAGCAACCGGGGCCAGAGCACGGTGGTTATGGCGTGGTTGTGTGTGGAGATCCGCACCGTGCCCGCCGGCTTGTCACGCTATGCCGCCAGCGCGGCCAGCTCGGCATCGATGGTTGGCGCTATCGGCCGGCACCACACACGCGCAGGAAACGCCCATGCACCACCCTACCACCCCACCACACACTACACACCACACCTCCTCTGGCACCAGCCTCACGGCCCGGCAACTGGCCATCGCACCTGTCGCAGCGTGGGCAGCGGTGGGCGACATGCCCCGACTTCGCACGGCACTGGGGCAGGCGCTGGACGCCGACATGCCGATCCAGGAGGCCAAGGAGCCGCTGGTGCAGGTCTATGCCTATGCCGGCTTTCCACGCAGCCTGAACGCCCTGGGTGAGCCGATGCAGTTGGTCGATGCCCGCAGGCAACGCGGCGTGCAAGACACCGTGGGTCGCGAACCCGGTGCCGTCCCCACGGGCGACGCCCTGCTGGCACTGGGCACCACCAACCAGACCAGGCTTGCCGGGGGCCCGGTCACCGGACCGCTGTTTGACTTTGCACCGGCCATCGATGTGTTCCTAAAATCACACCTGTTCGGCGACATCTTTGCGCGCGACAACCTGGACTGGCAAAGCCGCGAAATCGCCACCGTCGACATGCTGGCGGCCATGCCTGGCGTCGACGGCCAATTGCAGGCCCATATGCGCATCAGCCTGAACACCGGCCTGACGGCTATCCAGCTGCAGCAGGTGGTGCAGTTGCTGACCAACCAGGTCGATGCTGCTTCCGGCGCGCGCGCACAGGCGGCGCTGGCCCGGCAACTGCGCTTGCAACCCTGACATTGAGCGTGAAAGGATGACCATGGAAACCAACCAACTGCACCGCGGACGCCTCATCGACCACATCCAGCTAGTGGTGAGCGACCTCCAAGCCAGCCAAGACTTCTACACCGCCGTCCTGGCTGTGCTGGAGATTCCCATCATTGGCACCAGTGATGATTTCTTCTGGGCGGACGAACTGGTGGTGTCCTCAGCCGGCAGCCCGGCCGCGCTGGGCGTGCTGACAGGCCGCTGCCACCTGGCTTTCCAGGCCAGAGACCAGGCCATGGTGGAGGCATTTCACCGTGCGGCGCTGGCGCATGGCGGACGCGACAACGGCCCTCCGGGCGAGCGGCCCTACCACCCCGGGTACTACGCGGCCTTTGTGCTGGACCCCGACGGCAACAACATCGAAGCCGTGTACCACGGCGAGGCCCGGCGCACCGCACCATCGGTGGTGATCGATTTCTAGCGCGGCCCCGTGCAGGCCATTCCAGCGCTTCAATCCACCCACCACCATGGCGGCAGCGGTGACCGCGTCTGCGCGCGCTGAGAACAGTCATCCACTGCCACCACCACGCCCCGGTGGTGCTCGGCGCTGGCCATGCGGCCAGCGATTGCCAACGGCGCGCTTGCTTTCCGGATTGGATTGGCTTGCCAGAAGCCATCTGTTCGAAGTAGCGCCAACGGTGCATCAAGACTGCGGTGCTAATGGAAACAGGAGCGTTGAACCAGCTGCACAACTCTGGCCAATTCAGTGCAGAGGGTTCACAGGGACCGCTGAGGGACGAGAACTCCAGGAGCCCCTTTGTAGTCCAATCGCCCCCAGCAATGCCTCCCCCACGCCTACCCCGCTGACAGCTCAGCGCTGCATAGTTAACAGCTCCCACCAGCAAAGGAGTTTGTATGACCAAGCCAGCAGCGAAAAAGAGCAGTGCCAAGCCGTCAGTGACCGACCTACGCGGGAATGCCGGCGAGCTGCAGCAGCAAGCCGGGGGCAGCCACCCGGCGATGACGACCCAGCAAGGCATCCCGGTCCCTGACAACCAGAACTCTCTCAAGGCCTATGAGCGTGGGCCCAGCCTCCTCGAAGACTTCATCCTTCGCGAGAAGATTACCCACTTCGACCACGAGCGCATCCCCGAGCGCATCGTCCACGCCCGTGGCACGGGGGCCCACGGCTACTTCGAGTTGAGTCAATCCCTGGCCAAATACACCACGGCTCAAGTACTCACCGAAACGGGCAAGAAGGTACCCATCTTCGTGCGCTTTTCCACCGTGGCCGGCGGTGCAGGCTCCGTGGACACCCCGCGCGACGTGCGTGGTTTCGCCATCAAGTTCTATACCGACGAAGGCAACTGGGATCTGGTCGGAAACAACGTGCCTGTGTTCTTCATCCAGGACGCGATGAAGTTTCCAGATCTTGTACACGCGGTGAAGATGGAGCCCGATCGCGGCTTTCCGCAGGCTGCCTCGGCCCACGATACGTTCTGGGATTTCATCTCGCTGATGCCCGAGTCCATGCACATGGTGATGTGGATCATGAGCGACCGCACCATCCCCCGCAGCCTGCGGACCATCGAAGGGTTTGGTGTGCACAGCTTCCGGCTGATCAACGCCCAGGGCGACAGCACCTTTGTCAAGTTCCACTGGCGACCCGAATTGGGCATCCAGTCCACCGTGTGGGACGAAGCGCTGGCGCTGCAAGCCGCCGACAACGACTTCCATCGCCGCGACCTGTTTGAAGCCCTGGAGGCCGGCCAAGCGCCTGCCTGGGAGCTGAGCGTGCAGCTGTTCACCGAGGAGCAGGCCAGCAAACTGCCCTATGACCACCTTGACCCCACCAAAATCATTCCGGAAGAAATTGTGCCGCTGCAAAAAATCGGCCGTTTTGTACTCAATCGCTGGCCCGACAACTTCTTTGCAGAGACCGAACAGGTGGCCTTCTGCCCAGCCAACGTGCCGCCAGGCATCGATTTCTCCAACGACCCGCTGTTGCAAGGCCGCTTGTTCTCGTATCTGGATACGCAGCTCTCGCGCCTGGGTGGGCCCAATTTTGCGCAAATCCCCATCAATGCGCCGAAATGTCCCTTCGCCCATCACCAGCGCGACGGACATATGCAGATGCAAGTACCCAAGGGTCGCGTGGCCTATGAACCGTCCAGCCTGCAACCCGACAGCCCGCGTGCTTCGCTGGCTCAGGGCTCTCGCTCATTTGCCGAAGCTGCGGTAGGCAGCAAAGGCCGTGTACGCCCCGAATCGTTCGCGGACCATTACAGCCAGGCACGCATGTTCTTCCGCAGCCAAAGTCCCCTGGAGCAGGCCCACATCGCCAGCGCCTTGGTGTTTGAGCTTTCAAAGGTACAGACACCCCATGTGCGCAGCGCGGTGGTCAGCCAGCTGCGCGTGATTGACGAGGAACTGGGCCAGCGCGTGGCCAAGGGCTTGGGCCTGTCGCCGGTGCCTGATGCAGTGCAGCCCGCCGTCCCCGTGCAGGACCTGCCGGTCAGCCCGGCCACCCGCATCATCGACCGAATGAAGCCCACGCTGGAAGGCCGCTGCGTAGCCATTTTGGTGGATGAAGGATCGAATGCCGAGTCCGTTGCCGCGATGCGCAAGGCGCTGGAAGCGGCCAAGGCCAGCGTCAAGTTGATTGCCCCGCGCCTGGGTGGCATCAGGCTGAGTGATGGCAAAGAAGCCGCCATCGATGGCCAACTGGCCGGATCGCCCTCCGCCCAGTTTGATGCGGTGGCTTCCATCATCCCGCTGGAGTCTGGCAAAAAACTGGCCAAGCAAGCCGCAGCGCAGAACTGGTTTCGCGATGCCTTTGGTCACCTTAAAGCTATCGCAGCCTGCAAGGGCACACACGCCATCCTCGACGCCGCAGGGGTGAAGCCCGACGCCGGCATAGTGGACCCGAGTGACACCAAAGCGTTTGTGAAGGCCGCGGTATCTCGCTTTTGGGAACGTGAGCCCTCATTGCGCAGTCTTGCGTGAACGAGATGTACAGGCCCTGCCAGCGCCTTCCACTAGTGGTTACGGAGTCGTTGTGCGCTCTGCCTTCGCACCGCGGGCAGGGCCGAATGGATCGAATGGGACAGAGTTTCTGCGGCTCTGGATCGCATCGTCAACAGATAACCGGAGATGGAGCCATAAATATTCACACCCGATATCAGGCTTGTATCGACGCATGCAACACTTGTGCTGCCGCCTGCAATGCCTGCCTGGCCGCTTGCCTCAAGGAAGACGACGTGAAAATGATGCGGCGCTGCATTGCACTCGACACCGATTGCGCAGCCATCTGCAGCCTTGCAGCGCATGCGATGGCCCGCGACAGTGAAATGGCTCGGCATTTTTGCCGTGTGTGCAGTGAAGTCTGCCTGGCTTGTGCGAACGAATGCTCACAGCATTCACATGACCATTGCCAGCAGTGTGCTGACGCATGCAAGCACTGCGCTAAAGCCTGCCAGGCAATGGTCAATTGAGGCCGAGCTGCCAGGCTTTAAGCCAGTGCCACACGACGCAAAGGCATGCGGCACGGACGGTCGCGCCTTTGCGGTGGCTGAAGTGCTCGCTAGCCCAATTTCAGCCTTCTGCAGCCGTTCCTGTGATGGGAAGCACAACGCCCGTGATGTAGCTGGAGCAGGCTGAAGATGCCAGGAAAACATATGCCGGCGATATTTCCTCAGGTTGAGCGGGTCGCCGCATGTCGGTTTTGGCCCCAAACCGCACCACCTCCTCGGCCGTTTTGTCCGCAGGATTGAGCGGCGTCCAGACAGGGCCTGGTGCGACGGCATTCACGCGGATATTGCGCCCGGCCAGGTTACTTGCAAGCGCCTTGGTGAACGCATGGATTGCGCCCTTCGTGGCAGAGTAATCCAAGAGATTCTTGCTCCCGCGAAGGCCTGTGACCGAACCGGTATTGATAATGCAGTCCCCCTGACCAAGATGAGGCAGCACGGCTCTGACCATATGAAAGTAGCCAAAGACGTTCGTCTTGAACGTCTCTTCAAGTCGCTGCTCGGTGAGATCTTCAATGCGTTCCGCATGCTCCTGAAAGGCCGCGTTGTTTACCAGCACATGGATGGCGCCGAACTTCGCTACCGCCTTGGCAACCATACCCTCGCAAAATGCGGCATCTTGTACGTCCCCCGAGATGGGCAGGCATGTGCCACCTTCGGCTTCCACCAGGCGACAGGTTTCTTGGGCATCCTCGTCTTCGTTCAGATAGGCAATGGCGACGTGGGCACCTTCGCGTGCAAAGAGAATCGCGACCGCCCGACCGATGCCTGAATCGCCCCCTGTAATGATTGCCACCTTGCCTTCCAATTTGCCGCTGCCACGATAGTCCTTGGCAAGACTCCGAGGCTGCAGTGGCATGTCGGCCTGCAACCCTGGCTTGGCAAGCGTCTGCGACGGCAGAGGGGGCGCTGGCTCGTCATGTCCCGGGCCTGGAGCGCCTTTGTCTTTTGGCTTTGCACGCGCATTACGTGTGGGTGCCTGGCGGTCATCTGCATCCTGCGTCGCCTGAATAACCTGTTGGCGTTGCACAGCGGCATCGGCATCGGCATCGGCAGGTCGCTCAGATTTTTTCCACTTGTTTGGGTCTTTCATCGCGGTGATTTCTTTCATGTCTTTGCGTTAACGCCGATTAACCAAGCAAGGTTATAAAATTCACACCATGCTATTGCTCTGAAAATTCAATTATCTTCATACTGAACTTGAAGGTCTATTATAAGAACTATGCAGGCGAAATGTAATATTGATTTACAGTGATCTCAGGCTGATAATTCCGTGTGGTGTAGTCCATATCTTTCATATATTTATTGAATAACCTTACAAATATTTTCTTCGTCCCAGTATAAAAATTAAGTACAGGAGGCAAACATGCTACGTTATGCTGTTATTTTCTTGGTCATTGCACTGATCGCTGCCGTTTTGGGATTTGGCGGGATCGCAGCAGGTGCAGTGGATATCGCGAAAATTCTCTTCTTTGTCTTTATCGCGATTGCAGTAATTACATTTGTCGTAAGTTTGATCAACAAGAAATAATTTCCGACATCCAACCCAGAAAGGAATCGTCATGAAAGAAAGCAACACTTCTCGCGCTCTGATTGTCGCCATTGCATTGGGCTCTGGCGTTTTGGCTGTCACAGGCTGCTCTGTGGCCCGCAATCAACAAAGCGTTGGGTCCTATATGGATGACTCCGGCATCACCACAGCGGTAAAAGCGAAATTTGCAGAGGATAAAACTGTTGCGGCCACCTCCATCAGCGTGGAAACCATGAAGGGTGTAGTTCAGCTCTCCGGCTTTGCCAAAAGCCAGGCAGAAAAAGATCGAGCAGAATCCATCACACGCAACACCAAAGGTGTTATGGGGGTGAGGAACAGCATTGTGGTTCGCCCTTAATCTCACACGTCCATAAAATCCTTTATTAACATTCGCACCACATGGACCTGAATACGGTCAGTGGTCACGATATAGAGAAAAGCCCGCATGATGCGGGCTTTTCTATTCACAAAAATTCAACACCAGAGTGGGACTTACCGTCTGGTCAAAAGCATGCCGATGACAACCCCCACGGCCAATGCACCGCCAATGGCCTGCCATGGTGAATCATGGACATAGTCATCGGTGTTGCGAGCAACATCCCTCGAATAATCCACGGCTCCGTTGGCCGCATTTCGAGCGCGACTGAGTCCACGATCCAGGAACTGCACCGCCTCCTTCAACTTGGGTTCCTCTTTGGCGCGCGCGGCAAGCACGTCACCCGTGTCTTGCAGCAGGCGGGTCAGGTCGCGCTGAATGGTCGATACATTCGGGGAAAACAACTTCATTGTGTACTCCTTCGTGTGGTGAACAGTCTGTACAGAGTACGTCCAATGCCACGCCATGGATGTAGGTCGATCACAACCTTGACTGATACAAGCGCAGCCAAATGAAACAGTGGCTGAGTACACCACCTCCCCGCCAATGCTTTGGGCGAGGAGCGCTGCGCAACTTTAGACATCTCCGTTCTTGACCAATGTGCACAGTTTGCGCGCATTGGGCGAAATATCCAGCACAGAGTACTTTTCCATATTGACGATGTACACCAGAAAAGGCGTATAAGTGCCGCTGTCACCCACCTTGATTTCACCACATATCTGAAAATCACCCTTCTCTTTTTTGCTTTCAATGATTTCCAGCGCCCTCAATTCGGCGCTTTCCGTACCACTCAGTCTTTCGCCCAACGCATTGCGCAGAAGTGCCTCATTGATTGCAGGCTCACCGTCTGCCTGCGCTGATGCTCCACAGACCCATGCAAGAAAAATGGTTGTAAAAAATTTCCGCATTAATTTCTCCCATTTCTCCCAATAGCTGCAGCGCTCACAGCCCTTCATTTTTTCTGTATGAGAACTATTTTTCCAAACGACAGAGATCATTTCACGCATTTCCATGCAATAAGTTACAACCGAAAGATGGTTATATCATTGGACAGGTTTGAGCAGGTGCTGATCCTACAGTCCTGCAGACCTATCGACTACTCCCTATCGTCGACGAGCGACCTAATCTGTACCCAGAAGCCATTCTGCTTCGCAAGTACCAAGCGCTGAAGCGGATCAATAGAGAGAAATTGCTCTCTCCACAACATTGTCCGCACCTCGCATCGCCACCTTGATGGCATCGCATTTCCTCAGCGTTTGTGTGTAAACCCCTCTAGGAGATAGCCATGGTTACACCCAATACTGCATCGAGCATCATTTCCTCCGACAAGGTCAATGGGACCAATGTCTATAACCCCAATGGCGAAAAGCTCGGCTCGATTGACTCTCTGATGATCGACAAGATCAGCGGCCAAGTCCGTTACGCCGTGATGGAATTTGGCGGCTTCCTGGGAATAGGTA
>Ga0308157_10007508_pt1 | contig 12674 bp, 11 predicted proteins | sample PhyBR1_FD_201035 | JGI IMG/M metagenome (GOLD analysis project Ga0308157, IMG submission 201035) | Phyllosphere microbial communities from UC Gill Tract Community Farm, Albany, California, United States - DLSLB.R1 | ecosystem: Host-associated > Plants > Phyllosphere > Unclassified | place: USA...
TTCGCTCTCGGCGCGCGCTGCGTGCTCGGCGCTGGTGCGGCCCTGGCGCAGCAGACGGGAGAGGCTGTCGACGATGAGCCGAGCGGACTCATCGGTGAGCTCGCCCGCGCGCAGCGCGGCCCCGACGGCGGGGAACGGTGCCGGAAGCGACTGACCCGTGAGCGCGGTGCGCTGGCGAGTGCGCGCATCGAGCCGCGCCCAGGAGTGGGCGGCCGCCGACGAGACGCCCATCGTTCGCTGGATCAGCTCGACGCCGTTGCGGCATCCGTATGCCGACGACAGCGGGCCGCCTCGGCGCCGCGTGTCGCCGGCGGCCGGGTCGGGGGCCTGCTGCCCCGACCGCGCGGTGCGCCCGGCAGTCTCGATCGCACCCTGCTCGGCGCCGTCGAGCGGAACCAGCGGCGCCGCGCCCGCTGCGACATCGTCACGACCGCGCTCGGATCGCTCGGCGGCCTCCCCCGCGGCCCGGGAGCGCAAGCCGTCGGTCATACGGAGAACGTCGCCGACGCCCTGCATCACGGGGACGAGTTCGCTGTCTGACAACCCGCCGACCTCGTCGAGCACCTGTGCGAGCAGAGCCCGTGCGCGCTCCAGTCGATCGACCGCGCTGTGTGCGGCGGAGCGGGAATCGGACGTCATCGTCATGCTTCAAGTCTAGAACATTTATACGATTATTAGGAGTAGCTTTGCGGATCTGTGGATAACTGACTGAGAGGAATCCTTGCCAAATGGGAACATAGTTACGATGAACTTGAACATCGTCCGCGACCATAAACCATCAGGCGACCGTTCTGAGTGCGGGAGGTGCACCGGGCTGTGGGGCGATCGAGTAATTCTCTGGCACCTGAGCGAGTGAGCCCTCGCCTTTCGTGTGGCGACCGACTGTTAAACGATCAGAAAACTGATCGAAACACGCAGTTTGTATGAATGAACCGGGCAATACGTGCATCATGAAGACACCGAGCGACCGGGCGTCGAACCCCCGGATGCGCAGACCCGTCAGACAGACAGGACACGTCGAGCATGACCAGCGTGACACGAGAAGAGATCCTCAGCCAGCCTCAGGTGTGGAAGCAGGCCCTGGCCTCAGAACCGCCCGCGACCGTCTTCGGGAACGCAGGGGATCGCGTGCTGTTCCTGGGGTGCGGCACGAGCGCTTTCGTCGCCGAAGCCCTCGCCGAGTTGCGCGAGCGCGCGGGCCTCGGGATCTCCGATGCGGCATACGCTTCGGAATGGGTGCCGCTCCGGGGCTATGACCGCATCGTCGTGATCAGTCGGTCGGGAACCACCAGCGAGGTGCTGAGTGTTCTGCGAGACCTGCCTGACGGCGTCGCGACGACCGCCGTCGTCGGCGTCGCCGACTCTCCGGTCGCGCTCGCTGTCGACGACGCTCTGGTGCTCGATTACGCGGACGAGAGCTCGGTCGTGCAGACCCGCTTCCCGACGACGGTGCTGCTGCTCGGGCGACGGGCCTTCGGGGAGAGCGTCGATCATCTCCCTGCCGAGGCCGAGGCCGCGCTGAAGCGCGAACCGGCGGTACCAGTCGCTGACTTCTCGCACTTCGTGTACCTCGGCCGCTCGTGGACTCACGGTCTCGCCCAGGAGGCTGCGCTCAAGGTGCGCGAGGCCGCGCAGGCCTGGTCGGAGTCGTATCCAGCGCTCGACTACCGCCACGGCCCTATTGCCGTCGCTCACGAAGGGACGCTCGTCGTCGAGCTCGGCGACGCCGATGCCGAGCTCGAGGCCGACATCCGTCGCACGGGTGCGGTGGTCGTGCACGAAGACCTCGACCCTTTGATCCAGCTCGCCCGGGCGCAGGCGCTGGCCGTCGATCTTGCGGAGGCCAGAGGCCTCGACCCCGACGCGCCCCGTCACCTCACCCGCTCCGTCGTCTTGAACTGACCCGCCGTACGCCGACACGCTCGACAGGCAGGGCGCACGTCGTCACCATTCAGCAAGGAGGCTAAGGCCATGAGTCATCCACACCGCACCGCATCTCCGCGACACCGCACTGCGCGCAGAACCGCCACCGTTGCGCTCGCAGCGGGTCTCGGAGCTGCGCTGGCCGCATGCTCCTCCGGCGCACAGCCGGCGACGGAGCTCAACCCGGACGCAGACGTCACGATCACCTGGTGGACGGGTCAGGCCGACCAGGCTCAGACCATTCTCGAGGGTCTTGCAGACGAGTTCGAGGAAGCGCACCCGAACGTCACGATCGAGATCTCGTCCGGGGCGCCGTCGACCGAGGACCTCCTGCAGAAGCTCTCGTCCTCGTTCGCCGGCGGGACCTATCCAGACATCTCCTATGCGTTCGGCTCGTGGGCGAGCGAGCTCGCCGCATCGAAGCGCACTCTTGACATTACTGACCAGGTGCAGTCCGACGTCGACGTGAAGTGGGACGAGTTCTCCGGCGCCGCGCAGGCGACCGCGCAGCCCGAGGGCGGCCCGACGATCGGGTTCCCCGCGGTGGTCGACAACATTTCGCTGCTGTACAACAAGACCGTTTTCGACGCGGCCGGGGTCGACTACCCGACAGAAGACTGGACGTGGGAGGACTTCCGCGCCGCGGCCGACGAGCTGACGGATCCCGCGACCAGCACCTACGGCTACGCGTATTCGGTCTCGGGTTCGGAGGAGACGACCTGGCAGTTCTGGCCCCACCTCTGGCAGCGCGGCGGCGAGATCGTCGACGGCGGGAAGGCCGTGTTCGATTCGTCGGAGGGCGTCGATGCGCTCAGCTTCCTCCAGGAGATGGCCGTCGACGACAAGTCGGTGTACCTCGACCAGACCGACACGAAGTTCGGCAGCTTCTTCGCGAGCGATCAGATCGGCATGATCACTTCTGGGCCGTGGATGCTCTACGACCTGCAGACCGCGGGAACCGACTACGGCGTCGTGCAGCTTCCCGGCACCAATGGCGACCACACCACGATCTCCGGCGCCGACATCTGGGCGATGTTCGACCACCAGGACCCGAACCGGGAGTACTGGTCGTACGAGTTCCTGTCTTGGCTGACTGCGGCGGAGCAGGACGCCAGATGGAACGTCGTCTACGGCAACCTTCCGCTCCGCGAGAGCGAGACGGACTCCCCCGAGTTCGTCGCGCAGGTCGAAGCGATGCCCGGGATCGACGTCATGGCTGCGAACAGCGCGAACGCCACCATCCCTCGGCCGACGGTTCCCGGCTACGTGAACCTCTCCGAGGCGATCGGAACCGCGATCTCGCGAGTACTGCAGGGGCAGGCCGAACCCGAAGAGGCTCTGAAGAGCGCGGCGGACGATGCGACCGCCGCCCTGGAGGACAGGTGACGAGCGCGGCCGCGGGGCGAGCGCGGAGCATCCGCGCTCGCCGCCTGCGCGACGCGGCCACCGGATGGGGCTTCATCGGCCCGGCGACCATCATCGTCCTCGGGCTGACGATCTTCCCTGCGATATGGGCATTCTTGCTATCGCTGCAGAAGTGGGACGGGTTCTCGGCGCCCGAGTGGGTGGGCGGCGCCAATTACGCCGCGATGGTCGCCGATGCCGATCTCGGCGAAGCCGTCGTGCACACGCTCCTATACACGGCGATGTTCGTACCGGCCTCGGTCCTTCTCGGTCTCGGGCTGGCCGTCGCGCTCAACCGGCGCGTCGTGCTCATCGGGGTCTACCGCACCCTCATCTTCCTGCCGTTCGTCGTCTCGGCAGCGGCGACGGGCATTCTGACCACATACCTGTTCAACCCGCAGTTCGGCCTGGTCAACAGCGCGCTGCGCGTTCTCGGCCTGCCGCAGCAGGGCTGGCTGGAAGACCCGTCTCAAGCGATGCTGGTGATCGCGATCATGTCGGTCTGGGGTCAGGCGGCGCTGACCACCGTGATCTATCTGGCCGCGCTGCAGGACATTCCGGCCGAGCTTGCCGAGGCGGCGAAGGTCGACGGCGCCAACCGGTGGCAGACGTTCTGGCGCGTCATCTTCCCCCAGCTCGCCCCCGTCACCGTATTCGTGACTATCTGGCAGAGCATCCAGGCGATCCAGCTGTTCGACGTCGTCTACACGACGACGCGAGGAGGCCCGCTCGGTGCGACTGAGACCATCGTCTACTACCTGTGGAACGCGGCCTTCCGCGAGCTGGAGTTCGGCTACGCGTCTGCCGTCGCGTACGGGCTGTTCGCCGTCACGCTCGTCATCACCATCGTGGTCGTTGTGCAGCAGCGGCGCTCGGCCGAAGGAGTGACCCCATGACCGCTCTCATCGATCGTCCGGCGGCGCCGGAGAACTCCGAGCGTCCCGAGACGACGCGAACGCTCACCGTGCCGCACCGCAAGCGGCGGCGCCGTTCGTGGATCCACGTCGTGCTCGTGCCGGTCGCCTTGCTCTTCTCGGTGCCGTTCGTGCAGATGTTCCTGACCTCGCTGACGCCCGAGTCCGAGATCAACACCTTCCCGCCGTCGTTCATCCCGTCGCGCCTGACGCTCGACGGCTACGCGAAGCTGTTCGCGGAGTCCGACATCCTGCTTTGGCTCGGCAACTCGATCATCGTGTCGGTCATCGGTATCGCGTCGCACATCGTGCTCTGCTCGCTGGCGGGGTACGGCTTCGCCAGGCTGCGCTTCGCCGGCCGCAGTGCGAGCTTCCTCATGATCATCGCCACGATCATGATTCCGACCCAACTGCTGATGGTGCCGACGTACGTTATGTTCGCCAGGGTGGGCATCATCGACACGCTGGGAGCGGCGATCGTGCCGTGGTTGGCGAGCGTGTTCGGGATCTTCCTGATGCGACAGTTCTTCCTCTCGCTCCCTGCGGAGCTCGAAGAGGCGGCCCTGCTCGACGGATGCTCGCGGTTCGGCACGTTCTGGCGGATCATCTTTCCGCTTGCGCGCCCGGCTCTCGCGACCCTGGCGATCTTCACGCTGCTCGGCTCCTGGAACGACCTGGTGTGGCCCCTGATCGCGATCAATGATCCTCACGCGTTCACCGTGCAGCTCGGAATCACCAACTTCCAGGGCGCGCGGCGCACCGATTGGTCGCTGCTGATGGCGTCGAACGTGATCGCGACGCTGCCGCTCATCGTGTTCTTCGTGTTCGCGCAGCGCCAGTTCATCGCCACGATGACTTTCTCGGGGGTGAAGGGATGAGCGGGCAGCTGAGCACCGTTCTGCCGGTTCTGGTCGTCGGCGATGCCAACGTCGATCTCGTGCTCGGTGGCGACGTCGTGCCGCGGTTCGGCCAGGCCGAGCAGCTGCTCGATCGCGCGGATCTCGTGCTGGGCGGGTCGGCGAGCATTGTGGCCTGCGGCGCGGCGAAGCTGGGTGTGCCCACGGCTCTGCTCGCTCGCGTCGGCGCCGATGCGTTCGGCAGCGTCGTACTCGATGCCCTGCGCGGCAGCGGGGTCGACGCCTCCGGCGTCGGCGTCGATCGAGCGACGGCTACGGGTGTATCGGTGATCCTCTCGGCTCCCGACGACCGCGCGATCCTGACCTCCCTCGGCACGATCCCGACGCTGCCTGCGGACGACGTCGTCTCACGGATCGATGCGCACAGCGGCCGACCAGGCATCATGCATGTGGCGAGCTTCTTCCTGCAGCCGGACCTCGCCGAGGAGCTGCCGCGGGTGCTGGCGCATGCGAGACAGCTCGGATGGGCGACGTCGCTCGACACGAACTGGGATCCCGCAGAGACCTGGAACGGACTCGCGGAGCTGCTGGAGCACCTCGACGTGCTGATGCCCAACCGCAGCGAGTTGCGCGCGATCGCGGGAGCGCTCGGGATCGAGGGGACGGATGACGAGCAGCGCGCGCGCGCGATCTCGGCGCGCGGGCCGCGCGTGGTCGTCAAGGACGGTGCGCGAGGAGGCTGGTCGGTGCTCGGCGGAGAACGCGTGCGCCGCGCACCGGGGCTTGAGATCGACGTCGTCGACACGACGGGCGCGGGCGACAGCTTCGACGCCGGCTATCTGGGGGCGCTCGCGCACGGGGTGGACGACGAGGCGACCCGCCTGCGGTGGGCAGCGACGTGCGGTTCGCTGTCGACAGCGCGGGCCGGCGGCACAGCTGCGCAGGCTTCGCTCGACGAGCTGCGAGCGGCGGCCGGGCTGTGATCGCGGGTATCGCGCTCAGTCCCGCGCTCGATGTCACCTACGTCGTCGAGCGCCTGAGTGGCATTCAGCGTCCGCTCGACGTCGTGCGCGTCGGCGGCGGAAAAACGCTGAACGCGGCTCGGGCGGCGCGCGCGCTCGGTGCGCCGCGGGTCGCCGCATCGGCCGCGCTCGCGGGCGGCGCCGGCGCCGACATCGCGGCTCATGCGCGGTCGCAGGGCCTCGACCTGCGCGTCGTCGACGGGCAGGCGCCGACGCGCACGTGCGTGTCGATCTTCGACCGCGATGCGAGCGAACTGACCGAGATCTACGAGCGCCCCTCGCCGCTGTCCGACGACGAGGCCGATGCAGTGGTCGACGCGGCGCTCCTTGCGGGGGCGGGCGGGCACTCCTGGTTCCTCCTCTCGGGCGGAATCGCACCGGAGCAGGCGAGGCGCGCCGTCGCGCGCGTGCGCGAGTCCGGCGGTGCCGTTGCCGTCGACACCCACGGTGCGGCGCTCCCCGCGGCGATCGACGAGGGCGCGGGTCTGGTGAAGGTGAACCGCTCCGAGGCTGTGGAGCTTCTCGAGTGCGCTCCCGACGCGCGAGGCCAGGAACTGGTGGTCGGGCTGCACGCCCGCCTCACGGGGTCAGCAGGGCCGGACGGCCCGCCGATCGCGATCGTCACGGACGGCACCGACGGCGCGTGGGCGTTCGACGGCCGCCGCGTGCTGCGTGCTCCGGCGATCGGACCAGTGGGCGGATTCCCCGTGGGGAGCGGCGACTCGTTCCTCGGCGGGCTCGTTACGGCGATCGACGCCGGCGGTGCACTGCCGGACGCGCTCGCCCTGGCGACCGCTGCCGGCGTTGCCAACGCGCAGCTGCCGGGGGCCGCGGTTCTCGACGGTGCGTGGGCGCGAGATCTCGCGAAGCGGATCGAGATCGAGCAGCGTGCCTCCAACGCGCTGCGCTGAGCGCCTGCGGCCTCAGTCCTCCGATCGGGCGTCGGCGACCACCTGCACGTCGATGCCAGCGGCCGCGATCGCTGCCAGTTCGTCGGCGTCGGCGCTGGAGTCGGTGACGAGCACGTCGATCTCGTCGAGGTCTGCGACCTTGGCGAGGGCGGCGCGGCCGATCTTCGACCCGTCGGCGACGACGACTACGCGATCGGCCTGCGCCACCATCGCATGGTTCGTCCGTGCTTCAATCTCGTTGTGAGTCGTCGCACCTCCCCTGGCACTGAATCCGTCGGTGCCGAGGAAAGCGGTGCCGACGTTGATGGCCCCGAACGTCTTCTCCGCGAGCACGCCGACCGCCTCGAGCGAGGTGGATCGGATGAATCCGCCCGTCATGATCACGGTGAGCTTGCTCGCCGTGGCCAGCTCGGTGGCGGTCGTCAGCGCGTTGGTCGCAACCGACAGGTCGTCTCGAGAGGTCAGGGCGCGCGCCACCGCCGCTGCGGTCGTGCCTCCGCTGATCGCCACCGAGTACGGGCCGGCAGGCAGCAGGCCCGCCGCATGCTCTGCGATGCGAAGCTTCGCACCGCGGAAGCGCGCGTCGCGCAGTCGTACGGAAACCTCCTTGGCGGGGTCGAGGGCTCGAGCTCCGCCGTGCGATCGGATGAGCAGGCCCTGCGCGTCCATGTCAGCGAGGTCACGGCGCATGGTCGCGGTCGAGACGCCGAGCTCATCTGCGATCTCGGTGAGTCTTGCCGTGCCGCGCATGTTCACATAGCCGAGGATCTGCGCCATGCGCTCGGAGCGGCGCTGCGACGTCGCCTGCGGGGCGGAGCTCGGGGTGTTGGACATGTGGCTTCCTTCGTTGCGAGGATCGCTGATCGACCCGTTCGATCAGAAAACTGACTGAAACAAGCATATTCTACGTTGATTATTGCGCGTTATGTGTGCAGGCGTCGATCATGGATCCATGGTCAACATCGCATTCATGGGCGCGGGGAGCGTCGTGTTCACTCGGCAGCTCGTCGCCGACATCCTGCGCTATCCAGAGCTCGCCGACGCGCGCCTGGTGCTGCACGACATCGACGACGCGCGGCTCGCGGTGGCGGGCGGCACCGCTAGGCACGTGAGCGACCGGCTCGGTGCGTCGGCCGACGTCGTCACGACGCTCGACCGACGAGAAGCCCTGGCCGGAGCCGACTTCGTCGTCAACATGATCCAGGTCGGCGGAATCGACGCCACTATCGCCGACCTCGAGATCCCGGCGGCGCACGGTCTGCGGCAGACCATCGGAGACACGACGGGGATCGGCGGAGTATTCCGCGCCCTCCGCACGTTCCCAGTGCTCACAGCGATCGCTGAGGACATGCGCGAGATCTGTCCCGACGCGTGGCTGCTCAACTATACGAACCCGATGGCGATGAACCTCTGGTGGCTGTCGGTCGTCGCCCCTGACATCCGCGCTGTCGGCCTGTGCCACAGCGTGCACTGGACCGCGCACGATCTCGCGGAGCTCATCGGGGTGCCGTTCGAGGAGACGCACTACCGCGCTGCGGGCGTCAATCACCAGGCGTGGCTGCTCGAGTGGTCGCACCGCGGCGAGGATCTCTATCCGCTCCTGCGCGAGCGCATCCGGGGCGACGCGGATGTCGAGCGGCGGGTCCGCGTCGAGATCTTCCGGAGGCTGGGGTTCTACCCGACAGAGACGAGTGAGCACTCCTCCGAGTACCTGTCGTGGTTCCTGCGCGATGACGCGCAGATCGAGCGCTTCCGCCTCCAACCGCTCGAGTACATCGACATCAGCCGTGAGAACGTCGCCGAGTTCGAGGCGGCTCGCGATGCGCTCGCGGCTGGCCGCGACTTGGAGCTGCCGGAGGAGGGAGCGAGCGAGTACGCCCCTCAGATCATCCACTCGATCGTCACGGGTACGAGGCGTGAGGTGCACGTGAACGTGCCCAATCGTGGCCTCATCGACAACCTCCCTGCCGACTGCATCGTCGAAGTCCCGGCCGTGGTCGACGGCTCGGGACTCGTGCCGATCGCAATGGGAAGCCTTCCTGAGCAGTGCGCTGCGACGAATCTTTCCTACGTATCCGTCGGGCGCCTCACGGTGGAGGCCGCGCGCACGGGGGACCCGGTGCTCGTGCGCCGTGCGGTGCTCATGGACCCGAACGCGCAGTCGTCGCTCACCCCCGAGCAGATCTGGCAAGTGTGCGACGAGCTGACCGACGCGCACGGCGAGCTGCTGCCGCCCGCGCTTCGCACCCAGGTATCGGCGAGGGAGCTGTGACGCTCGCGACGACGGCCGCTCTCGTTGCGGCGGCCGTGCGGGAGCGCGGCGCTGTGGTCGCTTTCAACGTGATCAGCCTCGAGCACGCGGAGGGAATCGTCGCTGGGCTCGAGCGCTCGGGGGTTCCGGGCATTCTGCAGATCAGCGAGAACGCCATCCGGTTCCACGGCGGGCGGATCGCCCCCGTTGCGGCGGCGATCCGCGAGCTCGCACAGGCGTCGTCGTCGTCGGTCTCGATCCATCTCGACCACGTGCAGGATGAGACGCTCGCGCGCGACGGCATCGCAGAGGCGGAGGCTCTCGGCATCAGCTCGATCATGATCGACGCGGCGCACCTCGACTACCGCGACAACGTCGCTGCGACGGCGGCGATGGCAGCTGAGGCTCACCGCGCCTCGCTGTGGGCGGAGGCCGAGCTCGGCGAGATCGGAGGCAAGGACGGCGCGCATGCGCCCGGGGTGCGCACCGACCCGAGCGAGGCCGCTGCCTTCGCCGCGGAGACGGGCGTCGATGCCCTCGCCGTGGCAGTCGGGAGCTCGCACGCGATGACGGCGGCGACCGCGCAGCTCGACCTCGCGCTGATCGGGCGGCTGGCTGACGCCGTGCCCGTTCCGCTGGTGCTGCACGGGTCATCCGGCGTGCCCGAGAGCGACATGCGGGAGGCGGTTCGGCGCGGCATCCGCAAGGTCAACGTCGGCACCGCGCTCAACGTCGGCTACACCCGAGGCGTGCGTGAGGCGCTCGCCGCCGACGCCCGCGTCACCGACCCGCGGCGCTACCTGGCACCGGCACGCGACGCGGTCGCCGAATCGGCTGCGCGCTACAGCGCCGCACTCGCCGCGGGCTGATCGCCCGCGGGCGGCATCGACAAGGAAACGGAGCACGCAATGAACAGGGCTATCACCGCCGCTCAGGCCGTCCTCGCGGCTGCGGTGCTCACAGCCTGCGCGAGCGGGCAGACGAGCGACGCCGTCGCGGCACAGGCAGACGCGCCCGCGCTGCCGCCGATCAGCGGCGTCTTCGACTACCAGCTGGGCGGCGCCTACGACGAGCTCGACCTCGGCGACGGCCCGGTGCCGATCGACGTGGTCGTGCGCGACGCGACTGCCGAACCTCTCGCCGATGCCTACAGCGTCTGCTATGTCAACGGGTTTCAGACCCAGCCGGGAGATGCCGACTTCTGGCTGGAGCGCGAAGAGCTTCTGCTGCACGACGCGAGCGGGCAGCTCGTCGTCGATCCCGAGTGGGACGACGAATACGTGCTGGATCCCGGTACGCCTGAGCAACGAGACGGTATCTTGAACGTTCTGGGTGCGGTCATCGACGGCTGTGCCGACGACGGCTTCGACGCCGTGGAGATCGATAATCTCGACACATGGACGCGATTCGTCGAGATCGACGAGGGCGCCGCCCGCGCGCTCGCCGGGGCGTACGTCGAGCGCGCACACGATGCCGGAATGGCGATCGCACAGAAGAACGCCGCTGAGATCACCCAGGTCGCGCACGACGAGCTCGGCTTCGATTTCGCGATCACTGAAGAGTGCGGGGTCTGGAGCGAATGCGGCGCCTACACGGGCGCATACGGAGACCATGTGCTGCAGATCGAGTACCCGGAGGCGCTGGCGGAGGAGGGGATGTCGTTCGACGACGTGTGCGCCCTGACCGACCGTGCTCCGCTGACGATCCTCCGAGACCTCGGCCTCGTGGCCGCTGGCAGCGCCGAGTACGTGTACCGCGCATGCTGAACGGAACCCGTCGTGAGCGAAGGGGCTTGCAGTGGCCGATGATCTGATCGCCGCCGACCGGCCCGATGCGCCGTCGATCGCACTCGCCGACTGGCGCCCGTTGGCGCAGGTCTCGCTCCACGAGACCGAAGTGGCGCGTGCGGCTGTGCCGGCGATCGACGTGCACAACCACCTGGGCCGCTGGCTCACCGACGAATGGTGCGCGCCCGACGTCGGACGCCTGATCGCTCTGATGGACGAGACGAACCTTGCCGCGATCGTGAATCTCGACGGCCGGTGGGGCGCGGAGCTCGACGCGAATCTCGAGCGATACGACAGGGCGAGACCCGGCCGGTTCGTCACGTTCTGCCAGCTCGACTGGCGCCTGCTCGCCGAGCCGGGTGGGGCCGACGCGATCGAGCGGCAGCTGCGGGAATCGGCCGATCGCGGCGCTAGAGGGGTCAAGGTCTGGAAGGACCTCGGCCTGACCGTGCGAGGGCGCGACGGGGCGCTGGTGCGCCCGGACGACCCCGAGGTGGTGCGGATCCTGAGCGTCGCGGGCGAGCTCGGCCTGCCGGTGCTCATGCACGTCGCCGACCCGCGCGCGTTCTTCGAGCCGCCCGATCATCGCAACGAGCGCATCGACGAACTCGCGGCGCAGCCGCAGTGGTCGTTCGCCGACCGCGACCGCTTTCCCGTGTTCGACGCGCTCATCGACGCATTCGAGCGGCTGCTCGTCCGAACACCGGGAACTCAGTTCATCGGCGCACACGTCGGGTGCGCGGCCGAGGACCTCGACCGGGTCGAACGACTGCTGATGAGCGCGCCCAACCTGTCGATCGACATCGCCGGTCGGCTCGGCGAGCTCGGACGGCAGCCGCGCAGGTTCCGGCGGCTCGTCGAGCGGCATCCGGATCGTGTGCTGTTCGGGACCGACGCCTTTCCGCTGACCGAGCAGGCTCTGCGCACCCACTTCCGCTTCCTCGAGACGGACGACGAGGCTTTCGACTACGCCCCGGATGAGGACGTCCCGCCGCAGGGCCGTTGGACGATCGCGGCCGCGGACATCCCGCGCCGCTTGCTGCCGGACCTGTACGCAGGCAACGCTCGCCGAGTGCTGGGGCTGTAACGCCCGCCCCCCCGGGGGGGGGATAACCTCCGTTTTCCCCGGGAACGACCGTGTGCCCGTCGATATCTCAGGGGGCCCGGGTAGCGTCGGTTCACGTGCATACCCCCACGACCGAGAAGCCGATGACCATCCTGCTCGGCTGCGACACGTTCACGCCTGACGTCAACGGGGCCGCTCGCTTCGCCGAGCGCCTCGCCGCCGGACTGGTCGAGCGCGGGCACAACGTGCACGTCGTCGCTCCGGCGACGCGCTACCGCAAGCAGGCGCCGGCCGTCGAGATCGTCGAGGGCCAGCCCATGATGGTGCACCGCCTCCCCTCGGTGAAGTGGCCCGGCCACGAGTGGCTGCGCTTCGTGTGGCCGTGGCGCTCCAAGCACTACGCCCGCCGCGTGCTCGCCGAGGTGAAGCCCGACGTCCTGCACATCCAGTCGCACATCGTGATCGGGCGCGGCCTCAGCCGCATCGCCCGCAAGCGCGGCATCCCGATCATCGCGACCAACCACGTCATGCCCGAGAAC
>Ga0308157_10007511_pt1 | contig 12672 bp, 9 predicted proteins | sample PhyBR1_FD_201035 | JGI IMG/M metagenome (GOLD analysis project Ga0308157, IMG submission 201035) | Phyllosphere microbial communities from UC Gill Tract Community Farm, Albany, California, United States - DLSLB.R1 | ecosystem: Host-associated > Plants > Phyllosphere > Unclassified | place: USA...
TCCTTTTGGTAAATCAAATGAAAATCCTGTGGTGCTTATGTTATCCATAGTATTGGTTTTTTTATTATTCAACTTCTTCAAAGAATTTCTTTACACTTTCCATAATTTTCTGGCCGATGGTCAGCTTGTTGCGTCTTTTTTCGGCGCTTTGCGCGATGTGTTCTTCACGCGAAATTTCTTCCTGCTGCTCGTTGGTTTGAGCCGCAACAGGTGTTTCGTTTTTCGCTGCTGTTTCGGCATTTTTTTCCTCAACGGGCTGCGGAGCGCCTTTTTTGTCGCGTATTTTTAGACTTTCCATCAGCAAACCAATGGATGTTGCGAATTCCGGTCCTTTCAAAAGCTGGCTTTTGTCATTCACCACATATTCGTTGGCAAAACCAATTCTGCTGTCAAAACCTGTAGTGTAATTTGCGAGTTGACGAAGATGACGAAGATTTGAACCACCGCCTGTCAATACAATTCCGGCAATGAGTTTTTTCTTCTGCTCAAAAGCGCCGTACGCTTTCAATTCCGTATTCACCATTTCCAGGATTTCTTCAACGCGCGCGTTGATGATTTGCGCCAAAGTTTTCAAAGAAATTTCTTTGTCCGGGCGGCCGTGTAAGCCGGGAATAGTTACGAAAGTGCTGTCTTTTTCAAGCTCAGGCACTGCAGAACCGAAATTTACTTTCAGCTTTTCAGCATGTTTTTCAATGATTGAACAGCCTTCTTTGATGTCTTCGGTAATAATCCCGCCACCGTAAGGAATTACGCAGGTGTGGCGAATAATATTGTCTTTGAAGATCGCGATATCTGTTGTACCGCCACCGATATCCACAATAGCAACACCGGCTTCTTTTTCTTCTTTGGTTAAAACCGCTTCAGACGATGCCAAAGGTTCCAGCGTTAAAGCCTCCATTACTAAACCTGCTTCGCGAACACATCTTGCGATGTTTCGGATGCTGCCCATTTGACCAACAACAACATGGAAATTAGCTTCCAGACGCGTCCCGTGCATACCGACAGGTTCCTGAATTTCACCCTGTGAATCAACTTTATATTCCTGTGGAAGAACGTGAATAATTTCTTCGCCCGGCAACATTACCAGCTGTTTTACCTGATCTTTCAGTTTTTCGATGTCGTCATCCGTGATGTACTGATCCGGATTTTCGCGCATGATATAGTCGGAGTGCTGCAGCGACCTGATGTGTTTGCCCGCAATACCTACCGTAACTTTGTGGATGGGAACTTCGGCGCTGGATTGGGCTTGTGCAACTGCAGACTTGATAGACTGTATGGTTTGCGAAATATTATTCACAATCCCTTTGTGCACACCCAAACTTTTTGCGGTTCCAACGCCGAGGACTTCGATTTTTCCGTGGGCGTTTCGTCGACCGACAATGGCCACAATCTTTGTGGTACCGATGTCTAAGCCTACTGAATACTCGTGATTTTCCATTTTATGTCGATTTGATTTTTTTTATTTCTACTCAATTTTAACTGTAGCCTTCTTTTTTGTTTCAGATTTTTTCGGCGTTATAGCGGCTTTTTTTTCCGATTTACCTTCTGCCGCTGTATTTTTTACCGACTTTTTAACCACATTTTTTGGTTTTGCCGAAATTGCTGCCACAGTCGTTTTCTTTTCAGCTTTTTCTTTTTTCTCCGCGATCACCGGCAATTTTGCCAGCTCCTTTTTTCCTACGGAGATAATGCTGTCGTTCTCCTCGTAATCTGGGTTTAAAGTTGTAACAATTTGATTGTCATATTTTAAAGATACTTTCCGGTATTTTTCCGGCGACTGATAAACCAGATATTTATTTACAAAAGCTTTAAAACCTTTTACTTTGAGATCGATGTTTTCCAGATCACCAATTTCTACTTTAAAGTTTCCTTCGCTGGTTAAAAGATTATAATCGTTATTGGTTTTAGAAATACCGATGAAATATTTTCTGCTGAATTCGTCTTTATTGATCTTGCTGATGAGCTCTGCCAGCGGCACATATTCCGCTTTTTTCACGTTGCCTGTAACGAGCATACAAGGGAAAGAATAGTTGGTCGAAATTGGGAATTCAATTCCTTTTTCATCCACATAAAAATCTTCACCATTTTTATTCAGCCGGAAAGCCGGCACGCGCTGTTTAATATTTAAATTTAAATTCCCGTTAAGGTTTAAATACACATTCGCGCTGTCCACTCCCGGAAGATTGTTCAGTTTCTTTTCAAGTTCCGGAATATTAATGTCACCTACTTTTTTTGTTGGGTTCGATTTTTTTACCAGTTCTTTCACCTCTTTTTCATCGATGAAATATACCGGTTCTTTGGTCTCTATCATCTTCACCGAAACCTTTTCCATCGGTTTTTGGTTGAATCTTTTCAACGAGAAACTCAACAGAAAACCAAAGATGATTACCGTTACCAAAATTTTTAATATTCTGAATTTCTTTTTCATTCTTTTTCAGAAAGCCATTCTACAATTCCATCATATAAAGTGTCGATATTTCCGGCACCAACAGACAGCAAAACGTCAAAATCTTTTTCTTTTATTTTATCAAAAGCTTCCGCAAGCGTGGAAACTTCCTTGTTTTTAAGTTCTATTTTTTCCGATAACCAGCCGGAAGTGATGCCATCAAAATTTTCAGGTAACTCACGAGCCGGATAAATATCCAGCAGAATGAGTTCATCAGCTTTATCCAAACTTTCCGCGAAACCTTCTGCGAAATCGCGGGTTCTGCTAAAAAGATGCGGTTGAAAAGCCACCAATAATTTCTTGTCCGGATAAAAGGTTTTGATGGAACCAATTACCGCATTGAGTTCGGTCGGATGGTGCGCATAATCATCGATATAAATTTTTCCGCTTGTGAACTGGTGTTTCGTGTAACGTCGTTTAATTCCTTTAAAGCTGGCGATTCCTGCTTTTAAAGTGTCGAAATCCACACCGAAAGAATTTAATAAAGCAATCGCCGCGGTAGCATTTTCAACATTGTGAATTCCCGGAATTTCCCATAAAAAGCCCGGAATTTTTGTGGTACCATGGTGAAAATCAAACGAAATTTTATCGCCTGTTTCGTGGATATTATCGGAATAAAAATCTGCCTCTTCGTTCACCGCGTAGGTTTTCGCTTCGCGCCCAATGTCAATTCCTTTTCTCACAAAAAGCTGCTTTTCAGACGGAACTAAATCTGCGAAATCCTGAAAACCTTTCTGTATTGTCGCATTGTCACCATAAATATCGAGATGATCGGCATCCGTTGAGGTAATTACCGCCCAATCCGGTGAAAGGGTGAGGAAACTTCTGTCGTATTCATCGGCTTCAACAACTGAAATTTTATCGCCGTTGAAGAAAAAATTCGATTTAAAATTCTCCGCAATTCCTCCTAAAAAACAGGAAAATGGCAAATTGGCTTCTTTGCAAAGATGCGCCACCAAAGAAGATGTCGTGGTTTTGCCGTGAGTGCCCGCGATGGCGAAGCTGTTGGTTTTTTCGGTAATCATACCGAGAACTTTCGCTCTTTTTAAAACATCGAAATTTTGGGCGTTAAAATGGCTTAAAATTTCTAATTTCTTAATTGCCGGCGTGAAAATGACCAGCGTATTTTCCGATGTTAAACTGCTGATTTTATCCGTAATTACGTCGTCGAAATCAATATCAATACCTTCAGACTGCAGCGCCTGCGTCAGTTTGGTGGGCATCTTGTCATATCCCAGCACATTTTTGCCCGAGGCATTGAAATAGCGCGCCAAAGCGCTCATCCCGATGCCGCCGATCCCAACGAAGTAAAAGTTTTGATATGTTGACAGTGACTTCATAATAGTTATTCCAATATTTTTTCCTGGTCTTTATCGTAAACTCCAAAAGCAAAGCTCTGAAAATAAGAAGAAGCGTCCAGCAGCGTTTCAAGCGTATATCCTTTTGAAACCGGGAAATAATACTCCACCAAAAGTTTTCGTTTTTCCGGAACATGAATGGCTTTAACCACCGGTCCGTCGTTGATTCGGCCCAGCAATGCATCAATTTTGCTTTGGCTGATGTTTTCCTTCAATAGCGGGTTCGTACTGAAAACCAGGAAATAAATGCTGCTGTCCAAAAAGAAACTGTCTTTCTGTCCTTGCTTTAGTTCCAGATAACCATCGCCTTTATCGACGATCGTGTAACCTGCTTTTTTATAGTAATCCTCTAAAGCCGCTAACGTGGTTCCACTTTGCAAAACCGTCGTCTGCGCGTGGAAAAAATTTGCAAATAGGCAAAACAGAATTAATATGGTAAATTTTGTTTTCATGCTTTTATCTGATTTAAAATTTCGTCTATAATTTCTTTTGTAGCATTTGGTTTCGCGAAAAACTTCAGATTCTCAGACATTTCTCTTCGCCGGTTTTCATCTTCGCAGATTTGTTGCAGCGTCTGCCAGAACTTTTCATCTATTTCCGAATCTTTTACCATTTTAGCGGCGTTTTTTTCCACCAGTGTTTCCGCATTTTTGGTTTGATGATCTTCTGCTGCAAAAGGAAAAGGAACCAAAAGCAACGGTTTTTGCGCCATTGCCAGCTCCGAAATTGCGATTGCGCCCGCCCGCGAGACAATGATATCAGCAGCGGAATAAGCCAGCGCCATATCCGAGATAAATTCTTTCAAGAAAATTTGGTCGTTATAAGCGGTAATTTTTTCGTTTTGGCTTAAACTTTTAAAATCCAGTTTTCCGGTTTGCCAGATCAGTTGGTATCCATTTTCTATCACTTTGTCCAGATTTTCCTGCCAGCCTTTATTTAATGTTCTGGAACCTAAAGAACCGCCAACTGAAAGTATGGTGAGTTTTTCTGGATTTAAACCGAGTTTTTTCTTGGCTTGCGCAGTTTCTTCCAAATCTGTAATGATATTTTCACGAATGGGATTTCCGTAAAAAAAGGTCTTTGAACGCGGAAAAAAATGGTTCATAGCCGGATAAGCCGTAAACACTGCTTTTGCTTTTCTCGCCAGAAAAATATTGGTTTTTCCGGGCAAAGAATTTTGTTCCTGCACAAAAATCGGGATGTCAGAAGTCGCTGCCATATAAAGCGCCGGACCACTCGCAAAACCGCCAGTTCCAATAGCAAAATCGGGTTTAAATTCCTTGATGGTTTTGCGCGCTTTTGCTAAACTGGAAATGAGCTTAAGAGGTAATTTGAAATTATTCAAAAGATTTCCACGGTCAAAGCCGGCGATATTTAATCCCACGATTTTAAAACCTGCTTGCGGAACTTTTTCCATTTCCATTTTACCGTTAGCACCGATGAACAGAAATTCTGCTGTCGGAAACCTTTTCTGGATTTCCTGTGCAAGCGCAATTGCCGGGAAGATATGTCCTCCAGTTCCGCCGCCGCTCATCAGAATTTTTAATGGTTTGCTCATCGTTTATGCAATATCATTTATTTCTTCAATACTCTGTTTTTTACCCATTCCTTCTTCATCATAAACCTGGATTCTGGAACTTACATTCAAAATAATTCCAAGCTGAATATAGGTCACAAGCATCGAGGTTCCTCCGTAGCTGATCAATGGCAATGGCTGCCCAGTAACCGGAATTAAATTAATAGCAACCGCGATATTCACCGCAAGTTGCACGAAGATCATCGTCCCGAGACTCAGCACGAGTAAACTGCCGAAAAAAGCAGGCATTTTACTGGCAATCATCACGATTCGGATGATCATTATTAAATACAGCGCGATTAAAAATGTGGCGCCAATAAAACCATATTCTTCCACAATAATTGCGAAGATAAAATCCGACGCAGACTGCGGAAGCATCTGTTTCAAAGCACTTTTTCCAGGACCCATGCCGGCGATTCCGCCGTGAACAATCGCAGCTTTTGCCTGCATAATCTGGTAATTTTTCGCTTTGTCCGCTTCATCTTCAACCTGACTGTCTTTTTTCGTAAAAGTTTCCACGCGGCTCATCCAGGTATGAACACGGTTGCTTCCGATTAAATCGGTTTTTAAAGCTAAAAACATGAAAATTCCAATGACAACCGAAGATAAACCAACGAAGCCGAAGATGTATTTCCGGTCAAGCTGACCCACCAACATCACGATCATCGAAACCATCAAAATCATTAAAGCAGTGGAACCATTGTCTTTTGCCACAAGTCCGAAAACCAGCAAAACAGGCCCAAAAACGTAAAAAATGTTTTCGATGGGTAAACGCTGTCTCTTTATTTTTTTGGTTAAATATCTGCAGAGGTAAATGACCAGCATTAAATAGGCAAACGACGAAGGCTGAAAAGAAATCGGTGTGCCCGGAATTTTCAACCAGCGAGACGCGGAAGCGCCATCAATAGTTTGCCCCGAAACCATGGTCAGCAACAGTAAAACCACCATCAATGCCAGCAAAATACTGCTGAGCTTTCCGATATATTCATACTTTACGACACCGACCAGGCGCATAATCACCAAACCGAGCACTACGAAAAATGTGTGCTTGATGAGGTGCGAAGTGGTAGTTCCGCTGTTTACAATATATTCCAAATTAGAACTTGCGGAATAGACGGGAAATATGGAGAAGAACGAAATCAATAAGATTACGCTCCACAGCACTTTGTCGCCTTTCAGTAGTTCAAATTTGTTATCGCTGTCCTGCATTTTCAGTTGAGGATTTTTTCATTATTTTTTAAAACTTCGCTTTTAAAGCGGTTGCCGCGGTCTTCATAATTGTCGAAAAGATCGAAGCTGGCGCAGCAAGGCGATAAGAGTACGGTGTCGCCTGCTGTTGCCAACGATTTTGAAACTTTTATCGCTTCCTCCATGCTGGAAGTGCTGTAGATTAAATCTTTTTTATCCTTGAAAAAGTCGATAATTTTCTGGTTATCAATTCCTAAGCATACAATTGCTTTCACTTTTCTTTTTACCAGGTCTTCAATTTCGGTGTAGTCGTTTCCTTTGTCTACGCCACCGACAATCCAGATGGTGGGCTGGTTCATACTTTCCAGCGCGAAATAGGAAGCATTTACGTTCGTAGCTTTGCTGTCGTTAATAAAGGTTACACCGTCAATCTTGGCCACCTGTTCCAAACGGTGTTCAACCGCCTGAAAGGTCATCAATGAATTTCTGATGCTTTCATTGCTGATATGCAGGATTTTACTCGCAATTGAAGCCGCAAGGCTGTTGGCGATATTGTGGTTTCCCACCAAAGAAAGCTCTGCAATTTTCATTGAAAATTCTTCCTCTATTTTCACCACAATTTTATCTTTACTGATAAAGCCGCCTTCCGGCAGTTTTTCGTGAGTAGAAAACGGAATTTTGGTTGCATTAATAGCCAGTTTTTCCAGAATTTTCATGCTCATTTCATCATCTTTATTGTAGATGAAAAAATTATCATTTTCCTGATTTTCTGCAATGCGGAATTTTGCCAGCGCGTACTCGTCGTAATTGTAGTTGTACTGGTCCAGATGATCTTTGCTTAAATTCAATAAAAGCGAGATAAAAGGTCGGAAATTCTGGATGTCATCCAGTTGAAAAGAGCTGACTTCCAACACATAATAATCGAAATTTTCATCCGCAACCTGGCGCGCAAAACTTTTACCGATGTTTCCCGCCAAACCCACTTTTAAATCGTCGTTTTTCAGGATGTGGTAAATAAGCGAAGTCGTGGTGGTTTTGCCGTTACTTCCCGTAATGGCGATAATTTTCGCGGTGGTAAATTCTGCGGCAAATTCAATTTCGGACGATAAGCGAATTCCTTTCTGGTTAATTTTATAGATGATATCCGCTTTTTTCGGGATCCCGGGTGATTTGATGACCCAATCTGCTTTTAAAATCCGTTCTTCATCGTGGTTTCCTTCTTCAAATTCAATTTCAGCATCAATCAGCTGTTTTTTGTATTCGTCTTTAATCACACCTTTATCCGAAAGAAAAACATTCAAGCCTTTCTTCTTTGCCAAATATGCTGCGCCTACGCCACTTTCCCCGCCACCTAAAACAACTATTTTCATTTTTTTTATCTGACTTTAAGAGTAATTAAACAAATAATCGCGAACAAAACCCCGATGATCACCATGCGGTTCACAATTTTGCTTTCATGATAACCTTCTTTCTGGTAGTGATGATGAAGCGGCGACATTTTAAACAATCTGTGAGTTTGCGCGTATTCCAGACCGTATTTTCTTTTTCTGTATTTAAATACCGCAACTTGCAGCATTACCGATAGGTTTTCCACTAAGAAAATTCCGCACAAAACCGGGATTAAAAGTTCTTTTCTCAAAATGATGGCGAGCACTGCGATCACGCCACCCAACATCAAACTTCCGGTATCGCCCATAAAAACCTGCGCCGGATAGGTATTGTACCAGAAAAATCCGATAACGGCTCCCACCAGTGCCAGCGTGAAGATGGTGGTTTCACCCATATTGGGCAGGAACATAATATTGAGATAATCCGCGAAAATAATATTCCCCGATAAATAAGCAAAAAATGCCAGTGTGAGTAAAATGACGACGCTTGTGCCGGCCGCGAGTCCATCGATTCCATCGGTAATGTTGGCGCCATTAGACACGGCAGTTACAATGAAAATCACGATCGGGATAAATACCAGCCACGCCCATTCCTGCGCATCTTCCGGCGTCATCCAGAAAAGCAGTCCACTGTAGTCAAACTCGTTATTTTTCACAAAAGGAACGGTGGAAAATGTCGATTTTTCGGTGGGCATAAAGTTCGCTTCCACATTATTGCGGTTTACTTCTTTGGCGTCTGCAAACTTTCGTTTTACCGTAATGTCGGGGTGAAAATACATGGTAACGCCAACAATCAACCCTAAACCAACCTGGCCGATGACTTTAAATTTACCGCTCAAGCCGTCCTTATTTTTCTTTATTTTTTTCAGATAATCATCAATAAAACCGATTGCGCCCATCCAAACCACGGAAATAATCAGCAAAATGATGTAAATATTCAAAACTCTGGTGAAGAGCAAAACCGGTATTAAAGTGGCAAAAATAATGATTAAGCCTCCCATGGTTGGCGTGCCTTCTTTTTGCTTCTGTCCTTCCAAGCCTAAGTCGCGTACCAATTCTCCCATTTGTTTTTTTCGGAGGTAATTGATGATTTTTTTACCAAATACCAAGGCGATAATCAGCGATAATAGTACCGACATCCCCGCGCGAAACGAGATGAATTTAAACATACCCATTCCCGGAACGTGAATTCCGTGGGCGGTGAAATATTCGTACAGGTAATATAACATGGTTTATAAATTTCTCTTCTTTACTTATTTAGACATCAGTCTTGCCAGTTCCAAAATGGTTTCGCGGTCATCAAAATGATGTTTTACGCCATTGATTTCCTGATAGTTTTCATGACCTTTTCCTGCGACCACCACGATATCTTTCGGTTCGGCAAACTTGATGGCCATTTTTATTGCCTCTCGACGGTCCGGGATTGAAGTGTATTTGCTGAAAAACTGCGGCTCAACACCGGCTTCAATTTCTTTAATGATTTCCGTTGGATCCTCACTTCGCGGATTATCCGACGTAATAATCGCCAGCGTAGATTTTCTGGTTGCTATTTTGCCCATTTTTGGTCTTTTGGCTACATCGCGGTCGCCACCACAACCAAAAACCGTAATCAGCCTTTCGTTTTTCGTGCGGATTTCATTGATGGAATCCAGAATATTTTCCAAAGCGTCCGGCGTGTGCGCATAGTCCACCACGAAGAAAATTCCGCCGTCGGATTTAAAGGTTTCAAACCTTCCTTTTACGCGCGTAAGCTGTGAAATTGCCGGTAAAATATCGTCCGGATGAAAACCGCACTCAACCGCGACAGCGTAAGCAAGCAATAAATTATAAGCGTTAAATTTACCGGTTAAAGTGGTCCAGAATTCCTTTCCGTTGAAATTTAAAAGCATTCCGTTAAAATCCACTTCCGTGATCTTTCCGTGAAAATCCGCCATTGCTTTCATCGCAAAGGTTTTCTTTACCGCTTTTGTATTTTGAAGCATCACCAAACCGTTTTTGTCATCCATGTTGGTGATGGCAACTGCGTCGGAACTCAAGTCATCAAAAAACCTTTTTTTGGTTTTAATGTATTCGTCAAAAGTCTTGTGATAATCAAGATGATCGTGGGTAATGTTTGTAAATCCTGCAATCTTGAATTGCAAACCTTCGGTCCGGTATTGATGAATGCCGTGCGACGAAACTTCCATAAAAGCATACTCGCAGCCTTCATAAACAGCTTTCGACAAAATTTGGTTTAAACGGATAATATCCGGTGTGGTATGCGTGGAAGGAATTATTTCCTCATCGATGCGGTATTCCACTGTGGAAATTAATGCGGATTTAAAACCCAGCATTTTAAAAATATCGAAAAGCAGGGTTGTGGTGGAAGTTTTTCCGTTGGTCCCTGTGATGCCGATGAGGTTAAGTTTTGCCGAAGGATTTCCGTAAAAATTTGCTGCTAAAAGGCCTAAAATTTTCGCTGAATCTTTAACAGAAATATAGGTGATGCCGTCCATTAAACTTTCAGGTAGAACTTCGCAAACAATGGCTTTTGCGCCATTATCAACAGCAGCATCAATGAAGTTATGACCGTCCGAAACCGTTCCCTTTACCGCCACGTACATTGAATTTTCCACAGCTTTTCGGCTATCGAATGTTAAATCTGAAATATTTAGGTCTTTAGCACCGAAAATTTCAAGAACGGGAACGCGGTTTAAAACTTCTTCTAATCTCATATTGGTATACAGAAATTAATTCTGCAGTGTGAGGTAAATTTTTTGATTTTTTTTGATATAGGTTCCTTCCAGCGGAAACTGCTCTTTGATTTTTCCAACACCCTGATAATCCACGCGATAACCCTGGTTTTCCAATTGTGGAATAATATTTTTCCCGATTAAACCCGTAACATTAGGCATGGTATTGCTTTTTGCTGCCAGTTTTACCGTTGGTTTAAACATTTTGCTGAGGTCCACTTTTTTATCCACCAACATTTCCTGCTCAATATTTTGCGGCGTTTTTAGGAAAGTTTTTCCGGCGATTTCTTTAAATACCGGCGCGGCCACGGTGGAACCGTAATAACTTTTGGACTTGTCCGGCTGGTTGATCATCACGATACAAGTGTATTTCGGATTGTCCGACGGGTAAAAACCTGCAAAACTCGCCTGATATTTTGCCGGTCCCGGTTTCCAGTATTCAAATCTTGCGGTTCCGGTTTTTCCGGCCATTTTCAGGTTTGGTGTAAAAATGCTTCGGGCAGTTCCTTTTTCTACGGCTTTGGTAAGCGCTGATGTCATCAAATCAATGGCTTTTTTCGAAGCCATCTTTTTCACCATAACTTGCGGGCTTGCTTCGTATAAAACCTGGCCGTCTTTAAGGATTTTTTCGATAAATAATGGTTTCAGCATTTTACCGCCATTGGCAATACCGTTGTAGAAAGTGGTAAGATGCAAAAGATTAAAGCGCGAAGAATAGCCGTAAGCCAATGAAGCAAGTGTGGCATCATTCCATCTTTCACTTTCCGGCGTTACGATATAAGGTTTGCTGATGCCGGGGAGTTCAATGTCCATTTTATTGAACATCTTCCAGCGGCGCAAGTGTTCCAGAAAAACTTCCGGCTTATCGGCATAAAATTTCGTAATCAGCTTTGCAGATCCTACGTTGCTGGATTTTGCAAGCACATCAGCAATCTCATAAATTCCGCCGCCGTGGCCGTCAGAAATTCTTTGTTTTGCATAAGTCCAAACACCATTTCCAACATTTACCGTCGTATTTTCATCAATAAAACCATCATCCATCGCTGCGAGCAGCGAAACTGTTTTGAAAGTTGAACCTGGTTCTGTCGCGTCTTTCAGTGCGTAATTGTAGGCGTCCACGTAAATTTCGGGTTCGGTACGGCGAAGATTTACCATCGCTTTCACTTTTCCGGTGGAAACTTCCATCACCACTACAGAACCGTGATCGGCGTTGAATTCTATAAGCTGTTTTTCCAAAGCGGAATGCGCGATATCCTGAATTCTGATATCGATGGTGGTATACACGTCCTGTCCGTCTACGGGTTCCTTAACTTTCCAGTAATCAATAGGTTTCCACTGGCTGGAGTTGACGCGCTGTTCTAGACGTGTTCCGTCTTTTCCGGTCAGATATTTTGAAAAAGCTCCTTCCAGACCGGATTTTGTTGCGCCGTTATCCATCCCGATTGTTCCGGCACCGATTTGTGTAGTCGCCAATTCGCGCTTGTATTTTCTGTCGACAATAAATCCGCCACGGTTTTTTCCTTTTTTGAAAATCGGAAACTTGCGGATGCGGTCGTAATCATCGAAGTCTAAACCTTTTACCAACGCATAATATTGGTTTTGAGCGGCTTTCTGCTGATCGAAACGGTCGCGGAAATAACTTCGCGGTTTCCCAAACATTGTGGAAAGTGAATCTGTTAAAGCACCAATGTTATTCGAGTACACAGTGTCTTTAATGATTTTAAAATCAATATAAACGTCATAACGCATCACCGTAGTTGCCAAAATAGAACCATCTGAGGCGAACAAATTGCCGCGCGCTGCCTGCAGAGTAGCTTCGCGGTAGTTGTTGTTGATGTAATCGTCCTTAATTTCCTGAACGTTGGAGTTTTGTAAAACTAAAATTCTGGCCAGAAAAACGACAAACAAAATAAAGGCAAACCCTGTAAAAAGGTAGCCCCAGCGCAACGTCTTCGAACGTTTTTTTTCATATTCATTTTGCACC
>Ga0308157_10007513_pt1 | contig 12671 bp, 10 predicted proteins | sample PhyBR1_FD_201035 | JGI IMG/M metagenome (GOLD analysis project Ga0308157, IMG submission 201035) | Phyllosphere microbial communities from UC Gill Tract Community Farm, Albany, California, United States - DLSLB.R1 | ecosystem: Host-associated > Plants > Phyllosphere > Unclassified | place: USA...
GACGTCGGGGCGCCGCGCGAGGTGCAGCGGCGGGGTCTGGTCGAGCCCGGATCCGACGTCGAGGCCCGCGCCGCGGAGGATCCCCGCGTCGAGCGCGCGCTCGAGCGCGGCCTCGTCGACGAGCTCGCCGCGTGAGAGGTTGAGGAAAATCGCGCCGGGCTTCATCGATCCGAAGGCGGCATCGTCGAAGAGGCCGCGCGTCTCGGGAATCGAGACCGCGAGGCATGCGACGACGTCGGAGGTCGCGAGGAGATCCGCGAACTCGAGGCGCTCGTAGGGCACCTCGGCCGACGGATCCGAGTAGGCGACCCGCATGCCGAGCGCGGTCGCGAGCCGCGCGAGCTCGCGGCCGATGCGGCCCATGCCGACGATGCCGAGCGTCGCGCCGCCGAGCTCGAGGCCCTGCCTCGTGGGTTGTTCGGTTCCGGCGAGGAACGCCTCGCGGGCCCGCGTCATGTCGCGGGCGACGTCGATCGCGAGGGCGATGGCGTGCTCCGCGACCGCGCGCTCGAAGCCCGACGAGGTGTTTGCGACGATGACTCCGGCGCGGGTGGCGGCATCGACGTCGATCGTGCTGACGTCCATGGCCCCGCGGACGACGGCGCGGATCCTCGGATCCTTCCGCGCGAAGAACGCTGCGTCGACGCCGACGGATCGGTGCGCGATGACGATGTCGCACCCACGCGTGACGTCGGCGAGGGCCGCCTTCTCGATGACCTCGCCCGTGTCGTTGCGCACGACCTCGCCGAGCGCCTCGAGGGCGGCGAGCGCTCCGGGGCTGTAATACCGCTCGAGCTCGTCGGCGGTGTAGGCGAGGTAGATGCGGGGGCGATGAGCGTCAGCGGTCATGCGGGAATCGTATCGAGTCAGCGCGCCGCCGCGACGAGCAGCTCGGCGAGGCGCACGGGGCGCGAGAACTGCGGCCAGTGCCCGGATCCGATCACCACGACCTCGACCTGCTCGATCTGCCTGAACTCTTCCGCGAAGACCGGCCACTCCGCGAGGCTGGCGGCGAGCTCCTCGGCGTCGACGGATCCCATGAGCAGCGTCATCGGGATCCGGAACCGCGCGGGGTTCGCGAGCGCGATCGGATCCGTCGTCACGCCCGGCGGCACGCTGCGCGCGCCCGCCTCGATGCGCGCGCGGAGGCTCTCGTCGAGATCGGAGATGTCGGGCGCATCGAACGCGTCCCACCCGGGGAAGGGAACCGCCCCGTCAACGACCTCGAACTCGCTGATGCCGAACCCATTCGCCGGTGGAACCGTGTCGACGAACACCACGCGCGCGACGCGGTCGGGTCGGGCGTCGGCCGCGCCCCACACGACGTTGCCGCCGCCGGAATGGCCGACGAGCACCACCGGATCCGGTGCCGCGTCGATGCGCTCGACGACCGCCGCGACCCAGTCGGCAATGCCGAGGTCGGACGCCCCGCCGAGCCCGGGCATCGTGAGGCTTTCGGTGGTATGACCGGCGGCCTCGAGGGCGTGCGGGATGCCGCCCCACGAGGCGCCGTCGAGCCAGAGTCCGGGAACGAGCAGGATCCTCATGGCGCCCAGGCTAATCGCGGTTCGCGCCGCGCGCGACCCCCGCCGGCGCGGTTCGGCACCGGATCCGGCGGGAGACGCGCTACGCCACCTCGCGACGCGAGGTGCGCCAGAGTCCCAGCGCGAGCGGGGCTGCGCACCACACGATCACCGCGGTGGCGAGGTGGGCCCATTCGCGGCCCGTGAGGGATCCATCGACGAGTGGCAGGCTCGCGCCGGTCAGATCGATCCACGGCAGTACGTCGGCCAGTGCGGGGATCAGCGCCAGCACGCTCACGACCATCGGGAGCACGATGAAAGCCACGATCGCGAGTGGCGTGTTGAGCAGCAGGAGCCCCAGCCCCACACCCAGCGTCACGTAGATCACCATGGTGCCGAGATAGCCGAGCACGATGCCGGCGTCGAGCGCCCAGGATCCGTCCCCGTCGAAGAAAGCGATGCCAATCACGTTGACGATCGCGCCGGCGAGATAGGTGGCCGCCACCATCGCGATCCCGAGGACGAGCGAAGCGATGAGCTTCGCGATGCCCACGAGCGTGCGGCGCGGTTCGAGGCTGAAGGTCGACAACGCGGTGCGCTGCGTCCATTCGCTCGTCGCCGCCATGACGCCGATGAACGGCAGGAGGAACGACCATCCGCTCGATGCGAAGAGCACGAACGACGACCAGGTGAGGCCCGATCCGCCGCTCGCGATGAACAGCGGGAGGGCCGTCGCGCCGACGGTGATGATCGCGATGGCGATGAGGAGCCACGCGCTGGCGCGGGTGTCGACCGTCTTGCGCAATTCGATGCGTACGTGGCGCAGGAACGGGATCCGCTCGCCCTCGAGCACCTCGGGGCGGAATTCCGTGATGGCGCTCATGCGGCGCGCTCCTCTCGTGCGTCGTCGCCGGTGGCGTCGAAGTAGGCGTCTTCGAGCGACCCGTCGCGGGTCAGTGATTCGCGGGTGCCCTCAGCGAGCACGCGCCCGGATCCCATGATCACGATGTCGTCGGCGACCGCCTCGACCTCGCGCAGCTGGTGGGATGAGAGCAGCACCGTGCCACCCTCGTCCGCGAAATCGCGCACGATTCCACGCATCCAGCGGATCCCGGACGGATCCAGCCCGTTCGCGGGCTCGTCGAGAATGAGGACGGCGGGGTCGGCGAGCAGCGCCTGCGCGATGCCGAGGCGCTGGCGCATGCCGAGCGAATAGCCGCCCGTGCGTCGCGCGGCCTCCTTCGCCGAGAGGCCGACGCGATCGATCGCGCGGTCCACGGATCCGGTTTCGAGCCCCATCGTCATCGCGGCGAGCCGCAGGGTTTCGCGACCCGTCCGGCCCTTGTGCATTGCCGACGCGTCGAGGAGGACGCCGATGTAGCGACCCGGGTTCGGGATCGAGGCGAAGGGGGCGCCGAGGATGCGTGCTTCGCCTTCATCGGGGCGCGCGAGGCCCGTAAGCATGCGCATCGTCGTGGATTTTCCGGCACCGTTGGGGCCGAGGAAGCCCGTTACCCGATAGGGCCTGGCCGTGAACGAGACCTTGTCGACGGCGGTGTGGCCGCCGTATCTCTTCGCGAGGTTGTGTGCTTCGATCATGGTCACCACGATGGCGCGGGCACGGTGCGCTACGCATCCGGCGAAAGGCTCTGCGTGATCCCCCTTTCGGCTATGTTCTTCCCCATCTGGCTGAGGCAGAATCGACAGCATGACTCCCGCAGAACTCGCGAAGACCGTCGACCACACGCTGCTGAAGCCCGAGGCGACGCGCGCCGACGTCGAGGCCCTCATTGCCGAGGCCGCCGAGCTCGGCACCTACTCGGTGTGCCTCTCGCCCAACATGCTTCCGGTGACGGTGCCCGAGGGGCTCAAGGTCGCGGTCGTGTGCGGCTTCCCGAGCGGCAAGCACAACAGCTCGATCAAGGCTGCGGAGGCGCGTCTTTCCGCGTCTCAGGGTGCCGACGAGGTCGACATGGTCATCGACGTGGGCGCCGCGGTTGAGGGCCGCTACGCCGACGTCGAGGCCGACATTCGCGCGGTGCGCGAGGCGATCCCCGGCATTGTTTTGAAGGTCATCATCGAGTCGGCCGCCCTGAACGACGAGCAGATCGTGGCGGTGTGCGAGGCCGCGCGCTCGGCCGGGGCCGACTTCGTGAAGACCTCGACGGGCTTCCACCCCGCGGGCGGCGCCTCGGTGCACGCCATTGAGCTCATGGCCCGCACCGTGGGAGGCGAGCTGGGCGTGAAGGCGTCCGGTGGGATCCGATCGTGGGACGACGCGACGGCGATGATCGCCGCCGGCGCGACGCGCCTCGGCCTCTCGAGCACCCGCGCGGTGCTCGCGGGCGAGAAGGCGAGCGGCACGTACTGAGTGCTTCGGGGATGCCTCCGTGACGTTCTGAGCGCTGGGAGTGACACGACGGCATCCCGCAAGGCGTGAGTGGCACGAACGCATCCCGCGGTCCACCTTTTGGCGGATAGGCGTTCGCGTGGCCGCTCATTAAGCTCGAACGGGTGAGTTCAGCGGATCCGCGGGTCGATTTCGCGACCGGCGCGCGCCTGCGCGTCTGGTCGCGCGTGTGGCGCTACCTGGTGGTCGTGCTGTTCTCGCTCGTTGGCTGGATTGGCATGTACGCGCTCTTCGCTGTCGAGGTCGAAGACGGCACGACGCCTGACTCCACGCCGTTCTGGGCGTTGGCGATCATCGACCCCGTCATCTGGCTCATTGCGATGGCGTTGCTTCCGCTGCGGCGCCGGATCCCCGCGACCATCGCGATCACGACCGGTCTGCTGTCGTCGTTCTCGGTCATGACATCGACGGGCCCCGCTCAGCTCGCGGCGGCGTCGAACGCGACGCATCGGCGATGGGCGCCGATTGTCGCGGGCCTCATCGCCGGGGTGGTCGGGTCGACGATTTACAGCCGCCTCGTGCCAGAAGAGTTCGTCGAGGAGTTCCCCTGGTGGCTCGAGGTCGGCGGATCAACCGTCGGCTTCGCGATTCCGGTCACCTTCGGCCTCTACATCGGCGCGCGCCGCGCGCTCATCGCATCGCTCCACGACCGGGCGCTCGAAGCCGAGCGCGAGCGCGAGCTCCAGATCGCCGCGGCCGAGGCGGGGGAGCGCACGCGCATCGCGCGCGAGATGCACGACGTGCTCGCACACCGCATTTCGCTCGTCGCGATGCACGCCGGCGCCCTCGCGTACCGCGACGATCTCTCGCGCGAGCAGGTGCGCGATACGGCGGTTCTGGTGCAGGACAATTCGCGCCGCGCCCTCACCGAGCTGAGGCAGGTGCTCGGCGTGCTCCGGGCCACGGGATCCGAGGGGGTCGAGCCGCCGCAGCCGACGCTCGAGACGCTACCGACGCTCCTCGCCGAGGCGCGCGCGGCCGGCGCGCTGATCGACGAGTCCGGATCCGTCGAAGGCGAGCCGCCCGAGCTTGTTTCGCGAACGGCGTTCCGCATCGCGCAGGAGGCGCTCACGAACGCGCGCAAGCATGCGCCCGGTGCCGCGATCCGCGTCCGTGTCGACGGCCATGCCGGCGGCCTCCTCGCGGTCGAAATCACCAATGGCGCGGCGCGCGGGGGCTCTGCGGAGATCCCCGGATCGGGGATCGGCCTCGCCGGGCTTGCCGAGCGCGTCGAGCTCGCAGGCGGGACCCTCGAATACGGCCCGGACGGAAAGGGCGGCTTCGCGGTGCGCGCGTGGCTGCCGTGGGAGGAATGTGATGAGTGACCGGATCCGCGTCGTCTTGGTCGACGACGACGCGCTCGTGCGCGCGGGGCTCAAGATGATGCTCGGCGGCGAGAGCCGCATCGAGATCGTCGGCGAGGCCGAGAACGGACGCGATGGTGTGAACCTGATCGCAAGAACGCGACCCGATGTCGCCCTCATGGACATCCGCATGCCGGTGCTCGACGGACTCGCTGCGGTGCGCGAGATCGTGGCGAGCGGATCCGCGACCCGCGTCATCGTGCTCACGACGTTCGACGCCGACGACATGGTGCTCACGGCGCTGGGCGACGGTGCCGCAGGCTTCCTGCTGAAGGACACGCCGCCCTCCGACCTCGTCGACGGCGTGCGGCGCGTCGCGCAGGGCGAGCCGATGCTCTCGCCGAGCATCACACACCAGCTCATCGCGGCCGCGACGCGCTCGCACGCGCCGGATGCGGATGCCCGCGCGCTCGCCGAATCGCTCACCCAGCGCGAGCGCGAGGTGGCCCTCGCCGTGGCGCGTGGCCTGTCGAACGCAGAGATCGCGGCCGAGCTTTTCCTCGGCGTTGCGACCGTGAAGACGCACATCGCGCACCTCTTCACGAAGCTCGACGCAGGCAATCGAGTCCAGCTCGCCAGGCGGATCCACGACGCTGGGTTGCGGTAGACCTGGCGGGCACTGGCCGGATAGCCTGGCCGCATGGCATCCGCATACCTTCGGTATCCGCACATCCATCGCAACCAGATCACGTTCGTTGCCGCTGACGACGTGTGGGTCGCTCCCATCGAGGGCGGCCGCGCCTGGCGCCTCACGAGCGACCATGCGCCGGTTCGTCAGCCGCGATTCTCGCCCGACGGCGAACACATCGCCTTCGTCTCGCACCGCGACGGCCACCCCGAGCTCATGGTCGCGGGCCTCGCGACCGGAGCGGTGCGCCGCCTGACGTATTGGGGCGGCCAGGTGATGCAGAACTTCGGCTGGATGGCCGACGGCCGCGTGCTCGTCGGCTCGAGCGCCGGCGAGTCCGAGTCCCGCCACATCGTCACGAAGGCCGTCGCGCTCGACGGCACCTTCGAGCGTCTCGAGATCGGCATGGCGTGGGGTGTCGCCCTGCACGCCGACGGCCGCCAGGCGCTCGTCACCCCAGGAAGCCGCCCGCCCGCGTGGTGGAAGCGGTACCGCGGAGGTAACGCGCCTCGGCTCTGGATCCGCGAGGCCGGCGGGCAGTGGGGCCGCGCCCTCGGCGGCGACGAGGCATCCATCGTCGACCCCATGTGGATCGGCGACCGGCTCGCCTTCGTGTCGGATCGCGCGGCGCGCTTCCCCGATCGGGCATCCGAGCAGGCGAACATCTGGATCCTCGACGGCGACGAGCCGCGCCAGGTCACCTTCCAGACCGAGGCCGACGGGTACGTCCGCGACGCGACGACCGACGGATCCCGGATCGTGTGGGCGAGCCGCGGGCGGATCCGCGTGCTCGATTCGCTCGACGCCGCCCCGCGCACGATCGAGATCGACGTGCCGGGCGCCGCGCCCGAGTCGATCGCGCTCGACCCGAGCGAGAACCTCACCGAGCTCGCGCCCGACCACACCGCCGACGGCAGCGTCGCGATCTGGCGCGGCAAGCCGTTCTGGCTCACGCACCGCCAGGGGCCCGCCCGCGCGCTCCCCGGGGCCGAATCGGGCGTCCGCGCCCGGGAGGCCGTCGCGCTCGGATCCTCCGGCAAGGTCGCGTACGTCACCGACATCGAGGGCGAGGACGGGATCCAGATCGTCGGGTCTGACGACTCGTTCCCGATCCTCACGGGCCAACTTGGCCGCGTGCTGCACCTCGCCGCCTCCGCGAAGGGCGACACCCTCGCGGCGATCTCGCACGACGGATCCGTGCGCCTGATCGACGTCGACGCCGCGTCCGCGCGCGAGGTAGCGCGCTCGCCGCAGGGCGAGGCGATGAGCCCGCGCTTCTCACCCGACGGCCGCTACCTCGTGTGGTCGCAGCCGACCGACGGCGAGGGCGAGCTACACGCGCTGTGGGTCGTCGAAACAACCGAAGAATCCGTGCCCGTGCGCCTCACCGACGGCCGCTTCCACGACCACTCGCCCGATTTCACGCGCGACGGCAAGCACCTCGTGTTCCTGTCGAACCGCACCTTCGACCCGGTCTACAACGCGCAGGCGTTCGACCTGTCGTTCGCGGGCGCGACCCGGCCGTGGCTGTTGCCGCTGTCGGCCACCGAGCCCGCGCCGTTCGGGCCGAGCACGGAGGGCTGGAGCTTCGCCGCCGACAAGCGCAAGCTGCGGCAGGGTTCCTCGCCCGATCTCGATGCCGAGGGCGCCGACCAGCGGGTGATGCCGTTCCCGGTGCCGTCGGCCGAGTACCGCGACCTACGGGCGATCGCCGGTGGCGTCGCTTGGATCGCCGAGGGCGCCGACGTCGGTCGGCTCGGATCCCGCCGCGCGGGCGTGCCGGGAGAGAAACAGCCCAACCGCCTCGAGCGCTGGTCGTTTGACGACCGCGAAGTGGTCACCGTCGTCGAGGGCCTCGACGAGTTCGCGGTGTCGGGCAACGGCGAGCGGATCCTCGTTCGGAAAGACGGCGACGCCCGCCTCGTGCGCGCGACCCGCAAGGCCGACGGCGGCGAGGATCCGATCGCGGTCGACCTCGGCCGCCTGCGGTTCCAGCTCGACCAGACCGCCGAGTGGCTGCAGATGTTCGACGAGAACGCCCGCCTCATGCGCGACCACTTCTGGCGCGACGACATGGATGGCGTTGACTGGCAGGCGGCGACCGCGCGCTGGCGCGAGGTCGTTCCTCTCGCCTCGACGCACGACGACCTCGTCGACATCATGTGGGAGCACGTCGGCGAGCTGAACACCTCGCACGCTTACGTCATGCCGGCATCGCCGCTCGGCGACGAATCGAGGAAGCTCGGCTTCCTCGGCATCGACGCCTCACCCGCCCCGGACGGGTGGCGCATCGACCGGATCCTGCCCGGCGAATCGAGCGACCCCGGCGCCCGCTCGCCGCTGCTCGCGGCGGGCATCGGCGCGCGCGTGGGCGACGTGATCACCGAGATCGACGGCGCGCCGGTGGATCCGACGCTCGGCCTCGGGGCCTCGCTCGTGGGAGCCGCCGACAAGCCCGTCGAGGTGGCGCTGTTGCGCGATGGCGAGACCCGCCGCGTCGCGGTCGTGCCGCTCGCCGAGGAGCAGGCGCTGCGCTACCAGGACTGGGTGCGCTCGCGTCGCGAGTACGTCGCCGAGAAGTCGGGCGGCCGTCTCGGCTACCTGCACGTTCCCGACATGCAGGCACCCGGATGGGCTCAGCTGCACCGCGACCTGCGCACGGCGAGCGCCGCCGAGGGGGTCATCGCCGACGTGCGCTACAACCGCGGCGGACACACGAGCCAGCTCGTTATCGAGCGTCTCGCGTCGCGCGTCATCGCCTGGACGCACGCGCGCCAGTTCGATGAGATGGTCGCGGATCCGGATCGCGCACGCCGCGGCCCCGTTGTGTTCGTCGCGAACGAGTTCTCCGGATCCGATGGCGATATCGTCAACGCCCGCGCGCAGGCGCTGGGGCTCGGGCCCGTCATCGGCGCCCGCACCTGGGGTGGTGTCGTCGGCATCGACAGTCGCTTCGACCTCGTCGACGGCACCCGGGTCACGCAGCCGCGCTACGGCTACTGGCTCGAGGGCAAGGGATGGGGCGTCGAGAACCACGGCGTCGACCCCGACATCGAGGTGATCCACGACCCCGCCGATCTGTTCAGCGAGGCGGATCCGCAGCTCGATCGCGCGATCGCGGAGCTGCTCGCGGCGCTCGAGAAGGCGCCGGCCGCGGTGAAGCCCGAGCTGGGCGAGCCGAAGGTGCGGTGAGGTTCGGGGCGGCGGGAACCTACCCCGCCGCCCCGAACGCCTCCCGGTCGGCCTCGCTCAGTAGCTGGCGCGAGATGAACGTGAGGTCGAGGCCCTCGATGGGGTTGTCGCCGTCGCGCGACGCCTCCTCGCGCGCGCGGGCGTCGCCCGAGGGGTCGTTGTCGAGGTCGGTCAGCGTCGCGTAGAACAGCGTCGGCTCGGGGCCCGCGTAGCTCATGTCGATGCGAGACGAGCCGTACTCCCAGAGCGATTGCGTGCGCGGATCCGCGCTGCCGTAGAGCGACTCGAGCACGCTCTCGGCGACGGATCCGTCGGGCTCGTTCAGCGGGTACAGCGAGTAGTACATGCCGTCGCTCGCGAGCACCTCGTCGATGATCGCCATCGCGCGGATCTTCTCGTCGTAGTCGTGGATCGGCTGTTCGGTGCGCCACACGGGCGAGAAGTACTGCTGCAACAGCGACTCGCCGCCGTAGCCGTTGCGCTCGCGGCGCGTTGTCGCATCGGAGATCTGCACCCACGTGTAGCCGAGCTCGGCGCTCAGCCGGTCGCGGATCTGCTGCGAGAGCGCGTCGGTGCTCGCGATGACATCCTCGAGTGAGGGCGCGCTCAGCACGGCGCGCGAGTCGAGGCCCTTGATGCCCGGGTAAGCGAGCAGCTCGCGGTCCTCGGCGCTCAGCGTTCCCGTGACGTCGCCGGCCGTCGTCGGGAACATCGCGCCGAGCGCCGCGGCCGTGCCGGAGTTGAAGACGAGCGCGACCGACAGCGCGACGGCCGCGAGCACGCGGCCGCGGGGGACGACGAAGGCCGCCGCGATGATCAGGGCGACGACGACCTGCGCGAAGAGCACGCCGGGCGACAGCACGAGCTGCGCCTCGCCCGCGAGCAGCGACAGGCCGAGCATCAGGGCGAACAGCGCGGATCCGCAGACCGCGACCCAGCCGAGCGGGTGCGCCCGCGGCCCGCGCGGGCGCGGCTCGGGCGCGACGATGTCGCCGATGAACGGCTGATCGGGGAAGCGCCGCTCGTGGCGGTATCCGCCCTCGGGCGGGAGCGGCGGGGCGCCCTCGCTGCCGGCGACGTAGTCGCGGCCGAGGCGCCTATTCGAGCGCGCGCGGGCCTCGGGCGTACTCACCATGGCTTCTCCACCCCGGATCCCGAGCCGCCGCCGTCTTCGTTCTCGCGCTGCTGCTCGTCGCGCTGGCGCTGGCCCTCCTGCAGGCGGTCCTCGATGTCGCCGAGCGAATCGTCGTCCTGCTGCGGATCCTGTTCCTCTGGTTCTTGTTCCGGCGGCGGGTCCTGCTGCGGCGGGTCTTCCATCTTCTCGCGCAGGCGCTGCTCGGTGTCGTCGAGCTCCTGGTCGGGGTCGCGCGACGGATCGGGCGACTGGTCGCGCGCCTCGTCTGAGCGGCACTCCTTCGGCGTCTCGAGAGTGATCGTGAGCGCCTCGCTGTAGAGCTGGGTCGCCCAATCGGGGTTGACGCCGCGCGCCTGGTCGCCCATGCGCTCGATCACGAGGCCGAGGTTCGTGCGCACGGGGCACACGTTGAGGCCCGTCGCGAGCCCCAAGGCCTCCTCGAAGCTCGCGCGCGAGTCGGTGAGCCGGTCGGCATCGGCGAGGGCGACGCCTTTGTCGTAGGGCGCCTTCCACTCCTCGAACCAGTTGAACGGCTCGAGCTTCTCGACGCGCGAGATGCCCGCCGGCCCATCCTCTTGGATGTGCGCCGCGATGGCGCCCTGCGCGAAGACGTACATCGAGAGCCACTTGCCCACGAGGGCGAGCGCGAGCAACACGACCGGGATGCTCGCGATTCCGATCCACAGGCGTGCCTGGCGGCGACGATCGCTCATTCTGCCCTCCGCACGTCGGTGATGGTCTGGCGCACGCGCCGCGCCGCGCCCGCGAGCTCCCACGCGATGAGGCCCGCCGCCGCGAGGGCGAGGATCCACGAGAGCTCCGTGCGCGCGCCGACGCTCGCCGAGTCGGTGAGCGACGCCGACACCCGCGGCGGATCCGGGAGCTCGAGCGGCGTATCGGGGGAGCGGTGCGCGTAGGTGACGCCGAGATCGGCCGCGACGGTCGCGAGGTTCTCCTCGTCGATCACCGAGAGCGCGTCAGCTCCGTCGTACTGCAGGTACTCGGTCTCGCCCTGCTCGGCGACGTTGCCCGTGTCGACCGGCATGCGGCCGCCCTCGGCGGTGCCATAGCCGAATACCTCGCCGCCCGCGACGAGGCTCGATGCCCCGGCGAACGACGTCGGCGGGGTCTCGGCGGTCTGCTCGCCGTCGCCGAAGTAGAACACGAACTGCGCCCGCGCGGACGCGGCGGCCGTCACCGTCGAGGCCTGCGCGAACTCGTCGGACGCGGCCTCCTGCGCCGTCAGCACCTGCGCGAGCAGGGAGGCGGCGACGCCGATATCGGATCCGCGGGCATACGCGGTCGTCGGCGGCGTCAGTACCTCGAGCGCCGACATGACGGCGTCGACGTCGGTCGTCAGCGGCAGGCGCTGGGACGCGGAGTTGTCGAACGTGATCAGCGAGAACCTCGCGCCCGGGTACGCCTCGATGAGTTGTTGCACGTCGGCGCGCACGCCGTCGAGGCGCGGGCCGACGTTCCAGTCCTCCGCGACCATCGAGGTCGTGCTGTCGACCACGAGCACAACGTCGACATCGGCGACGACCTGCTGTGCGGATCCCTCCGGGATGCCCGGGCGCAGCGCCAGCAGCGCGCACGCGAGCACGAGGAACAGGCGCGGGATCCAGCGGGCGCGGCCGTCGCGGTCGGCGACGAGGCGCCACACGACGAGCCCGAGCGCCGCGAGCGCGACGACCGCGATGAGGGCGGGGTGGGCGATGGGGAGGAAACTCATGCGCGAACCCTCCACAGCACGATCAGCAGCGCCGCGACGGCGGCACACAGCCCCGCGATCCAGGGCGCGGGTGCGTCGGTCCAGACGACGCGCTCGTTTTGCTGCGTCACCGCCGCATCTTGCTTCTCGACCTCCGCGACGATATCGCCGACGGTCGTCTCGCCGCGCAGCGCGTAGGCTTTACCGCCCGTCGACTCGGCCGCCTGCACGAGGTCATCGCTCAGCGGCGAGGCGTCTTGGATGGGGTTCAGCGCAAAGACTCGGATGTTGTTGCGTGCCGCGTAGTCGGCCGACTCGGCGAGCGACATGATCGCCGCGCCCTCGAGCTCGTTGTCGGTCGCGAGGATGATCGACCGCGAGCGATCCTCGCCGACGCGGTCGAAGCGCAGCGCGCAGGCCGCGAGCCCGTCGCCGATCAGCGAGGATCCGGGGCCGTCGAGCGTGCCCACCCAGTGTTCCGGGATCTGGCCCGTCGACGTGCCCCAGTCGATGCTGTCGCGCAGCGATTGCAGGTGCGTGCGCACGAAGCCGTAGTCGTCGGTCAGCGGGAAAATCTGGACGGGCGAGGCGTTGAAGATCGTGAGGCCGATGCGCTCGCCCTGGAAGTCGTCGAGCAGCTCGTCGAAGACGTCGAGGATCTCGATGTCGACGTCGCTCATCGACCCCGACACGTCGAGGCAGAGCATG
>Ga0308157_10007514_pt1 | contig 12669 bp, 10 predicted proteins | sample PhyBR1_FD_201035 | JGI IMG/M metagenome (GOLD analysis project Ga0308157, IMG submission 201035) | Phyllosphere microbial communities from UC Gill Tract Community Farm, Albany, California, United States - DLSLB.R1 | ecosystem: Host-associated > Plants > Phyllosphere > Unclassified | place: USA...
TGCAGCGTCAGGCGGGGCATGGGCGAGGGGGTGGGTCAGCGGGCAGGTGGCGGGCCCCCGGCGCCGTGGGGCGGGCCGCCCGCAGGCATGGCAACGAGGGTGCCGTTCATTGTCCGGCATGTGCCGGGCAGGGTCTTGCCGTCCGGCATGGTCAGCGTGACCGAGGCGCCTTCGGCCAATCCCTTGCAGGCCGTGTAGGCCTCGGGCGGCGGGCCGGGCGGCTGACCGGAGGGTGCACCCTGGGCCCGGGCGCTGGACGCGGCCAGGGCTGCCAGCGACAGGGCGATGAAGGCGCCGGCGAAGGTCGTGGCCGTGGTCGTGGGCTTGCGCGTGTTTTTGAACACGGCTTGGAGAGGGTGGCGGAATGCGGACATGGGCAGGGCCTTTCTTTCGGTCGTCGTTGCTGGCAGGGAAGGTGGAAATGGGAAGCGGGGGCGCGGGGCGCCCAGCGCCCCGGCCGGTGTCAGGCGGCGATCGAGATCGTGATGGAGGCGGTGTAGCCCCCGCTGCCATTGCTTTGCAGCGTGGTCATCTCCAGGTCGGTGCCGTCGCTGAAGACGTTGTCGGTGGCGAAGGTGATCGCCGCCAGGTTGGGCACGCTGGCGCTGTAGCCCGCGTTGGCCGCGTAGATGGTGCGCAGCGTGTCGGTGGGGAACGCCAGTTGCGTGGTCTTCACCTTGTTGCCGGCGGTGGTGGCCACGGCCAGGCTGGGGTAGACCTCCAGGTGCATGTGCGGCATGCGGCCCGCGTAGCAGCCGGGCACGATGGTGGTGAAGGTGACGGTGCCGCTCGCATCGGTGGCCTGCACGCCGCGCAGGTAGTTGGCCGCGATGCTGCGCTCGGTGTAGACCGAATAGTCGCCGCCCTGCGAGCAGTGCCACAGGTAGATGGCGTAGCCCTGCAGCGGCGCGCAACTGGAGCGCGTGTCGGTCAGCGTGATGGCGATGGTCAGCGGCACGCCGCCCACGGCGGTGGAGGCGCCGATGCTGCTGCGGATGTCCTGCCGCACGATGCCGCTGAGCGCGAGCACGTTGTAGTTGGCATTGCCGGCGTTGGAGCCGTCGGCCGGGTAGGGGCCTGCGGTTTCCTCGGGGACGACGGAGCAGGTGGTGCCAGTACCGGTGCCTGTCCCGGTTCCCGTGCCCGTGCCCGTGCCCGTTCCAGTGTCGGTACCGCTGCTGTCGGCCCCGGTATCGGAGCCCCCGCCGCAGCCCAGCAGGGTGGCGATGCCCAGTGAGCCGATCGTGCCGAGCGCCAGGCGCCGCCGGGCGTCTGCCTGAGGCGGCGTGGGGCCTGTCGTCGCGGGGCCGGCGACTGGCGCGGCGATGGGGCTGGGTGTGGATGTTTGCATGGTTCCTCTCCTTCTCTTCGTTGGGGATGGGAGGAACTTTGCAATCCAATTGGGGAGAAATTAAGGCAGCCCGGTAAGGCATCAAAGGTGCCAATTGCTATCAAGTTAATAGCAATGTACCGCCGTATTCATTGCGCTGGAGGCGCTTTTTACTCAAGGCCCTGGCGGACCCCGAGCGGCCCGCCGCCTTTCACCGTGCGGCGAAAGCCCGGGCGATGTCCTGCGTCACCGCCAGGAACCGGTCCACATCGGCCGGCGAATGGCAGTGCAGCGGCGAGACGCGCACTGCGCCTTCCAGCCCGAACGATTCGAGCATGCGGCGCGAATACAGGCTTGCGGCCGAGCGTTCGTACACCGTCACGCCGCGCGCGGCGTATTCGCCCACGGCGCTGGTGCAGTCGAGGTTTGCAAAGCCGATGCCGATGATCAGGTCGCGCTGGGTGAGGTCGGGGTGGTCGAGGAACACTTCCACCCCCGCCATGTGGCGCAGGCCCGGCGCGGCGGTGCCGGTGCCGGTGTCGGTTCCGGTGGCGTCGCCGCTGCCGCCGCCGTTCAGCAGGCGCGACAGCAACGCGCGTTCGTGCAGTTCGATGGCTTCGATGCCGGCCACGAAGCGGGCGCGCCGTTCGTCGCTGGCGTGGCGCCCATCGCCGCTGCCCTCACCGCTTTCGGGCGACTGGCCGCCGAGCCAGCAGACGTAGTCCACGATCTCCGTCACCACCGCGAATTGCCACGGCGCCGAGCTGCCCAGGTCCCAGAAGTCGGCCGGCTTGGCCGAAAGCTTGTGGTGCGGCAGCGCCGCCGCGCGGTCCGACAGCCAGGCGATGCCCGAGCCCCGGCATCCGAAGAATTTGTAGGGCGCGATGTTGATGCCGTCCACCGGCGTCTTCTCGAGGTCGATGACGCCGTGGGGCGCGTGCTGCACGGCATCCACCAGGATGTACAGGTCGGGGCGGATGGCACGGGCCTGCCGCACGATGGCCTCCAGGTCCAGCTTGGCGCCCGAAATGTTCGAGGCATGGATCACGTTGAGCACGCTGGTGCCCCGGTCCACCAGGCGCACGACGGCTTCCACGTCCACGCCGCCCGTGGCGCGGTTGCTGGGCGCCACGCGCAGTTCGCGGCCGAGTTCGCGCGCGTAGCGCTCCATGGCGTCGTACGACGAGGGGTGCTCCAGCACGGTCGTGACCATGTTGGTGCCGGGCACGTTCTGGGCCACGGCCCGCACCATCTCGAACATGGCGCCGGAGGCCGTCAGCGCGGCATACACGCTGCCGCCGCGGGCGTTCAGCACCCGGCGCACGTCGGCCACGCCCGCGGCCTGAATGGCCTGCAACTCGCGCGCCGTGGCGTGAATGCGCTCGGTGTTGTCGGGCACGGCGTCGATCTGCAGGAACCGCTCCACCGCGGCCTTCAGGCGGAACGAGCCGCCCGCGTTGTCGAAGTACAGCCGTTCGCGGCCGTGGTGGTCGTGCTCCACCTGAAGGAAGCGCTCGCGCACCTCGCGCATCAGGCGGTCGGAAAAAAGGCGGCCTTGCGGGTAGGGCGTCGCGTTGCTGTGGCCGGCCATCACACGCCCTTGCTGCTGGGGTTGCGGTATGCCTCGCGCACGGCGTCCGACATGGGGAAGTTCAGGTTCACGCTGCTGGGCGGAATCGGCTGGGTGAACCAGCGGGCGTACAGGCGTTCCATTTCGCCCGACTTCATCAGGCCTGTGACGGCTTCATCCACCAATGCCTGGAACTGCGGGTCGTTCTTGCGCAGCATGATTCCGTAGGGCTCCTGGCGCAGCACCACGTCCTTGAGGATGCGGAAATCGCCCGGGTTGGGCGCCGTGGCGATCAGCCCGGCCAGCTGCACGTCGTCCAGCACGTAGGCGGCGGCGCGGTCGCTGGCCAGCAGCAGAAAGGCATCGGCCGTGTCCTTGCCCGAGATTTCCTGCACTTCGAGGTTCTCGGCGCGCTTGTAGGTGCGCAGCAACTGGATCGACGTGCTGCCCGCCACCGTGGCGACCGTCTTGCCGGCCAGGTCGGCCAGCGACTGGATGCCCGAGTTCTTCTTCACGGCCACGGTGATGTTGGTCACGAAATGGCTGGGCGCGAAGTTGACGTACTGCTGGCGCGCCACCGAGTTGGTGGTGGTGGCGCAGTCCAGGTCCACCGTGCCGTTTTGCATCAGCGGAATGCGGTTGAGCGAAGTGAGCAGCGTGTACTGCACGCGCAGGGCCGGCAGGCCGAGCTTGGCCTTCACCGCGTCGGCGATCTTCAGGCAGATGTCGTTGGAAAACCCGATCGGGTCGCCGCTGCCCGTGGGCTTGTAGGAAAACGGAATCGAGCTGTCGCGGCTGCCGATGTTGAGCGTGCCGCTCTCCTTGATCTTGCGCAGCGTGTCGATCTCTTGCGCGCTGGCGGCGGTGGCCAGCAGGGCGGTGCAGAGCGCCACGGGCAGGGCCTGGCGAAGGGTCGAGCGCAGGGTCGAGCGCAGGGTCATGCGAAAGGCAGTGGCGGCGGAGCGGGGCAGTCGGTGCATGGCAGGCTTTCGTGAAGACGGAAGGATCTCGGGGCGCCGCGCAAGGGGTCAGCGAGGCGATGAAAGTCATTCTGAAAGCGCCGACGCTTTTGAAAAAGCGATTTTTTGTGCTCGAATCAGATGAATAAAAGTGTTCGATGAGCCGCACCATGATGACCTTTAAGCAACTCGAAGCCCTGTACTGGATCGGCCAGCTCGGCGGCTTCGCGCAGGCCGCGCAAAAACTGCACACCTCGCAGTCGGCCGTGTCCAAGCGGGTGCATGAGCTGGAGCTGATCTTCGACACGCCACTGTTCGATCGCAGCCAGCGCACCGCGCGGCTCACCGAAAAGGGCGAGGAAATGTTCGTGCTCGCCCGCAAGCTGCTGCGCCAGCGCGATGCGGCGGTGGAGCAGTTCGGCAAGCCCGGTGTGATCGAGCGGCGCCTTCGCATCGGCGTGACGGAACTCACCGCGATGACGTGGCTGCCCCGGCTGGTCGCCCTGGTGCAGGAGCACTACCCCAAGGTCACGCTGGAGCCCGATGTGGACGGCAGCCTGCCGCTGCGCGACAAGCTGCTGGCGGACGAGCTGGACCTGATCATCGTGCCCGATGCGTTCAGCGATGCGCGCCTGCCCGCCAAGGCCATCGGGCAAGTGGAGAGCGCCTGGATGTGCAAGCCCGGGCTGGTGCCTGCCGGCACGGTGCGGCTGCATGAACTGGCGCGCCACCGCATGCTGGTGCAGGGCAATGCCTCGGGCACCGGGCGGCTGTACGACGCCTGGATGAAAGAACGCGGGGTGGAGCTGGCCGATGCCATCGTGGTGAGCAACCTGGTCGCGCTCACCGGGCTGACCGTGTCGGGCCTGGGGGTGGCATACCTGCCGCGGCATTGCCTGGCGCCGCTCATCGCGGCCGGCATGCTGGCCGTGATCGACGTGGTGCCCGCGCTGCCCACGGTGCCCTACGTGGCCATGCACAAGGGCGAGCACCGCAGCGCGCTGGCCGCATCGATCATCATGCTGGCCCAGTCGTGCTGCGACTTCACGCGCGCCTTCCAGGCCCAGGCGGAAGGCGCGGCGTGACGGCCCGGCGCCGCCTCAGGGCTTGGCTGCGGCGAGCGCCTGCTGAATCCAGCCGTCGAACGTCTTCTGGTGCGCCTTGATCCAGCCGTCGGTGTGGCGGGCCAGGTCGGCCTGCTGGTTCTGGCCGTTCTTCATCGCCAGGTTCTGGGCGTTGATGTCGCCCACAGGCAATTGCATGACCTCGAACAGGCGCGCGGCTGCGGGGTTCTTCTCGGCAAAGACCTTGTTGGCCACGATGCGCTGGGTGTTCAGCACGAAGCCGTAGTTCTTGCCGTCGGGCAGCGCAGTGTCCTGCCCTGCCTGCGCGCCCGGCAGCGAAGATCGTGGCACTTGCAGCCACACCACGTCCTGGCCGGGGCGCAGCACGCCGCTCACCCAGTAGGGGGTCCAGGTGTAGTAAAGGATCGGCTGGCCCTGCTTGAAGCGCGCGATGGTGTCGGCGATCAGCGCCGAATAGCTGCCCTGCACGTGCGTGACGGTGCGGCCCAGGTCGAACGCCTTCAACTGGTGTTCGATCACCGCCTCGCAGCCCCAGCCCGGGTTGCAGCCGGTCAGGTCGGCCTTGCCGTCGCCGTTGGTGTCGAACAGCTTGGCGAGCTTGGGGTCCTTCAACTGGTCGATGTGGGTGATGCGGTATTTCTCGGCCGTCTTCTTGTCGATCAGGTAGCCCTGCGCAGCGTTCTGCGAATAGGTGCCCTTGCGCCACAGCTTGGCGTCGCCGCCCGCGTTCTTGTAGAAATCCGCATGCAGCGGGTCCCAATGGTCCGCCATGAAAGTGGCGTCGCCATTGGCAATGGCCACGTGCGCGGTGGCGTATTCGATCTCCTTGATGGGCTGCACTTCGTAGCCCAGCTTTTGCAGCGCACGGCCCACCAGCATGGTCTGGAAGGTTTCCTCGGCGATCGAGCTTTGCAGCGGCTGAACGCGCACGCCTTGGCCCGGCAGGTTCTGCGCCGATGCGGCGCCCGCCAGGCCCATGGCCAGGGCGCTGGCCGCGAGCAGGGCACGCGCCACCGGGCGCGATGGCGAGAGCGTGGTGCGAGGGGTGAAGCGCAGGGGAAGGTTGAAACGTGTCATGGCTTGTTCCTTGAAAGAGTGAAAGGGAGCGGGACTGCGGCGATTCGGCGATTCGGCGAATCGGTGCCTCAGCGCCTCAATGGCCCGCAGGGGCCAGGCGGGCGGAGGGCACAGCGGTGCCTTGCGTGGCGGGCTCGTCAGCGGCCGCCGGGGGCCTCGCGGCGCGGCGCGCAGCCAGGCGCCACACGAGTCCGGCCGGGCCGGTCTGCCACCAGTGGCGCACGCCGCGGCGCGGCTGGCCCATCGACTGGGTGATGCGGTCCAGCGTGATGGCCAGCAGCACGATCCCCAGGCCGCCCACGGTGGCCAGGCCCATGTCCAGCCGGCCGATGCCGCGCAGCACCATCTGGCCCAGCCCGCCCACGGCGATCATCGAAGCGATCACCACCATCGACAGCGACAGCATCAGCGACTGGTTGATGCCCGCCATGATGGACGGCATGGCCAGCGGCAGTTGCACCTTGGCGAGCAGCTGCAACGGCGAAGCCCCGTAAGCGCGGGCGGCTTCGATCAGGTCGGGCCGCACCTGGCGCAGCCCCAAGTTGGTCAGCCGCACCAGCGGCGGCAGCGCGAACACGATGGTCACCACCACGCCGGGCACGTTGCCGATGCCGAACAGCATCACTACCGGCACCAGGTACACGAAGGCGGGCGTGGTCTGCATCGCGTCCAGCACCGGCCGCATCACGCGCTGGGCGCGGTCGCTGCTGGCCAGCAAGATGCCCAGCGGCAGCCCGATCACCAGGCAGAACGCGAGCGAGGTCAGCACGAGCGACAGCGTAACCATGGCCTCGGGCCAGATGCCGAGCATGGCCACCAGCAGCAGCGAGATCACCGTACCGATCGCCAGCGCCCGCCCGGCGAACTGCCAGGCCAGCACGCCGATGAGCGCGATCATGGCCAGCGTGGGCACGCTGGTGAGCAGGCCTTCCACCCACGACAGCGTGCCGTCAATGGGCGCGCGCACCGTCTGGAAGAACGGCCGGAAATGGACCACGACCCACGACAGGCCGTCGTTGATCCACGTCTCCACCGGCAGGCTGCCGTCCCAGAGCTGGTGCAGGTGAAAGCCACCCGCGGCGGGATCGATTCCCCCGGCAGCGTCGCCCGGCGTGGCGGTGGCGGGCGCGCTCAGCCAGTCGGTGCTGCCGGCATCGCTCGGCGTGGTGGAGGCGGCCCACGGGTCGGGAGCGGCCGTGGTGGCGGCAGCGGGGGCGTCGGTGGCGGTGCCTGTTGCCCATGGGTTGGCGCTGGCGTCAGTGGCCGCGGCCGGCGCTGCATCGGCTGCAGCCAGGAGGGTAGGGTCGTTCGATGGCGCTGCCGTTGTCATGCGGGGCTCCTTTCGGTGGTCGGTTCATTGGCGGGGAGGGCGGATGCGGTCGCGGTGGTGGCTGGGCTCGCGGTCGCGCCGATGGCGGGCGGCACCGGGTCCGGCGGCACGGGCGGCGTGTCGCGGTCGAGAAAGCGCAGCAGGGTCGTCTTGCTGATCGCGCCGCGAAAGCGCCCGCCGTCTTCCACCACCGGCAACGGGCAGGGCGCCTGCGCCACCTGGCCGAACAGGTCTGCCACCGGCGCGTCCACCGCGATGGGCTCGACCCCGTTCAGGTAGGCGTGCTGCAGGCCCAGCGGGCCGACATGGCCCTGCAGCGCGGCGCGCAGCGAGTCGGCCGAGACGGTGCCCAGGTACATCCGCGCCGGGCTGACTACGTAGGCGAATTCGCGGTCCTGTTCCTCCAGTTGCTGCAGCGCGGCGCGCGAGCCCCGGTCGCGCTGCTCCGACACCACGGTGAGCGGGCGCCGGGCGATGTCGCCGGCCTTGAACACGGCCGCTGCGTCCACGCCGCGCACGAAGCTGCGCACGTAGTCGTTGGCGGGGTTGCGCAAGATCTCGTCGGGCGTGCCCACCTGCACCACGTAGCCGTCTTTCATGATGGCGATGCGGTCGCCGATGCGCATCGCCTCGTCCAGGTCGTGCGAGATGAAGACGATGGTGCGGCGCTGGATCTGCTGCAGGCGCAGCAGCTCGCTCTGCATCTCGGTGCGGATGATCGGGTCGAGCGCGGAGAAAGCCTCGTCCATCAGCAGGATCGAAGGGTCCGAGGCCAGCGCCCGCGCCAGGCCCACGCGCTGCTGCATGCCGCCCGACAGTTCGTCGGGGTAGCTCTCGGCCCAGCAGCCCAGGCCCACCTGTTCCAGCGCCAGTGCGGCCTGGCGCTGGCGGTCGGCGCGGGGTACGCCGGCCAGTTCGAGGCCGAAGGCCGTGTTGTCCAGCACCGTCATGTGCGGCATGAGCGCGAACGACTGGAACACCATGCTGATGTCCTTGCGGCGCAGTGCGCGCAGTTGCCGGTCGGACAGCGCGTTGATGTCCTCGCCATCGACCAGGATGCGCCCGGCCGTGGGTTCGATCAGGCGGTTGAGCATGCGCACCAGGGTCGATTTGCCCGACCCCGACAGGCCCATCACGACGAAGATCTCGCCCGCCTCGATGGTGAAGCTGGCGTCGAACACGCCGATCGAATGCCCGGTGCGCGCCAGGATGTCCTGCTTGCTCAGCCCCTGGCTGGCCAGTTCGAGCGCGGCTTGCGGCGCATCGCCGAAAACCTTGAACACGTGTTCGATGGTGATTTGTTTGGCCACGGTGTGGTCCTCCCTCGTTGGTGGGTGGGAACAGGCTCCGATCGCCCGAAGGCAGGCGGAGCCGGCGAAGGCCGAAGACCCGGAACCCTGATGCGGCAGCGCACCCCGCGCGCCGAAGCTTGCGGAAGTCGCCATGAAAGGGTGGCCACCAGGGGTGGCCGGGATCGGCCCGAATGGCACGCGAGGCGGTGCGCAAGGGCCTGGATTAAGTGCCGCAAGGGGCGGCACCGAAAGCATCAAGGGCCGGGTTTTCGGCCGCTGGCCAGGCAGCGAAACGGTGGAACCGAGGGTTGCCTGGCGAATATCCGCTTCAGCAAAAGGCCCGGTGTGGGCTGCCGAAAGCGCGGATTACCTGCACTGCAGGTTGTAAAACACTCGAAAAGTATAGTAATTGAGTGTTTTTGTGTCAAAAGCACCGGCTTTGTCGGATGTGTTATCCGCGGGCGCGGCGGTTCCCTGGCCTTGGGTGTATAGCGCTATGCTTTTAATAGCGTCAAAGGCATGAAATTCAACGGCAAGAGCCCCGAAAGACCCGATTTTCGGGCCCGTTCGGGGCTCTTGGGATGGGGGCGCAGGGGCTCAGTGCTTTTCGTGCGAAACGTTCAGCAATTTGTCAGTGTAGGCAATGGCAATCGCGCTCAGCAGGAACACCACGTGGATGATCGTCTGCCACATCAGCACCTTTTCGTCGTAGTTGGCGGCGTTGATGAAGGTCTTGAGCAGGTGGATCGAGCTGATCCCGATGATCGACAGCCCCAGCTTCACCTTGAGGACCGAGGCGTTCACGTGGCCGAGCCACTCCGGCTGGTCGGGGTGGCTTTGCAGGTTGAGCCGGCTCACGAAGGTTTCGTAGCCGCCCACGATCACCATGATGAGCAGGTTGGAGATCATCACCACGTCGATCAGCGCCAGCACCACCAGCATGATCACCGTCTCGTTCAGTGCGGTGACTTCCACGCCCGGCTTGTAGCCGATGCTGGTCACCAGCGACTGCAGCGCGCCCTGGTGGCCGAAGGCGGCTTCGATCAGGTGCCACAGTTCCACCAGGAAGTGCCACACATAGACGCCCTGGGCGGCAATCAGTCCCAGATAGAGCGGCAGTTGCAGCCAGCGGCTGGCGAAGATCAGCGAAGCCAGTGGAGTGAGGGACTTGCTGCCGTTGCGGGAAGCTGGGGGTTGCGGGAGGGCCATGGGGGAGTTTTCGTAAAAATCGCTGGAAATGAGGTCGCGCGATTCTAGAAGCACCGGCCGCGCGCTTCATGACAGAAACCCGCCGCCCCGCAGGCGTAGCATCGGAGCCCTTGGCGGCCTGCCTTTCATCGTCAGTGGCATGTAAGTGCAGGCCCCGAAAGTACCCGCCAAACTCTATCTGACCCCAGGAGACAAAACCCATGAGTGCGTCCTCATCCACGATCGAATCCGTGCTGGTGGAAAACCGTGTTTTCCCGCCCTCCGAAGCCTTGCAGAAGGCCGCGCGCATTTCCGGCATGGCCGGCTACGACGCGCTGTGCGCCGAGGCCGATCAGGACTTCGAAGGCTTCTGGGCGCGTCTCGCGCGCGAGAACCTGCAGTGGAACCGTCCCTTCACCCGCACGCTCGATGCCTCCAAGGCGCCTTTCTACGAATGGTTCGCCGACGGCCAGTTGAACGCGAGCGCCAACTGCCTGGACCGGCACATCGGCACCCCGGTCGAGAACAAGACGGCCATCATCTTCGAGGCCGACGACGGCACGGTCACCCCCATCACCTACAAGGAACTGCTGGCCCGCGTGAGCCAGTTTGCGAACGCGCTCAAGGCCAACGGTGTACAGCAGGGCGACCGCGTGCTGATCTACATGCCCATGACCGTCGAGGGCGTGATCGCGATGCAGGCCTGCGCGCGCATCGGCGCCACGCACAGCGTCGTGTTCGGCGGCTTCTCGGCCAAGGCATTGCAGGAGCGGATCATCGACGCGGGCGCGGTGGCGGTCATCACCGCCAACTACCAGATGCGCGGCGGCAAGGAACTGCCGCTCAAGGCCATCGTGGACGAAGCCCTGGCGATGGGCGGCTGCGACACGATCCGCAGCATCCTCGTGTACCAGCGCACGGCCACCGCCTGCGCCATGGTTGCGGGCCGCGACAAGACTTTCGCCGAAGCGCTGGAAGGCCAGAGCACCGAGTGCGCGCCCGTGCCCGTGGGCGCCGAGCATCCGCTGTTCATCCTGTACACCAGTGGCTCCACCGGCAAGCCCAAGGGCGTGCAGCACGCCACGGGCGGCTATCTGCTGTGGGCCAAGCTCACCATGGACTGGACGTTCGACCTGCGCCCTGACGACGTGTTCTGGTGCACGGCCGACATCGGCTGGATCACCGGCCACACCTACGTGGCCTACGGCCCGCTGGCGGCGGGTGCCACGCAGATCATCTTCGAGGGCATTCCCACGTTCCCGAACGCGGGCCGCTTCTGGCAGATGATCGAAAAGCACCGCTGCACGATCTTCTACACCGCGCCCACGGCGATCCGCTCGCTCATCAAGGCGGCCGAGGGCGACGCGGCCGTGCACCCCGCGCGCTCCGACCTGTCGAGCCTGCGCATCCTGGGCAGCGTGGGCGAGCCCATCAACCCGGAAGCCTGGATGTGGTACCACAAGAACGTGGGCGGCGAGCGCTGCCCCATCGTGGACACCTTCTGGCAGACCGAAACCGGCGGCCACGTCATCACCCCGCTGCCGGGCGCCACGCCGCTGGTGCCCGGCAGCTGCACGCTGCCGCTGCCGGGCATCGCGGCCGCCATCGTGGACGAAGTGGGCAACGACATCGCCAACGGCACCGGCGGCATCCTGGTCATCAAGAAGCCGTGGCCCAGCATGATCCGCACGATCTGGAACGACCCCGAGCGCTTCAAGAAAAGCTACTTCCCCGAAGAGCTCAAGGGCTACTACCTGGCCGGCGATGGCGCCGTGCGCAGCGCCGACCGCGGCTATTTCCGCATCACGGGCCGCATCGACGACGTGCTGAACGTCTCGGGCCACCGCATGGGCACGATGGAGATCGAATCGGCGCTGGTCTCCAAGACCGACCTGGTCGCCGAAGCCGCCGTGGTGGGCCGCCCCGACGACGTGACCGGCGAAGCCATCTGCGCCTTCGTCGTGCTCAAGCGCTCGCGCCCCACCGGCGAAGAAGCCAAGGCCATCGCCAAGGAACTGCGCGACTGGGTTGCCAAGGAAATCGGCCCGATCGCCAAGCCCAAGGACATCCGCTTCGGCGACAACCTGCCCAAGACCCGCAGCGGCAAGATCATGCGCCGCCTGCTGCGCTCGATCGCGAAGGGCGAGCCGATCACGCAGGACACGAGTACGTTGGAGAATCCGGCCATTCTGGACCAGTTGGCGGAGACCAACTGATCCAGAAGCGCCGCAGGCGCGCAGCGAAGCTGCTGGCGGATTCGGGGAGCACTCATGTCGCGAAGCGACGTGATGTGATCACCAAAACCCTGCGATCCTGGATCAATTGGCTGAAACCAATTGATCCAGGGGGCCGCTGACAAGCGGCCCGGCGCGCAGCGCTTCGCAGGGTTTGACGGTACTCATATCGCCGTAGGCAATGTGATGTGACGGCAGAATCCGCATATCGCACGCACGGCTTACATACTTCTTCCCTCTTAGAAGCCACCGCGCACTTCCGCCCGGTGGCTTTTTAATGGCCCCGCCCCTCTGTAGGACAGTACCGGTTTCCTTTGGGCCCGGCAGGTTAAAAACGTCCCCCAACCGCACCCGCCTGGCTGCGGATTTCGACACCTTCCGGGAGATTGACAATGAATTTCAGAACCATCGCGCTGCTGCTGATCGTGGCCGCCATGGCCGTGCTGGCCGCGCTCAACTGGACCACGCTCGCCACGCCGTCCGTCATCTCCCTCGGGCTGACATCGTTCGAGGCCCCGCTGGGCCTGCTCATGCTGGGGCTGACGGTGCTGCTGGGCGTGTTCTTCATCGCCTACGTGCTGTCGCTGCAGGGCTCGGTGCTGCT
>Ga0308157_10007517_pt1 | contig 12666 bp, 16 predicted proteins | sample PhyBR1_FD_201035 | JGI IMG/M metagenome (GOLD analysis project Ga0308157, IMG submission 201035) | Phyllosphere microbial communities from UC Gill Tract Community Farm, Albany, California, United States - DLSLB.R1 | ecosystem: Host-associated > Plants > Phyllosphere > Unclassified | place: USA...
ATCTAGATTAACCGCAAAAGGTTATGGTGAGCGTCAATTGGTAAACGAGTGTGCAGACGGCGTTAAGTGTAGCGAAGAAGCACATCAGGCAAACCGTAGATCAGAATTCATTATTCTGGAGATGTAATATCACATATATTTATAAAACAAAACCCCCAGTTATTGAAAAATAGCGGGGGTTGTTTTTTAATAGATTTTTCAGCTTAATACTTATCTTTTATTAACACACTTAAAGCAAATGCAGCTGCAGCACCTACAAACACAGAATAATCTAACGGTGCTTTTATATTGAGAAAAAGTGCCATTGAAAGTCCGAAAGTAAGTAGTAAAAACCCTGTTGCTTTTGCAATGAGAGAAGTTTTATAGGGTATAAGTAATCCAATACCAAATATAATTTCTAAGAAAGTAGCAATACCTGCAACAATCTCTATGAAAGAGACCGGGATCCATGGGTTTAGTTGTTGGGTATATGCCACAAAATTTTCCCAATTACCCCATGCTGATAGTTCTTTGTTCCATAATCCAAATCTGTCGGCAACAGCAGAGAGCATTCCTGCACCAAGAGCGATTCTCAAAAACCATTCTGGTAATTTTTTTTCTAAATTATTCATTTTATGATTTAAATATCTTAATACTATACAGAATGTGCGTTAAACAATCTTTGACACAAGATTAGCGATAACTTTTGAGTTGCATACCATTTTAAATATTTATTTCCTTTCGTCTGTCGATAAAATCGCATATCCATAATTGTCAGATCAGCCGGATTTTAAAGGCAATAATTGTCGTGTATGAGCTTCTCTTAACATACCGACTTTTTCTAAAATACTGATTGAACCTATATTTTCAATGGCGCAACCTGCTTCAATTCTGTGAAGTTTCAGATCTTCAAAACCGAAATCCAATATTTTTCTTAAACATTCTGTTCCATAGCCTTTATTCCAAAATCTGTAATCGTACTGAAACCAAACTTCGGCATTTTTATAGTGTTCTTTGCCTAAATTGATTCCAATTAAACCGATAAATTCATTTCCGTCAATCAATTCAACTGAAAACGTAAATCGTTTGGTATTTTCTTTGGCGTTTTCAGCAATCCAATTCTCAACAGTAACTTTTGTTTCGTTAATATTTTGAGGAATTCCCGATGTATTGAACCTTGCTGTTTCTTCTAAACGTTGTAATTCATAAACATTTTCAATATCATTTTCCGAAACAGGTTTTAAATTCAGCCTTTCCGTTTTTAAGTTTATAATCATTATTTTTTTGTTTCGAAGAGATTTAAGTTTTTACTATTTCTCCGCCAATTCTTTTAATTTATTATTCATTGATTCAAAACCTCGTCTGGTATTATTGTCAAGCATTTTTTTGAAAAACGGGACAAGTATGCCGATGAAATTTTCGCTTTGTACCAAGGTAGTAGTTCCGTTTTGGTTGTCTGTTAGCTCAAATTTATGTTCGCCGTCCAAAATACCTCTAAAAAGTACAACACCCAGCCAACTAAATTTCCTGTTGGTTTCAAATGCCGTGACAGTCGGTTTAAAGCTATTTGCACCTGCTTCCGGCGGTTCGATTCTCACATTGATTTTATTGCCCACTTTTGCTTCGCCGGTTATTGAAGTTACAAACGGGTTCCAGTTTGGATAGTTGTTGAAATCGGTAAGTATTGCCCAAACCTTGTCTGGTGTTGCGTTGATGGTGATTTCGGTTCTTAATAAAAATGCCATTTTTTTCTATATTTTTTATTGATAATTTTTGCTGTAAAGGCCTTTTTTAAATTTGAATTATGATTAAAAATAATTCTTAAACAACTCGTAATCTTTCTTCCTCCAAATCAAGTTGATACAGTTGCTCGCGAATGATTTCTTCATTTATCTTAGGATCTTTGTTGAGTTCTACCAAATATTCGCGCTGGCTTTCAAGCATTTCCAGGAAAATGCCTTTTGTGCGATCATTCATCCACGTATCAGCTTCGGTTGCTTTGGCTCGTTCTTCCCACTGCTGAATGAATTTCGACATGGATTCATTGCCTTGCCATTCGGTTTCGTGCTTACTTTTAAGGAATTGATGAATGTGCTGTTTTAGACCGATTTTCATTTTCTGTCTGGTTTCTGCTTCGCCTTCATCATCAATATAACTGTTGAATAATCCTGTTCTTCTAATGATCATAGGTAAAGTTAAGCCCTGAACTAGAAGCGTTAATAATATGGCAACAAAAGTGATGAATAAAATTAAATTCCGGTGTGGAAATGCTTCGCCGCTATCTAACTTTAATGGTATTGCTAATGCTGCGGCAAGCGAAACTACACCGCGCATTCCGGTCCAGCCTAAAAGCAGCGGCATGGTCATTCTTCGTTTCAAGGAAGTAGCATGTGGAAGGTTTTTCCGTCTGAATAAATAAGTAAAGATCATGGCACCATACGAACTAATCATTCGAGCAGCAATTAAAACAACGGTTACCAAAATGCCGTAGCCAATAGCAGTTGACATTGGGATTCCGTCTGCACGTAAGCCTGCGGCAACATCGGGGAGTTCTAATCCTATTAATAAAAATACGATTCCATTCAGTAAAAAAACAAATAATTCCCAGACACTGTATCCTCTGATTCTGCTGGCGCTGGTAAGAAATGTAAGTCTTTTCAGCGACATTAATAATCCGCCGGCAACCACTGCTAAAACTCCCGAAGCGTGTGCTTCTTCCGCAATCCAATACATAAAATAGGGTGAAATTAGCGTAAAGGCAATGTCAGAAGATGTATCAGTCGGTAATCGTTTATGAGCCTGAATGAACAGCCACGCTGAAATCAATCCAATACCGACTCCGCCTACAACCATCCATAAAAAGCCAATGGCTGCATCTTGCCAGATAAATTGTCCGGTTCCGACAGCTATCAACGCAAAACGAAATATGATAAGTGATGAGGCATCATTCAGTAAGCTTTCGCCCTCTAAAATAGCGGCTGTAGATTTTGGAATTTTAACGAATTTCATAATCGCACCAGTACTTACTGCATCGGGTGGCGAAACAATTCCGCCTAGTAAAAATCCAATCGCAATGGTAAATCCCGGAATAAAATAATTAGTAATCAGCGCCACTGATAATGCGGTGAAAAACACCACCACAAAAGCAAAACTGGTAATTATTCGCCACCATTTTTTCATTTCTTTAAATGAACCTGCCCAAGCGGCTTCAAACAACAAAGGAGGTAAAAAGATAAAGAAAATTAAATCGGGATCTATCTGAATATAAGGCATTCCTGGAATTATGCTAACGAGCAAACCTGCGACAACGAGTAATATTGGATAGGCGATTTTTAGTTTTTTGGCAAGCATATTAAGCAGAACAATTCCTGCAATCATTGCCAATATAAAAGGTAAAAGTGTGTGCATTTTTATTTTATAAGTTGAAAAGAATTACATCAACACGTCGTTCACAGGTTGAATAGGTTCCGGAAGATCGATTTCGCCCAACATTTGAAGGAGATCGATCTCGATGGTTCTGCAAATGGAAAGCATCGGAATATCGGTTCCCAAACCTTCAAAAGGATTTTCAGAATAATCGCCAATTAATTCCATTACCACATAAATCCAGCCTACAATTGTTCCGAAAGGGATCATCAGCCAAACGCCGGCTTCGCCCAATTTTGCAAATTCAGCCACGATTCCCAAAGGTAAAAGAAAGATGAAAAAGCAGTTGAACAAGAAACTTAAATTTGTATACTGACGCGGAAGCGGGAATTTCTTGATACGTTCTGTTCTTCCTTGATGATCATAGAAATCGACAAGTAATTTCTGCATATCCAACTGTCGGCGCATGTGTAGAATTTGTTTTTCTTCTAACGTGGCAATATCTAACGATTGTAGATTGATAATTTGCGTTGCTTTGTTAGATGCGTTTTTCAGTTGAGCTTCGTCTAAAGAATAATCAGCTTTTTGTTTTTCGGTAAGATAATTTTTAAACTGACCAACACCATAGTTTTCTCTTCTTTTAGCAGCCAATTTTCCGAATAAATGTTTTAAACTTACATGTTCCCATTGTGTGGGAACCAGCATTTGCTCGCGCAACGTGTATAACCAATTGATATGGCGATAAATTAACCGTCGTTTTATTAGTTGTAATTCTTCGTCTGAAAATTGTGTGGTTTCATTATTTCGAACAAAAGAATTCACCATAATTCCCCAACTTCTGCTGCTGTTAACTATGGCTCCCCAGATTTTTCTGGCTTCCCAAACACGATCATACGACTGATTGTTTTTAAACCCAACATAAAACGCAACTGCCGTTCCTACCAAAGAAACAGGTAACCAAGGAATAGAAATCCAATGTAATCCTGCCACTTTGTAAAGTACCGCCACCAGCAGCATATACGAGACAAGCCACCAAATATGGTGACCCGCAAACTCTAAAATTCCTTTAAGGGAAATGCTTTTTCTTACAATCATTTATCTTTAAAAAGGGTTTAATATTTGGTGTAAATGTATTAATTTTTTTAATGTTAAATTATTGTGTTTGTGTATTTTAATTTAGATATAAAAAATGCTCATTATTTAAATTATACTAACTTTTTAATAATGAGCATTGTGTTATGATTAAGTGTTTAATTGATAGAAAATACCTACATGAAATGAAAGCCAGAGATGAAAACGAAAGCGATCAAAAATACCGATCATACGATAAAACATCGATTTTTAAAATTCTTCAGTATCAGAAAAAAAATAAACTGAATAATACACAGCTGGCAGATCATTTTGGTTTAAGCCGAAATACAGTTGCAAAATGGAAAAAGATGTTTCAGTTTTAAAAAACAAATGCCGCAATTAAGCGGCATTTTTTATTATCTGTTGGCAATAACTTCAATAGTAGTTTTATTAAACGCAGGCAGATCTTTCGGTGTACGGCTGGTAATCAGGTTTCCGTCAACAATAACTTCTTTGTCTTCCCAATGTGCGCCGGCGTTTTTTAAGTCGGCTTCAATGGCTTCAACCGATGTGATTTTTTTATTTCGAACCACTTCTGCATTAATCAACACTTGTGGTCCGTGACAAATAGCAGCAACGGGTTTGTTTTCGTTAAAGAAAGCCTGCACAAACTGTATGGCTTCTTTGTTGGTACGCAGTTTATCCGGATTAATCACTCCGCCGGGAATTACCAATGCATCAAATTTACCAGATTTTGCATCGTTTAACTGCAGGTCAACATCGTACTCTTTTGTCCAATCGTCACCCGATTTTGCTTTTACCTTACCGTTTTTAGGCGATACAATCAGTACTTCGGCACCAGCTTCTTTCAAGGCATCACGCGGACTCGTCAATTCAATTTCTTCAAAACCGTCTTCGGTTAAAATGGCAACTTTTTTTCCTTTTAAATCATTCATAGCTCTAATTTTTTAAAATGAAACTACAAGTTAGCAATAATTCGGCAGGTAAAAAATCCATAATCGGTCACAAAAGGTATCTTATCAAAAACTTAACAGTTCCATGTCGTTTTTAACAGGGCGACGACATTTTTAAAAAGTGGGAAATAAGTACCTTTGATAAGATCATAAGAATGAATGTTTTGGAACGAATTGAAGAGAAACTGATGATTCTTGCCGATGCCGCAAAGTACGATGTAAGTTGTAGTTCTAGCGGAAGCAAGCGAAAAAATACCGGTGGAATTGGCGATGCGTCTTCTTCCGGAATTTGCCATACCTATACCGAAGACGGCAGGTGTGTGTCGTTGCTTAAAATTCTATTGACAAACCATTGCATTTACGATTGTGCTTTTTGTGTAAGCCGCAAAAGTAACGATGTAAAACGGGCTGCTTTTACGGTGGAAGAAGTTGTAGATTTAACCATGAACTTTTACCGCAGAAATTATATTGAAGGTTTGTTTTTAAGCTCGGGCATTTTTAAAAATGCCGATTTTACCATGGAACGTCTGTTGCGCATCGTTAAAAAACTTCGGTTAGAAGAGCGTTACAACGGTTACATCCATTTAAAAACCATTCCCGGTGCCAGCGAAGAACTGATACACGAAGCCGGCTTGTACGTTGACCGTATGAGTATTAATCTGGAAATGCCTACCGAAGCCGGATTGAAGCTCGTTGCTCCCGAAAAAGACCATGATTCGGTTCGTAAACCGTTACAGTTTGTAAATACCAAAATACAGACGTTTCAAAACGAAAAAAAATTAATCAAGCACACGCCCACTTTTGTTCCTGCGGGACAAAGTACCCAGATGGTTATTGGTGCAACGCCCGAAAATGATTGGGAAATTATGAGTGTTGCCGATGAGTTTTATAAGAAATACCAGCTTAAGCGCGTATATTACAGCGGATACATTCCGATTAATAACGACAATACCGCGTTGCCGCAGATTGGTTCGCGACCGCCGTTGATTCGTGAAAATCGACTGTATCAGACCGATTGGCTGTTGCGGTTTTATAATTTTTCATTGAATGAGATTCTGAATCCTGCCTTTACGCAGTTAGATCTGGATATCGATCCTAAACTAGGTTGGGCATTGCGAAACCTGCATTTGTTTCCGGTTGATATAAATACAGCCGATTATCAGACCATTATTCGTGTTCCGGGAATTGGCAGAGGCTCTGCAATGAAAATTATTTCAGCCAGAAAATATGGAAGTTTACGCGAATATCAACTCAAAAAAATGGGAATTGCTTACAACAGAGCAAAGCATTTTATTACCAGCGCCGATTCGGTTACACCTTTGGGTTTTAAATATGCACCGCAACTGAAAAACATTATTTTGCAGACAGGAAACAGCAAATACAAATCACAGATTGCCGAAAACCAGTTAAAACTGTTTTAGATGAATTATATTTTCGACGGCAGTTATCAGGGATTTTTGTGTTGTGTTTTCGAGTGTTTCGAAATGAAGGAATGGTCTGCCGTGCCTGTTGCTGAAGGTTTGTTTCAACCTGATATATTCCTTCCTGAAAGAACTATTTTTACCGATATTGATAAAGCACAACGCATTCAGAAAGCATTGAAAAGTAAATTTGGAAAATCGCTGACCGATGATATCTACAGAGCTTTTTTGTCTGAAGATCCGTTGGCGTGGCAAGCTGCGTATTACATAATGGTTGAATTGTTCAAAGGAAATACCGATGTGTTGGAAAATTTTGGCGATACACAGGTGCTTTATTTCCATCAAACCTTAAAAAAAGTGAGCCGGGAACGCCACCGTATGAAGGCGTTTATCCGTTTCAGTAAAAGTAACGATGGATTGTATTATGCAATCATTGAACCCGATTTTAATGTACTGCCTTTGATATTGTCTTTTTTTAAAAACCGGTATGCCGATATGCATTGGATTATTTATGATGTAAAACGCAAATACGGATTTTATTATGACACCGTGGCTGTATCGGAAATTGAAATTGATACCACCGAGCAGAAAAATTTACAAAGTAGTAGTTTAACAATTGCTTTAGATGAACGCGACGAACTTTTTAAACGTTTGTGGAAACAGTATTTTAAAAGTACCAACATAGAAGCGCGTAGGAACATAAAACTGCATGTACAGCATGTTCCTAAACGATATTGGAAGTACCTGGTGGAAAAACAGAAATAAATTATTATTTATCATGCTTGGTCCACACCAAGCGCGATAAATCATAGCCTGCATTTTCGGCTTCCTTCAAAAATTTTTCTTTAATATTATTTGGAATAGTCTTGTTTCGGGATAAAATCCAGATGTAATCTTTTGTTTCTCCAAAAATCAAGGCGTTTTCATAATCGGGCTGCATTAAAACTACATTGTATCCGGCATAAAATGGTCCGAAGAAAGATACTTTCAACGCGCCTTCATCAGTTTTATCTACAAAAGTCGCTTTTCCGTTGGCTTGCTGCCATCTGTCCTTAACATAGTTGAAACCCCTGTTTACAACTTTCACCGTACCGTTTTCGTTTAAAGAATAGGTTGCAGTAACATTGCTTAAATCTTTTTCGTGTTTAAAATCAAATCGGGCAATTTCGTACCAGGTACCCATGTAAGGTTCAATTTTAAAATCTTTCACTACGGTAATTCCATCCGGAACTTTAACAGATTTGCACGAATATATAAATCCGGTTACACCTGCAATCACTATAACGGCAGCTGTTAATAATACATTTCTTCTTTTCATGGCAAAATTATTTAGATCGAACATAAAAAATCACATCCGCAATAATCTGTATGAATTTACGAAATTATAACGGGAACGACTGTTTTTATCCGATCAATTTTTAAGTGTAGAAATAAAACAGGAGCATTATAAAGTTGTAAATATTTAGATGTGCTGTTTAAATTTCATAATTTTGACTGTTGATTAAATGTATCTAAAACAGATAAATGGGAAAAAATAGTTTGATAATCTTTGTGTTGGTGCTGTGGGGCTTTTTGGGTGCAGAATTTACCTATGCGCAGAATTTGAGTAAAGTTGATTCGATAGAAATAGAGCTTAACAAAATAAAACAACGCAACAGCTTATTAAAAATTAAAGATTCTATTAGGGCAGAATTGTTGAAGAACGAACTGAACAACGTAGTAAATCCCAACAGTAAAGAACTCGAAAAATATAAAAACGAGCTTTTACAGATAAAACAGGAAGATTCGCTACGTTTAAGCCAGCAGAGAGAAGCTGTGGAACGTTTGCGTAAAAACGCAATTCCGTATCCGGTAAGGTTGTATAATCAAACGCTTTTTAATGTGTATTCCGGTTTGGGTCCGTTTTCGGCAAAAGAACGCGCATCGTCAAGTCAGGCAGAAATCCAGAAACTGTACGAGAAAAAACTTTACTTTAAAGATTCCTTAAAACTGCAAAATACCCAGGAATATATCAACATTGTATATCAGGGATCCATTATTACCAGTGTTTCAAAAGAAGATGCACTTTGGGAAAATGCCACACAAGATTCTTTGGCGAAGCTTTATTTAAAGAATATCAATTCTGGAATCGAAGAAAATCGGATATCGCATACGTTTGAAAACACCGCAATACGTTGGGCAATGGCAATCGGTATTATTGCAGGTTTCGTTTTTGTGGTGTACTGCATGCGAAAATTAGTGCGTTGGCTTACAAGAAAACTTCTTTTAAAAACAGGGAGTGATTTCGATGGTTTTAAAATCAAAAATTATCAGTTTTTAAGTCCGCGAAAATTCCGAATGATCTTAATAAAAGTGATAAGATATACTCATATTATCCTTTTTCTTATTTTATCGGGAATTGCCATAAGTATCATTTTCAGTATTTTTCCTGCTACCGAACATTGGGCATATATGCTGATGCATTGGATCAAAGAGCCACTAAAAGATTTGGGTATTTCGTTGTACGATTACCTGCCGAATTTGTTGCGAATCGTGGTTGTTTTGGTAATCGGGCGATATGTTGATAAACTGCTGAAATATTTTTCGATAGAAATTGAACGCGGAATCCTTAAAATGAGAGGTTTTCACCGCGATTGGGCAAAACCTACCTATCATTTGCTGCGAATCTGTTTGATTGCATTTGTAATCATTATGATATTTCCTTATTTGCCGGGCTCAGATACCAGTGCGTTCCGAGGGGTTTCGGTGTTTTTCGGTGTGCTGCTTTCGTTGGGATCTTCATCGGCAATTGCAAATACCATTGCAGGTTTCATTATAACTTATATGCGTCCGTTTCAAATTGGCGACTGGATCAAAGTGAATGAAGCCATTGGAGAAGTAATCGAAAAAACGGCGTTGGTTACAAGGTTACGAACGATAAACAATGAAGATATTACAGTGCCGAATTCCATGATTCTTACCAGTAAAACAACTAATTACAGTTCGGCATCTGCAGATAAATGTCTGATTATTCCGATTGATATCAACATTAATTTCGATGTTCCGCATGAAAAAGCAAGTGAACTGTTGATAAAGGCTGCGTTGCAAACCAAGCATATTGTGACAAATCCGCATCCGTATGTGTTTAAAAATAAAATTCAGGATACCTACATAAGTTATCAGTTAAATGCGTTTACAAAAAATCCGGAGCGTATGTATTTCATTATTTCTGATCTTAATGAAAATATTCTGAAGGTTTTTAAAGAAAACGACATTGATCTATTATCACCACGTTTTTATGCGAAACAGCACCATGTAAAAATTTCGAAAGATGAAAATTAGAAAAGCTTATATAGAGGATTATCCTCGAATTATGGAAATTTGGGAAAGTTCGGTTAAGGCAACGCATGATTTTCTTAAACAAGAAGATTTTGAGCTGTTTAAAAACCTTATTCCAAACGAATTTCTACCTCAACTGAATGTTTTTGTGATAGAAGATGATGGTATAATTCCAGCTTTCTTTTCAGTTTCCGATGATAATCTGGAAATGTTGTTTGTAGATGCCGAAAGCAGAGGCAAAGGTTTTGGAAAAATTGCAGTTGATTATATTGTTAACACATTGCAGATTTATAAAGTTGATGTTAATGAGCAAAATACGCAGGCAGTGGATTTTTATTTAAAACAAGGATATCAACAGAAAGGTTACTCAGAAACCGATGGTATGGGGAAACCATATCCGCTATTACATTTAGAATATCGAAAAAATAAATAATTACTATGAAAAATTTAGTTTTAGCATTTTTTACCATTACAACGTTGGTTACTACAGGTTGTGTTTGTAAAAAAAACAAGGTTGAAACAACCGAAAAAAATCAGGAAAACGTAACAGTTATGGGTAAAATAACTTCTGTTACCAATGGCAAAGACGGTTACACAGCGGTATTACAAGCCGATGATAAAAAAGTTTACAATGCTACCATAAGCAGAATCAATCTGCAAAAATCGGGTAGTGAATACAAAAGATACGAAGAGGGCGAAACTATTACTGTTACAGGATCTACCTGGGTTGATACCGAAGGCGTAACGTATATTACCGTAACAGAATTACAGTAAACTTATTCTTTAGATTGCACTAAAACGTAATAGCGAAAAGCCAGAACGGCTTGCTGTATCTTGCTTAATTTGGCAGGATCTTTACCTATATAGCTGGGCAGTATTTTTTTATTGATACTGTTCAGCAACTTAAAAAACGATTTTTTCATGCTTTTTTAAATAAAGATATTCAATTAAAAGTAAAAAGCCGTCATTGTAATTTAGCATTTATTTATAACTAATCTGCCGGCGTTTTACGAACTTTACAATAGCAATCAATCGTTAAAAAGCTGTATGTATGAAAAGTATTAAAATGCTGAATGTGGTTAACCTCTTCTTTTTGTGTTGTTTTGCACTGCCGTTTTCTTCATGCGGACAAGGTGCAGCAAAATCAAATATCAAAGCAAAATCAACAGATAAAACTATTACCGAAGAACAGTCCGTTTCATCAGGAAAAACAGAAACCGCTACTTTTGCAGCCGGTTGTTTTTGGTGTGTGGAAGAGCAGTTTAAACAATTAGAAGGCGTTGTTTCGGTTACATCTGGTTACACCGGTGGAACAACCGAAAATCCAACATACGAAGAAGTTTCCGCCGGAAACACCAATCACGCAGAAGCTTGTAACATTGTGTTTAATCCTGCCGTAATTTCGTACAAGGAATTGCTGGAAGCTTTTTTTGTAACGCATGATCCTACGCAATTAAACCGACAAGGGAACGATGTAGGAACGCAATACCGTTCTGCGATTTTTTATCATAATCAGGAACAAAAGCAACTGACCGAATTCTATATTGACCAACTGAATAAAGAAATGGTCTATGATAAACCGGTTGTTACTCAAGTGTCTCCGTTTAAAAAGTTTTATAAGGCAGAAGATTACCATCAGAATTATTACGAGAACAACCCCAATCAGGCTTACTGTCGTTTGGTGGTTAAACCAAAAGTTGATAAATTTAGAAAAGCATTCAGTGAAAAACTGAAAAAGTAGTTTTAATTTAAAAAGAATTCTATGAAAAAGATCCTATATTGTTTTAGTGCAATTGCGCTTTTAAGTGCATGTGACAAAAAAGCGGAAAGTACGCAAAGTAATGATACGGTTACATCTACAGTTACCGATACTAACCAAACTGATTTTTCGGGAATGTACCATTACGAACAAAACGGTACTACGGTAACGCTACAACTTACGGTTGATGGTAATAAGGCAAGCGGAAATTTAATGTATGCCTTAAAAGAAAAAGACCGTAATTCGGGTACGTTCGTTGGTGAAATTAAAGATGGGATTTTACTGGCAAATTATACGTTTTCTTCGGAAGGTGTTTTGTCGGAAAGACAAATCGCTTTTAAACTGAACGATACATCTGCAATAGAAGGTTATGGCGAAGTAAAAGAAATTAACGAAAAAATGGTGTTTAAAGATCCAGCAAATTTAGAATACGAGAAAGGATTGATGCTTACAAAGAAGTAGGTTTTGTTTAAAACATCAATCAAAAATATCCAATAAAAAAGGACTGTTCAAAACATTGAACAGTCCTTGGTACATAGTGTTTTCGCTTATTATCGTGAGTTCTAAATTTTTTAGCTAAATTATTTAAACCACCCAGCTTTATCAATAGGTAAAATACCTATTTTTTCGACGAATTAAGGTCAACATCTATTAATTTGTTATTTAAACAGTACAAAATGGCGGTCATCATACTTTCAAACTGGTATTTGTTCTGAATGTTTTGTTTGTGGTTGTTAACGGTTTTTGGACTTATGTAAAGTGCTTCGGCAATTTCACG
>Ga0308157_10007522_pt1 | contig 12662 bp, 10 predicted proteins | sample PhyBR1_FD_201035 | JGI IMG/M metagenome (GOLD analysis project Ga0308157, IMG submission 201035) | Phyllosphere microbial communities from UC Gill Tract Community Farm, Albany, California, United States - DLSLB.R1 | ecosystem: Host-associated > Plants > Phyllosphere > Unclassified | place: USA...
GTTTGCCCGGCGCCATCGACCTGGCTTGAGCGGCCTTGCCGCTCTGCAATGACAACCATGAGGAGTCCGATATGCGTTCCATCCTGCTGTGGCTGCTAGGCGTGCCCATTCCCATCATCATCCTGCTGGCGCTTTTCTGGCATTGACGGGGCTGCGGTTTCCCGCAACGGAAACGGTCCGGGTATGACCTGCGGCCGCCAAGACAAGACAATCAACAAGGAATCAACATGGAAAACGCATCTTCATTGAGCCAACCCTACGGCGGGGCCGCGCTCGCCCAGGAGTCCGCCGTCTCGGCGGTGTCCTGGGCCGCCGTGTTCGCGGGCGCGGTGATCGCCGCCGCGCTCTCGCTGGCGCTGTTCGCCGGCGGTACCGGGTTGGGGTTCCTGTCGGTATCGCCGTGGGGCGACGAGGGAATGTCGGCGCCGGCGGTCGGCATCGGCATCATCGGGTGGATGCTGTTCACGCAAATCGTGTCCTACGGTATCGGCGGCTATGTCGCCGGACGCCTGCGCACGAAATGGGTGGACGTGCATTCGGACGAGATCTATTTCAGAGACACGGCGCACGGCTTTTTGGTGTGGGCGCTAAGTGCGGTGGTCAGCGCCGCGCTGCTGGGTTCGGCGATCGCCACGGTGGTGTCCGGCGCGGCCAAGACGGGCGCGACGGTGGCGGCCGGAGCGGGCGCGGCGGCCACGGCCACGGCTGCGGCCGGCGCAAGTGGCGGTGGCATGGGCCAGGCGACGGAGTACTTTACCGACACGCTGTTGCGTTCGGACCGCCCCGAGGCCAGCGGCGACCGCAATGCCGCGCGAGCGGAAGTGGGCCGCATCGTGGCAATGAGCCTGGGCCGTGGCGACATGACGCCCGAAGACCGCGACTATGTCGTGAAGGTGGTGGCCGCCCAAACCGGCACGGAACCGGCCGTCGCCCAGCGCCGCGTCGAACAAGCGATCGCCAATGCCAAGAAATCGGCGGAAGACGCCAAGCAGAAGGCCAAGGAAGCCGCCGACAAGGCTCGCAAGGCCGCGGCCGCCTTCGCGCTGTGGGGCTTCGCGTCGATGCTGATCGGCGCCTTTATCGCCAGCCTGTCGGCGACCTGGGGCGGCAAGCGCCGCGACACGTTGCGCCGGGTGTAGTTTGGTTGGTGCAGTTCCGTCGGGTGCAGGTGAACGCCTGCCCTTGCTGAACTCGATCCCCGCAATGCAAAAGGCCCTCACCGAAGTGAGGGCCTTTCTGAATTCTTGGTGGCGCATCCCTGATTCGAACAGGGGACCTGCGGATTATGATTCCGTCGCTCTAACCGGCTGAGCTAATGCGCCATTCCTTGTCTTGCTTTTTGCTTTGCTGCTTGTCTTGCTTTTTCCCGTTTTTCAGTGCTTGTTTAGTAGCGCTGAGCAACGAAGAACGAAATTCTAGCACGAAACTTTTTTGCCATGCAAGCGGGGGGCGGGCAAAAAATTGAACCGTAGGTCAGGCGTCCCGCGCCAGTCGGATGCCGGAGAATTGCCAGCGGGCTTCGGGCGGGAAGAAATTGCGGTAGCTGGCGCGAACATGGTCGCGCGGCGTGGCGCAAGAGCCGCCGCGCAACACGTACTGGTTGCACATGAACTTGCCGTTGTATTCGCCGACGGCGCCGGCGTCGGGCTTGAAGCCGGGATAGGCGTCGTAGGCGCTTGCGGTCCATTCCCAGGCGTCGCCAAAGAGCTGCACGGGGCCGCCCGAACCGTTGCGGGCGGGGGCGGGGCGCGGGTCCAGATGGCCGTTCTCCAGCATGTTGGCGCGGCCGGGGAAGACCGGGTCGGCCAACTGGCGGGCGGCATGTTCCCATTCCGCTTCGCGCGGCAAGCGTACCCGGGCCCAGCGCGCGTACGCATCGGCCTCGAAGTAGCTGACATGGGTGACGGGCGCCTGCAATTCCAGTTCCTGCATGCCGCGCAGCGTGAACACGCGCCAGTCGTCGCGCTGGCCTTCCCAGTACAGCGGCGCGCGCCAGCCTTCGGCGCAGACGCGGTCCCAGCCGGCCGACAGCCAGAGCTCGGGCCGCTTGTATCCGCCGTCCCGGATGAAGGCCAGGAATTCGTGCTGCGTGACCAGGCGGTCGGCCAGGTGGAACGGCGCCAGCAGCACCTCGTGGGCGGGCCCTTCGTTGTCGAAGCCGAACCCGCGGCCATCGTGGCCGATGCGGGTGATGCCGCCGCCATAGCGCGTCCAGCCAGCCGGTGTCCCGGGGGGCAGGGCGGGAGAGCCGCCGACGACGTACGCAGGCTTCAGCGGGTTGGCCGAGAGCATGTGCTTGACGTCGGTCAGGATCAATTCCTGATGCTGCTGCTCGTGGTTCAGTCCCAGTTCCAGCAAGGCGTCGAAGTCCGGGTCGTTGCCGCCCAGGCGCGAGATCAGATCGTGCATGGCGCTGTCCACGTGCTGGCGATAGTGCAGCACGTCGGCAAGCGAAGGGCGCGATAGCAGGCCGCGCTGCGGGCGCGGATGCTTGGCGCCGATCGCGTTGTAATAAGAGTTGAACAGCACCCGATACTGCGGGTGGAACATCGTGTAGGGCGGATGGAATTGCGTCAGCAGGAAGGTCTCGAAGAACCAGGTGGTGTGCGCAAGATGCCATTTGACCGGACTGCAATCGGGCATCGATTGCACCTGGCAGTCTTCGGGGCTCAGCGGCGCCGCCAGCGCCGTGCTGGTGGTTCGCACGGCGTCATAGCGGTCGTGCTGGCCGGCCTGTCCGCTGGCATACGGTCCGGTGGCGGGGTGAGTCAGCAGGCAGGCAGGTTCCATGGCGATCCTCCAGTGGCGTTGATGGGCCGTCCGCGTCAGGCGCGGGCGCTGAATACCGAAAACCAGCCGCGCGAATCCGACCAGTGCGCAACGTCGCGATACCCCGCGCTTTGCAGCAGGTCGGAAAAGGCCTGGGGCGTGAACTTGTAGGAATTCTCGGTGTGGATGCGTTCGCCGGGGCTGAAGTCGCGTTCGCCGCCAGGCCACGTCACGCGCAGCGCGCGTTGTGCTTCCAGGTGCATTTCGACGCGGGAACAGGTGGCGTTGAACAGCGCGACGTGCTGCCAGTCGTTCACATCGAAGTCGGCGTCCAGTACATCGTTGACATGGCGCAGCAGGTTCAGGTTGAAGGCCGCGGTCAGATGCAGCGCATCGTCATAAGCCGGTTCCAGGACCTGCCTGGGTTTGACGCGATCCACGCCCACCAGCAAGCCGCCGCCATGGCATTGGGCACGGATGCGCTGCAGCATCGCATGGGCATCGTCGGGATTGAGGTTGCCGATGCTGGAGCCCGGGTAGAAGAACAGCCGCTCTTCGGCGGGGACTTCCGGGGGCACCGCCAGCGCTTGGGAAAAGTCCTGGCCGATCGCGGTCACGCGCAGGTCTGGATAGGACAGCTGCAAGCGCCGCACGGCCGTCTGCAGGTAGTCGGCGGAGATGTCGATCGGGACGTAGTGCCTTGGGCGCAGGCTGGCGAAGAGACGCTCGGCCTTGACGCAATCGCCCGCGCCCAGATCGATCATGGACTGCACCGGGCCGATATGCCGCGCGATATCTTGGCCATGGCGTTCGAAAATCTCGGCTTCGCAACGCGTGGGGTAGTACTCGGGCAGTTGGGTAATGGCGGTGAAAAGCGACGAACCCAGCGCGTCGTACAGGAACTTGGGATCGATATGAGCGGGATGGTCCAGCAGGCCGTCGCGCAACTCGGCCTGTTCGGCGCTGAGGGCCGGGGAGGGGCGCGCCTGATATTCCTGCGCGGTGTGAGCAAGCACTGCTGAAGGGGAAACCATGCGTTCTCTTCCTTTTTTGAGGCGATTGAAGCGCATTGCAAAGAGCTATTGTTGCGGTGGGGTGGGTTCCGCTGTCAAGCGCTAAGCCGCTGAATGCAATGGACTTTTACGAAATCGGGATCGCCGCGTCCATGGAAGGCCGACGAATCCCGGGATTCGTTCAGCAAGTTTCGGTCCGCTGAAATATCGAATTACGGCTGGTTGCGAAAGCTCGGGCGGCATCCGCGAATGATCGGCACAATGAAGGCATGGTCGACCGCGTGGCGCTGCATGGCGCAACCGCGTCAGGACACCGGCACGCCGGAAGGCCCAATACCTTCAAAAGGAGCGACTATGAATCGAAAGCACCAACGCGCCGAGATGGCTTTGCACCGCGATCGGGTCAACGACAGCTTCCATGAGCTGCTTGCCGGCACGGAAGACCTCCTGCGTTCGACGGCTTCCTATACCGGCTCCGAAATCGAATCCGCCCGCGCCCGCCTGAAGCAGCAACTGGCGGATGCCCGCGATCATGCGGGTGACTGGGAAGGCGCTGCGCGTGAACGAGCCCGTCGCGCCACGGCCTATGCCGACGAATATGTGCACGAAAACGCCTGGAAGTCCGTTGGCGTGGCCGCATTGGTCGGTGCGCTGCTGGGCTGCCTGGTGGCGGGCGGCAGGCGCTAAGCCGTTTTTGCCATGAAGCCGCCAGAGCCGCTTCCGGCGCCCGCCTTGGGTGCTAGCGGATCGGGGCCAGGGCGGGCTTCATGGTTGCCCTGCGTCCGCCGCTGGGCGCAGGCGCTGCTGCTGGTTTGCGCCACGGCAATGGTCGCGGCATGCGCCAGCGTGCCCGATGCGCAAGAACGCCAGGCGCGCGAAGCGCAAGCAGGCCTGTCCGCCGACGCGGCCCGTGACAGTTATCGCCGCGGTCAAGGCATCGCGGCAGATCCTCAAACTCCCAAAGACGATTTCCTGGCGCGCCATCTGGCCGTCGAGCAGGCCGTCAGCGGCGCGCCGCTGGTGGCGGGCAATCGTGTCCGCTTGTTGGCCGACGGCCCCAGCACCTACCAGGCCATGTTGCAGACTATCGGGCAGGCTCGCCGCTACGTGCACATGGAAACCTATATTTTCGACGATGATGCCGAAGGCGCGCGGTTCGCCGACGCCCTGATCGCGGCGCGCAACCGAGGGGCCGACGTGGCGTTGATGGTGGACGCCGTGGGCACGATCAAGACACCCGATGCGCTGTTCCAGCGGCTGCGCGATGCGGGTGTGCAGGTGGCGGTGTTCAATCCCGTCAATCCGGCCAATGCACGCGCCGGATGGTCGCCGAACCAGCGCAATCACCGCAAGGTCTTGGTGGTGGACGGCAAGGTGGGCTATCTGGGCGGCATCAACGTCAGCAGCGTGTACGAGTCATCGCCGGGGTCTGGATCTGGATCTGGATCCGGGTCTGGGTCAGGCTCTGTGTCAGGTTCGGGCCCTGCGAAGGAAAAAAATACCGGGAAGGCCGACGGCGACACGGCGGGCGACGCGAAGGCGGCCCCATGGCGCGATACGCACCTGCGCATCGAAGGCCCGGCGGTGGCGCAGCTGGAACAGATCATCCAGGCGGCCTGGGCGTCGCAGGCCGACGAGCCGCTGGCCGGCGGCGGCGAGCATGTCGCGCCGCCAGCAGGCGAGACTCGCGTGCGCATCCTGGCCAACCAGCCCGACCGCAGCGACGGCTATACGGTTTACCTGACGCTGATGTCCGCGTTTGAAAGCGCGCAGAAATCCATCCACATCACGATGGCGTATTTCGTGCCCGATCCGGCGTTCATCGACGTGCTTTGCGATGCCGCACGGCGCGGCGTGGACGTGGTGCTGGTGCTGCCGGGCTTTAGCGATTCGTCCCTGGTGTTCAATGCGGGGCGATCCCACTACACGGACTTGCTGCGCGCCGGCGTGAAGCTCTACGAACGGCGCGACGCATTGCTGCACGCCAAGACGGCGGTTGTCGACGGCGTATGGTCCACCGTGGGTTCCAGCAATATGGACTGGCGTAGTTTCGCGCTGAACTATGAAATCAACGCCGTGGTGCTGGGACGGGAATTCGCCGCGGAAATGGAAGCCCTGTTCCAGCGTGATGTGGCCGATTCGGTTCAGATCACGCCGGAAGATTGGAGCAACCGCGGCGTCGACGACCGCTTCATGGAGTCCTTCTCGCGGATGTTCGAACGCTGGTTGTAGCGTCCGAGCTTCCGCGCCGGTATTTGCGTGCGGCCGGGACTAGACGTGTTGCTCGGCCAGCGCCGTGGTGATGTCGCGCGTGGGTTGGAATGATTGCGCCTGCGCCATGGCCCAGCCCACCCGGAATACCTGGTGGCGGAATTCGCCGCGCAGCAGTTCACCGGGCGCCAATTCGGGGAACAGCGCCGAGAGCAGCCGGATTTCGCTGGAAGAGATGCGGCGCGCGATATGGTGGGGGCGCAGCTGGTTGGGATGCGTGAGCCCCGCGGCGGCCAGCAGTTCGGCCAACGCGTGCAGCGTGTTGCTGTGGAAGTACGTCACGCGCTGCGCCTTGTCCGGCACGACCAGCGCACGTTGGCGCATGGGGTCTTGCGTTGTGACGCCGGTGGGGCATTTTCCCGTATGGCAGGCCTGTGCCTGGATGCAGCCGATGGCGAACATGAAGCCGCGCGCGGCGTTGCACCAGTCGGCGCCCATCGCCATGACGCGCGCCATGTCGAACGCGGTGATGATCTTGCCCGACGCACCCAGCTTGATGCGGTCACGCAGGTTCACGCCGATCAACGTGTTGTGCACCAGGCGCAGGGCTTCGCGCAACGGCGTGCCGACATGGTCGACGAATTCGACCGGCGCCGCGCCGGTGCCACCTTCCGCGCCGTCCACCACGATGAAGTCCGGCGTGATGCCGGTTTCCAGCATGGCCTTCACGATGGCGAACCACTCCCACGGGTGGCCCACGCAGAACTTGAAGCCCACCGGCTTGCCGCCGGAGAGTTCGCGCAATCGGGCCACGAACTTCATCAGGCCGATAGGCGTGTCGAAGGCGGAGTGGCTGGCGGGTGAATTGCAGTCCTGCCAGGCGGCCACGCCGCGCGCTTCCGCGATCTCGGGCGTAACCTTGCCTGCGGGCAGGATGCCGCCGTGACCCGGCTTGGCGCCTTGGGACAGCTTGATTTCGATCATCTTCACCTGCGGCGTACAGGCGTTCTTGACGAAGGCTTCTTCGGAGAACGCGCCATGTTCGTCGCGGCAGCCGAAGTACCCCGAACCGATGTTCCACACCAGGCTGCCGCCCGGCTGGCGGTGATAGCGGCTGATGCCGCCTTCGCCCGTGTCGTGCGCAAAGTCGCCCTGGCGCGCGCCCTCGTTCAGGGCCAGGATGGCGTTGGCCGACAAGGCGCCAAAGCTCATGGCCGACACGTTGAACGCCGACATGGAATACGGTTGCTTGCAGTCCGGGCCGCCAACGGTGACGCGAAAGTCCGTGTCGTTGATGTGCGAGGGCGACATGGAATGGTTGATCCATTCGTAGCGGTCGCCGTAGACGTCTTCCTGCGTGCCGAAGGGGCGCTTGTCGATTTCGCGCTTGGCGCGCTGGTACACGATGGAGCGCTGCGCGCGCGAGAACGGCGCGGCCTGCGTGTCGTCTTCCAGGAAGTACTGGCGGATCTCGGGGCGAATGAACTCGAACAGGAAGCGTAGGTTGCCCAGGACGGGGTAATTGCGCCGGATGGCGTGGCGGGTCTGGATCAGGTCGTAGACGCCCAGGGCGCCCAGCAGCGCAAGCGGGACGGCAGCCCATAGCCACCAGAGCGAGCCGGTAACCGCCAGGACAGCGGTAACCGCCGCGCCCGCCAGGGTCAAAATAAAGGCCGTATAGCGGCCGACAATCCAGCTCATAGTCCTCTCCGTGTCGCGGAATGCAGCAACCATACACCAGCTGAACCGCCAGAAAAAAAGAAAGCCCCCTAAATCGGGGGCCATTCCTGGAACACTGTTTTCCGGTAGTCGATGTCAGCAGCTGGAGGGGGGCGGCGTCTTTTCGACCGCCAGCCCGAAGGCGGGGCGCAGCCGGACGCCCAGCGCGCTGCCTGCGAAGGCGGCCGGCAACCAGATCCACGCATGCAGGCTGCCCGACAGGATGCCGCTGAAGTAGGCGCCGATGTTGCAGCCGAAGGCCAGGCGGGCGCCGTAGCCCAGCAGCAGGCCGCCGATGACCGCACCGGCCAGCGAACGCGCCGGCACTTTCCAGATGGGCGCGAACTTGCCGGCCACGCTGGCGGCGGCAAGCGCGCCCAGCATCAGGCCGATGTCCATGACCGTCGTGACGTCCTGGCGCAGCGGCGCGGCCAGCGCGGGCTGCTTGCTCCAGTAGGTCCAGGTGGCCACGTCGCCGGCGACCGAGTTCCACGCCTTGGCGCCCCACAACGCGAAGGCCGACGTGATGCCCCACGGGCGGCCGGCCAGCGCCAGCGTCGCGAAGTTCAATACCACCAGCGCCACGCCGCCCCAGATCAGCGGCCACGGACCTTGCAGCAGCGAGACGGGCCGCGCGGTGCGCGACGCAAACGAGATCACGTGGCCGTGGCGGCGCTTCTCAAGCACGGTGGCGCCCCAGGCAATCAGCGCGAACACCGCCAGGTTGGCGATCAGCGCGGGTGCCAGGCCCCAGGTCTTGATCAGCGACGTCGGCGCCAGCGCCGGCAAGGTGGACCACCAGCCGAAATTGGCGGTGGCGACCACGGACCCGATGATGAAGAACAGCAGCGTGACCAGCATGCGGGTGTTGCCGCCGCCCACCGCGAACAACGTGCCCGACGCGCAGCCGCCGCCCAGCTGCATGCCGATGCCGAACAGGAAGGCGCCCAACACGACCGACACGCCCGGCGGCGATACCAGCCCCGCGACGGGTTGGCCGAAGAGCGAACCGGACGCCAGGAACGGGAAGAACAGCAGTACGCCAACGCCCAGCATGAGCATCTGCGCGCGCAGGCCCGCACCGCGGCGGTCGGACACGAAGACGCGCCAGGCTTGCGTGAAGCCGAACGAGGAGTGATAGAGCGTCACGCCCAGCAGTGCGCCGACCACCCACAAGGCGCCCTGGCGCCAGCTGACGGTCTGGTTCAAATACAGCGCGCCGGCCAGCAACAGCAGCAGCGCGATCCAGAGCGGCGCGCGGTTAATGCGGATGGGTGGCAGGGCCGAGGGCAGGGGCAGGGTCGAGGCGTTGGAGCTCATGGGGGTGTCCCGGTGGGATCTGAATCGTCAATGCAAACGGGCGCATATGGGGCGCCCGTCGGAATGTTGGAAGTGTAAGGCCGGGCCTTAACGCCCTCAAACCATCAATTAGTGCTTCATTAATAACTATTGGTTATATGAGGGCAACGAGCGGCTGCGCCACGCTGCGTTACGACTGCAGCCGCCACACGAGCGCGGCCAGCGTCAGCAGCAGTACCGGCAGCGTCAGGACAATACCTACTTTGAAATAGTATCCCCACGTGATCCGCAAGCCTTTGCGCGCCAGCACATGCAGCCAGAGAAGCGTGGCCAGGCTGCCGATCGGCGTGATCTTGGGCCCCAGGTCGCTGCCGATGATGTTGGCGTAGATCATCGCGTCCTTGAGGGGGCCCGTGGCGCTGGTGTCCGCGATCGACAGCGCGCCGATCAGCACGGTCGGCAGGTTGTTCATGATGGACGACAGGAATGCCGTGATCAGGCCAGTGCCCATCGCGGCGCCCCACAAGCCGTATTCGGCGCAGCGGTCCAGCACCTGCGCCAGATGCGCCGTCAGGCCGGCGTTGCGCAAGCCATACACGACCAGGTACATGCCCAGCGAGAAGATCACGATGTGCCAGGGGGCCTCGCGCATGATCTTGCGCGTGCCCACGACATGCTGCCGTCCGGCGATCACCAGCAGGCCCACGGCGCCGGCGGCGGCGATCGCGCTGACCGGGATGCCCATGGGTTCCAGCACGAAAAAGCCGGTCAACAGCAGCGCCAGCACGATCCAGCCCGCGCGGAACGTGATCGGGTCGCGGATGGCCGAGGCAGGCGCCGGCAGTTGGCTCACGTCGTAGCGGGGCGGGATGCTCTTGCGGAAAAACAGCAGCAGGACGGCCAGCGTGGACGCGACGGCCATCAGGTTGACCGGCAGCATCACGGACGCGTATTCACCGAAGCCGATGCCGAAGAAATCCGCCGATACGATGTTCACCAGATTCGACACGATCAGCGCGATGCTGCCCGTATCGGCAATGAACCCCGCGGCCATCACGAAGGCCAGCGAGGCGCCCGGGCCGAAGCCCAGCGCCAATAGCATTTCCATGACGATGGGGGTCAGGATCAGCGCGGCGCCGTCGTTGGCGAACAGCGCCGACACCGCGGCGCCCAGCAGCACGATCAGCACGAACAACAGGCGTCCGCGCCCGCCTCCCCAGCGGGCGACGTGCAGCGCCGACCACTCAAAGAAGCCCGCCTCGTCCAGGATCAGGCTGGTGACGATAATGGCGATGAAGGTGGCGGTGGCGTTCCAGACGATGTGCCACACATCGGCGATGTCGGCCACGTGGACCACGCCCGTCGTAAGGGCCAGGCCCGCGCCGATCACGGCGCTCCAGCCGATCGACAGCCCTCTGGGCTGCCAGATCACGAGCGTGATGGTCAGGATGAAAATGGAGGCGGCAAGCAGCATGGAAAGCGGTCAGGAGAGGGGATGGGCGTTGATCCAGGCGACCAGCAGGCTGACCGTCAGCACCGACGCCACGGTGGATACAAGGATGGCGCGTGATGTCACGCGGGCGTCGCGGCCATACATCTTAGCCAGCATGAAAGGGCCGGTGCCGATCGGCAGCGCGCTCATCAGCACGGCGGTCCAGGCCCATAGCGGGGGCATGGAAAAAACGGTAAAGGCCAGCACCGCCGTGACGGCCGGCTGCAGCAGCAGCTTGCCCGTCACCAGGCGCAGCACGCCGGGGCCCGCCGTCGACGTTTCCGTCTGCGCCAGGAACAGCCCGATCGTGATCAGCGCGCAGGGGCTGGCCGATGCGCCCAGCAGCGCGACGTAGCGGTCCACCCCTTCCGGCAGGGCCACGCCGGTCGACGCCCACGCCAGGCCCAGCATGGGCGCCGCCAGCAAGGGGTTGCGCAACAGTGCGCGGCCGACCTTGAGCAGGGTGGCTGCCACGTTGGGCGTTTGCTGGCGGTCGAATTCGATCATCGCGATGGCGACGCCGAACAGGACGCTGGCGGTCAGCAGGGTGGTGAAAGCGGCAGGCGCCAGGCTTTCGGCGCCGAACAGCGCCAGACAGAGGGGAATGCCCATGTACCCGGCATTGGCATAGGAGGCGGCCAGGCCCTCGATGCTGCGGTCGGTCAGCGTGCGCCGGCCGCCGCGTCCCGGCAGGAACGACACCAGGAACGTAACGGCGATTCCGCCCGCGAACGCACCGACGAAGCCCCAGTGCGCCATATGCGCCAGGTCCACCTGCGTCATGGCGCGAAACAGCAAGGCGGGCAGGGACAGGTACACCACATAGCGGTTCAACGCATCGGTCGCGCCCGGGCCCAGCAGATTGCGGCGGGCGGCCAGCCAGCCGGTCAGGATCAGCGCAAAGACTGGCAGGGCGGCGGTAACGACGGCATTCATGGGCGACGGTGCGGGCAGGCCAGGGGCGCGGGAAGGCGCCTATTCTACTTGCGGCGCCCGCGCGCTGCGGGTGACAAGCAGAATGCCGATGGCGGCCAGCGCCATGCCGAGCCAGGCCAGCATCGGGATGGACTCGCCCAGGGCGATCAAGGCGAAGATGGCCGTGCAGGGTGGCACCAGGAAGAACAGCGCCGACACCCGCGACGCTTCGCCATGCCGGATCATGGTCAGCAGCAGGGTGATGGCGACCAGCGAATTGCCCACCACCAGATAGGCCAACGATGCCAGCAACGGGCCCGTCCATTCGATGCGCATCGGTTCCAGCCAGAACGCCAGCGGCGCCGACACGGCCAGCCCGACCGCGTACTGCACCAGATTGGATGTGACCGGGTGCGTTTGCGCGCCATAGCGTTTTTCATAAAGGGTGCCGCCCGTGATGCACAGCAGCGCCGCCACGGCGAACAGCAATCCCAGCGGCGCCAGCACATCGATGGACGCCTTGGCGACGATGACGAGCCCCGCGCCTGCCACTCCCAGGCCCAGGCCGGCCCACCGCCGGGCATCGACGCGTTCGTGCGCGATCAGCGGCGCCAGCAGTCCGATCAAAATCGGCTGCAGCGAGGCGATCAACGCCATGCCGCCCGCCGACATGCCTTGCTTCAACGATAGATAGGTGAAGCAGAAGTAGCCGGCCTGCAACAGCAGTCCCACCATCGCCAGGTGGCCCCATGCGCTGGCGCCGCGCGGCAGGGGCGGGCGCAGGACAAGCAGGAAGGGCAGCAGGATGAGCACGACGCAGGCGTACCGGACCGCCAGGAAGGTCATGGGATCGGCGTAGGCCAGCCCGATCTTGAGCACGACGAATCCACTGGACCACAACAATAGGAAAAGCGCGGGTGCGGCTTTCAGCCAAGCCGGTGGGGCAGAGGGCGTCATGTCGTGCCTGGGCAACGTGGGCAAGCCGCGATCGTACCCCTTTTCGCGTGGCGGCCATCCCTGAGAGAATGCGGCGTAGGATATTTGTTATTGATCTGCTGCACGCGAGGGAACGGAGATGTCGACCAACAAGCAATCTACGGTGCGTATCGCTTTGGGTACGTGGGACCGGCTGCGCGAAGACGCGTATTCGGTCCGCTACGAGGTATTCGTCGTCGAACAGCGAGTGCCGCCCGAGATCGAGCTGGACGACGACGACGCCGTGTCGGTGCATGCCGTGGCTTATG
>Ga0308157_10007523_pt1 | contig 12662 bp, 12 predicted proteins | sample PhyBR1_FD_201035 | JGI IMG/M metagenome (GOLD analysis project Ga0308157, IMG submission 201035) | Phyllosphere microbial communities from UC Gill Tract Community Farm, Albany, California, United States - DLSLB.R1 | ecosystem: Host-associated > Plants > Phyllosphere > Unclassified | place: USA...
CGCGCTGCCAAGCCGAATGAACGGCGTCATGCCGGTGGCGCCGCGCACGGTCGCCGTGAGCACGCCATCGGTATAAAACGGCAGCACTTGCGTGATATTGCCGCGATGGTCGATCACGGCGGTGGCGCCGTCGTTGGTCGAGCGCAGCATCGGGCGGCCCGTCTCCAGCGTGCGCATGCGCGAGATCTGCAAATGCTGCGGAATCGCCACCGATTGCCCATACCACGACAGGTTCGACACGTTCAGCAGCAGGGTCGCCGGATTCTGCGCATTGCGCAGCTGGTGGGCGATCTCTTCGCCGAACACGTCTTCGTAGCAGATATTCGGCTGCACCCATTGGTCCTTGACCTGGAACGGCGCCTGCAGCGCGGCGCCGCGGGTGGCGTCGTTGAGCGGGATATTCATCATGTCGGTGAACCAGCGGAAGCCCGGCGGGATGAATTCGCCGAACGGCACCAGATGCGCCTTGTCATAACGATACGGCTTGGGCTCGGGGCTCATCGCGATCAGGCTGTTGCCGTATTTTTCCGGACTGTCGAACAGGGGCATGCCGATCGCCAGCGTGCTGCCGGTCTCCGTGGCATACCGCTGCAAGCCGTCCAGGTAGCCGGCAGGCAGGTTGTGCGGGAACACGGGCAGGGCGGTTTCCGGCGTCGCGATCAGGTCGGCCGGCGCTGCCGTGATCATGGCCTGGTAGCGCGTCACGATGCTGGCCAGGAATTCCATATCGAACTTCCTGTCTTGCGGGATATTGCCTTGCAATAGGCGCACGGTGATCGGCTGGCCGGTCTCTTGCGTCCATTCGACGGTGCGCAGCCCGGCGCCGACCAGCATCAGGCCCGCCAGCAGGCCGATTGCCGGCCAGCGTGCGCGCTGGGTCAGCATCGCGATGCAGCCGGCGCCGACCCCGACCAGGATGCCGATGCCGTACACGCCGACCAGCGGCGCATATCCTGCCAGGGGCGCCAGGTCGTGGGCGTAACCCGACGAGGCCCAGGGGAATCCGGTAAACACCCAGCCGCGCAGCCATTCGGACACGCCCCAGGTCGTCGGCAGCACCAGCAGCAGGAAGGCGGCCACCGGCAGCGACCAGCGCTGGCGCAGGCAGGTGGCGACGCCTGTGGTGAAGGCGCCGAACAGGCCCATGTACAGGCACAGCAAGACCAGCCCCACGACCACCAGCGCGGCCGGCAGGTGGGCGAAGCGGGTGCCGAACACGTACAGCCAGTGCACGCCGGCCAGGGTCCAGCCGAAGCCGAAGGCCCAGCCGATCAGCGTTGCGCGCTTGACGGAAGTCGTCAATCCGACCTGGTAGAACAACCACGCCAGCGGCAGGAATTGCAGCGGCCACCAGCCGTAGGGCTGGAATGACAGGATGGAAGAGCCGCCGGCCAGCGCGGCGGTGAGCAGTAACAGCGCCGAGGGCTTGCTGGCGCGCAGCGCCGCATCGGGCGCTGCCGTGGGCTGGGTCCGGCGGCGCAGCATCAATCGCGGTCGGTCTCGAGAGCAGGCAGTTGCTCGACCAGCAAGACGTGGATTTGCCGCGCGTCGGCGCGCAGGATTTCAAAGCGCAGGCCGTGCAGGTCGACCACTTCGCCCTTGTGCGGCATATGGCCCAGGTGGCTGGCGATCAGGCCGCCGATGGTGTCGACTTCGTCGTCCGGCAGCTCGGTGCCGAGTTCTTCGTTGAACTGCTCGATCTCGGTCAGCGCCTTGACGCGCCAGCGCGGGCCATGCTGGCCTTCGCGGATCGAGATGATATTGTCTTCTTCTTCATCGAAGTCGTATTCGTCCTCGATGTCGCCGACGATCTGCTCGAGCACGTCTTCGATGGTGATCAGGCCGGCCACGCCGGAATACTCGTCGACCACGATCGCCATGTGGTTGTGGTTGGCGCGAAAATCGCGCAGCAGCACGTTCAGGCGTTTCGATTCAGGAATGAAGACCGCCGGGCGCAATTTGGTGCGCACGTCGAAAGATTCTTCAGCGTAATAACGCAATAAATCCTTGGCCAGCAGGATGCCGACCACCTTGTCGCGCTCGCCTTCGATGGCGGGGAAACGCGAGTGGGCGGTTTCGAGCACGCTGGGCATCCATTCCTCGATCGGTTTCGTGATGTCGATCACGTCCATTTGGGAGCGGGGAACCATGATGTCGCGCGCCGACAGGTCGGACACCTGGAACACGCCCTCGATCATCGACAGCGCATCGGCGTCGAGGAGGTTGCGTTCGTGGGCATCGTGCAGCACTTCGAGGAGCTCTGCGCGATTTTCGGGCTCGGGGGAGATGAAGGCGGTCAGCCGTTCCAGCAGCGACCTGTGGGGTTTGGCGTCCTGGCGGACGTCACTGGGATACTCGGGCATAGTTGGCGGGAAGCCGTTGTTGCAATGGGGTGTAGGATACACCAAATAGGAGCGCACCCCATGTTTACACGGGTGCGCGCGGGGCTGCCTGTCTCAATCCGCGTACGGATCCGGGAAGCCCAGCACCTCCATGATGTCGCGCTCGAACTGCTCCATTTCTTCGGCGTCATCGTCGTTTTCGTGGTCCCAGCCCTGGGCGTGCAGCACGCCGTGCACGACCAGGTGGGCCGCATGTTCCTCGACCGTCTTGCCTTGCTCTTCGGCCTCGCGCTGCAGCACGTCGGTGCACAGCACGATGTCGGCCTGGGTCGGGTCGTCCTCGCCCAGTTCTTCATCTTCGTTATAGGCGAAGGTGAGGACGTTGGTGGCATAGTCCTTGCCGCGGTAGGCCTTGTTCAGGGCCTGGCCTTCTTCGGCATTGACGAAGCGGATGGTCAGCTCGGCCGGGCCGAGCAGGGAGGCCTCGACCCAACGGTGCAGCTTGGCTTCGGTGATCTCGTCTTCGAGACGGGTATCGGCGAACTGGATTTCCAGTTCAAGGGGATATTTTTTTTCTTGCATTCTTCACCGGGGTCGGTTTGGGAAGGGCGCCCAGTTCCTGGACGGACGTTTCGTGTTCATAGGCGTCGATGATGCGCGCCACCAGCGGGTGGCGCACCACGTCGGCGCTCGAGAACTGGGTGAATTCGATGCCGCGCACGTCTTTCAGCACGTGCATGGCGTCGACCAGGCCGCTGCGCTGGGTCTTGTGCAGGTCGACTTGCGTCACGTCGCCGGTGACGACGGCCTTGCTGCCGAAGCCGATCCGGGTCAGGAACATCTTCATTTGCTCGACGGTCGTGTTCTGGGCTTCGTCCAGGATCACGAAGGCGTGGTTCAGGGTGCGGCCGCGCATATAGGCCAGCGGCGCGATCTCGATCACCTGTTTCTCAAACAGCTTTTGCGTGCGGTCAAAGCCGAGCAGGTCATACAGCGCGTCATATAAAGGTCGCAGATAAGGATCAACCTTTTGCGCCAGGTCGCCCGGCAAGAAGCCCAGGCGTTCGCCGGCCTCGACCGCCGGCCGGGTCAGGATGATGCGCTTGACGGCGTCGCGCTCGAGGGCGTCGACTGCGCAGGCCACGGCCAGATAGGTCTTGCCGGTGCCGGCCGGGCCGATGCCGAAGCTGATGTCGTGGTTGAGCACCGCGTTCAGGTACTGGATCTGGTGCGGTGTGCGGCCGCGCAAATCGCTGCGGCGGGTCTTGAGGATCGGGCTTTCAAGATTTTCTGGCGCTGCCTCAGCGTCGTCTTCGTCTGCGTCGGCGGCTTTGGCGGGCTTGGCGGCCGGCGCTTCGTCGGCGCTGCGCGGCTTCAGGCCGGCGCGCTGCTCGACCAGGGCCAGTTGCACTTCTTCGATCGGCACGATCTTGTTGGCGACCGCATAAAAGCGTTCCAGCAATTCGACGGCGCGCCCGGCATTGGCGCCGGTGACGATGAATTTCTCGCCACGGCGAAAGACCGTGACGTCGAGCGCGGCCGAGATCTGGCGCAGGTTCTCGTCGAGCGGACCGCACAGGTGGGCGAGGCGCGTATTGTCGAGCGGCTCGGGAATGAAGTACGAGGGTAAGGTTGGCTGTGTTTTCAACTGGCTTTGGCTATCGTATCGAGGTTGGCGACGAGTTCGCCGCGCAAATAGTAATCGTGGCTGGCGGCGATGCGCACGTCGGCCAGTTGGCCGATCAGCGATGCATTCGTCGCGTCCAACGGGAACAGGACCACGCGGTTGTTCTCGGCGCGGCCCTGCAATTGGGTGGCATCCTTCTTGGCGACGCCTTCGACCAGCACCCGCTGCACGCTACCTACCATGGCGGCGCTGTGCTTGCGCGTATTGGCGTCGATCAGGGCTTGCAGGCGTTGCAGGCGCGCCAGCTTGACCTCATGCGGTGTGTCGTCTTCCAGGTTCGCGGCCGGGGTGCCGGGACGCTTGCTGAAGATAAAGCTGAAGCTATTGTCGAAGTTTACGTCCTCGACCAGTTTCATCATGGCATCGAAATCGGCCTCGGTCTCGCCCGGGAAGCCGACGATGAAGTCGGATGAGAACGTCATGTTCGGACGCACCGCGCGCAGGCGGCGGATGATCGATTTGTATTCGAGGCCGGTATAGCCGCGCTTCATGGCGTTGAGCACGCGATCGGAACCGTGCTGCACCGGTAGGTACAGGTGACTGACCAGTTGCGGGATTTTTGCGTAGGCATCGATCAGGCGCTGGCTGAATTCCTTCGGGTGGCTGGTGACGAAGCGCAGGCGCTCGATGCCGGGAATCTCGGCGATGTATTCGAGCAGCAGGGCGAAGTCGGCCGTTTCTCCGCTTTCCATGGCGCCGCGGAAGGCATTCACGTTCTGGCCCAGCAGCATGATTTCTTTCACGCCCTGGGCGGCCAGGCCGGCGACCTCGGTCAGCACGTCCTCGAAGCGGCGCGAGACTTCTTCGCCGCGGGTATAGGGCACCACGCAGTAGCTGCAGTACTTGCTGCAGCCTTCCATGATCGAGACATAGGCGACCGGACCGTCGACCTTGGCAGGCGGCAAGAAGTCGAATTTCTCGATCTCGGGGAAGCTGATATCGACCTGCGCCTTGCCCGATTGGCGCCGGTCCTGGATCAGCTGGGGCAGGCGGTGCAGGGTTTGCGGGCCGAACACCACGTCGACAAACGGCGCGCGCTTGACGATGGCGTCGCCTTCTTGCGACGCCACGCAGCCGCCCACGCCGATAACCAGCTCGGGCTTGTTGCGCTTGAGTTCCTTGATCCGGCCGAGGTCTGAAAATACCTTCTCTTGCGATTTTTCGCGGATCGAGCAGGTGTTGAACAGGATCACGTCCGCGTCTTCGGGCTTGTCAGTGCGTACCAGTCCATCCGAGGCGCCAAGGACGTCGACCATCTTGTCCGAGTCGTACTCGTTCATCTGGCAGCCGAAGGTTTTAATAAATACTTTTTTTTGCATGGAATTGCTAGTTGGGGGCGAGCGCTGCATCGACAAGGCGGGTGCGGGCCAGTTTACCGTAATTCGGTATCGAGCCCGTCAAACCACGAGTGCGCGACATCTTTTGATGCCGCTTGGAATGGTTAATTTCTTTACCTAAAGTAATTGCAGGAATGCTCAGTTTGTTAAATGTTCGGTAGCGAACATACTTTATTATTCATGACACATAGGCATCGTGGCATGAAGTGTTTCTCTATGTAAATCAACGACTTCCGGGTGCATTCCGATTAACAAAATTTATCCAAGAAATCTCTTGCGTGCGCCACAATTGAGCCCCATGTGCTGAAATGCAAACGTGACAAGCTTTCCACACGATAGCTTGATTTCCGACAAGGAGTCACATGCGCCGGTTCGTCATCGCACTGGCGTGCGCGACTGATAATTTGTTTGAAAGACAAGTGCGCATGCGGAAAGAACATGGAGCACTGTGGGCCGGAATTCTTAAGGGAATGTTCAGATTAGCGCTGTTTAATCCCTGAACAAGTTCCGGGAACTTATGTTGATGAAACGTAGTCTTTAACAAAAGTTCGTAAGGGAACTATTTTAACCAAACTCGTGAGGTAATTATCATGGCACAACAACATCACGCTCTATCTTCGCAGGAAAGTTACAATCCGAACCACCTGCTGGACATCCTGCTCGGCAAGATGCAGTTGAAAAACGACGCCGCGCTGTCGCGCATGCTCGAAGTGGCGCCGCCGGTCATCAGCAAGATCCGCCACCACCGCCTGCCGGTCGGCGCCTCGCTGCTGATCCGCATGCACGAAGTGACCGGCATGAGCATCCGCGACCTGCGCGACCTGATGGGCGATCGCCGCACCAAATACCGCCTGTCGGATGCGCAAGGCCGTCCGAAACCAGAAGAAAAAGCTGCACAGGCCGCCGCTGCAGCTGCCCAGCAGGGAGCCCAGCCAGCACAAGGCCAGGGCGCGCAAACCAACGAAGCGTCGAACAAGACCTCCGGCAATTATGCGCACTAATGCCGTGGGCATGACAGCCGCATCTGTCATGCCTTCGGTATTGGCGGGCTGCGGCGCCGTTATAGTAGCGACGGCGCCGCGCTAGACTCGCGGATTCATCGTGCACCGTCCTGCGGCCTAGGCCATCAGGATGGCTGTCATCTCTTCAAACTGCAGTTCCGTTTCGCGGAACACATGCAGCCATACTTCTTCAGGCAGACCGAGCGCCGTCCAGGCCACGCTGGATACGGAGGGCACCAGCTCGTCCGCATCGCCGGCCAGGTCCAGCGCATGGGCCACGGCATTGGCCACATGCACGATGGTGGCCAGGAAGCCGGCGCCCGGCGTTTCCGGCGCGTGGTAGAAGGCAATGGCCTGCTGCATCGTGCCCGAGAACTGCCAGTGCTCGGCCAGCGCCGCGCCGGCCAGCAAGTGGTCGACGCCCAGCACCGCCTGCTCGGTGTCGAGCAGGTCGCCATCGAGGCGCTTGCGCTCGCGCAAGACAGTATCGTATTGCTCCGGATAGCGCGTCACCAGCACCAGGCGCCCGATGCCGTGCAGCAGGCCGGCCGTGAACGCGACGTCCTGGTTAAAGCGCATATGGCGTGCCAGCACCCGCGCGCAGGCGGCGGTGGCGATCGACAGGCGCCAGAAGGCCTTGTCGTCGAAGCTGGGGCAACGGCCGCTCGGGAAACAACCCGTCATCGCCGCCGCCAGAATCAGGTTGCGCGTCGACTGGAAACCCAGGTAAGTCATGGCTTGCTGGATCGTGGTGGCCTTTACCAGCCCGAAGGCCGACGAGTTGGCCAGGCGCAGCGTCTTGGCGGTCAGGGCCTGGTCGGCCGACACTTTTTTGGCCAGCACCGAGATATCGATGTCTTCCTGGTCGATGCTGCCGAGCAGCTCCATCACGACGGCCGGCAGCGAGGGCAGGTCGTCAAGGCCCTGGATCAGTTCTTCGGACGTGATCGTCATGGCGCCACCTGCCTTTCGAGCCGGTAATCCTCGACGTAGCGGCGCAGCAGCTTGGCGGCCCAGTCATGGTCGTCGTCAAGGTCGTGCTGGCGGAACAGGTGATCGAGCCGGGCTACCACCGCCTGCTCGTCCGGTGCCCGGTGGGCCTCGACGCGGGCCACCGGCACCGCCTCGATATGGTGGCGCTGCAGCGAGGCGATGGTCGCCTCGCTGAGGACCGCGCCCTTGGCCAGCAGCACCAGGCCATTATTGTCCAGCAGCTCATCCGAGAGCACCATGCCCGGCTCTAGCTGGGTCACGGGAACCATCGCGTGGTCATCGCTCATTTTGCCTCCATTCAATCCTGCGCCGATGTTATCACTGGCGGGTGCCGATCATTGCACCTATCCGCAATCTGTCTTGCCGCCTTCTTCGGTGCCCCGGGAAATGTTGTACGCTTTGCCATCGGCCGATCGGCCGCCTTTCATCAGGAGAATCATGAAGCTCTATTTCAGCCCCGGCGCCTGTTCGCTCGCTCCCCACATTGCCCTGCTGGCCACCGGCCTGCCTTTCGTCTCCGAGCGCGTCAGCCTGCGCACCAAGCAGACGGGCAGCGGCGAGGATTTCCGCGCGCTCAGTCCCAAGGGTTATGTGCCGGCGCTGGAGCTGGACGACGGCCGCCTGCTCACCGAAAACCAGGTGATCCTGCAATACGTGGCCGACCAGGCGCCCGCCAGCGGCCTGGCGCCGGCCTTCGGCAGCTTCGAGCGCTACCAGCTGATGGAATGGCTGGGCTGGCTGTCGACCGAGCTGCACAAGCGTTTCTCGCCACTGTTCACGCCAGGAGCGAGCGAGGAGGGCAGGCAGGCGGCCTGGGCCGCACTGGCGGCGCCGCTGACCTATGTCGCCAACCGGATCGACGGCGACGGCTACCTGACCGGGCCGCAATTCACGGTGGCCGACGCCTACCTGTTCGCGATCCTGAACTGGGCGGGTTTCGCCAAGCACTCGCTCGAGGCCTGGCCGGTGCTGCAGGCCTATCAGGCGCGGGTCGCGAGCCTGCCGGTGGTGCGCGAGGCGCTGCGGCGCGAAGGCCTGCAGTAAGCTGTGTCCATACAAGGCGCGCGCGCCGATGACCGGCGACACGTTACCATGCCCACATGACCAGCCAACGCTATATTGCCCTGTTGCGCGGCGTAAACGTCGGCCGCGCGAAGCGGATCGCCATGGCCGACCTGCGCAAGCTGGTCGAAAGCCTCGGCTACACCGGCGTGCGCAGCCTGCTCAATAGCGGCAATGTGATCTTCGATGCCGACGTGCCGCCCAGCCAGGCAGCGGAAGCGATCGAGGAGGCGATGATCTTGCGCCTTGGCGTGGGCGCGCGCGTGTTCGTGCTCGAGCGCCACGAATTTGCCGAGATCGTCGACGACAATCCACTGCTGGACCTGGCCGACGACCATGCGCGCCTGTTCGCCTTCCTGCTATCGGGCGCGGCCCAGCGCGAGGTGGCCGCCTGCCTGTGCGGCCAGGACTGGCAACCCGAGGCGCTGGCGATCGGCCGTCGCGCGGCCTATGTCTGGTGCCCAGAAGGCGTGCTCGACAGCGCTGCCGCGGCGGCGCTGGGCAAGCAGCTGGGTGACGGCACGACGTCGCGCAACTGGCGCACGATCACCAAGCTGCACGGCTTGTGCAGCCATCCGGCGTGCTGAACCGCGCGCCGTTTCGCCCTGCATCCCAGACTATTTGAACTTGTCGCTGCTGTCGCGGCCGGCCCGGTAGCCGATCAGGATCAGGCCGACCAGCATCATCGCGAACACTTCGGGCTCTGGCAGTTCGGATAGATGGGATGGCGGCGTGACGATGGTCGTATGGCCCGTGACTGCCAGATCGTGCACCGGTTGTGGGACCGGAATGGCTTGCGCGCCATGACCGGGAGCGAGTTCGAGGTTGAGGTCGATAACGGCGGCCTGGGCCGCATTGGCGAGGAAGAGCGCAAGCGCCGCCATCAAAGCATATCTTTTCATAGCCGGTCCTCTTTACAAGCTAAATGCCACCGAGCTTTGGACGGGGTGAAACTCCATCCGCGGTCGCCATCTTGCCACATCAGGATAGCAAATCCGCTGGCGTCACCGCGCGCAATTGAATCGATGAGTTGTAGAAAGAAGTCATGTTTTTGCTGAAAGATGCCCGCATCTTGAGCTCAATCAAAGGAAAAGTTGACTGTGGTAAATAAACCGCGCTCAGCAGTAAATATAATGCACGGACTATGCAGTTTGATAATGCGAATTTCGCAATAAATCGTGATTTGATTGGCATATTCATCATTATTGCTGTCGCTCGAATAATCAAAAGCGTTAGCAGCCTTTTCATTATCGTCAAATTCCGCGTTTTTTTATCTCCAGGGTATTCACCGCGGTTTTTTTTAAAGGTATAGTCTCCTTATCCCCTTGCCTTCGGGCATCACAGCAACGTCCACACCAACACGTCTGAAACCTTCGGCCCAGGCCGACGCCGTCATCGCTTTGTGACACGGCATATGCAGTCCCACTTTTTGTTCGACGCACCTTCGACGAGTACCAGATGCCCAATTTCGCCCGACTTCAGATTGCCTTCAAGAACGTTTACGTCCGCATCCTGTCCGCTATCCTGCTGGGCTTGCTCGTGGCGCTGGCGATCTTCAAGTCCGATGTGCCGCAAGACCCGAGCCCGGTCGTGCACTCGCAGAACATCGCCGAGATCACCTCGCTGGCCGACCAGAAGGCGCGCCTGGATTACCTGTTGATTGCGCATCCGCTGTCCGAGGCGCCGCGCTATATCTACAAGTTCAAGGATTCAGCGAACCTGAACGTGGTGAAGGTGCCGAGCACCTCGCACCTGTCGCTCGAGCGCGAAGTGCTGCTCAAGAACGCGATCCCATATTCGATCGCCAGGGACGACTACCTGGCCAGCCACAAGGCAGTGATGGACGAGGGCGTGAGCATGCTCGGCCAGGCCGGCGATTTCGCGAAACGCAATGCCTTCCCGATCATCCTGGTGCTGATGATCCTGTACGTGATCAAGTTCGGCATCCCGGGCATGGGCACGAGCGTGTCGATGATCACCCCGGACAAGCTGAAGGGCAGCCTGGACGACCTGATCGGCATGGACGACATCAAGCAGGAAGTGCTGCACCTGGAAGACATGATCCGCAACCGCGAGGTGTACCAGTCGCACAATATCGACAAGCCATTCAATGTGATGCTGACCGGTCCTGCCGGCACCGGTAAAACCAAATTGGTCGGCTACCTGGCCAAGCGTCTCGACATGCCGATGATCTCGGCCTCGGGTTCGGCGCTGGAGTCGGGCTATGTCGGCGGCGGCTCTAAGGCGCTGAACGCCCTGTACCGCAAGGCTTGCGCCAAGGGCAAGTGCATCATCTTCCTGGATGAAGCGCAAAGCCTGTTCATGCCGCGCGGCCGTAGCGAAAAGAAATGGGAAGACGACACCGCCAACACCATGCTGGGCCTGCTGGACGGCGTAAAGAGCGACAAGGGCGCCAACGTGATCTGGATCGTCGCCTCGAACTTCGACGACAACACGACCGAGATGGACGAAGCGATGTTGCGCCGCTTCTCGGTGAAGATCAATTTCCGCCTGCCGAACAAGGCCGAGCGCCGTGAACTGCTGCGCAGCTTTTTAGCACGCAAGAAGGAAGGCCTGGTCGATTGGGAAGACCTGAACCTGGACCAGGTGGCCGAGATCACCCAGAACCTGAGCCCGGCGCTGCTGGAAACCGTGGTCGAGCGCGCGAGCATGCTATCGATCCAGGAAAAGACGATCATCAATACCAATCTGATGTTCCGCGCTTACGAGCGCGCCACTATCGGCTTGACCGACCGCGCCACCACGGCCGAGAAGCACAAGCAGCGCGAGCGCATTGCGCTGCACGAGCTGGGACACTTCTTCATGCAGATCGATCCGTATCTGCGCGCTGGTCTCAGCCTGGCCGAGGTGAAGGAAAAATCGCACCTGCTCAAGATCAGTACCGAGGCGGTGTCGAAGATCGGCGCGCTGGGTTATGTGCTGCAGTCGGGCGAGGATATGTCGCTGCGCACGCTGGAAGAGCTGGAGCGCGATGTGGTTGGCCTGTATGGCGGCGTGGCGGCGGAAGAGATGTTCTATGGCGCACGCGGTATTTCGGTCGGCAGCCAGAATGACATCGAGAAGATCACCAAGATGCTCAATCTGATGGTGAGCCGCCTGTCGATGTATTCGCGCTCGAAGATCGATTACAGCCAGTTGCAGCAGGAAGCCAGCGGCGAGCATACCGTGCGTTTGGTGGAAGAGAAGGCCGATGCGCTGTATAGCTACACGCTCGATTCGATCCGCGATTACAAGCTGGTGATGGAGTCGCTCAAGGACACGCTGCTGGAGCAGTATGTGCTGTCGAAGGATGAGGTGTTTGCGTTGCTGGAGGAGCGGAGTGAATTGTTGATGCCGCAGTTGCATGGGCATCGGACGGCCAAGCTGACGTTGTGTGAGGAAGAAGTCGCGGCTTGATTATTGTTACTGCTCCGATAAAACCCGTCCCGTGCAAGCAGGACGGGTTTTTTGTGTGCTGTTATTTTGGGGATGCGCTGTCAGCATCACACGCGCGCAGCGACATCGGGGTGCTGCTCGGGTGCTGGTGCGTCGATGCTGGATAGCAGGACTGAATCGTGGCCGCCATAGATCTTCCTGAAACGTAGGTAGCCGGCGCCGGCGAGCCACCCCACACGCGTATCCCATGGTTCGCGTCCAGCGGTGACCATGCGTGGGATCTCCTTCGTTTTTTTATATTCATCGACGGCCTTCCGCTGCGCCGGGCTGAGGCGATCGGATGCGGCCTCATAATCCGATTTTCCGGTTGCCGTGGATAGTGCGACTTTTGCCTGTCCCAGTTCACGTCGCGACTGCCATCCCTGCAACTGCTCATGTGCCAGCTTTTCGCTGTCTGGATTCCCTGGCACTAATTTGAACCAGGCACGTGAGTCGTGGACATAATTGTCAAAAAAATCCACGATGCATGAGGAGAGCGGAAACTCATCCTTCCACCATGTCGCGATCTCGAGCCACTCGGCTTCGTGGTCATTGCCAAACCCAGGTCGTTGCGACTGGAAGACCGTGCTGACTCCCTTGTTGCGCATCCAATCGACGAACTTCTTGATCTCGTCTTCGAATTCGAGAGATGCGCTGTACAGGTCGTTCTTGTCGAAGGTGGATGCCCTTGCAAAACTGCCGCTGGATTGCACAGGGTGTTTACCACTAATGCGACGCCAGACGCGCCATTCGATGTACTTGCGTGCTTGCTCGCGCATGATCTGATGGAGTGGGCCTTTCTTGA
>Ga0308157_10007527_pt1 | contig 12658 bp, 8 predicted proteins | sample PhyBR1_FD_201035 | JGI IMG/M metagenome (GOLD analysis project Ga0308157, IMG submission 201035) | Phyllosphere microbial communities from UC Gill Tract Community Farm, Albany, California, United States - DLSLB.R1 | ecosystem: Host-associated > Plants > Phyllosphere > Unclassified | place: USA...
AAGTTATTAAAGATGCGTGTGCTAGAATCAACAAACTAGAAAACAAATCTGATAACGTTTATAACAAAGCAGTTTTTGAAATTTTTGAAAACGAAACAGACGCTAAAAATATCATTAAGTATAAAGAAGTGTTATCTGTTTTAGAATCAGCAACAGACAAATGTAAGAGTGTTGCGAACATACTAGAATCTATTTCTGTAAAACATTCTTAATTCAATTTTTCAATCTGAAGTTATAATCTTATGACTATACTTATATTAATTATAGTACTTGCCTTAATTTTTGATTACATCAATGGTTTTCATGATGCGGCAAATGCTATAGCGACTGTTGTTGCAACAAAGGTTTTGACACCTTTTCAGGCGGTTGTCTGGGCAGCATTTTTTAACTTTCTGGCGTATTGGGTTTTCGGATTTGGTGTTGCAGATACTGTTGCTAAAACAGCGCACACCATGGAGATTAACTTAGTTGTTATTTTAGCTGGAGTTATTGCTGCAATCTGTTGGAATCTATTGACTTGGTGGTTAGGAATTCCCTCAAGTTCTTCACATACATTAATTGGAGGTTTTGCTGGAGCTGCAGTAGCGCATGCTATCGCTGTACACGGATTTTCTGGTTATGTTGGAGAAGATGGAGCAACTCACTACTGGTACGAAATTGTAAGCTGGTATAAGGCTGGTAAAGATGGCGGAATGCCTTCGGGGGTTCTTATTATCATTGCATTTATCGTTTTGGCACCATTAATTGGAGCGCTTGCTTCTTATTTAATTTCGATTTGGCTTTTAAATGCTTCTCGTAAAACAATTGGGCCTAAAATCTTTACTGTAGCTTTAATGATTGCTACTGTTGTTTTTGTGTACTATCAGATGGTTTCTTATGAAGAAATTATAGAACACGGAAAACCTCGTTTTGAGTCTCATTTCTGGAGTGTAGTGTTCGATTCTCATAATATTAAATGGTTCTTAGTTGCATTTATTGTCTTAACTGTAAGCGGATTTTGTTTAATATTCAGTAGTTTAAATCTTCATCAGGCCGATGCAGCTTTAAAGAAAATGCAATTATTATCTTCTGCGGCATTTAGTTTAGGTCACGGAGGAAACGATTCTCAAAAAGTAATGGGTATTATTGCTGCAGCTGTAGCAGTTTATATCAATACAAACCCAGGAGTTCACATGGATGCTTGGTTAGATGTTGTCCTTCCAAATGATGATGCAGGTATTAAAGGTGTAATGCCAAGCTGGATTCCGTTAGCGTGTTATTCTGCAATTGCTGCGGGAACTTTAAGCGGTGGATGGAAAATTGTGAAAACAATGGGTTCTAAAATCACTAAAGTAAGTTCATTTGAAGGAGTTGCTGCTGAAACAGCTGGAGCTTTGACACTTTACTTTACAGAGCACTTAAAAATTCCAGTAAGTACAACGCATACGATTACAGGATCTATTATTGGAGTTGGATTAACAAAACGTGTTTCTGCCGTTAGATGGGGAGTTACAGTAAGTTTAATCTGGGCTTGGATCTTAACTATTCCAATTTCAGCTTTATTAGCAGGTTTGGTTTACTTTATTTTGAGCGTGTTTATTTCGTAATAAGATGATTTTTATAAAATGTGATAAGTTATAATTCACATTTTTAAATATAAAAAAGAGGCTAGTTTCTACAGAAACTAGCCTCTTTTTTTATATCTATTAGAAAATAAAAAAATGTCCTAAACTACCACATTTAAAACTTTTATTGCCTAATAAAAGAATCTATTAAAAAGACCTTTGCAAATTATTTATTCACATAATTAGCTGCGATAACAATTTTTAAAAAGACTTAAGAAATGGAAAAATTTTTTGAAAATCCAATGATTTTTAATGGAGAAGATGATAATGTAGTACTTGTTTATGGTGATTTTATTGTTGGTAAAATTACCTCAGCAATAAGCGATGTATGCATTGGCAATATAAATAAAGAAGTTTTTGATGGTTCTGGATTTGACTCGATTATTAAAATAAAAGAAGTTTTTGAATATGAGTTTGAACCAGGTATCGATTCTCATATAATGTTTGGAGTAAAAAACAGCGAAGGCAAATCGTATGTTACAATTGATTTTCAGAATGCAGAGGTTGCGAAAGAAGCAGAAAAGTCGATTAAAGAACAATTTAAAAGACTAGGTTTTAAAAGAGAAGAAAAACAACTTACTGCAACTCAGGCTGCTGTTACTCCAGGATTAATAACTTTATTTATAGCAATCGTAGGAGGTTTGTTTACTTGGTTTGCTTACGGTCTTCAAGACTATGAATCACAACGAACGAGAGTGGTAAAATGGTACGTTTATATTTTTGTAAAGATTGCAAAAGCGGTTGGTTATTATCCTTTTTTAATCATAACAGTTCTGCTGACCATAGCTTGCTTATTTTGGATGGTTAAAAGAATGGCAAATCCGCCTTTTAAGATTAGTTCGGTTAAAGAATCTTAAATAAAGAAAAGAGAATAGTTTTTTAAGATTGTTCTCTTTTTTAATATGCATTAACAACTATAAAACGCCTGAATGATGAAAATAATAACATTCCTTTCCATTTTGTTTACTACAATATTTTATTCTCAGAATAAAACTGATAATTATAAATATGGTTTTATTGATATAAAAACTGGTAAAGAAATTACTCCATTAAAATACGATAAAGTATTTAGTTTTAAAAATGGGGCAGCCGTAGTTAAACTTAATGGAAAATATGGAAGCATTAATAGAGAAGGAAAAGAAATTGTTCCTATAAAATATGACAAAATAGAAAATTTTAATAAAGACGTAGCGGTAGTAATGCTTGATAAAAAATACGGACTAGTTAGAGAAGGTGAAGAAATTACGGGAATTAAATATGATAGAGTAGATTATCATAATAATGGATTGTCTGAAGTTCGGTTTAATAAAAAATATGGAGTTGTAAATAGCGCAGGAAAAGAAATTACACCAATTAAGTATGATGTAGTTTTTATTATGGAAAAAATGGTTATAGTAGAAAAAAATGAAAAATACGGCGCATTAGATTTATATGGTTACGAAATCAGCCCTCTTATCTATGATCATATTCGTCCACTTATCCCCCCACTTCCTTGGATTAATAATAGTAATAATTTAAACCTGTGTGTGGTAGAACTTAAAGAAAAAAATGGCCTAGTAGATGAGAAATTCAATAAAATAACTGAAATCAAATACGATGATATTCATAAAACTAGTGGTGCGATAAGTGTCAAAATTAATGGTAAATACGGTTTTCTTAATCAGCAAGGAAAGGAAATTACAGAAATAAAATATGATGGCATTGGAAGCTTGGTTAAAATTGGAAAAATTACACTTACTGCAGCTTTGCTGGATCATAAATGGAGTTTTTTTAATGATCAAGGTAAAGAGGTATTTCCCGTTCAATATGATTCTTATGAAGATTTAGAATTTGATTCAGATTTATATAAAATGATGAAAGTAAGTAATGATAATAAATGGGGGTGTGTAAATGAAGATCTAATAGAAGTAATTCCGCCAAAATATGATGAAATTGATTTTGTACAAATGGAATCTGGACTTCCTAATGTTATTACTGTAAAATTAAATGATAAATGGGGGATTTTTGATATTATGGGCAACGAGCTTGTTGCTGTTGAATGTGATGAAATAAAAGTAAATCATGAAATGTTTATTTTCTTTAAAATAAACGGAAAATGGGGCGTTAAGCACTGTACAGGCAAAGAAATATTGAGTGCTAAATATGAGGAGATGGAATTCCTTAGTTATAAAAATTTATTTGCTGTAAAGATAGATAATAAATGGGGAGTTAGTAAAGAAGGAGATCAAATAGTTATTCCTGCAATATATGATGAACAATTCTCATTCTCATCCAAAAAATCAACAATTACAGGAACTTTAAAAGATGAAAAAATAGTTTTTGATGATCAGGGTAACATAATTTCTAAAGAAAAAAAGGTTGAATATAATGATAGTTTACCAAGTGGATCTCTTGGATTTCGTTGCGGTAACTATTATCTCAATAAAGGATTTGATGAAAGTGAAATAGAGCAGATTACTTCTGATTTTATCAAAGTTAAAAGAAATGGTAATTGGATTTTAACAGATAATGATGGATGGGAAGTGAATTTTCCAATAGAAGATTATTATTATGAGGAAGGCATTGGAACTATAAAGGTGAGAATTGATTAAAGACTTGATAATTTTCAAAACGGTCTTGCAGTTATAAAAAATGTTGAATGAATAGTATTTATAAAATGAAAAAAATAGTTGTATTTCTTTTTATGCTAATTGTAAAAATGAGTTTTGCTCAGACAAATGTAAAAACTTATAAATATGGCTTTATTAATATAAAAACAGGTAAAGAGATTACTCCATTAAAATATGATAAAGTATTTAGTTTTAAAGATGAAACAGCAGTAGTTAAACTGGATGGAAAATATGGGAGAATTAATAAAGAAGGAAAAGAAATAGTTCCTATAAAATATGATTTCATAGATAATTTTTATCAAGATTTAGATATAGTTATGGTTGATAAAAAATATGGAATAATTAATTCTAAAGGAAAAGAAATTACTCGAGTTAAATATGATAAAGTTGATTATCATGATAATGGACTATTAACGGTTTTGATTGATAAGAAATATGGAATTATAAATACCGAAGGAACAGAAATTACACCAATTAAGTATGATGTTATTCTTATTCGTAATAATATGATTATAGTAAAAAATGGAAATAAATGCGGAGCTTTAGATTTGAATGGTTTTGAAATTAGTCCTTTTATCTATGAAGATATTAAGCCACTTAGTTGGACTGATGATTGTTTAAAGTTTTATATAGTTAGACTTGAAAAAAAATATGGTTTAGTCAATGAGAAATTTGAAAAGATAACAGAAATAAAATATGATAACATCTTTTTTTTTGCGGGAGCAATAAATGTAGAAGTTAATGGTAAATATGGTTTCCTTAATGAGCAAGGTGAAGAAACGACAGAAATAAAATATGAGCGAATAGGGTATTTGGTTAATATTGGAAAAATGAAACTTACTCCAGCTATGCTTGCTAATAAATGGAGTTTTTTTAATGCTCAAGGTAAAGAATTATTTCCGGGTCGATATGATTCTTATGAAGATTTAGAATTTGATTCAGATTTATATAAAATGATGAAAGTTAGTAATAATAATAAGTGGGGATGTGTAAATGAAAATCTAGTAGAAGTGATTTCTCCAAAATATAATCAAATTGATTTTGTGGAATTAGGCGGAGATTTTTCTAATGTTATTACTGCGAAATTAAATAATAAATGGGGGATTCTAGACATGAAAGGCAATGAACTTATTGGACTTGAATGTGATGAAATAAAAGGAATGGATAACGGGTTTATTTTTTTTAAAAGAAATGGAAAATGGGGTGTCATGTACAGCAAGGACAAAGATTTTTTGGAAGCTAAATATCAGGAAATAGAATTTCTGTATCGTGATTTATTTACTGTAAAAATAAATGATAAATGGGGAGTTAGTAAAGGCGTTGGTCAAATAGTTATTCCGCCAATTTATGATGAACGATTCTCTTACTCGTCAAAAGAATCAATAATCACGGGAACTTTAAAAAATGAAAAAATAGTTTTTGATGAGAAAGCCAATATTATTTCTAAAGATATCTATATGAATAATGATAAAAAATGGATAAGTGAATCTCGCATATATTGTGAGGGTTATTATGTTGATAATGAATATAGCGAAAAAATAGGAGAACAAATTACGTCCGATTTTATTAAAGTTAAAATAAATGACAATTGGATTTTAACGGATTTTGAAGGAAGGGAAGTAACTATGCCTATAAAAAATTATAGCAAAAATTATTACAACGACGACATTGCGATCGTAAAGGTAAAAGTTGATTAAGATGTATTTGAATAGATTTAAGAAATGAAAAAAATAATATCCCTACTAATGATATTTATCGCTGTTGGTGTTCTATTTGTTTATAAAACATACTTTTTTTCTTTTAAAAGTAAAAAAACAGAAAAAAACACAAATCAGATGATTTACATTTTGAAACGTTCAGATCCTAATAAAAAACCTGAAAAAGTACATGATAGTATACATGAAAAATTTGGATTGCTTAATAAAAGTGGAAAAGAAATATTACCGCCTATTTATGATGACTTAACTGTTTTGTCTGAAAATTTCATAATGTTAAAAATGGGCAATAAATGGGGTGCGATCGATAAAACAGGCAAGCGGGTTGTTCCCTTTAAATATGACGGAATGGATCATTTTGATGACATAATTTTAGTGAAATTTAATGAGAAATGGGGAGTTATTAATACAAAAGGAGCCGGAATAATTCCAATAAAGTATGATGAAATAAGATATCAGGAAGATTTTGCAGAAGTAAAAATTAATGATAAATGGGGCATCATAAATAAATTTGGAAAAGAAATAGTACCTATTAAGTATGATGAAGTTAACGCTTCTCATTCAAATGTTTTCGCTATAAAACTTAATAATAAATATGGTTTTGTTGATAACAAAGGCAGGAACTTGACATCAATTAAATATGAAGAAGTTATGTATGATGTAGATGAAAGTTTTAAAGGAGCGTTTAATAATAAATACTACTGGATAAATAAATATGGAAAAGAAAGCGAATTGGAACCGTCTAAAAAGTATGACCAAATTGGTTTTTATAATGAAAAAAAAGCTTTAGTAGTATATGATCAAAAATGTGGATTTATAGATGAAAAGAAAAAAGAGATAATTCCTTTGGAATATGATTATGAAGAAGGAGTTAGATATGATCCGCAGCTTTTTAGTGAAGGTTTGGCAGGTGTAAATAAAAAAGGAAAATGGGGATTTATAAATGAAAAGGGTAAAGTAGTTGTAGATTTAAAATATGACTATGTTTATCATTTTACTGAAGGTTTAGCAGCTGTACTGCATAATAAAAAGTGGGGATTTATAGATAAGAAAGGCAGAGAAGTAATTCCATTTAAATACGATGGTGTAGGTCATTTTTATAATGGAATGACTCGTATTGAGCTGGACGGAAAAATAGGTTTCATAGATAAGAAAGGAGCTGAAATATCACCTATTAAATACGAAAATGTATTTGGATGGGCAGATGAATGTCGAATGGATTCGGAAGACGGATTGGCACGTGTCGAATTAAATGATAAATGGGGGTTTATAGACAAAACAGGAAAGGAGGTAATTCCTCTAAAGTATGATGACGTTGCACAATTTCACAATGGTAAGGCAAAAGTTTGTCTAAATAATAAATGGGGATTTATTAGTAAAGAAGGAAAAGAGATTACCCCAATTAAATATGATGATGTAGAAGATTTTTATAATAATGTTTCAATTATACATATGAAATATAGCAAATACAGTTTTCCAATTTCTAAGCCTTTACAAATTGAAGGGCTACCCCTGAGATAAAATTAAAACTTTTGAAGATTCTTATGATTGTGTTTTCGTTTGTAATGCGTTTGTTTAAGATGTTTCTGATCTTTCGAAATGATACTTATAGTTCCGTCAATCTCAAGCATGGCAAGTTTAATGTCTGTTAGATGTTCTAAACCGTGTTCACGTGCGGCTTCTTTTAATTCTTCGTGCGAAACATCTAATCTGCTCAAAGTTTGAAAATCTAATATGCCATCATGAATTAATATTTCGGGTTTGTCAAGTAGTAAATCTCCAAGAGTTTTGAATCTCTTTGTCAGCTTCTTAATAGCAAAGTTGATCGAAAACAAAACCAATGCTGCGATTAGTCCTCCGATTAAACTTGTGTCAGGACCAACCATCGCATTTTGGACAGAGTTGCTTATTAATAAAATAAGGATAATATCGGCAGTATTTAATTGCGAAAGTTCTTTTTTGCCAAAAACGCGAAGCGCAATTGTCATGAAGAAATAAACGGCAACACTTCGAATAATTATATCTAAATAAGGAAAAGTCATGTTTTTTATTTTAAAATTAAATAAAAAAGCTTTGCCAAAGTTTAAACTTTGAAAAAGCTACTAAGTAAAAATTGTTTTTTTTAACCAGCACATTTAACCCAAATATCTTTAGTGTGAATTACTTGCCAAACATTTTCTTTTTTTTCTAAGAATATTGAAATTCCATAAGGTAGTTCTTTTCGATAGCAATCAACTTGCATGTAGGCTTTTTTGTTGTCTTCTGAAAATATTGGGATTGATAATATTATATATTCCTCAGCCTTGTCAATTTTTGAGACGGAAATTGTTTTTAACTTTTTTGATATCTTTCGCGGTAATGTGTATGTTAAAAAACAATTGTTTTGTTCTGCAAAGTTTATAGAATCCCTGCTACTGAATATTTTTTCTCCTTTTAAATTGGCGTTTAATAGCATTTGGATATAAATTTCCGTGTTTTGGAGAATAATTGGCAACCTTGGTGGAAGTTTTACAACTGATGGTTTTGTTGGTTCTGCGTATATGTCCTCGGTACTGATCTTAAGTTTCTTAAAACTGTTGCAAACTGCATAAGAGTTTTTAGAATTCTCAATACGGTTTTGTTTAATAAAAGTTTCTACGATTTTATCAGTTTCAATCTTTCTAATTTTTTCATTATCAGAGCAATCATTTTTACTGCAACTTGTTATAATTAAAATTAGAAAGATTGTGATTTTTTTCATTGATGAAATACTGAAAAAGGCTAATTAATTATAATTTAAAATTCTTTTCAATCGCTCTAATCATTTCTCCTGCCACATCTTTATTGGTTGCACCTTCAATTCCTTCAAGACCAGGGGAAGAGTTTACTTCAAGCAATAAGGGACCTTTAGAAGAACGAATAATATCAACACCAGCTACTTTTAAGTCCATTGCCTTTGCCGCTTTTATAGCGATCTTTTTCTCTTCGGCCGTAACTTTGATTACAGATGCAGTTCCGCCAAGATGAATATTTGCTCTAAATTCGCCAGGCATAGCTTCACGCTGAATAGCGGCAACCACTTTTCCGTCGATTACAAAACAACGAATATCTTTTCCGTTGGCCTCTTTGATGAATTCTTGAACCAAAATGTTGGCATTTAAACTTTTGAAAGCATTAATAACACTTTCTGCCGCTTTTTTGGTTTCGGCCAAAACAACGCCTTTTCCTTGCGTTCCTTCTAATAATTTTACAATTAAAGGTGAACCGCCAACCATTTTGATAAGATTGTCTGTATCAAGTGGAGAATTAGCAAATCCTGTAGTTGGAATATCAATTCCGCTATTCAGTAACAATTGTAAAGAATATAGCTTATCTCTCGATTGCGTTATGGCTGTAGCTGAATTTAGTACAAATACTTTTAAAGCTTCAAACTGACGTGTCAAAGCACAACCATAAAAAGTAATGCTCGGACGAATTCTCGGAATAATAGCATCAAACTCATTTAAGATTTTTCCGCCTCTGTAATGAATCTCTGGTTTTTTAGCGTCCAGTTTCATGTAGCATTCCTTGATATTTAGGAAATGCATTTCGTGCCCACGCATTTCGCCGGCTTCCATAATTCTTTTATTACTATATAGTTCTGGATTGCTAGCTAAGAGGCCAATTCGCAAACCTGTTTTTGCTTTTTCTGAATTTTGGTATAATTCTTTTAAAGATTCTGCTGTAGGCTGTCCTAAAAGATATTTTTGTTCGGGATCAACTAAAACTCTTCCGCTCATGGCTTCGCGCCCTAAAAGCATTCTAAATCCCATAGAATCACGATTAGTGAGAGTCATTTCGATTGGCCATTTGGCATCGCCGATCTTTAAGCTAGTTTGGATTACATAACGATGTTCTCTAAATCCGCTCGAACTTTTTACAATTCGCTTGTCAACCAAAGGTGCTTCACAATGAATAATGGTTTTGATATTATTCTGAATCGGATTAATATCAAATTTAACCCAATTGGCATCATTTTTTATAAAAGGCGCTATGTTTAAAGCGTGCATTGCCGAAGTTTTGGCACCAGAATCTACACGAGCTTTAATTGTCGGGATTCCTAGTTCTGGAAATGAGCACCATTCTTCGCTGCCTAAAATGACTTTGTTTTGAAGCATATTTTGTTTTTTATTATAGAATTTAAATTCAAAAATAGCTATTTGCTTTTACTAAAGATAGTGATTTTTAATAAAAAAAATACCCGTTATGTTATGAAAACGTAACGGGCATATTATGAATGTTATAAATTTTGACTAATTTATTGATTCGTTGGCTCTTCGGCTTTATGAATTTCAACTGATAATTCTTGCGAATCATCTTTTAAGTCCATCATGATTTCATCACCAGAATGTATTTTTGAAGTGATGATTTCTTCTGCTAACAAATCTTCAACATATTTCTGAATTGCTCTTTTAAGCGGTCTTGCTCCAAATTGTTTGTCAAAACCTTTTTCGGCAATAAATGCTTTTGCTTTATCAGTTAAGCTTAATTTGTAGCCTAACTCTGCAATACGAGAATATAGTTTTTTCAATTCGATTTCGATAATCAAATCGATATCAGCTTTCTCTAGTGCGTTGAATACAATCACGTCATCAATTCTGTTTAAGAACTCAGGAGCAAAAGTTTTCTTCAATGCGTTTTCGATAATGCTTTTTGAGTTTTCATCAGCCTGAGCTGTTCTCGCTGCAGTTCCGAATCCAACACCTTGTCCGAAATCTTTCAACTGACGAGCACCAACGTTAGAGGTCATGATAATGATAGTGTTTTTAAAGTCAATTTTACGACCTAAACTATCCGTTAAATATCCGTCATCTAACACTTGAAGCATCATATTGAACACATCTGGATGCGCTTTTTCGATCTCATCTAAAAGAACCACACAGTAAGGTTTTCTACGAACTTTCTCAGTCAATTGACCACCTTCTTCGTAACCAACGTATCCTGGAGGCGCTCCAACTAAACGAGAAATCGCAAATTTCTCCATGTATTCACTCATATCAATACGAACTAAAGCATCTTCCGAATCAAATAATTCTTTTGCTAATACTTTAGCTAATTGTGTTTTACCAACACCAGTCTGACCTAAGAAAATGAATGAACCAATTGGTTTGTTGGGATCTTTAAGCCCAGCTCTGTTACGTTGAATAGAACGAGCGATTTTTAAAACAGCTTCATTTTGACCAATTACTTTATTCTGAATCAATTCAGGCAATTGAGCCAATTTGTTGCTTTCTGTTTGTGCAATTCTGTTTACAGGAATTCCAGTCATCATAGAAACAACATCGGCTACATTATCTTCTGTAACTTCAATTCTGTTGTTTTTAGAATCTTCTTCCCATTGCTCTTGTGCTAAAGCAAGATCTTTTTCGATACGTTTTTCATCATCGCGAAGTTTGGCCGCTTCTTCATATTTTTGTTTTTTAACAACCATATTTTTCATTTCGCGAACTTCTTCCAACTGACGTTCTAGATCCAAAATTTGTTTCGGAACATCGATGTTAGTGATATGCACGCGTGAACCAGCCTCATCCATAGCATCAATCGCTTTGTCTGGTAAGAAACGCTCAGACATATATCTGTTCGTTAGCTTAACACAGGCTTCAATAGCTTCTGGAGTATAAGTTACGTTATGGTGATCTTCGTATTTATCTTTTACGTTATTCAAAATAGCGATTGTTTCTTCAACAGAAGTTGGCTCAACAATTACTTTTTGAAAACGTCTTTCTAAAGCACCGTCTTTCTCAATATATTGTCTGTACTCATCAAGAGTTGTAGCACCAATACATTGGATTTCACCTCTAGCTAATGCAGGTTTGAACATGTTTGAAGCGTCAAGCGAACCAGTTGCTCCACCAGCTCCCACAATAGTATGGATCTCGTCTATAAAAAGAATAATATCATCGTTTTTCTCAAGCTCGTTCATTACGGCTTTCATTCTTTCTTCAAATTGTCCTCTGTATTTAGTTCCAGCAACTAAGCTTGCAAGATCTAAAGTAACAACACGTTTGTGGAAAAGAATACGAGACACTTTCTTTTGGATGATGCGTAGAGCAAGTCCTTCTGCAATAGCAGATTTACCAACTCCAGGTTCTCCAATAAGAAGCGGATTGTTCTTTTTTCTACGGCTTAAAATTTGCGATACACGCTCAATTTCTTTTTCTCGTCCTACAACAGGGTCTAATTTTCCCTCTTCAGCCATTTCTGTTAAATCTCTCCCAAAATTATCTAAAACAGGAGTTTTTGATTTTTTGTTTGACTTATTGGCGGGATTATTAAAGCTGCTTTCTTTTAGACTGTCATCTTGTCCTGAATCGTCATTATACGATTCGTTTCTTGGCAAGTTTTCTAAGAATTCTTCTTCGTTTGGAGTCATATTTAAGTACTGTTCTTTAGCTACGTCATAATCTATTTTTAGTTTATTCAGCAGCTTGGTTGTTGGATCGTTTTCGTTTCTCAAGATACATAATAGCAAATGTGCCGTGCTAATCGATGAACTTTGAAATACTTTTGCTTCAAGAAAAGTGGTCTTCAGGGCTCTTTCGGCCTGTCGGGTAAGATGAAGGTTTTTCTTTTCTGCATTTACTTCAACGCTCAGGTTGGCAGGGCTCAGTATTTCTACTTTTCTGCGTAAATGATCTAAATCGACAGCTAGGTTATTAAGTATATGAATAGCTTTTCCGTTACCATCTCTTAAAATACCTAGCATAAGATG
>Ga0308157_10007528_pt1 | contig 12658 bp, 12 predicted proteins | sample PhyBR1_FD_201035 | JGI IMG/M metagenome (GOLD analysis project Ga0308157, IMG submission 201035) | Phyllosphere microbial communities from UC Gill Tract Community Farm, Albany, California, United States - DLSLB.R1 | ecosystem: Host-associated > Plants > Phyllosphere > Unclassified | place: USA...
GACCGCCTGCAAGAACGAGCACGAGGTGCCGTGGGGCGTGAACCGCCGCCGCGTGGTCACGCTCAACGACGGAGTGCCCGGCGAGAAGTCCATCTCGGTGGCCTGCATGCACTGCAGCGACGCCCCTTGCATGGCCGTGTGCCCCGTCAACTGCTTCTACCGCACCGAAGAAGGCGTGGTGCTGCACGACAAGGATGTGTGCATCGGCTGCGGCTACTGCAGCTATGCCTGCCCGTTCGGCGCGCCGCAGTTCCCTTCGCAGGGCACCTTCGGCGTGCGCGGCAAGATGGACAAGTGCACCTTCTGCGCCGGCGGCCCCGAGGACCACGGCAGCCAGGCCGAGTTCGACAAGTACGGCCGCAACCGCCTGGCCGAAGGCAAGCTGCCGGCCTGTGCGGAGATGTGTTCCACCAAGGCCCTGCTGGCCGGCGATGGTGATGTGGTGGCCGACATCTTCCGCAACCGCGTGGTGCAGCGCGGCAAGGGCGCCGAAGTGTGGGGCTGGGGCACGGCCTACGGTTCGCAGCAGGCCGGCCAGCCTGCGGGGGGCAAGTCATGAAGCGGCTTCTCCTTCTTGTTCTTGCAGCGGCAGGGGCCGTCGCGGCCCTCTCCGGCTGCGGCGAAAAACCCCAGACGGGCGCGGGCATCCGCAGCGATGCGCCGCCATATGCCGGTACGGGCAGCAACTTCACCCAGCCTGGCTGGAAGGCCGGGGACAAGGCCGGCTGGGAAGCGCAGCTCAAGGCGCGCCAGCAGTACGGCCAGAACGAATACACCCGCACCAAGTGAAGCGAGGTTCACCATGAAACACATCGCGTGTGCCTTGCTCGTGGCGGCGGGCGTGGCCTGGGGGCCCGCGGGTGCCCAGGCGCCAGCGGCGCCCGATGCGGGCGCGGCCGCAGCGGTGGCGCCGCAGGCGCCCGGCGGCATTCAGGGCCAGAACATTTTCGAGGTCAGGCCGGACGCCAGCGCGGACCCCCAGTACGCCGGGCAGACGAATGGCGAGCGTGCCAAGGTGCAGCCCGGCAACAACGCGCCCATGTGGCGCCAGGTGGGGCAGGGCGTGACGGGCTACAGCAGCCTGCCCAAAACCCAGGCGCCCGAGGCCGGCAACCTGATCCAGCCCTTCGTGCAGTACCCGGGCTCGCGCGTGACCAACGCGGGCGAGGCATGGCGCCAGGTGCGCAACCAATGGATCATTCCCTACGGCGCGGCGCTGTTCGCCATCGTGCTGCTGGCGCTGGGCATCTTCTACTTCGTCAAGGGGCCGCTGGGGCATGACGACCCCGAGGGCGCGGGCACCCGCCGCATCGAGCGTTTCACGCACTTCGAGCGGGCGGCGCACTGGTCCAATGCGTTCGCCTTCTGCGCGCTGGCCCTCTCCGGCATCGTGATGGCCTTTGGCAAGTTCTTCCTCCTGCCCATCCTGGGCGCCACGCTGTTCGGGTGGCTCACCTACGCGCTCAAGAACGTGCACAACTTCATGGGCCCGTTGTTCGCCGTGTCGCTGCTCGTGATCATCCTCACCTTCGTCAAGGACAACATTGCCAACCGCGCGGACTTCGTGTGGCTGGCCAAGGGCGGCGGCATGCTGGGCGGCGACCACCAGGTGCCCTCGCACCGCTTCAATGCGGGCGAGAAGGGCCTGTTCTGGTGGGGCATCACCATCCCTGGCATCTTGGTGGTGGCCACGGGCCTGGTGCTCGACAAGCTCATCCCCGGCTTCGGCGACGTGCGCGGCGACATGCAGATCGCCCACATGGTCCATGCCTCCCTGGCCATCTGGATGATGGCGCTGATCTGCGGACACATCTACATGGGCACGGTGGGCATGCGCGGCGCCTACAAGGCCATGCGGACCGGTTACGTGAGCGAGGCCTGGGCCCGGGAACACCATGAGCTCTGGTATGACGACGTCCAGGCGGGCAAGATCCCCCGCCAGCGCAGTGCCAGCACCCCGGCGGGCGATGCTGCCGCAGCGCCATCGGCGGGCCACCCCGCACAGGTATGAGGTATCGCACCATGACGCATCTTTTCCGTTCCCCGCTCCTGGCCGTGTGCGCGGCCAGTTTCTGCATGCTGGCGGCGGCCAGGCTTCCCGCGCCATCGCCAGAGGCCGCGGCCAAGGCCGCCGAAGCCGCCGCCAAGACCGCCTGGGCGGGCAAGGTGGACAACTACAAGCTGTGCCTGGCCCAGGACCGCGTGGCGGCCCACTACCGCAAGACCAGCCCCGCCGCCAAGCCCGCCGCGGCCACCAGCGCCGCCGCATGCACCGACCCCGGACCGTTCGCGTACACGCCGCCGGAGGCCAAGCCCCTGGAGGCCTCGGGCGCCCATTCGCCGCCCGGCACGGCGAGCAGCCCGCCCAGCACGTCGACGCCCGCGGCGGCGGCATCGGCCCCCAAGTCCTGAACGCGGGCCCGGCGGCTGGCGCGCAGCCTCTTCCCAGGGGGCTCCGCGCCCTTGCCCCGGGCACGGCGCTGCGAGGCGCCGCGGCCCCCCGGCCGCCGCGCGCACGGAGCCTGCGTATAGTCCGGCCATGACTTCCCGCACCGCCACGGACCCCGCCACCCCGCCATTGCCGCGCCTCACTCAGGCCCAGGCTCCGCTCACCCATGGGGCCGAGGTGGTCAATGAACTGGGTGAACGGGAGCAGGTGTCCATTCCCGCCGAGCGGCCGCTCACCGTGTATGTGGACAAGCGCGAGCTGGTCACGCTGATGACGCTGGGTGCCCAGCCCGAGCTTCTGGTGCTGGGCTACCTGCGCAACCAGCGGTTGGTGGAGTCCGTCTTCGACATCGAATCCGTCACCGTCGACTGGGAGGTCCACGCCGCCGCCGTGCGCACGCGCCACGGCATCGCGCGCATCGAGGAGCGGACGGCCAGCAAGGTGGTGACCACCGGCTGCGGGCAGGGCAGCGTGTTTGGCGGGCTGATGGACGAAGTGGACCGGATCGCGCTGCCCGAGGCGCGCCTCACCCAGGCCCAGCTGTATGGCATCGTGAACGCCATCCGCATCAAGGAGACCACGTACAAGTCCGCGGGCTCCGTGCATGGCTGCGCGCTGTTCCAGGGGGAGGAACTGCTCACTTTCGTGGAAGATGTGGGGCGCCACAACGCCATCGATACCATCGCGGGCTGGATGTGGATGAACCCCGAGGCGCCCGCCCGCCCCGGTGGCGCGCCCTCCGCGGGGGGGCATGTGCCGATGTCGGGCTCGGACAAGGTGTTCTACACCACGGGCCGCCTCACGAGCGAGATGGTCATCAAGTCGGCCCAGATGGGTGTGCCCATCGTGGTGTCGCGCAGCGGCATGACGCAGATGGGCCATGCCGTGGCCAGGCAGCTGGGCCTGTGCGCCATCGGGCGCGCCACCAACCGCCGCTTCGTCTGCTACAGCGGGGAGCACCGGCTGGTGCTGCAGCCTGAACTGGCGCGGGCGCCTGCCGTGGCGCCGGCGGCATCCGCCAGCGCGGCCTGAGAGGCGCTTTTCGGCGCATCCCGTGGCGGTCCGCCCCGGTTCCCCTGCGCATGTTCCCCCGTCCCGGGCCGTCATCCCGCGGTGGCATGATGCGCGCATGCAAGACCTGAACGCCAAGGGCGCCTGGGCCGACACCCAACCGGGCCAGTGGGCCCCCGAACCCGCCAAGATCGAGATCCCGCTGGATGACGGGCTGCCTCCCGGCGCGCCCGCCACGGCGGCGGCCCCGGCCTTGGCCGGGGCGCCGGCCCCTCGTCGCCTGCCGCTGGGGTCCTGGGTCCGCGAGGGCCTGCGGGCCACGCTGTTCCTGCCGCCGCGCACGGGGGCCGCGGTTCCCACCCCGTGGCAATTGATCGTTCTGGTGCTGCTCGGCGGCGCGCTGCTGGTGGGGGCCGCGCGGTTCCAGGTGGCAGGGCCCGCCCAGTTCAGCCTCCGGGGCTGGCTTGCGCCGATGTGGAGCGGCCTGGCGCTTCTGTGGCTGGCCTGGTGGGCCATGGCGCCCGCGCAGCGCCTTGCGGCCGGCGCGCCGGCCCCGGAGGGCATGCCGTCGGGCGGGCTCGCCGCCTGGTATGTGTTGTCGGCGTGGGCTCCGCTGCTGCCCCTGCTCCTGCTGTATGTCCTGCTGGGTGCCACCGTCCACCGGCCCGCGCTGTGGGTCGGGAGCACCGCCGGAATCGTTTTCTGGACCGCCTACGGGGTGCTGACGGCGTGGGTTCTGGCGGCGCTGGTGGTGGTGAGCGCGCGCTTCATCCGCTCGCGGCTGCGCACGGCGGTGTTCGCGGTGTCGATGGCGGCGGTCATCGGGGTGGGCATGTGGCAGTTCCAGGACCAGCCCTGGGAGCTGGACGGCGCGGCCCTGGCGGAGGCGCAGGCCGCCGAGCAGGGCCCCGCACCCGCGCAGCTGACCCTGTCGCAGCCGGTGTTCGAGGCGCAGCAGGCGCTGTGGGAGCGCCAGGTGCACGCGCTGGCGGCCCAGCGGGACGGTGTGGTGGATGTCTACGGCCTCGTGTTCGCTCCCTATGCCGAAGAGAACGTGTTCCGGCGCGAGAGCACCATGGTCAGCACCCTGCTGCAGGAACGGTTCGACGCGCACGGCCGCGTGATCCACCTGCTCAACCATGCCGAGACCGCCGACACCCACGCCTGGGCGACGCCGCAGAACCTGCAGCGCGCCATTTCGGCCCTGGGTGCGCGCATGGACCGCGACCATGACCTGCTGGTGATCTACATGACCTCGCACGGCGCGCGCAACCACGAGCTGGCGGCATCGCACGGGCCGCTGCAGGTGCAGCCCGTCACGCCGGAGATGCTGCGCGCCGCGCTGGACGAGGCCGGCATCCGCCACCGGGTGATCGCGGTGTCGGCCTGCTATTCCGGCGGCTGGATCGGGCCCCTGGCCACCGATGGCACGCTCATCATGACGGCGGCCGACGCCACCCACACATCGTATGGCTGCGGCACGCGGTCCGAGCTCACGTTCTTCGGCCGGGCGGTGTTCAACGAACAGCTGCGCCAGACCCACTCGTTCACCGAGGCTTTTGCCAAGGCCGTGCCGCTGATCGCGCAGCGCGAGGTGGAGGCCGGCAAGACCGACGGATTCTCCAACCCCCAGATCCACGTGGGCACACAGATCCAGCCCGTGCTGGAGGCGCTGCAAGCGCGCCTGGACGCGGGTGCGCCCGGTGGCGCGGCGCCGGCGGCCGGCGACACAAAGCCCTGAACGGCGCCAGAGCGCTCCGTTTGCGCTAAGGTTCCGTGCCATGAACCTGTCTTTTCTGCGCCTTGGCTGGCGCACCCTGGCCCGCGACCTGCGCGCGGGCGAACTGCGCCTGCTCATCGTGGCGGTCACGCTGGCGGTGGCGGCGCTCACGTCCGTGGGGTTTTTCGCCGACCGCCTTCAGGGCGGCCTGCAGCGCGATGCGCTGCAGCTGCTGGGCGGCGATGCCGTGGTGGCCAGCGACAACCCGACGCCGGCCGCCTTCGTCGAGCGGGCCGCGGCCCTGGGCTTGCAGGCGGTCACCACGGTGGGCTTTCCCACCATGGGCCGGGCCAGCGATGCGCAGGGCGGTGCCAGCAAGCTGGTGGCCCTCAAGAGCGTGCCGCCGGGCTACCCGCTGCGCGGCAGCCTCAAGGTGGCTGACGCGCCGGGGGCGCTCGACCAGTCCACCCGCGACATTCCGGCCCGGGGCGAGGCGTGGGTGGATGCCCCCCTGCTCGAATCGCTGAACCTGGCCATGGGCGACATGCTGCTGCTGGGCGATGCGCAGCTGCGCATCGCGCGCATCATCGTGATCGAGCCCGACCGGGGCGCGGGCTTCATGAGCTTTGCCCCGCGCGTGATGGTGAACGATGCCGACCTGCCCGCCACCGGCCTGGTGCAGCCGGCCAGCCGCCTGACCTACCGCTTCGCCGTCATCGGGCCGGGCCCCGCGGTCAAGGCCTTCAGCGAATGGGCCGTGGCGGAGGCCAAGAAGCCCGAGGTGCACGGGGTGCGGGTGGAATCCCTCGAAAGCGGCCGTCCCGAAATGCGCCAGACGCTGGACCGCGCGCAGAAGTTCCTGAGCCTCGTGGCGCTGCTCGCGGCGCTGCTGTCGGCCGTGGCCGTGGCGCTGGCCGCGCGCGGTTTCGCGGCAGAGCACCTGGATGCCTCGGCCATGCTGCGGGTGCTGGGGCAGAGCCAGCGCACCATCGCGGGCGCCTACACGGCCGAATTCGCTCTCGTGGGCCTGTTCGCCAGTTCGCTGGGCGTGGCGCTGGGCTATCTGGTGCACTACGCCTTCGTGCTGCTGCTCGCGGGGCTGGTCGAGTCAGCCCTGCCGCCGCCCAGCCTGTGGCCCGTGGCATTTGGCCTGGGCATGGGGCTCACGCTGCTGTTCGCCTTCGGCCTGCCGCCCGTGCTGCAGCTGGCCCAGGTGCCGCCCCTGCGCGTGATCCGGCGCGACGTGGGCGGGCTCAAGCCCGCGTCGCTGGCGGTGCTGGGCATCGGCATCGCCGGTTTCGCGGCCTTGCTGCTGACGGTCAGCAGCGACATCAAGCTGGGGCTGATTGCCGTGGGCGGCTTTGCCGGCGCGGTGGCCCTGTTTGCGGGGCTCTCGTGGGTGGCGGTGAAGCTGCTGCGCAAGAGCGTGAACGAGGCCACCGCCCCGCGCTGGCTGGTGCTGGCCACGCGGCAGATCTCCGCGCGCCCCGCCTACGCCGTGGTGCAGGTGAGCAGCCTGGCCGTGGGCCTGCTGGCGCTGGTGCTGCTGGTGCTGCTGCGCACCGACCTGGTGGACAGCTGGCGCAAGGCCACGCCCCCCGACGCGCCCAACCGCTTCGTCATCAACGTGATGCCCGACCAGTCCGATGCGTTCCAGCAGGCCCTCAAGGACGGCGGCGTGGCGCGGTACGACTGGTACCCCATGATCCGTGGGCGCCTGCTGGCCGTGAACGGCAAGCCCGTGGGCCCCGACAGCTATACCGACGACCGCGCCAAGCGCCTCGTCGACCGGGAGTTCAACCTTTCCAACGCCACCGAGCCGCCCCCCCACAACCAGATCGTGGCCGGCCAGTGGCGCCAGGGCGAGGAAGGCGCCATCAGCGTCGAGGAGGGCATTGCCGAGACCCTGGGCCTGCGGATGGGCGACCGGCTCCTGTTCGACATGGGCGGCGTGCAGAACGAAGCGCGCATCACCAGCCTGCGCAAGGTGGACTGGGGTTCGATGCGGGCCAACTTCTTCGTGATGTACCCCGTGGCCAGCGTCAAGGACGTGCCGGTCACCTACCTGGCGGCGTACCGCGCCCCCGAGACCAACGGCTTCGACAACGCCCTGGTGCGCCAGTTTCCCAACATCACCAACGTGGACATGGGTGCCACCATCACCCAGGTGCAGCGCGTGCTGGACCAGGTGATCCGCGCGGTGGAATTCCTGTTTGCCTTCACGCTGGCCGCCGGGCTGGTGGTGCTGTTCGCGGCCGTCACCGCCACGCGCGAGGAGCGCGCGCGCGAGTACGCCATCATGCGCGCCGTGGGCGCGCGCGCCAGCCTGCTGCGGCAGGTGCAGCGCGCCGAGCTGGTGGGCGTCGGCCTGCTCGCGGGCTTCCTGGCCAGCGCCGTGGCCGTGGGCGTGGGCTGGGCGCTGGCGCGCTTCGTGTTCGACTTCACCTGGACGGCCGCGCCCTGGGTGCCGCTGGCGGGCGCCGTGGCGGGTGCGGTGCTGGCGCTGGCCGCGGGCTGGTGGGGCCTGCGCGAGGTGCTGGTGCGTCCCGTGGTGGACACGCTGCGCCGTTCGGCGGAATAGGCTGCGCGCCATTTGCTACTGATTTAATAGCTGCCAGCGCTTGACAGGAAAGCGCTGGGGCAAGGTTTTATATGAATTCCGACGTTCGCAAAGACACCGGCACCGGCGAGGAAGCCGTCCACACAACCACCCCCTTCGACTGGATTGGCGGCGAGGAGCGCGTGCGCGCCCTCACCGAGCGCTTCTACGACCTGATGGACCTGGAGCCCGGCTACGCCGAGCTGCGCGCAGCCCACGGCAGCGACCTGGCCAGCGCGCGGCAAAAGCTGTTCTGGTTCCTGTGCGGCTGGCTGGGCGGCCCCGACCACTACCAGAGCCGCTTCGGCCACCCGCGCCTGCGCATGCGGCACATGCCGTTTTCCATCGGCATCCAGGAGCGCGACCAGTGGGTGGCCTGCATGGACCAGGCCATGGGTGAGACGGGCGTGCCCGAGGCGCTGCGCGCGCGCCTGAAGGAGAGCTTCATGGGCACGGCCGACTGGATGCGGAATCGGGGCACTCCCTGAGCGGCTGCGCCGCTTCCCCCTGAAGGGGGAAGCGCCCGGTGGACTGGCCGAGCCAGATCCAGGGGAAGGACTGACGCCCCCTGGGCGGCTACGCCGCCTCCCCCTCAAGGGGGACGCACCCGGTGGACTGGCAAAGCCAGATCCACGGGTGCACTGGCGGGGCTGCTGTCTTTGCAGGCTGTGGGGTGGGGTGGCAACCCCTGAGCGGCTGGGCCGTGTCCTTCGCAGCCTGTGGATGGGCCCGGTGTGCGCTCATAGCATCGATTGCTCTGTTTTTGATGGCTGCGAGCGTTTGGTAGTAAAGCGTTGCAGGCTGTTTTGACGCTTAAATCCCTACCCGTTGAAATGTATGCCTCCTTTGGGGAAGGCGCGCTACTAAGATGCGCCCATCATCCATTCATTCATTCAATTCACAACAAGGAGGGTGGGACATGTCAGCTACTGCTTGGATCGTTCTGGGCCTGGTCGCCGTGCTGGCGGTGTGGGCCGTCGCTGTGTACAACCGGCTGGTGCAACTGCGCAACCGCATCGCCAACGCGTTTGGCCAGATCGACGTGCAGCTCAAGCGCCGCCATGACCTGGTTCCCAACCTGGTGGAAGTCGCCAAGGGCTACCTCGCCCACGAGGCCGCGACGCTCGAAGCCGTCATCCGGGCGCGCGGGCAGGCCCAGGGGGCTGCCGCTGCCGTGCGCGCAGAGCCTGCCAGCGCCAGCGCCATGGGTGCGCTGGCCGCCGCCGAGGGCGTGCTGGGCAGCAGCCTGGGCCGCCTGATGGTGGTGGCCGAGGCCTACCCGGAACTCAAGGCGGACGCCACCATGCAGTCGCTGTCCGAAGAACTGACCAGCACCGAGAACCGCCTGGGCTTCGCGCGCCAGGCCTACAACGACCAGGCGCTGGAGTTCAACGACGCCGCGGCCCAGTTCCCCGACCTCGTCGTTGCGCGCCTGCTGGGCTTTCCCACCGTGCCCATGCTGGAATCCACACGCAGCGAAGAAGAGCGCGCCGCGCCGCAGGTTCGGTTCTCGTAAGCAATGCTGATGGGCCTTTGGGCCGCTTGCGGCGCCTTCCCCGGGGGGCGCACGCGGCGGCCCGGCCCATCCGGATCCACGGATGCGCCGGCGGGACTGCGGTCAGTTCCGCCCGCAGTGGAATCTCACCAATGGGAGAGGGTGCCGATGAAGTTCTGGGACCATCAGGACAGCGCGCGCAGCGAGACGCGGCGCCTGCTGCTGGGCTTTGCACTCGCTGTGGCCGTGCTGGTTGTCGCCGTGCATGCTGCGCTCGCGCTGGCCTGGGTGTTGATGGCCGCGGTGCTGCCGGGACGGCTGCCTTTTCCGCAGGGTTTTCTGGCGGCGAACGTGGGCGTTTCGCTCCTGCTCGTGCTGGGCGGCTGGTGGGTGGAAACCTCCAACCTGCGCGCGGGCGGTGTCAAGCTGGCCCGGCGGGTGGGCGCGCGCGAGCTGCGCCCCTCGCTCTCGCACGCCGAGCAGCGCCTGTCCAACATCGTGGATGAGCTCTGCATCGCGGCCCACATGCCGCGCCCGCAGGTCATGGTCCTGCCGCGCACCGACGCCATCAACGCCTTTGCCGCCGGCTGGGACGAGAGCGATGCCGTGGTCGCGGTGACGCAGGGCGCGCTCGACTACCTCAACCGCGAGGAAATGCAGGGCATGGTGGCCCACGAGCTCTCGCACCTGCACGAAGGCGACACGCGCATGAAGATGCAGCTGGCGGGCATGGTGTTCGGGCTGGAGCTGGTCTACAACTTCGGCGACACGCTGCGCGAGCGGCGGGGGCTGTCGTGGTGGTTCGGTTCGGCCATCATGCTGGCGGGCTTCGCGGGCTGGATCACGGGCCGCATGCTCAAGGCGGCCGTGTCGCGCCAGCGCGAGTACCTGGCCGACGCGCGCGCCGTGCAGTGGACGCGCAGCAAGGACGGCCTGGGCGGTGTGCTGCGCAAGGTCATGGCCCAGCGCCGGGACACGCCGCGCGGCTATGAACAGCACGGCCACAGCGGCCTGAACCATCCTTCGGTGCAGCACATGCTGCTGGTGGACGTGGAAGGCGGCGGCAGGATGGAGCACTGGCTCGCTTCCCACCCCACGCTGGAAGAGCGCGTGCAGCGCGTCTACGGCCGGCGCATGTCGCCGCTGAAGGCGGCACCGGTCACCGCCACCCCCGAGCCGGCATGGCGCCCACGGGACGCGGGCCAGCCGGCCGGCGTGACGATCGCCTCGCTGGTGGATCCGTTCGCCCGGCATATGTGAAGCCTCCCAGTGCCGCCTTCGGCGCCTTCCCCACGGGGGCGCTGGCGTGTGCCCTGCGGGTGCCACGCTTGCTGGCATAGTGGCGCCTTTCACTTGCCGGGGTTTTTCATGTCGCGCGATACACGTTTCAAGGAACAGGCCGATGCGCTGGGCTACAGCTTCGATGGCGACATCAAGATCGGCGGCAACTACATGCCTCTGGTGCGTGATGGCCGCCACGTCTACCTGAGCGGGCAGATCCCGCGCGTGGGCGATACCGTCGTGGTCACGGGCGCGGCCGGGGCCGGTGCGTCGCTGGCCGATGCGCAGAAGGCCGCCAAGGTCTGCGTGATGCGGGCGCTGGCGCTGCTGCAGCGCGCACTGGGCTCGCTCGATGCGGTGCGGTCCATCCTGCGCATCACCGTGTACGTGCAGTCGGCCCCCACGTTCACGCAGCAAAGCGAAGTGGCCGACGGCGCCTCGGACCTGCTGTTCGCCGTGCTGGGCGACGCGGGCGCGCACACCCGTACCTCGGTGGGGGTGCTGCAGCTGCCCAAGAACGCGACGGTGGAGGTGGACCTGATCGCCACCACCACAGGCCCACACGCCGCAGCCTGAAGGAGGGCTTCACATGGAAGCGCCGAGGCACCCCCGTTTCAATGTCTTCGGCCGCATTGTCGAAGTGCGGCGCGAGGGCGCGCTGTGGCAGGCCTACCGGGTGGGCGGCGACGGCAAGCGCACGCCCGCGGGCTTCGTGATTCCTGACTTCGTGCAAGAGCACGAACTGGCGCAGTTTCTCGAAGACCTGTTCCACGAGAGCGCTTCACCGCACAACGGCGACGTGCGCCGCATCGCCTGACGCGAACCCGGCGGCACACCGGGTGCCGCCGGGCGCGGCCGGGTCCGGCAGCGCCGCAGGGCGTAAGGCTTCGTCGGAAAACGACTACATACAGCGCGCGCCCAACGGCGCACGCTGGTGGCTGCGCCGAAAACCACGGGGTTGGGCCTTTTCACCGCAGCCGCCGGCAGCCCGGGCCGCCGCGGCGCATCGCGGCGCGTGCTCAAGGGTTCTGGCGGTCCCGGGCCGTGCGCGCTGGCGTCCTTGCGCGACCAGGGCCGCGGATCGGGCGGGGGTGCCCGGGCACGCGCGTTTGCTGGCAGGCAAATTAAGTAAGGGTTCCCATGGGCAGCACCATCACCGTCGCGCACACCGTCTCGGCAGATGATTTCGAGCAGGTCGAACTCCTCGCGCGCCACCTGCAGGGAAGCGACTACAACTTCAGCGGCCGCGCCATCTGGGTGCTGCGGGGCTCCCACACCGCCGTGACCGACACCGACGACGAATTGCGCGCAGCGCTCCTGCGGCTGATGGTGGAAGGCCTGCTGAACCGGCGGCATTTCCCGGGCTGACACCCCTCGTGGGGCGCAGCAGCGCCGCGCCGTCACACCGCTGTCAAACCCCCGCCAGACACTCGGTCCTTTGTTTCATCCTGGGCCTTGTTCATGTCTGAACGCACTCGCAGCCAACCCGATTCCTTTCCATCTCTCCTCTGTGCGCGCGGCGCCGCCGCGCTGGGCGTGCTGGCGCTGGCCGCGTCGCTGTCCGCCTGCGGCGGCGGCGATGGCGGTGGCAGCGGCAACAACAACGCTGGCGCCACGGCCACGCTGGCCGTGCTGGAGACCACCGACCTGCACTTCAACGTGCGCAGCTACGACTACTTCAAGCTGGCCGAAGACAAGAGCTACGGCTTCGAGCGCACCGCCACGCTGGTGCGCGCGGCGCGCAAGGAGTTTGCCAACACCTTGCTGGTGGACAACGGCGACACCATCCAGGGCACGGCGCTGGCCGACTACGAAGCCACCATCAGCCCCATCCCGTGCACGCAGCAACTGTCCATGTACAAGGCCATGGGCGCGCTGGGCTTTGACGCCGGCACGCTGGGCAACCACGAGTTCAACTACGGCCTGCCGTTCCTGAACCAAGTGCTGGGCGGCGGGCTGGAGGTGGACGGCGTGGACGCCGCCAGGAAGTGCGCGGGCGCGGGCTTTCCGATGGTGCTGGCCAACGTGACCAGCAACAAGACCCAGAAGCCGCTGGTGCAGCCCTACACGGTGCTCGAACGCACGCTGGTGGCCAAGGGCGCG
>Ga0308157_10007529_pt1 | contig 12658 bp, 12 predicted proteins | sample PhyBR1_FD_201035 | JGI IMG/M metagenome (GOLD analysis project Ga0308157, IMG submission 201035) | Phyllosphere microbial communities from UC Gill Tract Community Farm, Albany, California, United States - DLSLB.R1 | ecosystem: Host-associated > Plants > Phyllosphere > Unclassified | place: USA...
GCCCTCTTTTTATTTTTACCGAGGCAGCTCTTTTAACCAAGAAATAAAAACTTATAAAACAGCCACTTACGAAAATGTGATACCTATGTGAATATCACTTTTTTTGCGTCCAATCATCTAAATACTATTATTGTCGCAGAAATGCGATGACAAAAAATTTAGAATCGATATTTCATCATAAATATGAATAACCTCAAACAACAATGAAAAAATTAAACAGACCAAAAAAGAAAGATGTAGGTATCTTACAGGAAAGACAGACCTATATCCCGCCCATGATCCAAGGAATGTCTATCGAAATGGAGTATTCGATTGCCTCCGGATCCGGAGCGGGAAACATAGGCTCCGGATCAGTCAATGAACAATGGGATCAAGAGTCCACCCAGAGCAAAGAAATTAATTGGTAACGCTATTATTTAACAGAGACCAACACACGTTAATCCAAAGATTGTATTATGAAAAAAATATTAAGTCGACCGATGCTTAAGCCGGTTATCGGCATCCTCATTTCTCTTGTTTTCCTTACGGCCTGTTCGAAGGAAGAAAACACTGTCCATTCGGATAAGGTAGCCAAAGTCCAAGTACGCGTTGCCGGTATAGACCACGCCGAAACAAGTGGGTTAAAGTCTTCATCTGCAAAGCAAGCGAGCGCGAAGAATTCCCTTTCTCGCGTTCAGACAGTCAGTGTCCGGTTGGATAATGACCATTATATGCAAGCGACGTTGTCAAGGCTAGATACAAAAGACCAAGCATTTGGAGAGGTATCCTTTAAAAAAGCAACGGCAGCTCGGGCCTCTTCATCAAAAATTCAAGCGGCAAATCCGTTGCCAACAGGTGTTACCTATATCGTTGTGGTTTATGATAGCAAAGGAGATTACGTTGACCAAGCGGATTATATAATTGGCGGTAGCGCACCCGAACCATTTGAGCTGGCTGCTGACCAAACTTATACATTTATTGCTTATTCTTTAAACAATTCCGATCTCGTACCAAGTATCGGGACAGATCCTTTGTCTACAGTGAAAGCAGAAAACATTGCAGGAACTTCGGATCTCTTGTATACGCGTATAGATCAAGTCGTAACCGCCGGAGACAATACCTTGAATATTACCTTAAGACACCTGTTCAGCGAAATTACAACAACAGTTGATGGAAGTCAAATCGGATCGATCGAGATCGCGGACAATTTCTATTTAGCGCCTCACTACAACAAAGTCGACTTGGCGTTAACAGACGGGGCATTAACCTATAACAACATAAGTACCGACGGATCACCGGTTCAAATGGACGTTTTGGGAAGTAACACCATCACCTCCCTACCCACCATTATCGCTCATCCAAGTACGACAAATGGAATTCTGAAAATCGGGGCAATAAAAATTGGGGATGTCACAAAAAACAATGTAGAAATCGGTGGGATTTCAATCTATCCTGGCGAACGTTATAATTTAAACATTACCATTAAAAAACATCCACAAGATATCGGAGGCTTAATTTGGGCCGAAGGAGATCTTGCATACGACACCAATACGGATATATATAACTTTGCACAAAATCAAGGAGGTGGTAGTTATTTCCCTTTTGGGCACCTTTATCCGTATGGTGATGGTCGGGAGTTTGATCGCTCTGCTGCCAATCTAGGGGACCCCTGTGCATTGGTGATGGACGGTAATCAATGGCGCACGCCAACAAAAGAAGATTTCGACATTTTAAGCGGCGAAACGGATACATCGGAACCTCGCATTATGGACGGTATAGATGGCGCTTGGTATCCAACCATCGATGATGAAGGTTTATTTTTTCCCGAGACGGGCTACAGAGTACCTACAAATTCAAACATCCGTCAACCGAGAGAGGGCTGGCGTTGGTCTACAACTTCCTTGTGGATTCTTTGGGCCGGAAGACATCAAGAAAACGGCAATTGGTATAGTGTTGTTTCTAACCGAGACGGGGGATTCTCTACCGTAGACTGGGGTATGAAAATCCGTTGTGTAAGAGATCATAACTAACCTACCCACCGTATCAAATGACTTAAAAAATTTTTAAGTTGATGATTGCATTTACTATTGGTTGCGCTTGACATGGAATTGTCCATGTCAAGCTATTTTTCTCTTTTTTCAAGGGATCGATCATTTCTCTTATTGTACTATTAAATCGATTAAAAGGAAGGATTTCAACATCTGGATGAGGGAAAGAGTATAACGTTTACAAACACACAGATGAAATCTAAACAGGAACTTCAAATAGAAGCCGTAAAGGCTATTGTTAGCGGTGAACTGCTTTTGGAGGAAGCTATGGTCACATATAACGTTAAGGATAAACGGACGATGTTGGCCTGGATAAAAAAGACCATGCCTCTACTGAAAATAGCGAAACCAGAATCCAATAAGGGCTTCCATACCACATGTAATACAGTAAACGAAATATCCGGGCTATATAATCAGGAGGCATCTCAGGGCCTATTAAAAGAAAATTCGTTATTAAAAAGAATCATTGCTTTACAGGATAGAGTACGTGATCTCGAAGAGAAGAATTCGCTATTAACTCGTCATAGGGACCTCTTAATGGAAAAAGTATCTTCGTTAGCTTTACGCGCTCAAATACCGGAAAAAGAGGCTAAGTAATTTATCATTCATCACTCGGCCAAAAAATCCAATGCTTTTCGCACAAAGTTATCGTTCCGATTTTTAACTTTGAAATAGGCTTCGCGTCCGAAATAAAAGCGTCCTACAAGCGCTTCGATATCCGATTCGATAAGTCCCCTTAGCTCGTCTTTCTTTCTATCCGAGATGACAAAGCCCTCCTCGCGGACAAAGTCAATAAATGCATGGTATTCATTATCGGGCAAGTGGTAGCCCTGTAAGAAATTCTCAATAGAATAAGCCGGTGTCTGCTTTGTAAAACGCGTATATACAAATTGCTCAATAAAACTATATTGTATTAAGTCCTGATAGAAAAGGCTTAATGCATTCGAATCCTGTGCCACATGAATATCGGGTAATATGCCTCCTCCGCTATAGACGCGCTTACCTGCCTTCGTTTCAAAGGCCTTTCCATGCGCATATAAGGTATCCAGTGCCCACAATCCACTATACATCGAACTGAAGTCATCCATTATAGACCAATTCGCCATATATTTCTTTTGTATACTTCGTCCAAGTGGGGTGAAATAACGTGCGATACTCAAATTTACTGTCGAACCGTCTGAAAAATCAAATTGCTCCTGTACGATTCCCTTTCCATACGACCGCCTTCCGATAATTGTTCCACGATCCCAATCTTGAACAGCTCCTGCTACAATCTCACTCGCCGAAGCGGTATTTTCGTTAATCAATATGGTCAAGTCTTCCGTTGCAAAATGGCCTCCGTTTATACTATCAGAATAATATTCGTGTCGCTCTTCGTGCGCTCCTTGGGTATAGACAATAAGACGCTTGTCGGCAAAAAATTCGCTAGCTACCTTGATTGCCATATGGAAATACCCGCCGCCGTTATCGCGTAGATCAAGAATCAATTTTTGTGCACCCTGTTTTTTCAGCTCCGTGATGGCCTGTCGAAATTCGTCTGCTGTATTAATCCCAAATCGTCTTATCTTGACGTATCCCACACCGGGTTCAATCATATAAACGACATCTAGCGAGCTTACCGTTACCTGATCACGAACGACTTTAATCGGTGTATCCATCACCTCCCCATCTCGCTTTACATGGATACTGACATCCGTCCCCCGACGCCCTCGGATCAACTTCTCCACCTTCTCTCGGGAAATATGTATACCCGCTACGGTCTGGTTTCCGATTTTCAGGAGCTTATCCCCTACCCGAAATCCCGCCTTATCAGCGGGTCCGCCGTTAATCAGCGAGACAATCATCAACGTATCGTTCAGGTTAAAATACTCCATGCCGATACCTTCAAATGTTCCCTCCAAAATTTCGGTTTGTCGTTGCGACTCGTTCGGAACCAAATAATGCGAGTAAGGATCTAAATGAGAAATAATGTGATTGATGGCTCCATTTTGTACCGAATCAATGTCCACACTATCCACATAAGCTTCCGCCACAAGGTTTAACAATTGCTGTACTTTCCACGTATTACTCGACAACCCGATAGGTATCAATGTGTTACCGGGTTTACTTCCCTGCTCGTCCGCATAGTTCTGCCCCAGTAGGATGCCCAAGAACAATACGGCAGCATAAGTAGCTGCTACAAAGATATTCCGTTTAGTACCTTTTTGCATGGATAAAATTCAGTTGCAAAATTAAAATAGTTTTCTCAAATAGTTGCGTAATAAGTTGACAAGTATTCGAATAATATACGTATTAAATGCGTTATTGTTCATAATATTCTCGTAATATTTGAGTGATAATGCATTCTTCGTTTTTTCTTCATGAAAGTTTCTCTTCTTCTTTTCCCATCGATGGAAAAGAAGCAAAAGATCTAGGCTTGCATTATTCCGCTACCTTTACTTGTCTATTCCTAAACAGAATGAAACTCCCTTCGGTCAAACAGCATTCTGTTTTTAACGGAATAGCCGGCGTAAAGCCGGCCGCGGAAAAATGCCAGGCCCTTTTTGCCCGCGTGCCGCGTGCGGGGGTGTCTATTAACTTCCCCCCCTTTCATATAGATAAAATAGTACCCATAACATTGTACCACCCCCAATTAACAGAAAGGGTCACATACGGATATTTGAAGTATGTAGAAATCCCCCCTTTGCACGATCCATTATTTCAAATATCCGAAGTGACGAGGTTTTTGCTTCTTTTTCACGGGGAAAAAGAAGAAGAAGATTATCTTTATGTTTGTATAATAATACAAGTTACATTGCACGAAATAGAACCCTATTACAATTGGCGCGATGATTACATCGCCTCGGAAGACGAAAAATCGCCTTTCTACGGCACGGTATATAGCGAATTCGCATACGATAAGCAGATTTATAACTTTCTGCTGCATCCGCAGTGGGACGAATTCGGGTCACAAACCCTGTACATCAAAATCCTCTATGCGAGCTACGACACCGGGTTTGCTGTCATCGAACTCATCGGCGAATGGAACGACACCATCTATAACGACATCATGTTACTAAAACGCGAAATAATCGATATGATGATTGCAGAAGGGATCAGCAAGTTTTTGCTTATCGGCGAAAATGTACTCAATTTCCATAGTTCGGATGATTCTTATTACGAAGAATGGTTCCAAGATATCGACGATGGCTGGATCGTAGCTATGAATTTTCGTGATCATGTGATTCAGGAATTTCAGGCACAGGGAATTGATTATTACATCCATTTTGGCGGTGATCTTAACAGCTTCCCCTGGCGTACACTGAAGCCCAAACAACTGTACCATCATATACAGCAACGTATCAATAAACGGTTGGGGATGTAGAAACCCCAACCGTTTACATCGGAACAGTTCTCTTATCTTCTAAACTTATACCGCACCGTCCCGCCGACTTTCATAGAATTTGATGTGCCGAATGTCCCGGCTTCAATCTCGATCGCATCCCGGTTTCGTAGCGATATCTGGTATCCAGCACCAATACTTTTGTATAAGCTGTTCGTGCTTCCCCCACTGCGGGTCATCCCATCGGTCTGTTTGAACGTACCCCGCTCATGTCCTAATCCCAATGACCCCCAAAGATAGAAATCACCGATATAGTATCTGGCACCGGCATGAAAAGCATATACCTCGTGTCGCCATGTTTCGTTCCCAAAACTGGATTCAGGTACATTTTTCCGCATCTGCTCGTAGTTAAACCCGGCGGTAAACCCCACGTTCTTAAATGGGCGAAACTCATACAGCAATCCTCCACCGTATACAGGCCCTTTGAGTTCATAATCGTATCCCGCAAGGGGACCAATGCTGAAATTATGCTTCGGGGGATTAGTAGAAATCTGTCCCTGGGCAGTTGTCATTGCCAGACAGAAAAACAGGCATAAAAATAAGTAGCGTTTGTTCATAATTGAAATATTAAAGTTTAACAAAATATTGATAATCACTAAAATAGAGCAAAAAGAATAGTGTACCAGCACCTTTAACATTTTTAACTTTTTAATTCAAGACAGTATTAAAAGGACGCTCAACAACAGCACAAACAAAAATTCCTTTTTCCTTCAAGTTTCATTAACTTTGTTGCACAACCCTTTACAGGTTGATTTTTTAACGTTTAACATTCACGTATACTATGTCATTTAGGATAGAAAAAGATACCATGGGTGAAGTTCAAGTTCCTGCGGATAAATACTGGGGAGCACAAACTGAACGTTCACGTAACAATTTTAAGATTGGTCCGGCAGCGTCTATGCCGAAAGAGATTATCGAAGGTTTCGCTTATTTAAAGAAAGCGGCGGCTTTTGCTAATCACGAGTTAGGCGTTTTATCCGTAGAGAAACGCGATGCGATCGGCGCTGTCTGTGATGAAATCTTAGCTGGCAAGCTCGACGACCAGTTCCCTTTGGTGATCTGGCAAACCGGTTCGGGCACACAATCCAATATGAATGTCAACGAAGTAGTCGCTAATCGTGCGCAAGTATTGGCTGGCGGCAAAATCGGTGAGGGTGAACCGGTATTAAAGGCAAACGATGATGTCAATAAATCGCAGTCGTCAAACGATACTTACCCCACCGGTATGCATATCGCGGCCTACAAAGCTGTAGTAGAAGTAACGATTCCAGGCGTGGAAAAACTACGGGATACGCTGCAACGTAAGTCCGAAGAATTTATGAAAGTCGTCAAGATAGGTCGTACGCACTTAATGGATGCTACGCCGTTGACACTTGGACAGGAACTTTCGGGCTATGTGGCACAGCTTAATCATGGGTTAAAAGCGGTAAAGAATACATTGGCTCACTTATCCGAATTGGCCTTGGGTGGCACCGCAGTAGGAACTGGGTTGAATACGCCGGAGGGTTATGACGTTGTCGTGGCCAGGTATATCTCCGAGTTTACGGGACTACCTTTCGTTACAGCTCCGAATAAATTTGAGGCGCTAGCTGCACACGATGCTATCGTGGAAACACATGGTGCACTTAAACAGCTTGCCGTTTCATTGAATAAAATAGCAAACGACATTCGTATGCTGGCTTCCGGTCCGCGTTCGGGTATCGGCGAAATCCTGATTCCGGAAAACGAACCAGGTTCTTCCATCATGCCAGGTAAAGTGAACCCTACCCAATGCGAAGCGCTCACGATGGTTGCTGCACAAGTAATGGGAAATGACGTGGCCATCACCATTGGCGGTACGCAAGGCCATTATGAGCTGAACGTATTCAAACCGCTTATGGCCGCCAATTTCTTACAATCGGCACGTCTTATCGGGGATGCTTGCGTATCTTTTGAGGAGCACTGTGCCGCAGGTATCGAACCTAATTACGCGCGTATTAAAGAGCTTGTGGACAATTCCTTGATGCTTGTAACAGCTCTCAATACCAAAATCGGCTATTACAAAGCCGCAGAAATAGCGCAAACTGCTCATAAAAATAACGCTACCCTTAAAGAAACTGCCATTGCGTTAGGGTATGTAACAGCAGAGCAGTTTGATGAGTGGGTGAAACCGGAGGATATGGTTGGAAGCTTAAAATAATCAGGTGATTATACTGTTATCATCAAAACAACGCTTATTCGCATGCCTATCTACGATGGTAGGCATGCTTCTTTTTGTAAGCAGCTGTGTTCGTCATTCAGAAATGCAGTCCGAAGGCGCAGATTATTTACAGGGTGTGTGGGTTCAAGACAGTATCCTCCATCAATCGCAGATGATGGATTATACCCTACATGAATTTAGATTTGTATGTGACTCGGTATATACCACCATGCGGGTGCACGCTAAAATGCAACGTATACCCGATTCCTGTTATAAGGACGGAAAATGGACAGAGTATGCAAAAGGTGTCTATGTGGTGCGTGGCGATAGCTTGATCGGAGAAGGCATCTACACGCGTCCAAATGGCAGATACAAGGTTTCTGGCTGCCATAGAACCGGAACATACTTACCTCGTTACCGCATTGCTTACCACAATACCGATTCCTTAATATTAGAAAGCCGATATGACCAGCGACCTATCGTGTTGCGGAAAGTACATAGCATTTCTTGTGTGCCTAAAAAGCGATGGGAAGATTGATTTTTCTTCTTCTTTTCCCTAGATGGAAAAGAAGCAAAAGATCACGACTTGCATCGTTTCGCTACCTTTCCTTGCCAATTTCGGAACAAAATAAACTCCCTTCGGTCAAACAAATTTTGTTCTTTTCGAAATAGTCTGCGAAAAGCTGGCCGCGAAACGATACGATGTCGATTATAGCCCACGTACCGTGGGCTTAGGGTGTCTATATTTGTTTTACCTTACTACCTTAGCCTTAGGATTATTAAACAAGGGAATAACACGCTATACAAAATTGTATTATCCCTTATTAACACAAAATGTCCATCCGAATGTTTGAGGTCGGTAGAAACTCATCCTTAGTACCATTCCCTCCTCTCAAACATTCGAAGGACGAGTTTTTTTGGTTACTTTTTTTGCGGAAAAAAAAGTGACAGAAAAACTAGTTTAATAAATTATTCTCATCCGTTGCAGACTTCAAGATATGCGTCTTCAATTCATTTTCGGATTGGAGTAATTCCTGTTCTACAACTTTGCGTTTCTCCCGACCTTCCCGTTGTATCTGGAGTACTTGATCAATCGTGGAAACAATATCCTGGTTAGCCTTTTTGATGGTTTCAATATCGACAATACCGCGTTCTGTTTCTTTCGCAATATTAATGGTCGAGTCTTTCAGCATCTCGGAGTTTCGTCTCAGCAATTCATTGGTTGCATCCGTAACCGCCTTTTGCGCTTCTAATGCCCGCTGCGAATGAGCAATACCCAACGTCAATACCATTTGGTTTTTCCATAACGGAATGGTATTCACCAGCGAAGATTGGATTTTTTCCATCAAAGAGGAGCTGTTGTTTTGTATTAACCTAATTTGCGGGGCAGTTTGTAGCACAACCATCCGCGTAAGCTTCAAGTCATGTATTTTACGTTCAAAACGCACCACATGCTGCTCCATGTCTTTATACGCTTGTACTTTATGTTGATCTCCGGAAGCTTCGGCCTCTGACTTTAATTGCGGTAGTGTAGTGGAGTGGGCTTCCTGTAATTTCTCTTCTCCTGCCGCAATGTACAGCGAAAGTTCCTTAAAATAGTTTTGATTTTCTACAAACAGCTTATCAAATATATTGACGTCTTTTGCCAAGTTTTTATAGTGCCCTTCTAGTTTCAGTTCAATCTGATGGATATTCTTTTCTACCGATTGGTACTCGGTACGCATACGCTTTACCTTTTTCTTTAAGTTATCAAAAAAAGGGATTAACGGTTTTTTGTTTACGTTTTCATCAAATGATTTAATGTCGGAGCGCAGATTCAATAGGATATCTTCTGCTCCTCCCATATCTTTGGTACGCACTTGTTTCAGTATTTCGTTTGAAAAATTACTGACCTTTGTTTGGCTTCCTACACCATATTGGATGACATCGGTGGTTGATGTCAAGTTGATTTTATCCTTATATTGCTTTATCACAGCCTTTTCCTCATCAGAGAAATTTACCGATACGTCCTGGCTTTTTTTGTTTTCGTCGTTATCGTCGTACGTCGTCAAATCTAGATTTGCCATAAGTTAATCTTTTAATAGGTTCCTGTTTTTTAATGTCTGTATATACACATCTGTCTCGGCTGATACGTCCAAGATACCTGCTTTGAACTGATTCGTTACTTCCTGTTCAATAGCAACAGCCGCCTTAGCAATCACCTCCTCCAATTTCTTTTTAGATTCTATAGCCACTTGATTATTAAGCCGTGAATTCTCAATTTCATCGTATTTCATCAATACATTAACCACGGTAGCGTGTCGAACAAGGAATTTCTCCGCTTCCATTTTATCGCGCTGCTCCAAGAGATGAAAGAGATGGATAATTTTATCTATATTCTGATGTATTGTTCGATTATTAATCGCTTTACGCCAATGTAGTAACCTCTCAATAAACAATTGAGGGGTATCCAATGTTGCTTGCGGTAATTCCTGTAATCTATTTCGCGAAGAAGCTGTGGGAATCCAAGCTAGAGGGCGCACTTCTGCGAGCTCCAACCGTTGTAAATAGGGTTTAGCACGATTCAATAACAAGCCATTTCCAACGATGTAAGATGTAACATATCCGCCGAGTGTCAATAACATTCCTTGAGAAAACGCACCAAAAAAATAAACGAAGGAAGCAAATAACGCAAGTTCCACCATCAACAACACCACGCCTGTAGCATACCAAGAACGGATCTTGCTTTTTTTGGCTTGGGATAACATCACAAAGGGAAATGCATGTACCGGAAACGGAATAAACATAGCAATGGATATGAATGTCCATGTCAATTGCCGTAATTCCCAGCGCTTCGGTTTCTTCGTCGCAAATCCCATGTTGCAATTTAGTTATTTTTCATTAAAAAATTTGTTTATTCATCTGTATATGTCCTCAATTGTATTCATAAATTCGCTACGCTCGTTTTTCAATCGCGATGAAACTAACATGAATTAATGACTCGATTTCCGTCTCCCGAACAAAACATGTGCGGTAAAAGCTAACGTACTGAAAACCGTTCCTACGACGCAGACCCCCGTCCATCCCGCATATTGCCAGCCAACAGCGCCCAAGTAGGTCCCTAACGAGCCGCCGATAAAATAGCTGACCATATAAACCGTATTTAATCGATTAGTAGCATGTGTCGGTAACGCGAAAAAATCAGATTGATTCATTATATGGGAGCTCTGTAATCCCAAATCAACCAAGATAATACCTATAATTAAGCCCCAATAGGTGTATCCTCCGAAATAAATAAATATCCAGCTCAGCAGCAATATCCATAATGAGTAATAAATCAATTGATATCGGGTAAAACGCTGTGCTAATCTTCCCACAAAGGCTGCCGCTAAAGCGCCTACAGCGCCGATCAAACCGAACCCTCCTACTACCGATGAACCTGCATGAAAAGGATCTCCTTCCATGTGGAATACGAGTGTTGTGAAAACCGCAGACATCGCACCGAAGCCCATTGCGCCACGGAATGAAGCTACTTGTAGGACAGGCTGGGTTTTCGCTAGCTGCCATACCGATTTCATCAACGAACCGTAAGAGCCCTCGAAATTAGGTCGTAGTTCCGGCAAATACCGATAGACCAACAACCAAGCTAATAGCATCATCCCCGCCGCTATTTCGAACATCGTCCGCCAACCCCACAACTCGCCGACTATACCGCTGAAAAAGCGCGATAATAATATGCCGATTAGCAACCCGGACATGACCATACCGATATTGACCGATTTTTTCTCCGGGCTGGAAAGTTCTGCCGCCATTGGTACAAATAGTTGGGGAATCACGGAGGTAACTCCAATAAAGAAACTCGCAACAAAAAGTCCTGTTAGCTGCTGCGCATATGCCATAAATAGCAAGGCCAGAATAACGAGCGCTAAATCGACCAGTATTAATTTCTTTCTCCATAATTTATCGCCCAACGGCACGATAAATAGCAATCCAAAAGCGTATCCTATCTGGGTCAGCACAGCAATTTTGCTCACGCTACTTTCGCTAACTTGGAAGTCTGCAGCGATTAGCCCCAAAAGAGGTTGGTTGTAATAGTTATTGGCCACTACCAAGCCGGACAGAACGGCCATCAACCACAATATCGCTGGTGTTAATTGTGTTTTCTGCGTGTCGATTTGTATATCTTTCATTCGATTGGAGACAAACTTAACCAATAAAAGAAAAGCCCGCAATGTATGCAGGCTCTTCTTGGCAATTTTTCCATTTGTTATAGCTGTTTTTTGTAGATGTAATGCGCTGCTAGATCTCCTGTAATTTCATTACCTTCTTGATCTAACTGAAACAGCCTGTTTTCGCCCACTTTAAGCTTCATATCGGTATCTTTTCCCTTCAAATGCACAATAGAACCATTATTTTGCCACTCCAATGTTCCCTTGTCTTCAAACTTTGTATCTCTTTCGAGATATTCATTGCTCATTTGAAATGTTTCATCGTCGTTCAGAACCAAGACTGTCTTAATTCCCGGACAGTCTGCACACGGCAAAGTGGCCTCATAAGTCCCCATCCAATCAACAGCGTTTTGGGAATTATGTGCCGGGTCTGGGTTTTCCATCTCTAACGGTCGAGATACCATTTGGTCTGTCAATGAATCTGTTTGTCCTTCCGAGCTTGTCTGTGAGTTATTAGGCGAGGTGCAGGCTGAAAAAACAAATACTGCAAATGCCACATAAAATAATTTCTTCATGATTTTTTTAGTGTTTATTACAAATATGTTTATTACAAATATTGCACCATCGTCTCTTAATCCTATTTTTCTTGATAAAAAAGAAAATAAGATTGCGCAATCCCGCATTAACACAAAAGGTCGCATACGGATATTTTACAACTGTACAAATTCATCCTTAGTACGATCCCATATGTAAAACATCCGAAGCGACGAGTTTTTTGTTTCTTTTTTGCGGAAAAAAAGAAAAAATCACTCTTCCCAGCGAATTTTCTCCTCGACGGGAGAACGAACCGGCTCACGGGGTTCGCTGTTATGATGTCCCATATAAAAAAGACCGATACATCGCTGATTTTCTCCTAAATTCA
>Ga0308157_10007531_pt1 | contig 12656 bp, 11 predicted proteins | sample PhyBR1_FD_201035 | JGI IMG/M metagenome (GOLD analysis project Ga0308157, IMG submission 201035) | Phyllosphere microbial communities from UC Gill Tract Community Farm, Albany, California, United States - DLSLB.R1 | ecosystem: Host-associated > Plants > Phyllosphere > Unclassified | place: USA...
GACGGCGAGGTCGCCGGCAGCGGTATCGACACCGGCTTCGGAATAGGGATCAGTGGGGGAGGCTGCCACCAGACCAGACTACCGCCGCGCGGGAGGTCGACACTCCCCTGTGACCGACAGGGCATGTCACCGACAGGGGCCGTGACCGACGGCGGCTGTCTCACCCGATGGGCCGATCGTTGGCAACGCCGCGCGGACTCGCTAGCTTCCAAAGCGTCCGTGGGGAATCGATGACGACCAAGGAGACGAACGATGCCGACCAATCTCACACGACGGCTGGGGGTGGCAGGGGTCATCGGCGCCATGACGCTCGCCCTCGCCGTCACTCCCGCATTCGGAGCCGAGACTTCCGACGACGGCCTGACGGCGACGTCGCCGACCGAGCACGACATGCCCACGGTCGGCGGAAACCTCGGCAACCAGCACTACTCGAACCTCGCTCAGATCGGTCCTGACAACCTCGATCAGCTCGCACCGACGTGGCGCACGCACGTCTCCGCGGTCGCCCCTTCGTCGGATGACACCGGGCAGCAGACCACGCCCATCGTCGTCGACGGAATGATCTACCTCGACACTCCGAGCGGCGGAGTCGCCGCCTTCGACGGTGCCACGGGAGAGGCCGCCTGGAAGTGGGAGAACCACGAGTACGGCATGTCGAGCACGCGACGCGGCGTGTCCGCGGGCGAAGGTCGCATCTACACGCTCGCCGGAGACAATCGCGTCGTCGCGCTCGACCAGAACACCGGCGAAGAGATCTGGGCCGTTCAGCCGACGGGCCCGAACGGCGAGGATGTGGGGCGCGTCGCCAAGGTCGCCACCGTGTACTCGGAAGGTCTCGTCTACGTGCACGCCGCCGACGGCGATCGCGGCGCGGTCGTCGCGCTCGATGCCGATGACGGGAGCTACGTCTGGCACTTCTTCGGCGGGCCGAACCGCGGCGAGGAGTTCACCGACGTGAACGGCAACACGTTCGACGCCTCGGAGACCTGGGGCCCCGTGCACGAAGACGGCACGGACTGCGCGATCGAGGGCGGTGCGACGTCGTGGATGCACGGCGCCGTCGACCCCGGGCTGGGCATGTACTACATGACGTTCGGGAATCCACGCAGCTGCAACTCGTCGCAGGACGGCTCAGGACGTCCTGGCGACAACCTCTTCTCCACCACGCTCGTCGCCGTGGATGCCGCAACAGGCGAGTACAAGTGGCACTACCAGTCGATCCATCACGACATCTGGGACATGGACAACGTCCATCCCCCGACGCTTGCCGACATCGACGTGGCCGGCGATGAGAAGCAGGTGCTCTTCTACGGCAGCAAGTCGGGCCACCAGTTCGTGCTCGATCGCACGAACGGTCGGCCCGTGCTGCCCGTCGAAGACAAGCCGATGATCACCGACGACCGCCAGGCGAACGCCGACACGCAGCCCTTCCCCGCCGAGCGGCTGCTGCCCGAATGCGTCGTCTGGGAGAGGCTCGGCACCGACAACGTCCCCGGCGATCCCTGGCGCGGCGTACCGAACTACAACGGCTACCAGCCGGATGAGGACGGCGAACTCGTCTTCAATCCGGACAGCTACGTCGCGGCCGACCAGGAGCACCTGACCTACCCCGAGGGTCACTCGGGTCACCGCGAGGGATGCATGTACGACCCGCAATGGGACCTGCCCATTCTCTCCACCACGAGCCAGAACGGCGGCGGCGACTGGTCCAACAACGCCTACAGCCACAGCACGAACCTCGTGTACTTCCCCTACGGCACGAACAACGTGGCGCACTGGAACGGCGCGGCGGCGAACGGACAGCGCGCGATCGGGCAGTACCAGACCGGCGGAATCGTGGCCTACGACGCCTCGTCCGGCGAGGTGGCCTGGACGAACCACCTCGGGACCGACATGTCTCACGGACAGGGGCCGCTCGCCACGGCATCCGACCTCGTCTTCGTCGGTCAGATCGACGGTCGTCTGCTGGCCCTGGATGCCGGCACCGGAGACGTCGTCTGGGAGTTCCAGACCGGCAACGGCATCGGCTCAGCGCCGGTCACCTACGAGATCGACGGGGAGCAGTACGTCGCCGTCTTCGCGGCCGGCACGACGAACCCCTACGGTGCATCGGTGACGCAGGGCGACTCGCTGTGGGCGTTCAAGCTCGGCGGCGAGTACGTGACGGAGTCGGGAAGCCAGGAAGGCCCGCTGACCGCGCCGCTGTCGATCCGTCGTCCGGTGATGGGCTCGGCCGTCGAAGGGGCCGAGGTCGACAACACCGTGCTGCTGGCACGGGCCGATCGCACGACGGACACCGCTGCGGCTGCCGACAGCACGGATCAGCGGTCCATGCAGCCGACGCACCTGCGCGTGCCGGTCGGCACGACGGTGTCCTTCGTCAACCCCGGTGCGGACCTCTTCCCCGAGCACCCGAACCTGCTCGAGCACTGCGCGACGCAGTTCTTCGAAGGCGAGTTCAACGCGCGCCTTCAGCCCGGCGAGAGCTATCAGCACACCTTCGAGAGGGCGGGCGAGTACTTCTTCAACGACTGCACCGATCCGCGTCCCACCGGGAAGATCGAGGTGTACGCGGAGTCGGAGGATCTGCCCGGCGCGTTGAAGGTGCCCTCGGGCAAGCTGAACCTGAAGGCGGAGGACGGCCTGTTCACGAGCGTGACCGGCACCGTCACCGTTCACCTCGATCTGCCGAAGGGCTATGCCCAGGAGGGTGACGTCCTGCTCGAGACGGAACTCGGGCTGCAGCCCATCGCGGCCGTCAAGGTCGCCGGGAACGACAGGCACGTCGTCGTCAAGTTCGACAAGGCCGCACTCGACAACAATGTGCCCGCCGGTGCGACCGAGCTGACCGTCATCACCCATGCCATGCATGACGGCCTGCAGAAGGAGGTTCGATCGAGCGTCGGCGTCAGCGTGACCAAGTAGTCGTCGTGCCGCGGTGCCGCGTCGCCTTCCCGGCGGTGCGGCACCGCGGCGTTCGCACCGTTCCATTCGCCGAGACAGCCTTTGGCGAGCCGCACCGGCACCACCAGAGTTGCCATGGCGGTCAGCACCGCAGAGACAGAGAGGTCGATCATGCGAGAACGCAAGGACGACGAGGAGTCGATCTTCGGACGCACCGATACCGTCTTCACCACACCCCGGCTGAACGCCGGAGTGCCCAGAGAGTCCTGGTTCATCCGGATGCTCTCCAGCGCCGAGGTGATCATCAGCGTGATCCTGTTCGCGGCGATCTTCTTCGGCGTCATGTACCAGGTCGCCGGCCGCTACTTCCCCGCGATCAGCTGGACCGGAGCGGGTGAGCTCGCCCTGCTGGCGATGATCGCGATGACGTTCACGATGATGGGGTATCTGACCGGACGCAACGGCCATATCGTCATCGAGGTCTTCGACGGCGTGCTGCGCGGCAAGAAGCTCTTCGTCGTGCTGCGCGTGGTCGCCGCGCTGATCATGGTCGCCACCAGCATCGCTCTCGTCTACGACGCCTACGTGAAGATCGGGCTGGAGTGGATGCGCGTGAGCGCCGCGATGGGGGTCCCGCTGGGTCTCCTGTACGTCTTCGCGTTCATCGGCGGCCTGTCCACCGGCATCCACTCGATCTGGAAGATCCCCCACGCGAACCGCCCGGAGCGACAGCTCGAGATCTCCGAGATGGAGGGCTGACCCGTGGACCTCTGGCTCTTCATCGTCCTGCTCGTCGTCCTGCTGCTCCTGCGCGTTCCCGTCGCCTTCGCGATGATCGCGCCGAGCATGATCTACTTCTACAGCCATGATCTCTCCGCCGGCTACGCCACGACCGCGATGGTCAACGGGATCAACACGTTCCCGCTGCTGGCCGTGCCGCTGTTCATCTTCGTCGGCACCCTCGCCAACCATCTCGGAATCGCCACCCGGCTGTACGACTTCGCGAAGGCGCTGCTGCCGCGGCTGCCAGGGAACCTCGCCTACGTCAACCTCGGCACCGCGGTCGGGTTCTCGTGGATCAGCGGATCGGCGCTCGCCGACGCCGCCTCCACGAGCAAGGTGCAGGTTCCGCAGATGCTGAAGGCGAATTACCCGTACGGCTTCTCGGCGGGTCTGACCGCGGCGGGCTCGCTGCTGAGCACCGTGATGCCGCCGAGCATCCCCGCCGTGCTGTTCGCCGCGACGGCATCCATCTCGACCGGGGCGCTGTTCGCCGGATCGATCCTGCCGGCCGCACTGATGGCGATCGGCCTCGCCGTGTACATCGCCGTCTGGGTGAGGATGCACCCGGAGATCGCCGGCGGCCGCCGTTTCGACGGGGCGATGCTGCGCACCGCGACCATCCGCGTGCTCGGGCCGATGGCGATCCCGGTGATCATCCTCGGCGGCATCTTCAGCGGCTGGTTCACCCCGACCGAGAGCGCCGGCATCGCGGCGGCGGTCGTGCTCCTCCTGGGTGTGATGTACCGCACGGTCACCTGGCGCAAGCTCTGGCGGGCCACCAAGGAGACGGTCGTCATGGCCGGCGGCATCCTGCTCATCCTCGGCGCATCGAACCTGCTCGGCCAGGTGCTCGCCCGAGAGCAGGTCTCGCGCAATCTCGGCGAGGTGCTCACGACGCTCACCGACAACCCCGTGATCTTCCTACTATTGCTCAACGTGCTGCTGATCCTGCTGGGCGTCTTCCTGGAGGCCACCCCGGTGATCCTCGTGCTCGTGCCGATCCTGCTGCCGATCAGCGCGACCTACGGGATCGACCCGGTGCACCTGGGCGTCATCATGATCATCAACCTCATGATCGGCTCGCTGACGCCGCCGGTGGGTGCCGTGCTGTTCGTCGTCGGATCGGTCACGCGAAGGCCGATGGGCGAGTTGTTCCGCGGCATCCTGCCCTTCCTCCTGCCTCTCGGCCTCGTGCTCCTGGCGCTGACCCTGTTCCCCGCGATCGTGACGATCGTGCCCACCCTGCTCAACCTCTGACACGACGTCATTCGAAAGGACCAGACCGTGACCCGGAAGCTCTATGTGCTCAACGGCCCCAATCTCGACATGCTGGGACACCGCGAACCCGACATCTACGGCACCACGACTCTGAAGGACATCGAGGCCGAATGCGTCCGCATCACTCGCGACGTCGGGTTCGACCTGATGTTCGCGCAGTCGAACGCCGAGCACGAGATCATCGGCTGGCTGCATGAGGCCCATCATGACGGCGCCGCCGTCGTGATCAATCCCGCGGGCCTGAGCTTCCAGTCGGTGCCGGTGCTCGACGCGCTGCGCATCCTCAGCATCCCCGTCGTCGAGATCCACATCTCGAACATCCACGCACGCGACGAAGCTCATCGGCACTCGCTGATGTCGGCAGTCGCGACGACCGTGATCGCCGGTGCCGGCGCCTTCGGCTATGAACTGGCGATCCGTGCGGCCGACCGGCTCACGGCCTGACCGTTCCACAGAAGAGGAGAGTCACATGACACCCAACATCACGGTGCGCAGACGCATCGTCATCACCGGGGCTCTGGCCGCGTCCGTGCTGCTGATCGCCGGATGCAGCAGTACCGGCCCGGCACCCGGCGGAGGAGGAGAGGGGGCGTCCGACGCGGTGACGCTCACCGTCTCGCTCACCCAGAACGAGCAGACCCCCAACTACTACTGCGGCGTCGAGCTGCTCAAGGACCGGCTCGAAGAGTCCGACCTCGGCTTCACGGTCGAACTGTATCCGTCCAGTCAACTCGGCCCGCACGCCGACCGGTTCCCGATGGTGCAGGCCGGTGACATCGACGTCGATCTGCTGGGCGGGTCGGAGCTCGCCACCACCTTCGCGCCGATCGAGGCCGTCGACGCCGCCTACGCCTTCAACGACGTCGACCACGCGTTCCGGTGGATCGACGAGGGCTCGGAGGACCTGTTCGCCGCGTTCCACGATGCGACGGGCGTGACGATCGTGGACGGCTGGCTGTTCGGCAACCGCACGTTCACGACGAAGGACGTCGAGATCCGCGGCCCCGAGGACCTCGCGGGCGTGCCGATCCGCTTCCCGAACTCTCCCGGGTTCCTCGCCAACGCCGAGGCTCTCGGCGTCGACAGCCCCGTGTCGGTCGCCGTGGAGGAGGTCTACACGGCACTCCAGCAGGGCATCGCGGTCGGTCAGGAGAACCCGATCGTCGCCACGCATTCCTCGAGCTACGACGAGGTGCTCAATGTCGCCGTGTTGAACAACCACAACGTCGGCATCCAGTTCGCGATCGTCAGCGACAGGACGTACGAGAAGCTGAACGACGAGCAGGCCGCGCTTCTCGACGAGACGATCCACGAGATCCGTGGGGAGAACCGCGCCTGCGTCGAGGAGGAGACCGAGGAGATCATCGACGGATATCGAGACGACCCGGACTTCACCGTGATCGAACAGGACGAGATCGACATGGACGCCTTCATCTCGCAGGCGGAGGAGTACTTCCAGGACCACTATTCGGGAGAGACACTCGAGGCATATCAGAGCATCCGCGATTCTGCGGAGTGATCCGAGCCGAACAGCGGGGGCGAGCGCGGTGCGCTCGCCCCCGCTTCACGTCTCAGCGGTCTCGGCAGCGATTCGGCGGCTGATGGTCGCGGCGGCGCGATGCACGTACGGCGAGATCTCCACCGGATCGAGTGCGTCGATCATGCCGCTCACCGACAGCGCGGCGATCGTCGACTGCCGTTCGAACACCGGGCTCGCCACGCAGACGTGGTCGCCGTGGTACGCCTCGTACACGGTGACCGGCTGCCCCACCGAGCCGGGCGGCCGGTCGGACCGGCGCTGCTCGAACGCCGCGAATGCCGCCCCGAGCGCCGTCGCCGCCCGCGGAAGCCGCTCGCCGATGTGCGCGGCGGGGAATCTCTCGTCCTTCCCACGCGCGTTCGCGATCACCACGACGTCCGCCCCGTCGGCGACCGCCAGCTGCACATTGTGCCCCACGCCGTCACGGAGCCCGAGCATCGCGCTCATCGCCAGCCGGCGCAGCCGCCGCGGCCTCTCCACACTCTGACCGAGCTCGAACAGCCTGAGCCCCAGATAGAGATGACCTGCCACTCGGTCGAGGTACCCCTCGTCGACGAGATCCGCGGCGATGCGCGACACGGTCGACTTCGGCAGGTTCGCCCGCCGTGCCAGTTCGGTCACGCCGAGTCCGTCGCCGACCTCGCCGACCTCGCCGAACGCGTCGAGGATGGCAGTCATCCGATCGAGGACACTGACCGAATCGGTCCACGCCGCGGTGCGCATCGAACTCACGCGACGGCGAGTCGCCGCGCCAGGGAGAGGCTCGCCGCCCGCACCAGCGGAGAGACGTTGTCCGGCTGCATTCCGCCCGCGGGGCCGGCAACCGAGATGGCGCCGACGACGGCGTTGTCCGCGCTGATGATGGGACTCGCCACGGCGAGCACACCGCGATACGACGCCCCCGCGTCGGTCGCGAGCATCGTGGTGCGCACCGCCACGAGCTCTTCCTGGAAGTGCGCCATCTCGTCGTCGATCAACGGAGCGCTGATCCGGTCGATCACGTGCTGATCCCCGCAGAAGGCGAGGTAGGCCTTGCCGCTCGCGGTCGTCAGCGCGGGCGAGCGCATGCCGGCTGAGGTGGGCAGCATCGGCAGCCGGCCGGGTGCCGCCGCGAGCGAGACCATGTCGGTGCCCTGCTGCACCCAGAGCCCGACGCGCTCACCCGTGTGCTGGGCGAGATGGCTCATGATGGGAGCCGCGGCCGAGACGAGCCGCCGCGGCATGGTCGCCCGCGCGCCGAGCTCGAACAGCCTGAGCCCCAGGGACACCCCGTCGGCGTCGCGCGTCAGATAGCGCTGCGAGACCAGCTCTCCGACCATGCGGGCGGCGGTCGACTTCGGGATGTCGGTCGCGAGCGCGAGCTCGGACACAGAGATCGGGGCATCCGTCCGCTTGACCACGTCGAGTATCGACAGGATCCGCGTCAGCACGGACGCCGAGGGACGCGGCGATCGGGATTCGGGAAGACTCGACATCGGGTTCCTTCGGATCGGGCGGTGACTTCGACCTGCCCGAGATCGAAGCTAGTGCGTAGCAGGAGGAAGCGCAACGAGCCCGAACGCATGTGTCGCGTTCGGGCTCGTCACCGGGTTCAGGATGCGCAGAAGGGCTTGATGCCCATCACGCTCTCGAGCCCCTCCGTGACGTGACGCTGGAAGAGCTCGTCGTTCTCGAGCGGTGCATCCGTCCAGTTCTCGACGGCGTGGCCCAGGCTGGTGACCCAGGAACGGCCGCCGTCGTAGTACTGGCACCACGTGACGGGATGGTGCTCGCCGTGCCCGGGATGCCCGTTGGCGCGACCGTTGAGGCTCGTCGCCTCGTCGACCTCGAGCAGGACGTTGACGTAACTGGGGTAGGGATGCAGGTTGTACCACTCATCCGTGAACGCCCAGGTGCTCGGCATGAACTCCGTCGACACGTCGTTCTTGTTCATCACCTCGACCGTGCCGGGACGGTTGGGGGCGTGGTCGTAGAAGTTCGTTCCACCCAGCAGCCCCTCGTACCATTCCCAGTGGTATTCGGTGCCGAGCGCGTTGTGGATGCCGACGAAACCGCCACCGCCGCGGACGTACTGCATGAGGGCGGTCTGCGCGGCATCGTCGAGGCTGTCGCGGGTGGGGCTGAGGAAGACCACGGCCTGATACTGGCCCAGCCTGCTGAACGCGGCCAGGTCCTCCGTGTAGTCGACCGTGATGCCGAGCTCTTCCGCCCACGCCTTCAGGCCGGCCTGCGCGACGTTGTCCTCGTTCAGCGGCGGGTTCAGCCCGGGTCCGAGCGGGGTGCCCAGGTGCGCGTGGCGAGGACCTCCGGTGCGGCTCCAGATGAGGATCTTCTTCTCCTCGCCCTCGACCCAGCCGTTGCCCCAATCGTGGTAGCAGGCGGGGTCGATGCCGCGGCAGACGCCGTAGTCCTTGACGTCGTCGAGGTAGATCTGCTGTGCTGTGGCAGGTTTGCCGTTGCCGTTCCCATTCCCGTTGCCGTTGTTCGCCGAGACCGACGACGCGCTGGCGGCGAAGACGCCGGCGCCGAGCACCGCGGCGGTGACGAGCGCGATCCCTGAGCGCAGTATGGACTTCACGTGATCTCCCTTGATCGTCCGAGTCGGATCGAGATGTGCGGTTCGGTCCTGAACCTAGATACCCGGCGTCGCCGCCCGCAACGCGCGTTCCATCCAGTGAGTCGCGCGGGCCGGACATGGCCCACGAGACCTCCCTAGGATGGGGCCATGGCCGACAAGCCGCAGTGGTTGATCCGCGAAGACGCCGGAGTGCCGGTGCTCATCGCGCTCGCGCTGCGGCAGATGCTGGGCATCCGGGAGCCGGATGACCTTCCTTCGCTTCGCGACCTGCAGGTGCGCGCACCCGATGCCGCCGACGCCACGGCAGCCCTCGAGGAGCAGTGGCGCGACTACTGGGATATGACGATCGAGCCTCGAGCGCATCCCTCGGACGTTCCGCTCGAGCTGATCGACGGGTTCGACACCCTGGTCGCGCTGCCGGCGACGGGCGCAGAGGAGCTTCGGAACGCGATCGCACCGTTCACCGAATCCGCATTGCAGTACGCGAAGGCCGCCAGGAACCGCTACTTCGACACGATGAAGACGGCGACCGGTGGCGGGGCCTACCGCGCGTACGCGAGCGCGATCGCCGAGTTCGAGCGGGAGGTCGGCCGCCGTGCGCACTCGTTCGAACTGAACGTCCAGGTGCTGCCGCTGTCGCAGCGCGGGATCTGGTGGATCGGCGCGCTGACGGTGGCCGTGACCGACGGGCTGCGGCGCGACGTCGTCGCATTCGATGCCGCCATCCGCCCGATCATCGGCGAACTGGCGTGAGACCCGGCTGACGCCTCAGTCCGAGGAGATGATCGTCTCGTGGTTCACGCGCACGACGCGGTCGTGCCGCCGCGCGACGCGCTCGAGCACGATCGCGACCACGCCCCCGAGAGCGAGTCCGATCGGAACCGTCCACAGCAGCGCGAATCCGAAGACCTGCCCCGGCGGATAGACGACGTCGAGCACGCTCGACGGCTCGTAGCTGCCCACCATGGTCAGGATGCCGGCGGCGATGATACCGAGCACGACCCCGATCGCCATGAAGACGCCGTAGCGCGGCACCCGCCGCACGGTCGCTTCGACGGTCTCTCGGGAATCGGGGGTGGACATATATCCATTGTCCCACGGCCCGCGTGCAGGCGGTGAAGGCTTCAGATCTGCCCGATGGCCTCGCGCTTCTCGGCCTGGAAGGCGTCCTCCCTGCGCCCGTACGCCCAGTAGGCCGACAACGACAGCTGCGTGCGGTCGACTCCGCGCTCGTCGGTCAGGTGCGGACGCAGACGCTTCATGGCCCCGCGCTCACCGTGCGCGAAGACCTGCACCCGGCCCGCTCGCCAATCGAGCCCGCGGACGGCATCGACGAGCAGCTCCGTCGTGCCGGCCTCGCTGTCGCCGCGATGCAACCAGCGCACCTCGATGCCCGCCGGCGCGTCCAGCTCGAGCTGTTCCGACGCGTTCTGCACCTCGATCAGGGCGACGCCCACGGCATCCGCCGGCATCGCCTCGAGAGCGGATGCGATTGCCGGGATCGCCGACTCGTCCCCGGCCAGGAGGTGCCAGTCCGCGCTGGGGTCCGGCGCGTACCCGCCGCCGATCCCGCCGAGCACGACCGGGTCTCCCGGCTGGGCGTTCGCGGCCCAGGGTCCCGCGACGCCCTCGTCGCCGTGCGTGACGAAGTCGATCCAGATCCGGCCGGCCTCGAGATCGAAGCGCCGGATCGAGTAGGTGCGCGTCGACGGCAGCAGTTCGATCGGCAGTTCCTCGCGCAACCGCTCCATGTCGTACGGCGGTGTCAGCCGCGACCCGGGCGGCAGGAACAGCATCTTCGTGTACGCATCGGTGCTGCCGTTGTCCTCGACCGCGGTGATACCCGGACCGCCCGCGACGATCCTCACCAGGTGCGGCGTCAGGCGGATGCGCTCGATGACCTCGAGAACGATCTGGGGGCGCTGAGGGCGCCGCTGCGGGCGCTCGGGGGCTGTCATTCATGCTCCATTCGTGGTGTTCCGCGGTTCCGAGCGCACTCGAGGGTGCGCTGTTGTGGGATCCGATCGGCTTGTCTTAGTATTACCTAAGTTAGGTATCCCTTAGCCGGGAACGTCGTGAGGCGGGAACGGATGAGGAACACCGACCGCCCGAGATCGGTGGACTCTCCCGAGAGTCCGTGTGACGGAGCGAGCGCCCTCCCTACCAAGAAGCAGCGCCCGCTCCCAGCCACCGGCCTCGAGCTGACACGCGCCATCGGCGCGCCTGAAAACAGCGCGGCCATGCGGCCACGCTGATTCTACTCGGCGAAGGATCACGAAACACATGGCAGAAACAGCATTCGCTGCGCCTCCCGCGAGGGCCCGCAGCGCGCAGGGGATAAGACGTCTCATCGGGCTCGCCGCCACGGCGGCACTGACGCTCAGCGGCGTGGTCGCGTTGCCGCTTGTCGCTCAGGCGGCGGAGACTCCGTCGTTCTCGACGAGCGTGACAGAGGTCCCCGATGAGCGGATCGACGTCGCGATCGAGGGTACCGGCTACGGCGACGTCCAGGCGCTGCCGGGGCAGACAGAGCCGCACGCCTACTTCACGCTGATCGAGAAGGGCTCCGACCTCGCGAACGTCGGCCAGGCCGACACCGCGATCTCCGCATCCGTCGCGGAAGGCGGCACTGTCAGCGACGTGCTCACCGTACCCGCCGGCGAACTGGATGCCACGGCCGAGTACGAGATCATCTCCTGGCCCTCCCGCTCCTTCCCCACCGAGCAGAACCTCTACGCCCGCGCCGACGTCACCATAGACTGGGCAGCCCTCTTCCCGAGCGAGCAGGAATCGGAGCCGCAGACGCCCTCGTTCACGGCGGATGTGACGGAAGTCCCGGACGAGCGGATCGATGTCGCGATCGAGGGCACCGGCTACGGCGACGTCCCCGCGCTGCCGGGGCAGACCGAGCCGCACGCCTACTTCACCCTTGTCGAAAAGGGCTCCGACCTCGCGAACGTCGGGCAGGCCGACACCGCCATCTCGGCGTCCATCGACGCCGACGGGAACGTCAGCGACGTGCTCACCGTTCCGGCAGACGAACTGGATGCGACGACAGCGTACGAGGTCATCTCGTGGCCGTCCCGTTCTTTCCCCACCGAGGACAACCTCTACGCCCGCGCCGACATCGCGATCGACTGGGCAGAGCTCTTCCCGGAAGAGGAGCCGAGCTGGGATCCGCAGCTGACCGTCAGCCCTGCGACCGAACTGAACCCGGAAGGAGACACGGTCACCGTGTCCGGCACCGGCTACAACCCGGCTCAGGGCCTCTACGTGTTCCTCTGCCAGGATGTCGAGCTGCCGGCCGACCTGTGGCAGCTCGCCCTGACCTGCCGCACGGGTGCCGCACTGGTGACGCCGAACGAGGACGGCACGTTCGAACTCGAGTTCGCCGTCCAGCAGTTGGACGGCCCCGCCGCCGTGTACACGGCCGCGAACCACACGGGCCAGTCCGATCGCAGCCAGGATGCCAAGGCAGCCCTCGCGTTCGCCGAGACGGTGGAACCGCAGCCCGCCGTGCCGTCCTTCACCGCCGAGGTGACGGAGGTCCCGGATGAGCGGATCGATGTCGCG
>Ga0308157_10007532_pt1 | contig 12655 bp, 10 predicted proteins | sample PhyBR1_FD_201035 | JGI IMG/M metagenome (GOLD analysis project Ga0308157, IMG submission 201035) | Phyllosphere microbial communities from UC Gill Tract Community Farm, Albany, California, United States - DLSLB.R1 | ecosystem: Host-associated > Plants > Phyllosphere > Unclassified | place: USA...
CTCTGCCTACCTGGATGAGGATAAAAGAAATCTGAAAGGTTCCGAAACGGTCACTTACTACAATAATTCTCCGGATGACTTAGAATATCTATGGCTGCAGCTGGATGAAAACGAGCAGTCTTCAGTGAAGAATGCCGGCTATGATGATTCTTCATTTATTCCGAAAATCTCAAATACAGAACGTTTAAAAATTACCGATTTACCAGAAAAAAATAATGGGTACGGTGTCAATCTGGAAAAAGTGACAGATGCTTCAGGAAATCCGCTCAAATACATCGTAAACAAAACGATGATGCGAATCGATTTGCCTAAAGTTCTCAAAAAGGGCGAAACATTCAGGTTTAAAATCGACTGGAATTATAATATCCCGAACCGTATCGCCATGGGCGGAAGAGGCGGTTACGAAAACTTCCCGGAAGACGGCAACGATCTATATACGATTACCCAATGGTTTCCGAGAATGTGTGTCTACAGCGATTTCAAAGGCTGGCAGAATAACCAGTTTACCGGAAGAGGTGAATTCGCTTTGGTTTTCGGAAACTATAAAGTGACCATGAATGTTCCTGCGGATCATATTATTGCTGCGACAGGCGTTGGAAAAAATTATGACAAAGTGCTTACCGCAGCGCAGCTTGCAAGATGGAACAAAGCGCAGACGTCCAGTGAACCTGTGGAAATTGTAACCTTGGAAGAAGCAAAAAAAGCGGAAAAAAGCAAATCCAAAGAAAGAAAAACCTGGATTTTTGAAGCAGAAAACGTGAGAGATTTCGCCTGGACTTCCTCCAGAAAGTTCATTTGGGACGGTATGAAAGTTACCATTCCAGAAAACAACAATCAGGTAATGGCGATGAGTTTATATCCGAAAGAAGCCTATAATCTTTACCGTAAATTTTCGACAAAGGCAGTAGCTCACACCATAAAAACCTATTCTGAATTTACAGTTCCTTATCCGTATCCGGTTGCGCAGTCGATTGAGGCGGCGAATGGGATGGAGTATCCGATGATCTGTTTCAATTACGGAAGAACCGAGAAAGACGGAACATATTCTGAAGGAATCAAAAACGGAATGATCGGTGTGATTATTCACGAGGTAGGACATAATTTCTTCCCGATGATTATCAACTCGGACGAAAGACAGTGGAGCTGGATGGATGAAGGGTTAAATACTTTTGTTGAATATTTGACAGAGGAGAAATGGGACAACAAATTCCCGTCCAGAAGAGGCCCGGCTCATACGATTGTTGATTACATGAAACTTCCGAAAGATCAACTGGAACCCATTATGACCAACTCCGAAAATATCATTCAGTTTGGACCAAACGCTTATTCAAAACCGGCAACAGGTTTGAATATTTTAAGAGAAACGATCATGGGACGCGAACTTTTTGATAATGCTTTTAAGACGTATGCAAAAAGATGGGCATTCAAACATCCCGAACCGGCAGATTTTTTCAGAACGATGAACGATGCAAGTGCGGAAAACCTTGATTGGTTCTGGCGCGGATGGTTCTACGGAATCGATCCTGTGGATATTTCTATTGATAAAGTAACCGTTGCGACTCCGGACCTGGATGCTGAACCGAAAGCCCGTGAAATCAATTACACGGTAGATAAACCCCAACAGAATGATTTTGAGGATATCTCGAAAATCAGAAACAGAAACGATAAAAACATCCAGTTTTATACCGATAAAGACAAAGAAACTCAGGATTTCTACTGGAGATACAACCGCGGAATGGAGAAGGTGGATGACACCAAAAAATATTCAATGAAGATTGAGAATATGGAAAAAGTTCCGGCAAAGGAAAAAGCTAAACTGCAGGATATTTATGCCTATCAGATAGATTTCAGCAACAAAGGAGGTTTGGTAATGCCTATTATTCTTGAATTCACTTTCGAAGACGGAACAAAACTCAATGATAAATCTTCAGCGCAGATCTGGAGAAAAAACGAACAGAAAGTTTCCAAAACATATTATTTCACTAAAAAATTAAAATCCGTTCAGCTTGATCCTATGAAGGAAACCGCAGACATTGATACCTCGAATAATTTTTGGGGAGACATGCCTGCACCAACTTCAAAGTTTGAGGTGTTCAAGCAGAAAAGCGGTGATGCTGCAAGAGGTGCTGCCCAAGGCAAAGTAAATCCGATGCAGGCCGCCGGAAAGAAAAATTAAGTTCACCAAATTATGACCACAAAAAAACGCAGCTTATAAAGCTGCGTTTTTTTCTTTTAGTCTGCGGGCAATTTTCTTTTTCCGTTCGTAAATGACTTCTGTAATTTTCCCTCCGATCCAAGAAAAAGGGAAGAAGGTAAGAAAGATCAAAATCTTATAAAAAGTAGGGTGGTAAGGAAAGATAATAATATCGAGCATCGCAATAAACAGCAGGATAAAACCGATTAAAATAGCGTAAGCTACTTTGGCGTATTTTACCAGTATCGCGGTCACCACGCCGCCTACTGTTGCAGCAATTCCGGATGAAATAAGCAGCGCTACAAAAAAGTAGGGCTTGTGCTCCATTGATTGTAAAAGGGTTTCCCAATGCTGAAAAGGAGCATAATCTTCATAGGTAATCCATGAGGAATTCAGTCTTACACCAAGAGAAATAATGAGTGCTGCCGTCGCAAGACCTACAAAAACCGCAAAAGTATTTCGGAGAAAATTCATTTAAAACTGATGTGCAATCATTGAAATTTCGATATCTACATTTTTCGGTAAGCAAGAAACCTGCACCGTTTCTCTGGCTGGATAACTTTCCGCATCAAGATAAGAGGCGTAAATGTCGTTCATCACCGCAAAATCATCCATGTTTTTAAGAAAAATAGTTGCTTTTACTACGTTTTTAAAACTCATTCCGGCTTCGTTTAATATCGCTTCAAGGTTTTTCATCACCTGATGGGTTTCTTTTTCAATACCTTCCACGAGCTTTCCTGTCTCAGAATTCACCGGAATCTGTCCCGAAATATAAAGTATTCCGTTTGCAAAATTCGCCTGGGAATAAGGACCGATGGCTGCAGGTGCTTTAGGGGTAGAGATTATCTTTTTCATTTGATTATTAATTTAGGCAAATATAAAACTAATGTTTAATTCTTTAAAATGATTTTAGAAAGGTGCGTTCGGCTGAGTGAAACTTCGGTCTTTGTATTTCACTGCATCTCTCAGGATATTGGCTTTAATTCCGATAAAGAAATCGTACACTTTATACTGCCCATAAGGGATCCAGTTGAAATTGATCGTGAAACTTCTCTGATCTCTCGAAAAACCTAACTGGGTATTGGCAATTTCTTTCGTGATTACGTCGTAATAAAGGTTTCCGGTAATATTCCAGAATGGGGTAAGCTTGATGCTTCCGTCCAAACCAACAGAGGCAACTTTGTTTCCAAAGCGTGTTAAGCTTCTCGTATAGCCGTATTGCGCATTGATGTTCAGAGTCCATGGCTGGGAAAACTGCGAATAATTATCATCATCAAAATAATAGTTTTCGTTTCGGATCTCGCCTTTTTTATGGTATTTTTTAGAAATCTCCTCTTTATCTTTTTTCTCAAATATTGCACTGCTTAAAGGGTAAGAAAGCTGCGCGTTAAAGCCCTGAATACTGAAATGACCGAAATTATTGGTTCTTATTCCGATATCTTCACCCGGTGCGAAAATAATCTGATATGGTTCCAGCGTTAAGCCTGTATTTAAATTCAGTTTGTCAAATAAAGTGGTTTGCCCGCTGAACGTGAACATTGACCATTTGTAAACCGGAGCCGCAAAATTATAATTGGTGTTGAAATTTAAGCTTTCGAAAATCTTAATTTTTTTAATGCCGGTGGAATCTTTTTTAGATTTCACTTTCATTTCCAGATTGTTATTGATGGAGAAACTCATTGCCTGAACAAGGCCTGAATTTGGCGAGCCCACAATTCCTTTATCAAAAATGGAATATTGTGTCATTTCTCCACGGTCGTTAAAATAGTTTTTATAATATCCAAAACCGGGAGCCGAAAAATCCGGAGAATAGGTAAACCCAATTTGCGGTGTCATCATGTGACGGATGGCCTGTATGCCTGAGTTTTTCTTGAAATTCAGCATTCCGTAAAGCACCGTCTGCAGACTTGCACTCGTTGAAAACGAAGAATATCCGGCGATTTTTTTATTCAGAATGTCGTCAACAGTATTGGTTAGCGGATTATAATTACGGGTTAACGTTTTGGTCGTTAAGGCATTGTCAATATTTGCAGAAAGTGAAAACGTAAAATATTTCGCGATGGTGGTATTTGTTCCCAGTGCGATATTGTTTTTAACGCCGGTCTGCATTTTGTCCCACATTGGTTTTCTGAAAAGTTCGCCTTCATTGGTTTGCACGTAGTTGTTCAGGTTTAATCCAGTATTTACCGTAATGTTTTCCAAAAGCCCCTGTCTTATGCCTGTTTTGGGTTTAAATAAGTAGAATTGGTTAATTGCAACATTCAGCACCGGAAGTTTTAAATCAGCTAGACCGGTAGAGAAATTCTGCGAATAGGAAGAGGTTCCGGTAATGGTGATAGGAAGCGTCAGAAACCTTTTTACCACACTTACGCTGGAGTTCTGCTGTGCGTTAAGATTATTCTGGTTAAATGCGTAATTATTGTTGACTGTGTTATTGTAAAATTTATTACTCACCACATCCACTGATGCTGAAAAAGTAAGGAAAGGATTTGCTTTAGAGTCCTGCTGATGTCGCCAGGCAATTCGGTAAGTTCCGGTTTTCGAATAATCTGAAAGCCCTTTTATGCCGCGGATTGTGGTTCCTATGTCGGCAGAAAAATTCCCGGTGTACTTATAATTCTTTTTGTAATTCACTTCCGGCCTGAGATTCCAGCTTCCTTTCGTGTAAATGTCCGTAAGGATCTTCAGGTCGAAATGTTCACCAATTGGCTGATAATACCCGAGTGCATTCAGGAAAAAACCTACATCTTCACGTTCACCAAAACTTGGAATCAGGATACCCGCACTTCTTTTATCAGAAAACGGCAAAATTGCAAACGGCATAATAAGCGGAGTAGGAACCTGCTCAATATACATCTGAATCGGGCCGGTGATCACCTGCGATTTGTCTTTGCCTTTAATTAATTTAATATTCGGAGCAAGAAGGTAATAATCGGCGATGGTGTCTTTTTTCTTGATGAAATACTCATCGGTAGTGTATTTGCCTCTCCGCATAAAGAAAACGGAATCGTTGTATTTCTTCGTTTTTTCGGCTACTATTACACCTTCACTTTCTTCGGTTCTTGCATTGAAAGCGATGGCCTGACGGGTTTTGATGTTATAAGTAAATTCGTCGTATTCGTAGGTTTTTCCTCCCTGTGTGGCCAAGGCCGGATTTTTTATTTTGCCTAAAGAATCAAGTTCACCTCTGGCGAAAATCAGTGATTTATCCCAATCAATGGAAATATAGTCTGCATCAATCTGCATATCCTGATATTTTACCTGTGCTTTTTTGTTGAGGTAAGTCATCTTTTTCGGGATATCATTCCTGATGTTATCAGCCTTTGTTTGTACCACAGCCTCAAGCTGTTCCTTATTCAGAACAACGGTGTCAGACTTGCGTATAGTATCGTTAACTATCTTATTTTCAGACAAATTTTGAGCATTGGAATGTGCTAAAAAACTGTTAAAAATTAGGATAATTAGAATATGTAATATATTTTTGAAGCCGGTTTTGCCCAAAGCGATAATTTCTGTAATTTGTGGTCAAAATTAGCATAATTTTTAAAATCTAAAGATGATTACCTATAGTTTTTCTTTCAAAAGATATTTTTTATTCCTTTTCATGCTGTTATTCACGTTTAGTGGTGCTCAGAAAAAATTTACCATTGTTTTGGATGCAGGTCACGGCGGATCCGACCACGGGGCAAACCGTTATTACAGCGAATACGGTACTTTACGTGAAAAGGATATCACGCTTTCTGTCGTATTGAAATTAGGACGGATGCTGGAGAAAGACAAAGATTTTAAAGTGATCTATACCAGAAAAATAGACGAATACCCGTCATTAACGGACAGGACAACCCTCGCAAACAGAAGTAAAGCAGATCTATTTGTTTCGGTTCACGTTAATGCAAACACTAAAACTACACCTTACGGTACTGAGACCTTTGTGCAGGGGCCTGATCAGAATAAAACCAACCTTGAAGTCGCAAAAGCGGAAAACGATGTGATTTATCTGGATGAAAAAGACCGGGAGATGTTTGCATCTTATGATCCAAAATCGCCGGAGTCTTTAATTGCACTGAAAATTCAGCAAAGTAAATATCTGGAAAGCAGTTTGCTTTTCGGAAGTTTTGTAGAAGGGAATTTCGAGAAGAAAGATAAAAGGTATTCGCGCGGGGTAAAACAGCAAAACCTCCACGTTCTCCGGCTGAATGCGATGCCGTCCGTTTTGATCGAAACAGGATTTATCAGTAATTATGATGATGCAATGTATCTGGCTTCAGACAACGGACAGAGCGAAATAGCCACAAGCATCTATGACGCGATCATCAGCTATAAAAAAGCAATTGAAAGAAATACTGCGACCGTGGTAAAGGCTGAACCAGAAAAACCTGAAGAAAAGCCGCTTAAAAACGATTTCAGAATCCTGCTGATGTCTACACCCACCAAATACGCAGGCAGTGACCCAGCTTTAAAAGGATTAAATTATATTCTGCCGATCAAAGAGAACGGAATGTATAAATACTACTACGGAACCACTAATTTGGCTTCTGTACGCGACAATAATTTAAAAACAGCAAAAGATGCAGGTTTCCGGAATGCGACCTCCATATCATTTGTTCCGAACCAGAATCTTGGCATTGGCTATTACACGCTGGAACTGGCAGTAACGGATCAAAAATTAAGTTCTAACTCCTACATGCTTAATACGTTGAAGGACGTGAACCGCGTTAAAGAGAACGGCAAATTCTACTATACTTATGGGAAATTTACGAGTCTGGAGGAGGCTCTGAAGACCAGAAAAAATCTGGAGGATAAGGGTATAAAAGATGCGGTAGTTGAAAAAAAATTAAAATAATTTTAGGCAAGTGTTGCAGGATTAAAACTTAATTTCTATTTTTGCAGTCCTCAAAACAAAGGCCTATTCGTCTAGTGGTAAGGACTCAAGATTTTCATTCTTGCAACAGGGGTTCGATTCCCTTATAGGCTACAAAGAATGAAAGTTTTTGAAAAAAAATAAAGAAATTATTTGGTAATTAAAAAAAGATATCTATCTTTGCACCCAAGTTTTTAGAAGATATGGCAAATCATAAATCAGCTCTGAAAAGAATCAGACAAAGCGAAAAGAAAAGATTAAGAAACAGATACTATCACAAGACTGCTAGAACAGCTTTGAAAGTATTGAGAAATGAAGAAGATAAGCAAGCTGCAACTGAACAGTTGCCACAAGTAATCTCTTTGTTGGATAAATTGGTGAAGAAAAACATCATCCACAAAAACAAAGCGGCAAACTTAAAAAGCAAGTTGACTAAGCACGTTAATAAATTAGCGTAAACTTATAAAAAGACGCACGGCCCGTTCGTCTATCGGTTAGGACCTCAGGTTTTCATCCTGGTAAGAGGGGTTCGACTCCCCTACGGGCTACTAAACTTCCGAAATTAATTTTTTGGAAGTTTTTTTATGTTTATATTTGAGGAGTTTTATGCACCTTATGAAAATCCTTATCATTAACGGCCCTAACCTCAATCTCCTCGGAACCCGCGAACCTAAAATCTACGGAAATGTTTCCATGGAGGTGTATCTCCAAAATCTCCAGAATGAGTTTCCCCATCACCAAATCAGCTGTTTTCAATCGAACATAGAAGGTGAAATAATCAACCGGATTCAGGAAGATGATTTTGATGCGCTCGTGATCAATCCCGGCGCTTTTACCCATTATTCTTACGCAATTGCCGACTGTTTGAAAAATATTTCAAAACCTAAAGCCGAAGTTCATATCAGTAATATTTACAAAAGGGAAGAGTTCCGCCAGAAATCTGTAACCGCGGCTCATACTGACGGCGTTTTAAGCGGGTTCGGAATGAACGGTTACCGTTTGGCGGTTATCAGTTTTCAAGCGGATTAATTTTGCTTTTTCGGGATTGTATTTCATAACAGCTTTGTATCTGATCTAAAAATTTTATCATGAAAAACTCTGCTCTTGTTTTGCTTTTAATTCTAAGTTTCAGTTTTTTTAAAACTCAAACCAAAGATATCCGTTACCAGCCAAAAGAATATGTGGAGATTACGCATCCGGAGTGGAGTAAAAATGCTACTATTTATGAAGTGAATGTCCGCCAGTATACTCAGGAAGGTACTTTTAAAGCGTTTGAAAAGCATTTGCCGCGTCTGAAAAAGATGGGTGTAGACATTATCTGGCTTATGCCTATTCACCCCATTGGAGAAAAGAACAGAAAGGGAACATTGGGAAGTTATTATTCCGTGAAGGATTTTCTTGGGATTAATCCCGAATTTGGTACCATGACAGATTTTAAAAATCTGGTCGACAAAATTCATTCTATGGGAATGTATGTCATTATCGATTGGGTCGGAAACCATTCTGCATGGGATAATCCTTTAACAATACAGCATCCCGATTGGTACACCAAAACCCGCGCAGGAAACTTTCAGCCAACGCCGTGGTATGACTGGGATGATGTGATCGATTTCGATTATGACAACCCGGATTTCAGAAAATACATGACTGATGCACTGAAGTTCTGGGTGAAAGAAGCCAATATTGACGGCTACCGAGCCGACGTTGCTGGATTTATCCCGGTTGATTTCTGGGAAAACGCAAGAAAAGAGCTTGATGAAATAAAACCCGTATTCATGCTGGCTGAATGGGAAAGCAGAGATCTTTACAAAAAATCATTTGATATGACGTATTCCTGGAGTTTATGGGATAAACTGCGGGAAGCCGTTAATCACCAAAAACTCGGCGGTCTTGTAGAATATCTGTCTCATGATGTAAACTCAGTTCCACATAACGCTTACCGAATGACTTTTACCGATAACCACGATAAAAATTCCTGGGAAGGAAATCCTTACCTTAATTTTGGTGACGGTCTGAAAACTGCTATCGTAATGACGGGTGTAGTCAACGGAATGCCGCTTTGCTACAGCGGCCAGGAAGCAGGACTTAACAGAAGCCTTAAGTTTTTTGACAAAGATCCTATCGAATGGAAAGCGAACGAAAATACAGAACTCTTTACCAAACTTTTCCATTTGAAACATGCCAATCAGGCATTGTGGAACGGCAAATATGGCGGCGAAATGATAAGAGTGGTGAACGATCATCAGGATAAAATCATTTCTTTTTACAGAGAAAAAAATAATGACGCAGTTTTTCCTGTTCTGAATTTTTCTGACCAGACAGTTGAAGTCAATCTGAATACCGCATATTTTCAGGGAAAATACCGCGAACTTTTCACGGGAAAAATTTATAATATTAAAGATAAAACCAATATCAAACTTTTGCCGTGGTCTTATCTCGTTTTAGTTAAGGAATGATTCTTGTTCACAGTCAATAAAAATTGATATGAAAAACATACTTCCTTTTCTCATTTATGCTGTTTTAATTTCGTGTACTAAGGAAAAAGAAACCGTAACCGATCATAAAATTTCTGACAGTAGAAGTTTAGCAGCTGACAGTACCAAAATTCGCAATATTGAAAATCCTGATGATTCTGGCGTTTTTGAAATTACTCCACAGAATGTAAGTTCAGGGAAAGGAAGAGCGGTTTTCGTCCAGAACGGTAAAACGCTGTTTTTTTTCGATCAGAATTCAAATAAAGGAAATATTAAAATTGACGGGAAAGATTATGATTTAGACCGTTTTGATTTTAATGAAAATAACTATTCACTTTACGGAAACGGTGTTGAAATTGAAGCTGTAAACGGAGATTTCAAAAGCGGAACGGGCGACTGTGTTGCCGGAGATTTCCCTGAAGTGAAAGTTACTGTAAACGGCAAAACACTGAATCTTACCAATATCAATGTTCAGGATTGCCCGAATTATTGATTTAAATATCTTCATTATCACTCCACTGTGATTCATCGAAAGACTGGCTGTCCTCGGCAAGAAGTTCTGCTTCCCGTTCCAGTGATTCGTTCACGGTAAAAGAAACTTTATCTTTTAACTGTTCCTTCGCGAGTTTTCGGACCATCGCTTTGTCAATCATCATGAATCTTTTGCCAAGTCTTCTCGCCGCATAAGAACGCATGCCTGTGGCTTTCAAAATATCTACAGCCATATCAACAGCGGTTCCTAAAGTTTCCCGGTAAATGTTATCAACTCCATTATTGTAAAAATCGTAAGCGTCCAGCCGGTTTTTGGCGCGGACAAAAATCTTAAGCTGCGGGAAGTTTTTACGTGCATATTCCAGGATCAGTTTGTTTTTCTCCGGATTATCCAGGCAAAGAATTAGCAGATCAGCTGTTTCCGCACCGGCAGACCGGAGAATTCCAGGTTTGGTAGCATCACCGAAATATACTTTAAAGCGGTTTGATTTCAATAAATTTACCCTTTGGGAATCATTGTCAAGTACAGTTGCCTGTATTCCGTTGACGTGGAGTAATCTCCCCACAGTGCTTCCGAAATGGCCAAAACCTACAATAATTATTTTTCTTTTTTTAATGGGCTCAGAGTCATCAGATACATCTTCTTCAACAGTCATGAATTTAGGTTCCAGAAACTTTTCATTGATGATTAAAACTACTGGAGTAACACACATAGAAATGGCGGTTATCGCCATAAGCTGCGCATTTAATTGAGGATTTAGTAAATATAAATTGGTGGAATAATTAATCAGTACGAAAGCAAACTCCCCTATCTGTGACAGCGCGAAAGCGACAAGAAAATTCTGATCGGTTTTCAGTCCGAAGAATTTACCGATACCTAAAAGCACCATGAATTTGATCAGTAACACCACAACGGTCGTGGTAAAAATAAACATCGGATCCTGCATGATCACATAAAAATTGATGGTCGCGCCAACACTCACAAAAAATACTGCCAAAAGCAAACCTTTGAACGGCTCGATCTGGCTTTCCAATTCATGACGGAATTCGCTGTTTGCCAACATTACGCCGGCCAAAAATGCTCCCAGTGCCGGACTTAAACCCGCGGAAGCCATTAGTTCTGAGACTCCGATAATTAAAAATAGTGAAGATGCAGTAAGAAGCTCGTTCATTCCGGACCGGGAAACATAACGCAGAAACGGAACGAAAATAAATTTCCCTAAAAAAATAAGCAGCAGAACTCCCAGAATAATGGAAAAAGGCTGCAGCCAATCCGGTAAATACTGTAAAAGCAGCTGGTGCTCATGATCTTCAGGTCTTTTCGCCAGTACAGGAAGGAGTGCTAAAATAGGAATCACCGAAATATCCTGAAAAAGTAAAATGGAAAATGACGATTCGCCAGCTTCCGTACGGAAAATGTTTTTCTCTTTTAAAGTCTGCAAAACAATTGCGGTGGAGGAAAGCGCAAAACATACAGCAGCCACCAATGCATGATCCGGCCGCCAATCTGCTAAATAGAAAACCAGAAATAGGGCAGTCATCGTGATCAACATTTGACTTAAACCCATCCCTAAAATTTTCTTCCTGATTTTCCAGAATTTTTTCGGCTCCATTTCTAATCCGACTAAGAAAAGAAGCATTACCACTCCAAATTCGGTCGCATGCATAATGTCATCAGAATCTCTTCCTGTCAGTTTCAGCCCGAAAGGTCCGATGATAATTCCGCCAAGAATAAATCCAATAACCGAACTCAGCCCCAGCTTGCGAACCAGAGGAACCATAATTATTGCTGCCCCCAGAAAAATAAGGGTCGTCATCGCAAGAGAGTTCTCCGTCATGGAATCTGCAGTGTTTTTTTGATTTCTTCTGAGTTTTTTTTGAGTTCAGCTTCTTTTAAATCATCAGCATCGTGTATGGCAATAATTTCTTTTACTTCGATACTGTTTACCTTTAAAGAAAGTGTCAGCGGTTTCATTAGATCCGGGATCGTAGTTTCATAAAGACCTTTTTCTGAATAATTATCTTTCTTTCCTCCAACGGTTACAATAATAACAGCGTCTTTGTTTAAAAGCGGATGGTCATCTTCGGAAGTCCAATTCATATCGAAGACTTCATCGATCCAAAGCTTAAGAAGCGACGGAAGACCAAACCAAATAAGGGGAAAATGAAAAATCAGCCTTTCAAAATCTTTAATTCTTTTTCTTTCCCGGAAAGTCGCGATATGAAAATCCGGATATTCTTCATATAAATCTTTGAAATGTAAATTGTCAATTCCTTCATATGCCTTTACTAACTCTACATTTGCGGTAGAATATTCGTAATAGGGATGTGCAAAAATTACCAGGGTTTTTTTCAAAGACTGAAGTTTGTATAAAATTAGCGAAAAAAATAAAAGCATATTGCTTCTCAAAAAAAATAATTCTTATTTTTGAGAGATGAAGGCAGTAAAAGTCGTTTCTGACGATCACGTTAAAGAATTTCTGAATTTTCCCCCAAAACTTTTTTCTAAAGACACAAATTATATCCGGCCGCTAGATCAGGATGTTGAAGCAGTCTTTAATCCTGAAAAAAATAAATTTTTCCGTTCCGGTGAATGTGAAAGATTTCTCTTTACAAATGAGAGAAATGAAACCG
>Ga0308157_10007533_pt1 | contig 12653 bp, 6 predicted proteins | sample PhyBR1_FD_201035 | JGI IMG/M metagenome (GOLD analysis project Ga0308157, IMG submission 201035) | Phyllosphere microbial communities from UC Gill Tract Community Farm, Albany, California, United States - DLSLB.R1 | ecosystem: Host-associated > Plants > Phyllosphere > Unclassified | place: USA...
TTTACCAAAAGCTAAAACCGAAAGATTTTCGGAAATGGCAACTAGGGGGATGCTCCGTAGATAAAGCATGGCAAAGCCTACCTTAGAGCGTTAAACACATTTTCGGAAAAAACGTTCAAAAACAGAAGTTTATTCTAAATTTTTCAATTTAGTCAGGAAAAACAGAAAATTCAAAAAAGGAAAAATAGGTGTTTTAAGAAGTAAAAACAATTAAAGATAACAAATTAAAAACAAACGGTAAAAACACCGTTTGCAAAAATGCTTTTTAATACAATTTTCCTTTGAGAAAGTAACTGGATTTATTTATGAAACATTGTGATACTGAAGTACTATTTGGGTTGTAAGACTTTCTCTAACTTTTACCTTGATGTAAAAGTTACAAAAGATCAAGACTCTATTTTTTCAACGGTCAAATAAAGTCTTATTTCCTAAAAGAAATAAACTCGCTGCGCTCAAACAGCATTTCTTTTCGCGGAAATTTCGCCTAATTGACACTCGCTGTAAAAATAATGTCGCTTTTAAATCCGGATTTGTTCAACATTGGAATTTTGATTAAAAACTGAATTGATTAACTAGTAGGATCAGAGCGCCATTAGTGAGAAAATGATGTTGAGCCGACGAATAAAGCGTGAGATGATCGGGGAGCAGAGCGACGTTTCGATCAGATAGCTTTAGAGGTAGAGCTTAACCGTTTTTGAACTGAGGCAAGATTAAAAAAAGAGATTTTTGCTTCTTTTCATCGGAAAAGAAGAGAAAAACCGAAATGTATTAATTACGAACAATGGAGATTGAGAATCACAATAGATCTTGCACTCTGTTCAAGATGACAAGCTTTACGTAAAATTAGGATGCGATGCTGCATTGCTTGTCACGCTTTAGCGGAAGTGCAGCATGACAGTGTGGCTAGAACTATTGGATTTTTTTTTGAAAATAGATTGATCAATTATGAACATTAAAAATCAAATCTTGGCATGAGCTTTACATTAGGTATAATTTATAAGCGACAGATTAACAGGTTAGCTTATTCGTGTTTTCAAAATAAAAATTAAGTGATACTGCATCATTGCGCCAACACAGTGATAACACTATTTGATTATTGACTAAAAAAAACAATAACAATACGTTCTTTGAATTTTGCAATAAAAAAGGAAACAATACAGTAACAGGTATCAGACACAGCAATCTGAAATCCTGGCGTGGCTTATTATTAAATAATATGATTTATAAAAAACACCACGCCAAAACCATTAGTTCCAAACAACATCACCACTGCCGGTAACAATTTTATCATCACCCTTCCAAAGGATCGGAAGAACACCGGGAGAGTTTGTTTCAAAAGGATCAACATTGTACTCTTTACCGTCATTAGGGATAATTTTCATGTCCCATGAATAGCCCATAATAGAGCTTTGTCGGTAATTGCTTCCAATCATCAGATATTTGTTGTCAGGTGAAAACACAGGTTTACTCTCTTTAAAGTTACTTGTGGTTACCTGCCTCATATTGTTGCCGTCAATACCCATTGTGTAAACATGGTTGTCTGCACGTACTGCCAGTTGTGTACCCTGATGGTTTACCGCAAGGTGACCCCAGTCAGCGTAGTTCATTTCCTTTACAAGCGAACCCGAAGTGTACGGTGGCGGTACTCTGATGATATTGTTGCCGTGGGTGATAAGCAGTTCGTTCCCCGGAAGCCACATAGCCATATCGTGCATGCTGAAAGGCATATTGTTCAGACCCTCCATTCGAACCACAAGTTCACCGTCGGTCTTAAGAATGGTAATGCCGTCTTCCTCATCGTTTGATTCTACAAGGATCAGACTGTTGTCCGGAGAAAGCTGACCCTTACAGTAGCTGTTTCCTGCCGGACTGGTATAGTTGAACTCCTGAACGATCGATCCGTTATCCATGTTGCTCAGTGTAAACTTAACAACGTAGTTGCCAAGAGTAGTGGCGTTAGTGGCAGTAAGGCGGTATTTACCGTCCCTTGACACATCAAAGCTGTTTATCTTGCTATCATCAGGAATAAATGCACCACCGGTAGCCGATGGAAGAGACACCTTAAGGATGCCCTCTGTAGCCCACTTGTAATAGATGGTACCAGCCAGATCAGGCGGATAGTTGTTAGGAGCAGTATTAACGTCAGAACCGTTGTCACTGGAACATGAAACCAGCAGTACAATGCATAAAAAAGAGAATAGGTTTTTCATAAATAGATAATTAAATACGGTTATAAAAAGCTGTTTCACTGTATTATAGACAATTTATGTGCCATTCCACAGTCAAGGTAATCCTACCAAAGCAATCAGATTATGCAACATTGAAAGCAGAATAATGAAAAACACAGATGTTACTACAATTGTTCAATAATAGGATTTGATTGAAAACAGAGATGGACTATTTACCCAGCGGTATTAAGCTTTGATCAGCCTGTCCCGAGCATCGGGAAGTGTCAAAACGGTGAAGTTGGCGTTAAGGAGCATCGGGTCGCGGAGCGATCGTTCCGATGGACTAGGCAACAAGCAAGATTTTGACCGTTAAAAGCTTGACCGCAATAAAGCACTTTGCTTCTTTGGTGCATCAAAGAAGAGTAAAACCGAAATGCATGAATTACAAACAATAGAGATTAAGAATCGAAAGAGATCTTTCACTCTGTTCAAGATGACAAACTGCACGTACGTTAGGATGCGATGCTGCATGGCTTGTCTCGCTTTAGCGGATGCAGCATGACAGTATGGCTAGAACTATTGGATTTTTAAAACAAAAATTATGAATTAAAACAAACTAAAAGTAATAGCTTAAACATAAACCTTACAGCTAAAAAACCAATCATAATACAAAAAAGTTAGCATGTAAGTATAGGAGCACAGCACATAATCAATTCCAACCATAATAGATTTATATTAATAGTAGTTAGTTGATTGAAGTAGTTAAACCGGATGCGGTTATGTGCCGCCGCTCTTAGTTATTTTCTGTGAAAACAGAAAACAGGAAGGGATGCTGAAAGGCTTGTCTTGCTTTAGTGGAAGTTCAGCAGGACCCGAGAAACAGATCTATTGAATTTTTAATTCAAAACTGAATAAACTATTAGCACGAATCAGAGCGCCATTAGTGAGAAAATGATGTTGAGCCGACGAATAAAGCGTGAGATGATCGGGGAGCAGAGCGACGATTCGATCAGATAGCTTTACAGGAATAGCTCAACCATTTTTGAGCTGAGGCAAGATAAAAGAAAAAAAGACTTTTGCTTCTTTTGGTCACAAAAGAAGAAGAATTAAAAAACAAATTGTGATTGTAAAAACAGAAGTATGAATAAAAACTAAAATAAAAAGCATAAACCTACAAGGTTCCCAAAACCTTGCAGGTTAAAAAAAATCCCCCTGAACAAAGTTTGGCGACGATATCAGGGAGATAGTATTAATTAACGTAAATAAATTAACAACCCAAAGGTATGAAAAAAATTACTTTTGCAGCACTTGCTGTACCCCTAATGTGGGTGTTGCTATTACTACTATTCTTTAACAGCAACAAACTACACGCGCAAGAAACAACCGTTCTAAGCGGCGTGGTAAAAAGTGCCGACGGTACCCCAATAGATGGTGTAACCGTGTGGCAGAAAGATACCGATAATGGTACCCAGACCAATGAACAAGGATTTTATACATTAAATATCTCACCAAATGCAGTCATCGTTTTTGAATACATAGGCTACAAAACCCAGAGTATTACCGTTTCGGGCAAGGTACTAAACGTTACCTTGGTTGCCGATGACGATACCCTGGAAGAACTGGTGATTAATGCAGGTTATTACAACGTGAAGGACAAAGAACGAACCGGAAGCATTTCAAAGATTACCTCGAAGGAAATTGGTCAACAACCAGTTGCCAACCCGCTGGCCGCAATGCAGGGACGTATGGCAGGGGTGAACATTACGCAGAGCAGCGGTACCCCCGGCGGCGGCTTCGATATACAGATCAGGGGGCGCAACAGTTTACGAACCGAGGGTAATGCGCCCCTGTATATCGTTGACGGCGTACCTTATCCGTCACAATCCGAGTCTGATTATACACTCTCTGGGGGTATTTTACCGGTTTCGACAGGCAGTCCTCTAAATAGTATAAACCCTGCGAGTATAGAAAGTATTGAAGTATTGAAAGATGCTGATGCTACCGCTATTTACGGCTCACGTGGTTCAAACGGCGTAGTGTTGATCACTACTAAAAAAAGCCATTTAAATAAAATTTCCTATTCCGTTCAATCTACCACATCGGTTAGTGCAGTTGCGAAAAAATTAAATTTAATGAATACTGAACAATACCTACAACTACGTCGCGATGCCTTTGCTAATGATGGAATTACTACTTATCCGGCAAATGCATATGATGTAAATGGAAAGTGGAAACAAAATAAATATACTAATTGGCAAGACCAATTAATAGGCAAAACTGCTGTTGCACAAAACACACAATTTTCTATAAGTGGCGGTTCTTCACAAACATCTTATATGTTAAGCGCAGCGCATCGTCAAGATGGTGCGGTGTTTAACAATGACACATCGTACAAAAGAACCAATTTTTTACTAAATGTGAGGCATACATCCAATGACCAACGATTTAATTTAAATACAACCGTACAAAAAGTCAATCAATCAAACAATACGATGGCTGCCGATTTAACAAAAGATATTTATTTAACGCCTAATGCACCTGATTTGTTTTTACTAAACGGGGATTTAAATTGGGAAGATAACACCTTCGAAAATCCATTAGCTAAAACAAATAACCGTTTTCTTAGTAATGCTAATGAATTTATGGCTCAAATTAATGTAAGTTATAAGTTTTCTAATAATATTGAATTAGCCTTGCGCTCTGGTACTACAGATTTAAAGTTAAATGAAATTAAAACTGCACCGTCAACAACATTTAATCCTTCGCTGGGGTATGATAGTACCAGATCGAGCATGCAAAATACAGACTCTAATCGATCGAGCTGGATTGTAGAGCCACAGCTAAATTACGATTATAAAAAATCATCACACAAAATTAACTTTTTAATCGGAGGTACGTTCGAAGAAAAAAATAGTAATGCACTAGCTTTAACTGCTTCAAATTTTACATCAAACGACCTTATATACAACATAGCAAATGCGGTAACTCAAAAAGTTACAAAAGATACAGAAGCTAAATACCGTTATATGGCTCTTTTTAGTCGGTTCAATTATAGTTATGATAATAAATATTTAGTAAACTTAACATTACGTAGAGATGGGTCAAGTAGATTCGGTGCAAATAATCGATTTGCAAATTTTGGGGCTATAGGTACTGCATGGATATTCAGCCGTGAAAAATTTTTAGAAAACGTGTCGTGGATGAATCTAGCAAAAGTTCGCACAAGCTTTGGTACGGCTGGAAGCGATTTAATTGGTGATTATCAGTATTTAAACACATTTGGTATCACAGCGATTCCGTACGATAATATAGTAAGTTTACAGCCATTGCGATTATATAATCCCGACTTTAGTTGGGAAAAAACGACTAAGTTTGAAACAGCTTTAGAGTTCGAATTATTTAATAGTCGATTAGCTACTACCTTGTCATATTACAAAAATAGATCTTCTAATCAGTTAGTAGGTATACCGTTGCCAGGTACCACAGGCTTTAATACCGTACATGGTAATTTAGCGGCAACAGTAGAAAATAATGGATTTGAATTTTTTCTTAGAACAACTAACATTACCAAATCAAACTTTAAATGGTTCTCTTCATTTAATATAACTCTTCCTAAAAATAAATTAATTGACTTTCCTAATCTAAGCGAATCTACCTACAGTATGCAATACGAAATTGGTAAACCTATTACAATTAAAAAAGTTTATACCTATAAAGGAGTTAATCCCGAAACTGGCTTATATGAGTTCGAAGATAAGAATAACGATGGTGTAATAACCATTGCAGATCGTACAAAAACAGTCGATTTTGGCACCAAATATTATGGCGGTTTAAGCAATACTATTCAATACGGGAATTGGACAATAGATATGCTTTTACAATTTGTTTCACAAAATAAGAATAATGTTTTATACTACGCATCATATCCAGGGTCACAATCAAACATTCCTTCATCAATTACTGATTATTGGACACCAAATAACCCTGATGCGCTTTACCAACGTCCAACCACTGGAGCAAATAGAGATGCATTAATGAGAAACCAACTTTATAAAGATAGTGACGCTGTAATAGAAGATGCGTCCTTCATAAGATTTAAAACACTTAACATACAATATCAAATCCCTTGGCAGAAATATAGTAATGTGAAGGTTGCGTTTTTTGTACAGGGGCACAATCTATTAACAATCACTAAATATTCCGGAATCGATCCCGAAACACCTTCCACTTTTTTACCTGCTTTAAGAACATGGGCGTTAGGGTTAAATATTAATTTTTAATTTTTATATCATGAAAAAGTTAGTAACATATAGTACACTTATTATTTTAAGCTTCCTGATGGTTGCTTGTGAAAATTATTTTGATGAACACATACCAAAAGATCAAATCGATGAATCTAAAGTTTTTGAAGATGATAAAATGGCACAATCGGCCATGGCATATGTTTATACTTTATTAAGAAATGAAGGTTTTTTCTCTGGAAGCCGAAATGGTGGTGGATTTCTTTTGGCTTGTTATACCGATGAACTCGAAGTAACAGATACCGATGCGGCTGCATATAGCAATTTTTTCAAAGGTACAGTTACCTCGTCAAATGCAATGATTACTGGTCTCTGGAATAGTAGCTATAAACAAATATATGCTGTTAATAATATAATAGAAGGTGTAACAGAGAATGAACACTTATCAATAGAATTAAGTAACAGACTTAGAGGAGAGGCATTGGCAATTAGAGGTATTATTCACTTTTATTTAGCTAATACTTTTGGTCAGGTACCATTTATCACTACCACAAATTATACTATTAATAGTAAAATTGGAAAAAACACGGTAAACCAAGTTAATGATTTTGCCATAGCCGATTTATTACAGGCAGAAGAACTGCTAACAACCAGTTACCCTTCTTTAGAAAAAGTGATGTTGAATAAAACAGTCGTACAAGCATTTTTAGCGAGAATTTATTTATACAATCAAGATTATGATAAAGCGCAGTACTATGCCGATACCGTAATCAATTCAGGATTATATGAATTAGAACCCTTGGATAAAGTATTTATTAAAGAAAGTAAAAGTGCTATTTGGCAATTTAAGCCCTCTGGTAACGGTCAAAATGCAGTGGAAGGGGTGTCATACACTTTTGTGAGTTTACCACCCCCAAATACAAAATTGTCTTCAAATTTATTAAATAGTTTTGAAAATAACGATCAAAGAAAACAATTATGGACTAAAGTAGTAATGAATTCTCAAGAAAATGCTCATGCGTATAAATACAAGCAAAACCGACCTACTGCTTCCTCTTTAGAATATTCAGTGGTTATGCGTTTGGCAGAAATGTATTTAATTGTTGCAGAAGCCGCAGCGTACAAGAATGATTGGGATGTCTATAATCTACATATTAATAAAGTAAGAAATAAGTCAGGTCTTAGTAGTGTAAATATTACAAATATCGAAAGTGCTTTAAACACGATCATACATGAAAGAAGGTTAGAGTTTTTCTGTGAATTTGGTCATAGATTTTACGATCTTAAAAGAACCAATAAACTACAAATACTAAGAGAGGTAAAACCTTCGTGGAATCAAAACTTTCAGCTATTGCCTTTACCTGAAAACGAATTAATTCTAAACCCTAACTTACTCCCGCAAAATCCTGGATACTAAATATGGAAAAAATAGTAAAAATAGGGTTAGTATTCTTTTTATTTATAAGCCTGGAAACAAATTTGTGGGCTCAGCAGAATGTTATTGAAGAAAAAATTATAAATATAGATTTAACCTTTGACGGTTCACATTTACTTTATGCTAAAAATATAAAGGGAGACTCGCAATTAGTAGTGCATCGTATGAGTACGAATGAACAACAACAATATAATGGTTCACCTATGCAAGCATACCTTTTGTCAAGTTACTTCATTTATAAAGATGATAAATTAAATGTGATGGTAAAAAATTTAGAAACCAATAAAACCGATACTCTTAGCAATATTTCATCTCATGAACCATTAGCTAATAAAAGTGGCGTAGTTGCCTTTTCTAAAAATAATAATCAATTACATATATATAATGCAAACGACAAGTTTAAAATATTAAATGTAAAACAATATAAATATGACAACTTAAATAATCAATTATTGTTTTTCGATTTTGATAATAAGCTCTTTAAGTTCGATTTTGTAACAAAAAAACAAGTGAATTTAAATAATGATAGTGTTGATATTGACGCAGTAATAGATATTCTCTTTAAAAAAGAGTCCAAAAACTTTTTTACAGTACATCTAAAATCAAATAAACTAAAATTAGTAGCTTGGAAAAATAATAAAATAGATAAAGTTGCGCGTTATCCGGTGGTAGATAGCTTACTTAATTTGCAAATTGATACCCTACAACTTAATGCACGGGTAGTAGGAGAAAATTCGGTTGCAGTTAAAATGTCTAAAAGCAGTAAACCATTAACTAAGCAAAAAATTGAAATATACACAACTAGTAGTAATGGATTTGGTGGGTCTACAACAGAAGATACGGCTAAAATACCAGCGATTGGTATTTTAAACTTAGATATTCCAGATAAAATACATCTACCAGCAAATATCCCAGGCGTTAACTTTTCAGCGATTGGTTTAACTAATAATTCGATATTAAGCTTTACATACGATCATAATCAATCATATATACGTACATATCCTATTTTAACCTATACATTAACGAATGCACAATTAACAAATAGCAATAAAGAAATTGAAACATCAAATCATGGTAGATCCATTAAATTCTCAGCTTATTCACCTTATTTGTTTTATTTTAGTAAAAATGATTGGTATGCTTACGATCCTATAAGTAAGGTTGATACGAATTTAACTAATGGTAGCGTTGATTTTAAAGCGAAGGAACATTTTTATAATAACGGACTATATAGTGAACCTATTGATAATATTATTGTTACAACAAACCCTGCAATTGTTTTAATATACGATAAACATGATGTTTGGATATATAATTTTAAAAAAGATCAATTAAAACGCATCACAAATGGAAAAGAAGAGAATAATAAATACCGTATAATAAACAGTAGCTTTCAACGTACTAATATGCCTTGGCAATTAAATAGCGAAGCATTATTAAACTGGAGTGATAAACTCACTTTGTCCTACGAGTCAATAGACCATCTAACTCAGGGGATAAAACAATACGATATAAAATCAGACAAAATCAAAGATATTATACAAGAAAATAAAGAAATAAATGATATAATAGTAGGTAAAGAAAAAATTAGTTATATAGCACAAAGTTACAATCAGCCACCGCAATTAAATGTATTCGATCTAAATACTTTAAAAAAAACTAATATATATACATCAAATAAAAGCGATACATTGGCTTCTAATTTAAAATCTGAAATTTATAGATGGCAACGTAACGGGAAAAGCAATCAAGCTCTTGTACATTTTCCGGTAAACTATAATATCAACAAAACGTATCCTGCTATTGTTTATATTTACGAAAAAAAAACAGCATCCTATCATCATTATCAGCATTCTAAACAACTAAAAGGAGCAGGGATTAACTATCGTGATTATGTTAATGATGGATATATTGTAATTGAGCCAGATATTACATACACAATTGGAAATCCTGGAGTTTCAGCTTATAATAATGTACTTGAGGCAATAGAAGAATTGGATTCTAGAATACCATTAGATAAAAATAATTTAGGGTTAGTAGGTCATTCATTTGGGGGATATGAAACAAATTTTATTGTAACACAAACAACGATGTTTAAGACGGCAGTTGCAAGTGCTGGTTTTTCAGATTTGGTACAAGGATATTTAACAATGAAATGGAATGAATTGCGACCAGACTTTTGGCAGTTCGAAGATAATCAAATAAGGATGGGTAAAAATTTGTACGAAGATTATTCAGGGTATTTACAAAATTCACCAATTTATCATGCAAATAAAATTGAAACACCTCTATTGTTGTGGTCTGGAAAAAGCGATTATCATGTAAATTGGAGCCAATCGGTCAGTCTATTTTTAGCTTTAAAACGTTTAAATAAACAGGCGGTACTTATTTTATATCCTAACGAAGGCCATGTACTGAAAAAAACAGATAACAAATTGGACATGACTATAAAATTAAAACAATGGTTCGATTATTATTTAAAAGATAAAGAAAAGCCAAGTTGGTTAAATTAAGGGCTGCTTTAAAGCAGCCCCTTTTTTTAAGGTGTTATTTTATATAGTAACGTAGAACATGTTAGTCCTTGGTCGTCTGATAAAAATACATCTCGTTCATTAATGTCTTCACAAATCTCAGTAGAGTAATTAGTACTACACCAAACATCACCTACAGGTTCGCAGACCATATTATTATGGTCATAATAATAACCTTCGACAAAGCTATTTGTCTTTTCATTCTGTTTCACTGCATTTGTTGCAAATGCAGTTGCTGCGCCCAACACCACTACAGCTAGTGGCATTATGGCTTTTTTTAAATTACTTTTCATAATATAAAAATTTATAATTTTTCGGTTTACTCTTTTCTACAGGTTTTCAACCGTTACCCCTGTCTATCGGCCGATAATATTTTATTAGTTGTGAAGAAGGAAGCAGTGCCGGAAGCTATTGGCCCATGTTTCAATCCGGCATTCTGCAACCTCAATCAACAACGTGTAGTACATCATTAGTTAATTACGCATCGCACAATCGAATTCCCAATCAATCCAAAGAAATGCATATCATTTACAGCAAACTCTTTAATTTTCTCTCTATGATGGTCATACGCGTAAAAGCTGTACAAATACTCGTTCTTGTTATAGTCATACACATCTATAATGCTTGCTTGCTTCCACATGCTTCTTGGTTCATTTTTACCCATCAGGTCTGATTTTATATACAACATCCCATTATAGGCATACGCCTTCGAATTGACTTTCTGCGGTGGAGCCCCCATTTTCCGGGTTCCGTCTGTCAATTCGGTAACCTGTATCTTGGCTAGGGTAGTGGTATCAATGGTTTTACCTTGGGTAAACTGATTAGTTTGTGGTTGATATACTAAATATTGATTACGGTAGTAATAGGTGTAAATCCCTTTATTTGTTATAGCGTCGGTTATTAATTGCCCATCGGTATCAAAGACCCCGTCGATTTGTTTTTGTAATGCATTGTCGTATAGTTCAAAGGTTGTACTGTCATTAAAATCCAATTTACCCAATACATGTTCGCCGTTTGCTGCACGCTGACTTCGAAATAAGAATTGATGTTCATTGATTGGTTGCAATAGTGAAAAATAAATCTTCTCTTCCATGAATCTTTTAGCCTTCCAATTATTCGTACTTCCTTTATAGATGATTGGTATTGTACCGTCACTTACAAAGAACTCCTGTCCCTGAACCCGTATGGTCAGACTCCGAAACGATCGCTGTGTTTCATCCAGCTTAATCTGATGCTCCACCTTCGTACTCAGATTGGTAGGAACCGCCGTTATCAGTAAGGGAGCGGTATAGTTCCCCAGATAGATAGTATCGTTGGTAAGCCCGGCTATGTAGTATGAATTCACCTCCACATCCAGATATTCAGCTTTGTCAATGTGATGTGGCATAAACCTCCGCACAAACGGATTCTCTCGTTTCATGATATGCTCCGAACTCACGAACAAACCAACCACAACCGCACTGCTGATCACCATGGTTAATACGATATAGAATATTTTTTTCTTCATAATTTTATAGTTGTAAGTTTAGGTTGTATGTTATAAGTTTTAGGTTATATGTTATATCGTAAATGTGCTTTATTCTAATTCCCTCTCAATTGTCTTTTTACTGCTTCAAACAAAACCGAATTTTAAATTAAACTGCAATCTAGAAACCGACATTATTTTTTAGACGAGCGTCGAAAGCGGTGATATTTCCGTAAAAAGAAATGCTGTTTGAGCGTAGCGAGTTTATTTCTTTTAGGAAATGAAGCGCATTTTGACCGTTTAAAAAATAGAGTCTTGACTTTTTTGGTTCGTTTTTTTGTCAAGAAAAAAATGAACAGATTAAAGTTTAAAACTTGATTTTTACATACTAACACCGTCAAATAAAACTGGATGAATAATTAAATTAGCATTTGAACCGTTTAAAAAATAAAGTCTTGAAATCAAGAGCAACCCTGGATTATTATTGTCGTATATATCACTTACTCGAAGATTCACGAACACTAAAACAAAATATTAACAGTAAGTACTTTTTTGGTTCGTTTTTGTGTCAAGACAAAAATGAACAGATTAAAGTTTAAAACTTGATTTTTACATACTAACACCGTCAAATAAAACTGGATGACTAATTAAATTAGCATTTGAACCGTTTAAAAAATAAAGTCTTGAAATCAAGAGCAGCCCTGGATTATTATTGTCGGATATATCACTTGCTCGAAGATTCACGAACACTAAAACAAAATATTAACAGTAAGTACTTTTTTGGTTCGTTTTTTTGTCAAGAAAAAAATGAAC